>Ga0255763_1000366_pt1 | contig 50014 bp, 39 predicted proteins | sample 041ome_2_FD_179963 | JGI IMG/M metagenome (GOLD analysis project Ga0255763, IMG submission 179963) | Coastal salt marsh microbial communities from the Groves Creek Marsh, Skidaway Island, Georgia - 041406US metaG (version 2) | ecosystem: Environmental > Aquatic > Marine > Intertidal zone > Salt...
GCCGCGGATCACGTGGGGTATGGTGGCAAAAGTTATGGGTATAATTAACTATGTCACGTCCATAGCACATGGACCACACGATGCGAATGTATTATCGCGCGACCACGTGTCGTACTGTGTGATGATTTGGCCTAGACCACCGCGTTGATGGGTGACGTGTGCGGTGTAACGCTCGCGTGCGTTTTCGTCGCGCGACGAGCGGTCGCGCGACGATGGCTCGCGCCGCACTCGTTCGCGCGCGCGCGAGGGAGATGTATGCGTTTGAACGGTCGTCGTATGCGCGCGTGCGCGCGGCGGAGGTGGCGCGAGAGAGAACGCGCGATGTGGAGGCGGTGTTGCGAGACGCGCGCGCGCTGAAGAGTCAACTGGTGGCTGGCGTCGACGAGGAGGATGACGACGCGGATGGCGCCGTGGCGGCGGCGTTGGATGCGCGGGCGATGCGTGAGGAGTTGCTCACGTCGTTGGATGCGATTGAGTGTGCGCTGGCGGAGGATGCGGAGCAGAGGAAACGCGAGGATGCGAGCGCGGAGGAGAAGGACGCGGCGGTGAATAAGATGCAGCTCGACGCCGAGACGCGCGATAGGGATCCACAGGTTGTAAAGCTTGTGAATGACGCCATGGATGCGTTGGGTGAAGCGAAGACAGCGATGGCGTCGCCGGTGTTGTCTATATCTCGTACGCCAGATACGGATGGAGTGGATGAGAATGCGGTCGATGAAGCCATGGAGCGGACGCGACGCGCGTTGGGTCGCTTTACGCAAAATCTTGAGCGGGCGCTCGCGCTCGAACCTGAATACTATCACATCAGCATTCAATTGGCTATGTTTTATTTCACGCACGGCGCCATCGCTGACGCAGTGTCGCACATGCGACGCACGTACGAACACACGCCAGCGTGCGTCGCCGCGTATACGCTCGCCGGGCAAATGTACGAAGACATCGGGCTATTCAATCACGCCGAACAGTGCTACGCGCAAGGGATAAATACTGTATTCGACCACGCAGATTATTGGGTGTCGCTCGCCAAGCTCATGTGCGCAAAGTTCGGCGCGGTGTCGAACGCGATTCAGCTCATACGAACCGCGCGCGTCGGCGGTCCCGAAGGCAAATGGCAGAAACCTGGCAAACATCCATTGGCGCTATTCCTTCTCGCGTACATGCTACATTTGAATGGGTACTCCGCGGAACCTGCGAGTTTGTACAGGCAAGCCATGAATGCGGGTGTGGGCATCTTGAGTCTGTATCCACTCGCAAAGGTGGCGAGTGATGGCGACGACGACGATGCCGTGGAGCAATACGCCGGAATCTGGCGCGCACACGTGGCGCGCGCACGTGGCGCGTGCGAAGACGACGACACCGCGCGTGCAAACCACGCGGAATACGTCGAGGCGCATTACGGCTCGCTGGAAATGTTCAACTCGTACACTGTCGCTCCGCAATGGTTTGAAGTGTTGTCACGCAAGGCGAGCGCGTACGCCGCCATTCGGTCGCACGACGCCGACGGCGCGGTGGCCGTACCGGACACATTCACGTTCGAGACCATCGATGGTATTCGCGACGACGAGACTTACATTATTAAAGGCGCATACTCGCGATACGCGGGGTCTTTCGCGAAAAGTTCGAGTCGTATCGTGCACGGCGCGGACGCCAGGGCAGCGCTGGAAGACGAACGGGCGCGAGAGACGCGTGGGGAAGTCATCGTCCAGCGCTACATCCGCGATGTCGTGACGGACGAATGCGGTCGTAAGTGCGCAATTCGTTGTCACGTCGCGTTTCTACCAAACGCAAATCCAGCGCTCGACGTTGCGTACGTGTGTAAGCACGTCGATGTGTATTCTGCCGCGACGGTGTATCGTCGCGCGCGCGCGTGTGAGGAACGCGCGGCACCTTCAGAGTTTCTCTTGGATGTCGACGCTCTCACCAACCGAGGCACGAGTGGTGATGGAAATTCAGCCACAGTGCGTGAAATGCAGTTGGGTGACGAGCTCGCGCGAGTGCTCGGTGTCGACATTTCTGAAGCCCTCGAGTGTCAATGCGATTGCGTCTTGGTGGCGCTTCGCGAGCGCGTCCGCGCGAGCGAGAACGTCATCGGTGACGTGAACTACACCGCGCACGCCACGATTGGGGCGCCAGTATTTATTGATTTAGAGTTCCTCATCGCGCTTGGTGGTGAAGGTGAAGCCGAGGCGACTCCGATGTTCATCAGCGTGGACGGCCAGCCGAGATTCAAGCAGACGGCGTCGCGCGCCTTCGCGAACGACATATGGTCCATCGCGTTCGACACCATCGCCGACGCATGCGAAGAGAACGCGAGTACGAGTACGCCCGTAGACGTGCGCGTGGTAAAGTTTGGATAATAACGAATGCGTGTGTGTATATTTGAAAAATTGAAAATTGCGCGCCAGCCTAAAATCGCGCGCCATACGCCATACGGTCTACGCGGCATCGTTCTCATCCACCGTACCGCCGACGGTTAGGCCAAGCGGCGGTGGAATAAATTTCAACCCACTTCGAGTCTTACTTTTCACCGCCACGGTATCCACGACGCCGACTCCACTTCCTCTCGGCGCCGGAATCATCTTCGTCTTCGTCGTTCTCGGCGCGGGAACATTCCCCACGCGCGACTTCCCTAACGGCGGCACCACGCGCGGTTTCGGTACGACAATACGTTTCACACCCTCATCCCCACTCGCTTTCGCCACCGCACCGCCGTCATCGCCGCTCGTGGGTGCCAGTCTCGCGCTCACGCGTCTCTTGACGCGTCGCGCGCCGTCGCACTCCTCCGCGAACGCCGCATCCGATTGCCGCTTCATCCCTCGCACCACCGTCGTCGGCGACGTCACAAAAAACGACACCGACGTTTCATCATTCATCCTGCGCGCAGATCGACACACATTCGCAGTCAGCGCCGTGGATTCAGCCGAGCGCATCACACACGTTTTTGTTCCCCTCGAAAGCAGCTCATCCACCCCGCGTCGTCGCGCCATCGCGCGTCACCGCGCGCGATATCGCCAATTCGCGCGCACCTATTTTCGCCGTCGTTCGCCGCGTCGTGCGCCATCGCGCGCGACCTGCGCGTCGCTCTGTGCGGCGTCGTTGACGTGGATGAGATGTTTTGGATGTCGATTGGTATTGCGCGCGCGTCACACGGCGACGCCGACGCGCGGAACGCCCGACGCGCGCGATTCGTCGACGCGCGCGAACGCGATGTCAGACTTTGCTTCGGCAGCGCCCGCCACCGTCGGCTCGGATGGCGTCGTGAACGCGGGCGATCAAGATGCCGAGCGCGAGCGTCAAGAGGCGAACGAGGCGAGACGCGCCTCGGCGTTGGCGAGCATTTTAGAACCCGCGGCGCGCGAGCGATGTACGTGTGCGCGAGTGTGATGGTGTGCGCGGCTATGCGCGTCGCGCGGCGCGCGCGATTCGGCGCCGCGTGCGAACGTACGACGCGCCAGAGTTGACTGACGGACGCGCGTCTTCGTTGACTGACTTTACGTCGAACGCACAGTGAGTAGAATAGCCATCGTGAAGCCCGATAAGGCGCGAGCGCTCGAAGATTCCATTTTACGCGCGCACGCCGCCGGGCGCGTGCATAAGGTGAGCGAGCAATCTTTGATTGGTATGCTCGAGAACGCCGCCGGAGGCTCGAGCACGACGGGCGCGCGCGTGGGAAAGATAAATTTTGAACGTCGGCGCAACGCCTTTGACGAAGACGACGAGTTGTGATGATTTGAATATAATTGCATTTGATTATTTCGTGCGTGCGCGTGCGATTTTCGTTCGCTCGCCGTTGACGCGGTTTCGCCGCCTCGCTCGCGCAGGTGAAGCTTTGTTCTCCACACATCGCGCCGCCACACGCGGTGGTCATGTCCGCCACCGATGCGCCAGACGTCGTAGATCTCGAACGCGGTGTATCCGCGCTGCGCGCGACGACGGATGGCGCGTGCGGCGCGCCTACGCTCGGCGGAGACGTCGTGAGCGGTGCGGTGACCAGACGATTGGAAGCCGAAAACGCACGGCTCCGCCGCGATGTCGACGCGTTGCGGGCGCATCTGAGCGCGCACATGCCCGGCGCGGATGCCGTACTCAGTGCCTACGACGACGCGATGTCGAAGAGCGCGAGCCATCCCGAACTCGCGGGGTATCGCACGGACAATCACGAATTCGTCGTGCGCGACGTGCGCAAGCAGTCGTCTGAATGTCTCAAGGAACTCGAACGTCAAGCCGTCGCGGGGAGATTATCGGCGCCCGAACTTGGATTTGGAGGGCGCCTGAATCGGTTTTGGAGTCAAGATCCCAACGTTGACGGCGCGAGCGCGAGTGAGTCGACGCGACGACGCTCAAAAGCGGCGTTTGAGCTCGCGCTAGTGAACGACGAGAGCGCACACGTGATCGAGCCTTTGGATCGTAAGATACGCATGAAACAGAAAGGATTACCACATGTCAAGTTTTCATGGCTCGAAGCGCCGAAGAATGCGTTTTTGGTGAAGAAGATTAACGACGCGGCGGCGACAGAGGCACTCAAGAGCGCGGTGGCGACTTTAAAAGCCAAAGGCGTGCGCACGTGGCTCGAACCACCAGTCTGGGGCGAACTCGCGGAGTTTGCCAAGGCGCACGATTGCTTGACTTGGGATACCAACGATGAGTCGTTCAATTTGGAAGACGTCACGGATTTTGTTGTCGTCTTTGGCGGCGACGGTACAATTTTGTGGGCGTCAAAATTCTTTCCGCGCGCGATGCCGCCGGTGGTACCGATCAGCATGGGCTCACTCGGATTTCTCACCGCAATTAAAGTTGATGCGGTCGAACGCGCGCTGAATGACGTGTGCTTGGGAGATTTCACGCTCACCGTGCGCTCGCGACTCATGGCGAAAATCGTCACCAAAGACGGCTCTCACGGCCCTTGGGAGTATTGCTTGAACGAAGTCCTCGTTGACCGCGGTCCTAAAGCCGTTATGATTGAATTAGACCTCGCCGTTGATGGACGGCATGTCACGAAGATTGCCGCGGATGGCGTGATTTTGTCCACGCCGACTGGGTCGACGGCGTACGGCTTAGCCGCGGGTGGTTCAGTAGTGCACCCAGGCGTCCCGGCGTTATGCGTGACGCCCATTTGCCCGCACTCGCTGTCGTTCCGGCCAATTATCCTTCCGGACTCTGTCGTCGTCACAGTGTCGTGCCCGGTCGATGCTCGGCACACCACGTGGGCGGCGTTCGACGGCCAAAAACAATCCGAGCTGCAGCACGGCGATTCCCTCGTCGCTCGAGTCGCGAGTTTCCCCGTTCCAATAGTGTGCGCCGTGAGCGAAAACACCGATTGGTTCGATGCTGTAAAACAAGGTTTGCTCTGGAACGCTCGAGGCGCGGGGCAAAAGCCTTTCTAGAGAAACGTCGCGCGGTCGACTTCGACGCATCCGCCACGCTCCTCGCGGTTCTTTGGCACATAGCCAACGTACAGAGAACCAATTCATTCGTTTTGTTCAACCCATTTTTTTAGCAGAGTTGTAGTTTTATATTGCGCGCACACGCGTCGTCGACGCGTCGTCGAGTACATCAAGCGCCTTTTGGAATTTTTCGACGAAAAAGCGCGCGACGTTCGAGTGCCCCACACGGCGACGCCCGAACACGCGCGCCACTCGCCGTGGGCGCGCCGCCGCACGCGTTGCATCACTCGGAAACCCGAACTCGACGCGTGTGTGCGATATCGCGTCCGTCGTCGCCAGTGCGTGCGCGGCAAAACGCGGGATAAGATGAGCCAGCAGCCGCAGCCGCCCCAACCCGCGGCGGCGTGGAAAGGCTTCGCCAGCGGCTCCCTGGGCGCCATGGCCTCCGGCGCGGTGACGCACCCGATTGATTTAGTTAAAGTTCGCATGCAGCTCTACGGGTCGTGCACCGAGGGCGCGGCGGCGTTGGCTGCCGAGCGCGTGACGAGCGCGGGCGTCGCTCGAGCCGCGCCTGGGATGTTCGCCACTGGCGCTACGGTGTTGCGCACCGAAGGCGTGTTCGGGCTCTACAAAGGCTTATCGGCGAGCTTGTTGCGACAGGCGAGTTTTATCGGCACGAAGTTTGGGGCGTATGATGTGTTGAAATCAGTTGCGCGGACGACAAGCGACGGAGATGGCAAGCTTCCGTTTTGGAAGATGACTATGTGCGGCATCGGGGCCGGTGCGATCGGTGCGGCAGTGGGAAACCCTGCAGATTTAGCCATGGTTCGTATGCAAGCCGATGGACGGCTTCCGGTAGAATTGCGGCGGAATTATCGTAACGGAGCCGACGCGTTGTTTCGCGTCGGTCGCGAGGAGGGCGTCTTCGCACTTTGGCGAGGATGCATGCCAACGGTGAATCGAGCGATGATTGTCACCGCGAGTCAGATGGCGGTGTATGACCAGGCGAAACATTACATCTTAGATCACACGTCACTGAGCGATGGATTGATGGTGCAGACGGGTGCGTCGTTTGCCGCGGGTGTCGTCGCGGCGTTGACATCCAACCCAATCGACCTCGCAAAATCACGCTTAATGAGCATGAAGGCGGACGAGAAGACGGGGAAGATGCCATACTCTGGAACGTTGGACTGTTTAGCGAAGACTGTGCGCGCCGAAGGGGTGAGTGCGGTGTATAAAGGGTTGGTGCCGACTGTGGCGAGGCAAGTACCGCTCAACATCGTGCGCTTTGTCTCCGTTGAATACTTCAAGAAAGTGTTCGAAAAACTCTAGCTCGTTCGTCGAAAGCACGCGTGTTGGCCCTAAACTATTCTTTTCTCGTGTTGTTATATGCATTCATATATATCTAGCTCAACAAGACACGTCTCACGTCTCACGTCTCGCGCTTCACTCGTCGCCTCGCGCCGTCGTCCCGTCAGACGACGGACGATGTCAAAATCCCTCGACGAAATCGCCGACTTGCAAGCAGTCGCTCGCGGATGCTACGAAGATCGATTTTGTATCCCGCTCGACAGCGACGCGAGTGATGTCGCGTCGACCGCGCCTGATGTGCTCTCGCGAGACGCGCACGTGGATTACCTGCTCAAAGGCTTGCGCGCGCTACCTCAAGGCTTTACCTCACTCGATGCGTCGCGCACCTGGGTGGTGTACTGGTGCACGCACGGCTTAGCGTTACTGGGGTACGATTTGCACGTCGAGGACGAAGCGCTGGCGCGCGATGTGGTTGAGTTTTTGAAGAGCTGTCGCCCGAGTGCTGGACTCGGCGTCGGCGGTTTCGGCGGCGGTCCGGGACAGATACCGCATCTCGCCACGACTTACGCGGCCACGTGCGCGTTGGTGACAATAGGAACGGACTATGCGCGCGAAGCGTTAGACTTTGATGCGATTCGTGCGTTTTTACGCGCGATGAAGGACCGGGACGGCGGCTTTCGCGTGCACGAAGGCGGAGAAATCGATGTTCGCGGATGCTACGCCGCGCTCGCCACCGCGCATTTGTGCGGCATACTCGATGATAGGCTTGTGAGCGGCGTTAGCGCCTTTGTGGAGCGTTGTCAGAGCTACGAGGGTGGAATCGGAGGTGAACCTTTTGGGGAGGCGCACGGCGGGTACACGTTTTGCGGTTTAGCCGCGTGCTGGCTCGCACGCGATCCCAATCGGCTCGACTTACCCAGCCTTGAGCGATGGCTCGCGAATAGACAAGGTGAAGTCGAGGGTGGATTTAATGGCCGCACCAACAAGCTCGTGGATGGGTGCTACTCGTTTTGGCAGGGTGGATGTTTTCCAATGTTGGAGCGCTGCACCAACATGCTGTTGATTCGATGCATCGAACAAAGTCGTTCCACGCGGTATTCGACGTCACGAGTCCACATAGATACGTCATTAATTGAGTCCGAGCCAAGGCCAATTGGTGTGTGCGCAGCGACGGTGTTTCCACCGAAGACATCGGTTGGTTCGGCGTCCTTTGCGGCGAACGCGTTGCAAGGATGGATTTTGGATTGCTGCCAGTCCGACCACGGTGGCGGTGGTTTGCGCGATAAACCCGGCGTCGGTCGGGATCATTATCACACGTGTTACTGTTTGAGTGGGTTGAGCGTGGCGCAGCATTACGGGCGGTGCGATACCATCGATGTCGTTGGCCCAGAGACGAATGTTGTCGCGAAAATCGATCCCGTGTTGAATGTCGTTGAACACAAGTACAAGGCTTGGATGGCTTTCATCGAAGTCAAAGACGACGCTGTGGAAAGCTAATAATCAATTGTCGTCCAATATCACATCACTAGTAGTTTTAACGGTAGCTCTCTAACTAATAAAAAAATCAACTTCGACTTCGACTTCGAGTCATTCGCCGCTTGGCGCCAAACGCCACGCCTCCCATTAACGCAAGCATCCCCATCACGAACCCGATTCTCTCCCCAATTGTAACCGCATCATCACCGCCAACGTCACCAAATCCACCTTTATCGACGCCGTCATCGACCGCACTCACTATCTCACTAAAAGACTTGTTGCGCAACGCGTTTAATACGTACGCGTCTCGCTGCGCCACCTTTGTCGCACTTTGTTCCAATATCCAACGCTCGAGCAACTTTCTAAACAATCTAATCTTGACCCTAATAGTAACAGTGGAGATGACAATGCAAGTCGACGTCTTCGGCACGTCCACGTACCGCTCGCCGACGTTGAAATCCATGATGTGCGACCCGATGCAAGGTATCACGCGCGTACGCCTCGTCAACGCCTTTGGGTCAAACTCAGACTCTTCATGGTACGCCTGTGACTTTCGCGCAAACTTGGCGAGGAATTTCGGTACCCGTAGGTTTGGTTCAGAGTATATGCGTCTCGAGAGCTCGCGATTTGGCCCGAACGCGTCGACGTTGTCCCACCGCACCATACGCAAGCCTTCGACGTGCACGCGGCGTTGAAACGAAGAGCACAGCATCATCTCGTAATACTCCTTCGCGGTGACTGGGTACGTGGTCTCATACCGCGCTTCGCGCACCATGCCTGGCGCCGGCGGCGGCGGCGGCGGAGCCCGCGGCGCACCCAGCGCACACTGAGGTAAAAATAAAACCAAAGGCTCTCTCATGCGCACGCGAAACACAACGTCGAGATATACGTAATACAAACACGGCTACACGTCACGAGCTAAATATCAAACCACCCCGCGATCACGCCGGTTTACGATTCGCGAGCGGAACGTCATCGTCTGAATCGTCGTCGTCCACGACGGTGGTCGTCGCCGTCGTCGGCTCCGGCTTCACCTCAATCTTCACCTCCGCCGCCGCACCGTCAACCCCACCCTCCGTCTTCGCCACCTTCTTCACCGTCATCTTCGGCACCGCGCGCCCTTTAGACTTCAAAAACCGCGCGTACGCGTTCTTCTGCTCCTCCGCCGACTCCAACAACCCGTGCTCCATTAACCACGTCTCCGCCATGACTGACTTTGGATTCTGCACTCGCAACGACGCGTAAAACTTCCGCAACGGATCCGCCTCATCCGGCGTATCGCGCTTCTGTCCGTGCAAATCGTACTTGGTCAACAACTCTTTGTCCTCGCTCGCCTTCTTTTTCTTTGCCGCGGCGCTCTTCTTTGCCGCGGTTTTCTTCTTCTTCGTTGCCGCTTTCTTCGTCTTCGTCGCCGTGGTCTTCTTCACGCCTTTCGCCGCGGGCTTCTTCGCCGCGGGCTTCTTCGCCGCGGGCTCCTTCGCCGTCTTCGGTGGCATCGTCCGTCCGTGCGCGGGCGCGGCGTCGGCGACGGCCAATGGCGCGGCGATTGTGGCTCGAATCGAATTCAAATCCTCGTTGTATGTACCCCTGCTCGTGTGCACATTGGAGTGGGTACACACGAACGGTCGTGATCGGTCGTTTCGCCAAGGGGATCTAAAGAGACCTGAAGAGTCTTTTCCTCACCCCATCGTCGTCGTCGCCGTCACACGTCGACGCGCGTCGCCAGCGCCCATCTCGCGGTCGCACGCACGCGTTATACGATGGAGTTCTACGTCCCCAGCGCGTACGACGATCTGACCTCGGCCGAGCGCTCGCGCGAGGGCGCGCTCGTGGTGCGCGATGGCGCGGATGATGTCGATGACGTTCGCGAATGCGTCGATCGCGCGACGCGCGCGCTGTGCGATGCCGACGCTGAGGTGCTCGTGCGCGATGAAGGCGTGTTTGCGGATGTGTTCGTGCTGTGCCGGTGCGTGATTGTGCGCGTGTCGTCGCGGTGAACGGTTGGTTTGGGGGTCGACGCGATGTGTCTGTTGGTTTTCGCGCGAGCGCGAGCGAGAGATGATTCGCATTGTTTTGATGCGTTTGGATTCGTTCCTGTCGTCGACACTGACGCGGATATCGCGCACGATACACACAGGGATTTTATCGATCTCGCCCCGGTTGAACGCATTCGATTGATCGATGCGTTGTGTTCAAACTTGTCGGTGTTGAGCGCGTCGGTGACCGCGCTCGTCGTCGGAGGCGCGCGCGCGGAGGAGCACGCGGAAACGATGGCGGGCTATCGCTCGGCGCTCAAGGCGTATGCAACGTTTATTTTCCATGCGTGTGAGCTGTGTGAGAAGGAGGCGCGGACGAATAGCGCTATGGCTCTCGGTGAGAAACCCGCGCCGGGCGCCAAGGGGAAGAAGAAGACGACAGCCAAGGCAAAGCTCGTGGAATGGAAGTGGGATGAGCAGCGCGAACGCATCGTGCACGTCATGGCGGGGGCGTTGGATATTGACTTATGGCAAGTGTTCCGCCCGCGGCAGCCCGAGGAAGATTTCTTGCGATTATTCGTGCGTCTCGGGTCGATGTGCTTGGAAAATCCGACGGCGTTAAAGAGTCGCGTGACCAAGCAAGCGGCGTTTGAGATGCTTGGGTCGTGCGCGTTGAAGTGGGGACAGCTCGAGCAAGTCACGACGGCGTTGATTGATTTGCTGAATAAGTTTGAACATCTTCCGGCACCGATCGCGGAGCTCGCGAGCGCAGCGGCGGATCGATTTGAGAACGCGCACTTGGCGGCGGCGCTCATTCGCGAAGTCGGTCGAGTGGATCCGTACGATTACAAGCTGCAGCAAGCCTCTGATGCCGTCGGTGTGCGCTCGGTTGGAACGTTCTTGGGTGAAATCGCCGCGCGCATGCCCAAGACGACGATGACAAATATCTCAGTGCTGATGCCACACTTGGACGGCGAGGCGTACTCGTTGCGGTCAGCAATCGTTTCTGTCTTGGGGCACCTCGTGATTTCCCAAAAAGACGTCGCGTCCGTGAGCGATCACCACGATAACGCCACCGCACCGTTGTTGCGCACCAAGCAAGGCTTCTTGGACCTGCTCGTCGAACGTGTGCATGATACGAGTGCGTTTACACGGGCGCGCGTGTTGAATACGTGGGCGACAATGGCGGAAGCCAAGGCGATTCCTTTGTCGCATTGGCTCGTCGTCACCGATCTGGCTATCGGCCGATTGAACGACAAAGGCGCGCTCGTGCGTAAAGCTGCAATGGGTCTCGTAGCGTCGCTGTTGGGGTTCAATCCGTTTGCCCCGCAGCTTCCGTCCGCGGCGTTTGCTGAGTCGTTGAAGGATTACGAAGCCAAGCTTGCGGCGATGACGCCGCCGCCTCCGCCGCAACTCGAGGCGATTGAAGAAGAGCCCGACGCCGAGAACATCAACGGCGAAGAAGTGGAAAGTCAAAAGACGCAATCGGAAGACGCAGAACAAGAAGAAGCGCCCAAGGCGCCTGAAGGCGACGCGGAGGCTACGATTCAGCTCAACGGTGGTCTCGAAGCAGCGCGTACGATGGTTGCCGCGCTCAAGACCGCGCTTGGATTTACCGTACAGCTCTCTGGTACGGTGGGCGTGTTGTGTAATCTTCTCACGTCAGGCGTGGCGTCTGATGTCACGGAATCGATCGGTTTGCTCGTGCGCATGCGTCAGTTCAACGTCGACGGCTCCACCGAAGGCGTGCGCCGTTTACTCGGCTTGATCTTCTCTCGCGATCAAGCCATCAAGGATGCGGTCGTCGAAGCCGTGGACGTGCTCTACTTATCCAACGCTGAATCTCCGATGATTGCTGCGGCTGGGTTGAGCGAGCTCGCCGCTACGGCGGCGCTCGGCGAACTCGCGTCTCTGGAGGATGTGCTAAAGGCGCTTGTCCTGTCTGGACGCTTACCCCCGAACGGTGCGGTGATGAAGACCCTGTGGTCAGATGTCGCCAACGACGAGTGTTCGAACAATCGTAAGTCGGCGGCACTAAACGTGCTGACGATGTGCGCGCGCACGAACCCTGAAATTATTCGCGGTCATTTGGGCACCGTGTGCGCCGCCATCGACGCGTCGCTCGCGGGCGAAAAAAAGTCTCCAATCTTGTGCCGAGCTGCGTGCAGCGCGTTGACCGTCGTGCGCGGTAAAGAAGGCTCTACGCTCGAAATCTCTCACCCGGTCTTCGCTGAACTCGCCAAGGTGTTACACCCAGGTGCGCCGCTCTCGGGTCGAGCGTGGTTTCCATCCGCCGAACAAGCGATTGCCGCGCTCTACTCGCTCCATCCTGATCCTGAGCACGCCGCTTCGGAAGTCATCAAGGCTTTCGCTGCGGCGACATTCAGTGGTAACTCTATGGATAAGATTCCTACCGCGATACTGGCGCGGTTCTTGTTCGTTCTCGGCGAAGTGTCGTTGAAACATTTGGTGCACGTCGAACAGCTCGCGCGCGCCGTGCGTCAAGCGCGCATCGCTCGCGATCGCAAGGCTGCCGAGGCCAAGGAAAAAGGTGAAGGCGACGACGATCTCACCGCTGCCATGGGCCAAGGTGCTGTCGGTGAAGATTTGCTCTTGGATGCCGCGCGTGAAAAGGCTGAGGGCGAACTGTTGGCAACCAAGCAAGGCGCCACGCGAGGTCTCGTCGCCGTCTACGCGCCATTCGTGGTGCAACTCTGCTCGCACCCATCCGTGACGCAAGGACCCGAACTCTTGCGCGGCGCCGCGCTTGCCGCCCTCACGCGATTCATGGTGCTCGACGCGAAGTTCTGCGAAGACAACCTCAAGCTCATCTTTACTCGACTCAAGGGCGAATCCGACAAGGGCACGCGGGCGGCGTTGATGGTCGCGCTCGGCGACCTGGCGTTCCGTTTCCCCAATGCCGTCGAGCCTTGGACCGAACACTTGTACGGCATTAAGGAATGGGGTAATTCGTTGCACGATCCCGATGCGAGCGTACGCCAGCACGCCATCACGGTGTTGTCACACTTGGTGTTGAACGATATGATGAAGGTGAAGGGACACATTAGCGAAATGGCGCGGTGCTTGGAAGACGTCGATCCTCGCGTTGCGAGCGTCGCCAAGCTCTTCTTCCACGAACTTTCGCACAAGCACGGAAACCCGATTTATAACTTGTTGACAGACTTGTTATCTCGATTGTCTGCTGACGAAACGATAACGCCCGACGCGTTCAAGCGCATCATGACTCGCCTGGTTGGATTCATCGACAAGGATCGACAAGCGGAATCCATTTGCGAAAAGATGTGCGCGAGATTTGCCGAAGCAGTATTGGCGGATACCCCCAAGCCCGCGCGTGATGTTGCGTTCTGTATTTCTCAACTCACACTCTCCGAACGTGCGTTCAAGAAGTTCACCGAGGCTTGGAAGATGTACGAAGCCGCGCTGTATGACCACGAAGTACACGCGAGCTTTGTGACGATGTGCGCCAAGCAAAAGCGCAACGCCAAGGCTGAAGCGAAACAGTTTATTGATGCTTTTGAGACGAAGATTAATGAAGCACACGTGGAGAAGGCGGCGGCGTACAACGTGTCGGCACGCGCTGAAGGTAAAGAAACCGTGACTGTAACCGCGTTGGCTGTCGAGGACGAGGCGGACGACGAAGGCTCCGCGGATGGCGAACAACCCGACACCGAGAAGAATGAAGAAAATGATGAAACACCTGATCAAGATCGTCAAGAATCCGTGCCGGTGGTCGTTGGTGTTGACCAAGAAAATGTCGCCCCGCCGTCGGAAGGAAAGGCGCCGACGACGCCCGAAGCCAAGAGTCCGGCGAGACGTTCGCGAAGAGGCGCAGCCAAGTAAACATAAACCAATCTGCAATTTCAAATTAAAAATTAAGCATAACGTAATTAAGAAGCGAAATTAAATCGGTGCGGAACAATACGGGGATTAATTGATGCGGCTAATGTCTCGTCCGAAAATTTTGGTACGAACCATATCGGCGGCGACGAGAAGTACGTTGCGCGGCGACACTTGAGAAATCGTTTCAAAAGATTTCCAGATGAGACCAGCGGCGATACCCTTCACAATGGTGAATCCTGGAATATCCGCAACGGCTGCGTCCTTGCCAATGTACGCCAAAGACCCCTTGTGCACGTAGTCAAAGCGCGCGTCGTCAGCCTTGAGCTTGGCTTCATCGCCGGCGCACTCGTTAAAAAACGCCGCCAAGTACTGCCCTTCTTGCTTGGCGACTTGCGCCGTCGCAGGCAACGCACGAAGACCCTTGTCGACATCTTCGAGCATGTTACGGAACTGAGGAAACGACATTCTGCTGCCACCATCGGTGAATTGCTTGAAGACGTCGTCGACGCGGTTGGAAATTTCCTCCAAGTGCGGAAATTCTTCCTTGCCCGCCATCAACGCCTTCTTGACGCCTTCTTGACCGAGATCAATTTCGCAATCACCGTCCGGCGTACATCTTGCCGCTTCTCGGTAAAGGTCTTCAGCCTTGGCGAGCGAACGCGGACGTTCAATCGTCGCGCAGTCGCCGATGGCGAAAATGGACCCTTCGCTCCCCTTCACTCGAAGGCTCTTGTCGCACAACAACGAACGCTTGTTTTCTTGCGAGCCTTCGGGCAAGGTTTCGATAATCTTCTCGCACAGCGGGTTGAGTTTAATTCCCGTGCACCACACCGCGAGACCGAACGGTACATCCTTAACTTCACCGGTTTCTTTATCCTGGATAACGACGCACCCCTCCTTGACCTCCTTTACGATGGCCCCCAACAAGCACGTGATGTTCGCGCGCTTGAAAAAATCCGTCGCATACTCGGCGATACGACGATCGTACGCGGATAAAATCTTTTCTTGCAAGTCAATAATCTGAATGTTGACGTCTTGCAACAAACGAGAAGGAAACGTTTTGGCGACGTCTTGGTACACCATGTCGTACAGTTCGGCGGCGAGCTCGACCCCCGTTGGACCAGCGCCGATGACGACAAACGTCAACAACTCCTTGATGCGTTCGCGAGGCACTCCAGGTAAAGTCGCACATTCGAACCGTTCGTTCACTTCGCGACGGAATCGCGCGGCGTCGCCAATTTCTTTGAAAAACATGCAATTTTCCTCCACCCCCGGGACGCCAAACGTATTCGGCACCGCCCCCACCGCGGTCACCAAGTAATCATACTCCAAATCAAACGTCTTCCAAGGCGCCTTATCACTCTGCTCTTTCGTATATGCCCCACGAAACGTATGATCCGACCCTCGGCACCGCACCGTACGCTTCGCCGCGTCCACCGACACCGCGCTCGCCTCGAAATACCGCATCCCCTTCGCCGCGATTGGCCTTCGAATAGGCTCCACGATCGACCGATCCTCCACCGCCCCAGTCGCCGCCCCAGGCAACAACGGCGTATACAAAAAGTAATTCCTCGGCGACACGAGCGTCACGTCATACGGCCCATTCGCCTCGAGCGACTTTACGAATGAAATCGCCCCCCACCCAGACCCGAGCACCACCACGCGCTTCTTCCCAGGCGTCGCCACGTCCACCTGCGACACCTCCGCGCGCGTCTGCGCCTGCGACACCGACGCCATCGCGCGCGTCGTCATCCCACGCAGCGTCGTCGTCGTCGTCGTCGTCATCGACGCCCCTATCGACGCGCTCGACGCCGACGCCGACGCCGCGCGCGCCGAGACCCCCCACGCGCCTCCTCGGTGCGGCGGCGCCAAGCTCGGGCCTTGCCCGTGTCCACCGACGCGCCGCCGACCGGCGACGACGCACTGCGCCACCGCGTGGCGCGCCACCGCGCTCATGAGCGCGTGCGTCGTCCCGGGCATCGCCAAGTGCCGACATCGTCGTCGTCGGCGTCGTCGTCGTCGGCGGCATCGAGACAAAACCTACCGCACACGCGGGTTTCTTTTCGCTGGATGGACCGATTGACCAGTCATGATCAGGGACGAGTCCCCCTGACGCAATTTTAGGGCTTTCGTATGGATAGGGTTTAGGGTTTAGTAACGGAGTACGGACGTGGCGGTGGCGCATGCGACGACGCCGCGCGCGCGGCGCGACACGCGGGGCGCGCGCACGACGTCGATGCGCGTGGCATGGTTTTTTTATGTGTTTTTTTTATGCGCATTCGCCGCCTTCGATGGGTCCTCCAATGCGCGCGTCATCGATACGCGAATGCGCATGCGCATGCAAAAAGTGAACCGCCGCCGCCAGCACGCCGTCGGCATTGCGCGACGACTGCGCGCGCGCGCGACACGGTGACGACGATGCCGAACGGTCCAGGCGATGGCGACGTACACGTTCCGCGCGATTACGCGTCGGCGGCGATGAAATCTGGGTACGACGGCGCGGTACAAGGGTGCGATGGGCGGCGGTACGTGGTTGATGCCGATGCGCGCGCGTATTACGACGAGATTCTCGACGCGCTGGCGCAACGCGAGGGCGAGGGTGAGGACGCAAACGCGGCGGAGGAGTTGCGTGCGATCGGGGATAATGCGCTGGAGGGCGCGGATGGGGCGGAGTGCGCGCTGGCGATGGATGCGACGTGTTCGCGCGCGCTCGAGCGGTGCGCGCGCGCGGCGAGCGTGGATGGCGTGATTGGGTTTTTATCGCGCGTGTGCGACGTAAGCGCGAGTCGAGGTGGGGGGTTTTATGTGTGTGCGAAGTCGTTGTTTGGCTCTCGCGTGCTTGAGACCGCGATGGGGGTGTTGATGACGAAATATTTGAGCGCGAGCGACGGGGGCGAGGGCGGCGGAGACGTCGAGGAGGCGGCGCAGAAGATACGCGCGTCGGGGATTTTAGATCGTATGGCGGAGGCTTTGGCGGCGAATGCGATTGATGTGGCGTTTGATAAGCGTGCGTCACCGGTGGCGCGGAAGTTGCTCGGGTTGCTCGCGGGACGGCGTGAGATTGGTGGGCAAGACTCGACGACGGCGTCAAAGTCGGGCGGCGGCGCGAACGCGAACGGTCGAAACGCGGGGAAACCGAGCGATGGGAAGAGTCTAGCAGATAAGCTTCGCGGTGGTACGTCGACGGCAGGGAAGTTTACGGGATCGATGAACTCATCGTATCGATTTACCGAGGAGTTACGCAAGTTTTCTGACGCCTTACTGGCCGCCATCGAACCCGAGTTGTGGAATTTAACTGAAGATCCGTGCGGGTCGGCGCTTTTACAAGCTACGCTCAAGGCGCATGAGGGTGATGATGAGGCGTTGAACTGGATAATTCCCGGGTTGTTAGGCTGCGCGCCCGCGGAAGGCACGGCGGAGGGCGAGTTCTTAGCTGACGCGCAGGAGTGGGACGTGAAGAATTTAATGCAGTCGCGCGCTGGGTCGCATTTGGTCGAGCAGATTCTCGCCGTCGCTCCGAAAGGGTTGTTCAACGAAATCTACCGTCGTTTTTTCCGCGACAAATTGATTTCCACCGCCAAGCATCCAGTGTCGAACTTTGTGCTTCAAGCGCTGTTAGCCGCGACTAAAAATCAAGACCACGTCACCGCGTCGTTGAACGAGTTGTCTCAAGTTTTTGGCACATTGTTGCACGAAAAGCGCTCGGGCGTCGTCGCCGCCATGCTCGCGGCGTGTGCGCGATTAAACGTGGGAGAAAAAGACGCCGCGAAGGCACTCGCGCGAGGGTTGACGCTTAAGATGGAGGCTCGCAAAGAGGGCCGTTCACAGCTCGCGCCCGCGCTCTTTTGGCTCGATACGCCCAATTACGGACGGTGCTCGGTGCTCGGAAGCGCGATGTTCCAAACGTTGTTTAAATTCCAAGGCGATTGCGTGCCAATGTTCTCCGATAGCATAGTCTCCATGACCGACATGGAAGTTCTCAAGGTGTGCCAAGACAGCGCCGGTTCACGCGCGGTTGAGGCATTTCTCGGCGCGCCGGCGCAAAAGCAAAAACTCAAACGGGAATTCATCGGCAAACTTAATGGTCGATGGGCGCAACTCGGGTTAAGCCCTGTGGGCTCGCACGTCCTCGAAGCGTGTTTTCGCGAATCTGATGCGCGCGGTAAAGAGCTCATCTTGAGTGGCTTAGCCGGGCAAGAGGGACCGCTCAACGCCACTAGACACGGACCATTTCTCATGCGACGTCTCGGCGTCACGGCGTTTAAAGCCGCGCCCGAACAGTGGGCGAGCAAACAAAAGACTGCTGAAAGCATGATGAACGAATTCGCAAAAGAGTTTGGCGAGGATGAGAAGAAACCATCATCTGCCGAGGCACCGGCGTCGAAAAAGTCAAAGCGGTCGTCGAGCGACGAGGACGAAGACAACGGCGCCGACGCGCCCGCAAAGAAGAAGGACAAGAAGGAGAAAAAAGAGAAGAAGGAGAAAAAGGAGAAAAAGGAGAAAAAGGAGAAAAAGGAGAAAAATCAGAATTCATAGCTTGTGTTATATTCAATATGCATGTCATCATTTAAAAAATATCATTAAATCGTCTGTCGTCTGTGTTTAATCCTCAGAAAACGCTTGGGACATATCCTTCGTGCTCATGTTGGACTTGGCCTTCGCCGCCGCCGCCTTCATGGCGTCAACGTCATAAAGCGTGGGCATGTTACCTTGCACTAATTCTGTCATGTCGCCCGCATCAATCAAGTTGCACTGTGCGTGCTGCAACATTAAATGATCCACCAAGGTGAGCGCGACCATGGCTTCAACCATGGGCACGGCGCGAGGCACGACGCACGGATCGTGACGACCGCGCGCCTTCAATTCAGTTTCTTGGCCATCACGGTTCACAGTATTTTGAGCTTGCGTGATCGTCGACGTGGGTTTGAATGCAATCTTCATCTCAATCATTTCGCCGTTGGAGATGCCACCTTGAATCCCTCCCGAACGGTTGGTTCGGGTACGCAACCCCTTCTCGCTATCCATATAAAATTCATCATTGTGCTCGCTGCCCTTCTGCAACACGCCATCGAATCCACTGCCAATTTCAAAGCCCTTGGTCGCGGGCAAACTCATCATCGCCTTGGCGAGGTCCGCTTCGAGCTTGTCGAACACGGGCGCCCCCAAGCCACGCGGCGGGTTGCGCACGACGCACGTCACCACCCCACCGCATGAATCCCCTCGCGTGCGCACCTCATCGATCGCATCAATCATTTTTTGCGCGCAACCTTCATCTGGGCATCGAACGATGTTCGCTTCGATGTCATCCATCGTCATCGTCGCGTGGTTCACGCTCTTTGTCTCCACGTCTCGCACCGCGCTCACGTACGCTAAAATTTCCGTCCCTGCAATCTCATGCAAAACCTTCTTCGCGATCGCCCCAGCGGCAACGCGCCCAATAGTCTCCCGCGCACTGCTTCGTCCACCTCCCGCGATCGCACGAACGCCATACTTCATGTCGTACGTCGCGTCCGCGTGCGAAGGCCGGTATGCCACGGCGATTTCCCCGTAATCCTGACTTCTCTGATCCTTATTCCGCACCAACACCGCAATAGGCGTACCAAGCGTCACCCCATCAAGCCCCACACCCGAGAGAATCTCACACGAGTCCGCTTCGTCGCGAGGCGTGGTGATTCTTGACTGCCCAGGACGACGTCGGTCGAGCTCAAACTGCAGCTCCTCGCGTGTTAAATTCAATCTCGGCGGCACGCCATCCACCACGCACCCAACGCCGCCACCGTGAGACTCCCCGAACGTCGTCACGCGAAAGATCCGTCCAAACGTGCTGCCGGCGCGCGTGCGCACGCGCGCACCGCGAGGCTGCGCCGCGCTCACCGCGCGGCTGTGGGCGAGGTTATCCTTTGTCGCCTTTGTCGCCTTCGGCGTCACCACCGACGCGCCGTGCGGCGCGGTGCGAGGCGCACCGAAGCGCGCAGACATCGTTCGTGCGTTTCGAGCGCGCGCGACAGTGGGTGACGCGCGAGGCGAGCGCGCGAAAGTGACGAATGGATGCGGCGAACGAAACCCTGTAAACTTTTTGCCAATCATCCTTTCGCGCGCGTCACACGACGCCGCGCGATGGCTGTCGCGTCGCCGCCGCGCGTACGCGCGCGCGGCATCGTCTTTGCCGCGCGTGCGCGACGTCCGCGCGACGCGACGCGCGCGCGCGCGACGACGACGCGCGAACCCGATGCCACTGAAGCAATGGCGACGTCTCGTCGCGCGGCGCTCATCGCCGCGGTGAGCGTCGCGCACGCGCGCGTCGCGCGCGCAGACGTCGCCGAGAAGTTCGTGGCGACGGCGTCGACGCCGCGAACGCTCGTCGTCGGCGACGGTGGGGCGTACGCGAGCTTGGGTGCGGCGCTCGCGGATGCGCGCGCGGGCGACGAGGTGCGCGTGCGTCCGGGCGCGTACGACGAACGCGTCATCGTCGACGTCGACGACGTGCGCATCATCGGCGATGCGAGTGAGAGCGGCGCGCTGGCGGTGAGGATTTCGCACGTCACGACGACGCCGTACGAGAGCGCGATTGAAGTGCGCGGACGAGGCGTCGTTATCCGAAACGTCGACGTCTCGCACGGGTCCAAATCCGTCGCCGACAACTATGGTGTTTTCGCCGTGGAAGGTTCGAGGGTGATGTTCGATGGTGTGCGCGTTACGTCTTCTACTGGAAGTGGGTTTGGGTGCGAAGGCGCAAAGGTGGTGATGGTGGGGTGCGAGGCGAGCGCGTGCGCGACGCACGGCGTCGCGGCGTACGGGGACGCGAGCGGATTACCAGGGAGCGGCGACGTCGTCTTTGAGCAATGCGTGTTCGCGAAGAATGTTGGGAATGGGGTGTTGGTGCGCGGTGGTGCGACGGTGACCATGCGAGAGTGCGATATTGCGTCGAATGGTCGGTTTGGATGCGAATTTATCGACTGCGAGGGCGCTTTGACGTCAAACGCGATTCGTAAGAATAAGCGCGGCGGTGTCTCGCGCACGAATGGTGCGGAAGATTTGGTGGACATAGATGGGAGTAATGTTATAGAAAATTAGCAGCGGTTGATACGCGTAGAAGCGCGCCCCCGTGTGTAATGAGTTGTATTTCTAAAGGCGTTTCGCACGCGCGTAACGAAACGTTGTGAATGGCTAATGTGAGTGCTACGGCGTCGGCGCGTTCAAACATGCGCGTGTCTACATCAAAATCGTTTCGCACGGCGTGCGAGACGTCCTATTTAATCCCTGGAATCCACGTTCTCGTGCGCCTCGCGTACGCGGCGTATTCGCCCGGAAACATGTCCCGCAAATACCGCTCCTCTACCTCTATGCGCTGTTTAAAGAACCGCCACGTCACCACCGTGAACGCCACCAACGCCAACGCATTTCCGAGCGCGACTTGCGTACCTAAAACCCAAATGAACCACCCCAAGTACCCTGGATGCCGAACGTACCGGTACGCGCCGTCCACGCACAACGCGTGCGTCGGTCTCCTTCGCGTCTGTACCACGTGCGTAAAAGCCCCCTTGGCGTCAAACATCGCGCGCTTACGTAACCATTCACCGAATACGCATGCGAAGACGCCTGGGTAGAACCAGCGCGCGACGCACGCGCGTTTATAGTCACTGAACCATGCGCACTCCACAGCAAACTCAACCGACGCCACGGACATGGCGATGACGTACGGCTTCGATACGAGGAACGAGCGCACGCCGAGTTCGCGCGGGTTAAACATGAACGTCAATGCAAACTCACTCAGGTGGAAGTGTGCGAGAAACGCGAGAAAGACGCGAAAGGCGAGGGGCGGCGTCGCGGTCGGCATGGCGAGAGCCGAGCCGAGCTCTGAAGCCGAGCACTTCCATGATTCACGTGTCTATTATGGTCTACTATGGCTAAAGCAATCAAATCAAACAATCAATCTATGTTGAATTCGGGTTTGAGAACCCATGAGCTCCCGGCGCCTTCGCGGCGCGATGGGTTTCGCTCGAGCGTCGCCGCAAGCTTTAAGAGCTGGCGAAACAACGCGTGCTGGTGGGATTGTATGCGATCCTGGAACGCATCAATCACCAATCCCGTGGGCGCACGACCGCCTCGGGATTTAAGAAAAATAATGATGTCTCGCATGAGCTCATTGGCTTGAGTTTCGTCAAGCTGAGCGGATGATAAGTCGGCTTCGACGGCGCGCGAGTTTTCTTCGCGGCGGGCGGCAATGCGGCTCAGGAGCGCTTGTGAAGTCGTCGCTACAGCGGTGGTGGTACCGTCAGATGTTGACGTAGGACGCGCATGTGCGCTTGTACGGCCAAAACGGCCGAGCGCGCGCGCAGCAACGGCTGGAGCGGCTTGGCGTGGAGGCCCGCCCGCGGCGCCGCGCGTGCCCGTCCACGTCGGCACGTGGACTCCCGCGCTTCCTCGAGATGCTTGCGCAGAAAGACGAAGCGCTTCCGCGGCGCGGCGCGCGACGCGTTCAGCTTCAGCATTATGCACCATTCTGTCCACACCCGCTGCGTTCATGATTTTATCGTGATTCATGGCGACATGAATGTTATCTGAATCAAACAAGTTGCGCAAAATGGACGCGTCGCCCGAAGCGTTGTCGTTAGACTGTTTCGATTCCGGCTCGCGCGCGTTCTCAATGCGGATGCGCCCCGACGAGTTATTTCGCTTAATGGCGCGCGGTTTCGGCGCCACCGCTTCGGGGTTGTTTGGATCCCACGCATCGAATTCGATTTCGCCCTCCTCATCGTCATCCATCTCCTCCACTTCGATGGAGTCCTCGTCGACGTCACCGCGCCGAATCTGTCCTTCAACCTCAGCGAATAGCTCCACGGTCTCGTTCGACGACTTGGCATCAGCGCCCGTGCCACCACCTGCGGCAATCTCATCAAACGTGAACAAATCCGCCATGTCCCTCGCCTTGAAAAAACGTCTTTGCTTGGGATCCTTGAGCACTTTGCTTGTGAGAAACTCCTTGTAAATTTGCCGATGGTACACCTTTTCCTCGATCGTTCCCGCCGTAATGAGTCGATAGACGGTGACTTCTTTGTTTTGTCCAATGCGCCACGCGCGCTCGCGCGCCTGCGCATCCGTTGAAGGGTTCCAATCCGGATCGAAGAGTAGCACTCGATTGGCGCCGGTTAAATTCACGCCCAAGCCGCCAACCTTTGTGGTGAGTAGAAACACAAACACCCCGCGATCGTCGTCATTAAACTCGTCAATGAGCGTCATGCGAGACGCAATAGACGTGTTACCATCCATGCGTCTGTATGAATATCCTGCGTTGGCCACGGCACCTTCGATGATGTCTAGCATTTGCTGCGTTTGTGAAAACACCAGACATCGATGGCCTTGCTCGCGCCACGCCGATAAAATTTTCAACGTCACTTGGAGCTTACCACTGCGAGATGGGTCACCGTACTCAGCGCTCGCGGCCTGTGCGCGGCGTTCAAGCAAATCTGGATGGTTGACAATCTTTCGCAACACGTCAATTCCACCGAGAGCTTCGCGCGAGCCGTCGAGAATTTCCTCGACTTCGCGGCTGGCTAAATACGCGCGGTACGCTTCTCTCTGCTCGCTCGTCATCGGACAGAATAATACTTGCTCGGTCTTTGCAGGTAACTTTACGTCGACATCGCATTTCATGCGGCGGAGTAAATAGGGCGCGATGAGATCTTTCAAAGTCACCGCGCATCGGAACGCCGTCGTGACTTGTTGATTGCTCGCGTTCGTGTATCCGCCGATTTGGATGGGCATCGCAAACTGAGCTTGAAACACCGGTAAAGTCCCAAGTTTTCCTGGAAACACGAAATCAAACAATGACCAAAGCTCGGATAAACGATTTTGAATCGGCGCACCGCTCATCACGATGCGATGCACGGTTTGCAACTGCTTAGCGACGATGGTGACGTCGGCGTCGGGGTTGCGAATTTTATGTCCTTCGTCTAAAATTGCGTATCCCCAACGTACAGCCAGGATGCGATCGCGAAACAATCGCATGTGTTCATACGTGGTGAGTAGAATTCCTGCACCGTCGCTGATACAGTCGTTAAATGCCTTCTCTCGCGCTTGTTTCTTTCCCCGAGCGCCGCTCGACGACGATCCGAGCGCCGAATCGTGTAAAATCGTCGCGCGCAACCGTGGTGCCCAAATTCGCAGCTCACGACGCCATTGTCTAAGCATGGTCGCCGGACAAATCACAATACACGGCGAGTACATGTTCGAGTGATGCAGCGCCCCGAGGAACGACGCCACTTGAACCGTTTTACCGAGTCCCATTTCGTCTCCGATGATGCCACCCGCGCGTTGACAATGGAGCTCCCAAAGCCACTTCAAACACGTCTTTTGATGGGGTAATAATCGCACGTAGACATCGCCTGGAATACTCATGCCGCCATCGAATTCCACATCGGCCACGTCCTCATCCTGGTCGTCGTCGTCGTCGTCCTTTTTATCCGCAGCGTCATCCTCTTCGCTGCTATATCCGCCGCCGCTCCTCCTCCTCCGCGTTCGCTTCACCACTCGTCCACCACTCTCCCCAGCGGCTTCATCATTCTCCCGCATCTTTGCTCGCCACTCCGCGCGCTTCGCCGCCATCTTCGTACCAGAGTCTCTCGTCGTCGCATTCCTCGTCGCCCTCGACGCGAACGGTCTCGCGTTGGCCTCGACTCTCGGCGCCTCATCCCCGACGAGCACTTTCGATTGACTTCTCCCCGCCTTCCACGCCCGCGTCGCCTCCACCGCCCGCGCCGACGACTCACGCGCTTTCATCGCGCGCTCAAACCCTTCTAAACGATCGAACGGCGTGAGCACGCCCGTACGAATAAGTCTTTCGCGCTCGGTTTCCGCGGCTTTGACTTTCGAGTCGTCGAGCTCAGCGAAAAAGTCATCGCAATCGTCTCGCAACACCGGCGCTTTCGCCGGCGCCTTCCGCGCCGACGCCGTCGCACCGTTCGCTCCCCTCTCACTCGCGGTCGCCGCCATGGCGCTCGTCGTCGAGCGCACGGCGTCGGCATCGACGCGCGCGAGCGCCTCGCGTTGCGCGTCGAGCTTCGCGCGAAGCCCTTCGAGTCGCTTCGCGCCCACCGCACGGCGCAGCGCATCGACCGAGCCGTCGTCCACCGCGAGCGCAGCTTCGACGGCGTCGTATTCCGCGCGCGTCGACGCGTGCGCGTCGACGAGGCGCGCGCGAAGGCGCGCGTGATCGTCGTTCCCATCGCGCAGCAATGCGCCGTCGTCGTCGACGTCGACGTCGTCGGTGGTGTCTCGCACCGGCCGCGCCAGCGCCACCGCGCGCTGGAGCACGCGCCGACGGACGTCCTCGGCGTCGTGCGCGGTGTACGACATGCCGCGTGGGCGCGACGACAACGACCGGCGGCGTCGAGTGAGGACCGAAGAACACGTAGCGTACGCGAAAAGTTGAGTTACAAAAATTGATACATGCGTGTGCGTGTGCGTGTGTGCGTGTGCGCGAAGCGAGGGTGTTGCGATGATTGCTACGCGGTCGTGCAGTCATCGTCGTCACCGTCGTCGTCACGCCGATGGATGTTTATCGCGTCGTCGTCTGTCGGCGGAGGTCGTCGACTCACGCGTGCGCGTGCGTATTTCGATACACCACGAGCTCCTCATCGCCAACGACGAGCTTCGACCCAGCCTTGACGACCATCTTTTTCCCTTTCTTGAGTTTTTTGCCATCCACCATCACGGTCCCGCGCATGGTGACGATCTCGAGGTCGCGTTCGCGCGCGTGAAATTTTACGTCGGCGTCCTCGAATTCCAGTTCCTTCTCCCCGAGCGCATCGACATCGATCGGCACCGTCAAGCACGACTTCGACTGAGACGAACGCTGCTTATGCAACGCCCCGGTATCGTCCGATCGCGCCGACGCGCACCCGGGCTTATCGAGCACGAAATTCGTCTTGGCGTGCACCGCGAGCGTGACGCGCGAATTCGCGCCAGGCTTCGTGGCATCACGGCGCGTAAACAACGCCGCGCTCGAGACGCGCGCGCTCAATCCGCCGTGCGTCATGGAAATCATCATCGTAGGGTGTGTTTTGGTGTTCGCGGTGTGTGTTCGCTCGCGCGGATCCGCGTCGTGAAATGCCGATTGGATTAATCGAATCAACTGTCGAAGTTTTCCCGAACTTTTTTTTCCCGTGTAAATTTGACCGTTCGCGACTCAAGGCCGAGTCCCCCCCCTGGGCACCTTTCGAAACCTTCGATCGAATGGCATCCACGCCGCGTCGTCGATCGCGCGACCGCGCCCGTCCGCCTGCACGCGGTGCATCGCGTGCGATAAAATCCCCGCGTTCGCACGGACGTCCTCGATCGGCTGTCGTCGACCGCGCGACGACGGCGTGGACGACGATTGCGTCGACGACGATGCTCGCGATCGAGGTGCTGACTCGGAAAATCTTTCCCGCGAAAACGCAGGTTGACCGTTCATGAACAGGCGATTGTGTCCCCATCGAATTCGAGGAAGGTTTTTCGCGCGAACCACGGCGCGCGATCGGCATTATCACCCACGGCACGGCGCGCGCGACTCGAGTCACGCGACACACAACCGACGAAGACGTAAAGAACATTTACGTTTTTCAAAACCACACACACTCTCACACAGTTTTACATCGTTTCATATGAGCACGGCGACCGATTCATCCTTGCACGCATCCATGCACGCGAGCGATTTGACCCCAGAGGAGAAAATGGCGGTGTTTGAATTCTTGAACCGCGGACAGGCGGTTCGCGCGTATGAAGTGCAGCAGCACTTGAATGTGAGTGGTTGATTTTGTGTTGATTCGTTTTGGGCGTGTGCGCGTGCGGCTGTGCGCGTCGCGTGTGCGCGGGAGACGGGCGATGGCGTTCGGGGCGATCGCTGACGCGGCAATCCTCGTCAGCACGCGAGTGCGGGCACGCGCGAGTGTCGCGTCTGTTTCCGGCGCGCGACGTCCTCGACGCGTCGCGAGTGTGCCGTGCGTTTGACTGACATTAATCGTGTGGTGTTGTGTGCGTCGCTATACATAGAATGGTACGCTCGCGGAGTTTGGCCGGGGCATTCTCGATGAAGCCGAAGCCAAGAAGAAGAACAGCGCGGCGCGCGCGAAGAGCGCCATCGAATTGATGGCGGATGCCGAACGCGAAAAACAAGCGAAGAAGGATGAGCGTAAAGCTGCCAAGGAAGCGAAGCGATTGGCTCGTTTGGAAAAGGAAGAGTTTGAACGCACGGGCGGGCAGGTCAAGTTGAGTAAGAAGGAAAGGAAGGCGTTGGCATTGGAAGAGGAAGCGTAGTCGTATACACTTCCGAGTTTGCGCGCGCGTCGAGAATCTCGACGAGCGTTGACGGAACATACGTTTTCACGAAAATGAACTTCCCGCAACATATCACAGCCATCCCTTCACTCCGATCTTACGAGTCGACTTGGTCACCTGCGCCGTTTGGCGTTCAAACTTTTTGTACTTATCCTTGTGTAGTTTTTTTCAATTCTTGACGACAAATCGCGACACATCGCCACGTAGAAAAAGTTTGTTTGTGTGTACCAAAATAGAAATTGTAAATCAGTGAACGAGTTATTCAGGTTCAAAATTATAATTCTACGCATATTTTCATTGATTATTAAATACATGATTTTGATGAATCAGCCGAGCGGAATGCCAAACACGGTGCACGTGTCGAGCCTCGAGTCTTGGTAATCCACCACAAACACACCCTCGTGTCCACCAATCTTACCCTCTCGCATGCGGTAGCAGAGGCGATCGCCAACACTCAACACGGCCGCTTTACCTACTTGTAGCATCTCCCAGCGACCGGTGGATTGACGCCACACGCCTGGACCTTCGTGAAGCGACTTTACACGAATGCGCTCCTTGATCACCGCCACCGACAATTGCTGGCGACTCACACCCTTGTTCTCGACCCCACCCATGCCGCGCCCAATGGTCTGCTGGCCGTCATGAAGAGCAATCTCGGGAGGCACGTATTTTTTATCGTTCGCTTGGTGGCTCAACGGATCGGGCACGTAGACCAAGCGAAGCTTTCTAAATTCTTCGAGCTCCGCCTTGCCCGTCGTAATCAAACGCAGCTCGTTCTCATCTTCAGGTAACAGCGACAACTGTTCTTGAATCTCGCGGACTTCTTCAAGTAGAGTCGTGAGCGTGCGTTCGTAGCTTAATCCCGGCGCGCCAGTAGCGTCTGGGAGTCGCAAATCATTCGGTTCAAACGGCACCCCGGGATGCCCCTCACTCTCAATGTTTGCCAACATCATCTCTAAGCCTAGACGCTCACCATCGTCTTCATATTTATCATCCAAGAATGTCTCACTTGTCATCACGCCTACAGTGTCTACAATGGTTGTCGCCATACCAATCAAAACGAACGCGTTTGTAATCGCCAAAGCCAACGCGAAGAGGTCAAATGTACCAATTTCTCCAGAGGATACAAAGTTAATCTGCACCGTCGACCACAACCGATTTATCCGATCCGCATTGATGATCGTGTCACCAGTCTGCCCGCGTAAATAAATTGTGTCGGCTTTCATCGTATAGTGCTCCGATTGCACTTGTTCCCCGGACAGCGTCGCCTGCGTCGTCGTCTTCAACGGCGCGTTGAAATACGTGTTCTTAAACTCAACTTTAATGTTCAAGTTGAGGCCGGAAATGCGGTAAGGTAACCCTGTCACCGAACCCTGATCGCCAACCATGTACACATTCTCCTCGTCAAGCGAGTTTATGCCTGACGCCGCGAGAAAGCTTGTGATTGACACCGACGTCTCAGACGCTCCGTCGTACTCGGTGCCGTCCACAATGAAAGTGTTCACTCTAGACAGCGACCCGGTGCGAGTTTGGTACATGATTTCAAGCGGAAACGCAACTAACTCCGCCCCGGCAATCATGTAAGACACCGCGCTGCCATCAGTACGCGTACAACCTGCATCTTTAAAATTCGCCGCCGTCGGCGTGGTGCATGACACAGTCGAACTGTACTCCTCTAAAAACGTCCCGAACCGAAACCCATTCCCGCGTTCAAACGGCCAAATGTATTCATTCGGCATGAAATCTGCAACGCACTTCACATTCGTCATGTAATCGTCGTCAAAGACCTTGCCGTTCCGTCTCCACGTTACGTACCCGGTGTTGCAATACGCTTCCGTAGCGTTCGTCGCAATCTCCGCGTTATACGTCTCATCCACTGTAAACGCCGTCGATCGCCACTCATCAAACGTCGTCGTCACATATAACGATGGCAACTCAAACGTCATGTAGTTGTGCGACAATAAAATCGACACCAACGCGAAGATGGAAATCAACCCCATGAATATGAAATGTAGCGTCACGAGAAACTTATCGTTCGTCTTCACCAACTTTGTCGTACGGTAGGTGAATATCTCCGTGACGGAGTCTTTGAAGAGTTCTTTGAGACCCATGGTTGGTGATCGCGTGCGCGCGACGCGGCGTGCTCACGGAGCAAAGTGAATGTGTGTCCCAGTCCGAACGCCCGTTCCCCTCGATGCGTTCGCGCGTATTCACCGTCGACGACGCGCGCTTAGATGATGCGCGTGCGATGGAGTCGATCGACGTTTTCTTCGCGCGCGTGATTATCCCGGGCGCGCGGCGATTGTCGCGCGGGTGCGGCGCTGAGTGCGGGAGGTTGCCCCGCGGTCCATCGTTCTATGGGTGTTGAGTTGTCTTGGCCAGGCGAGGCGCGCGATGTCCAATTCGAGCACAGAGCGCGCGTACGACGAGGGTGGCGCCCGCGTGGGAGGCATGAAATGCGCGATTATGTTGTTTTTGCAATGTTTGCGGTGGGCGTGAGCGTTAAAATTAAATGCGTCTACGGGTACAGTACTACAGACGATTTAATACGACGCGCCCGACTTGCGATGGTGGATGGACGTGACGCCGACTTCGTCCAGCAATGAGCCGGATTCGACCTCTGCGAGAACGATCCAGTGATCACCAGCCTCCATGCGCTGTGTGACTGAACACTCAATACATGCTAAGGATTGGTTGACGATGGCGCAGCCGTTATTTTCGGAAATGGAGACGTCCAAGTCACCGAAACGATTCTCGCCAGGCTTGAATGGTTTCAGCAAAGCCTTCATGACGTCTTTTTCGCCACCTTCTTTCAATACGTTCAAGTTAAATTTGCCACCCTTCATCAAAAAACTCTCGACTGCGCGCTCTTTGGCGACGGCCACGGTCAACGCAGGCGGGTTGAATGACGCTTGGGATACCCAGGACGCCAACATGGCGCTTTGGGTGTCTTCGCTCTTCGTCGTCACTGCGCACAATGAGCCGACGATTCGACCAACGGCTGCGGCAGTGTCGCTCACAGCACTCTCCGCTTTACCCACGCTCTTGCGTTCCAGCACTTGTCTTCTACGCTCGAGCTTGCGCACGGCTTGGGCTAAATCTGTGCCGCTTTCTTCACACAACTGCAACGTCTCCGCGGTGGGCTTGAACTTGCATCGCAAAGGATCGAACGCAAACTTGAACCCGCCATCTTTCAAGCGCTTTTCCATCATATCTACCGCCTCTCCAGACCATCCGAAGGAGCCAAACACGCCGCACGGCTTGTCGAGGTCGCCATCCTTTATAATGGCACCCAACGCAGTTTGCACCGGCGTTGGGAGCGTACCGCCGAGCGTGGGCGCACCGAGACAAAACCCTGAGCAACGTTTGAGAAGCTGCGAAATTTCATCAGGTGTGGCCAATTCGCAGTTGAACATTTCTGCAGCGATTCCAGTCTTGGAGATACCACGCGCGATTGCTTGCGCCATGGCGCCCGTATTTCCGTAAGCGCTCGCATATATAACCGCAATCTCAAGATTAGACGCCGAAGCAATTTGCTTCTCCGTCCACATAGTGTACTCGCGAAAGACTTCTGTCACGGAACTTTGAATGATGGGGCCGTGCGCGGGGCAAATGGCCGCCGCGACGCCGTCGTACGTCGCCGAGACGACGCGCTCCTCCGCCTTGCCGCCGACAGAAAACAGTCGCCCTATCGCACCCAAGACGCCACCTCTTTTCAGTGCCACCGGCGATTGCGCGTCACTTTCACTCGCTGGAGCGTCACCATCACCATCGGCACCCGTCTCCGAAGACGAGTTCATGCGCGAGAGCACCGGCGCAACTTGTTTCGCCATCGGCGCCAACAAACAGTCATAAAAGTATCGCCAATCCTCGCCGAAAGCTTCCCATCCCCCGACATCACTGACATCATCGCCTTCACTCGCCACGTGAGCGCTGAAAAACTTGGACGTAAACAACATCCCTGACGCATCATCCCTGGCGAAGATTAAATCCGGCCACCGTGGCGTCGGCGCCGTCGTAAAAGTCAGCGTTCGGTCTCCCAAATCAATCTTTTCATTATTCTTCACCACCCGCAATCGCGCTCTTAATTTTCCATCAGCGCCCTTCCATGCGGCGATCAAATTCTCATTCGTGAGCGGGTTATTCGCCTTGAGTGCCTGTTGTATAACTTGCGCGCCCGGGTTTGAGCACAGCACTTCCACGCACTCCGCGCCAGCGGGCCTCGCCGCGATCGCCGCCGCCAACGCATCCATGCGTCGCGGCGCCGCATGCAAGCACGCGATAAAATCCACGTCCCCGATCCCAGCGATCGCGCCGTACGCGTCGGCGTGGCGTGAATCCACGCAGTCCAACGCGCACGACTTGCTCGCGCCCCGCGCCACGTACGCGTTCTCGCTGCTCCCGCGCTTCGCCCCGTACTCCACCTCGAACGTTCGTCGCGTGCGCGTTTTAAACACATACGCCGTGATCGCTGGTGACAGCGCGCACGCGATCGGGGGCGCGGCGTCGACGTCGGCAGGCGTGAGCTGCATCGCATCTCTCGCGCGCTTCGAGTCGCTCGCAGCGCTCGATTCGCGACCAGTCTTCAGCGCCGCCGTCGTCGTCGTCGTCGTCGCGCGACGGCGGATGCGCGCGCGATCGATGTGCGCGCGGTGCGTGCGCGGCGCGGTGGCGAGCGCGTCGCGGGCGTGCATGGCGCGAGTCGGGGTTTGACGACCGGCGCCGATGGTGCTGACGCGACATTGTGTAGAGCATTTTGCGAGCCTCGCGCGTCGCCACGGCGCTAAGAAAGAATGGGATATCAATACACGCGTGCTATGTACATATGTGTACGCTAGGAGCTAGGGCACGCCGACGCGTTCGCCGACGGCGTCGTCGCGGGCGAGAAGGATTACGTTTTCTGGAGACGTCGTTCGCGGGACAAACGCTTCGAGCGTCGCCGACAATCCTTGACTTTGGCACCATCGCGCGCGGCCTTCGTCGAGAATTCGCTTGGCGAGACGGCCAAGTTTGAGCTTTTCTTCATCCGTGACGTCGTCAAAGGCGTGAGAAGCGTCGAAGTGAACCGCACCACTCGCGTGCTCTCCCGCGGTTTCGGCGTCGGCGTTCGTCGCGAGCGTGGCCCAACTACTGATTTTAGTCAGGTACTCGAACTCATCGCGGCCGATACCGAGGGATATGAGGTATTCGCGATTAACGTACGTGTTCCACGCGCATCTGTGGTGGCAGCACGTCGCGAACGCGACGCCGCGCACGCGGAAATTCGTCCTCGCTGTGGAACCGCGGCCAAAGCACGCGCGCAACGCCAAATCCGTCGCCTCACCGCATAAATGTTTCGCCATGGCCACCAAGTCGCGCGATGCTACCGCGTCGACGGCATTTAAATTCAAATCTTTGATGTCAATCGTCAGCCGCTCGATGAAACCGGTGCGTCTGCGTAAAGAACGCTCGGCTTTGTGTCGATAGGCTCGTCGCTCGACGAGCGCCAAATCTACATCCCCGTACGCATCCGATAAGAAATGCGACAAGTACCCGCGCCCAGCGCCAAACTCAACATACAGTGGTTTATCGCTTGCCCGAACGTCGGCACCAGAGCGCACTAGACCGTACAATCGCATCGCCGAGACGATGCCGGCGAACTGCGCGTCGTGGCGACTCTGCGTCGGCGCCGACAACTCCTTCTCCCGCGCGCGCCTCTCCGCCGCATTCTGCGCGCACTCTCGCGCGACAACACCCAATGATTCGTTCGCCGGCACGTCAACGAGTAAATCACCGCCGTGCGAGTCTCTCGAACGCGAGGCGGCGGTCAGCGCGGCAGCCGCCGCGCGCGCCTTCGCCTCGCGAACGCCTTCGTCCCTCGCCCCGTCGTCCCTCGCGCCTTCGCCGCCGGCACCAGCGACGACGTCGACATCAACGTTGATATCTTTCGAGTAATACGCGCGCGCACGAGCCTGCGCCGCGCGCACGAGCACGGGACATTTCATTTCATGCGCGTGCAGCGGCGCGCGCACCATCGTCTTACACGCCGCGCACCACGCGCGCGTCGCGCCACCATCGACGCCATCGCCGCGCGATGCGCCAGGCATCGCGTGCGGTTCGCACAGCACGCGCGCAAGCGACGACGACGACGACGGTGCGACGAGGAGGACGACGAACGACGCCGCACGCCTCAGAGTGAGGCGCGCTCCCGCATGCTCGAGGCGACGCTGGACGCCATCGCGCGCGCCTACGGCGGGCGCGATCGCGCGTGGGCGCTCAACGCGTTACTTTGCGCGTCTGGATTTGAGAGGTGCGCGCGACGCGCGTGTCGGTGACGGCGTGAGCGGCGACGACGTGTGGTATCGGATGCGCTGTGGTGCATTCGTCGCGAACGATTGACTCTCGCATAGCGCATAGACTGACCTCGCGCTCGCGGCGTTCGCGCGCAGTGATGGGAAAGGACGGGTGACGGTCATGCCTCGCGAGTTTGGCGGCGTGCGGCGCGATGACGGCGCGGTCGAGGTCGAGGTCGAGGTCGCGGACGTGGACGTCGTTGACTTGGCGACGTCTCCGCTCGTAGAACCGAACGGCGACGACGGGCGCGGCGATGACGATGACGACGCATCGGGATCGGAATTTGACATTCCACCGCTGCGTGAACGATTGGGGTTGGTTGGCGCTGGGACGTCATCCGCGCGGCGAGCGAATGAGCCCGCGAAGGCGTCGGCGTCCCGTCGGTGGACGGAGGACGAGCGCGAAGACGCGCTGACGTCGTGGATCATCGCGAACGAGGACGTCTACGAGCGCGTGCTGCTGATGGAATCTATCGACGTCGACGACGCCCTAGTGCGGGCGCGTGAGAGCGGGATTCGGTGCAGTCGAGCAGATTTCGTGGCGTATTTGGAAGCCGAAGGCGTGTGTTTTTCGCAAACAAAAAAACGCGCGCGTCGCGCGGCAAACGCGCGAGAGGCGCGATAGACCACATAGAGCGTTCGCTGTGTAGGCGAGTGTGCGCGCCATCCGCGCGATGGCGCTTTAGATAGCGTAGATAGCATACGGTAGAATATCGGTAGTCAATGTTGTAACGAGCGGCTCGTTACACGCTCGCGTCCACAGTCCACCACGCATGTCACGCCTCGCCACGGCGCCGACGCGCGCGCGGATAATGTCGGTGAACACGGCACGTCGCGCCACTGCATCGGCGGCGTCGGTGTCGGGCGCACCGTCGACGGCGAATACTTCGAAGACGACGGCGCTGCACGTGCGCACACCTCTGGTAAAGTCCAACGCGCTCTCCATCATCAATGGCCGCGACGTGTACTTGAAACTCGAGAACACGCAACCGAGTGGATCTTTCAAGCTGCGTGGAATCGGTCGCGCGTGTGCGCTCGCGGTCGAGCGTGACGGGGCGAGTATTCTCGTTAGCTCGAGCGGTGGCAACGCCGGTTTAGCGACGGCGTACTCGGGACAACGTCTCGGTGTGGACGTCGTAGTATACGTTCCGGAAACTACACCAGAGCGCGTGAGAAATCTATTAGCGTCTTATGGCGCAGAGGTTGTGGTCTCGGGGAGTCAGTGGAGCGAGGCGAACGCGGCAGCTATGGAACGAGCGGCGACGACGGGTGGCGCGTTAATACATCCATTCGAAGGCGAAGATACATGGGACGGACACTCAAGCATGATTGACGAAATCGCGGAAGATTTATCGAGCATGGATGAAGGTGCACCGGCGGCGATCGTGACGTGCGTGGGTGGAGGAGGCTTGCTCGCCGGCGTTTTACGAGGCGTCGAACGCGCGGGTTGGATCGATGACGTCTCAACGATCGCCATGGAAACCATCGGTGCGGAATCGCTCCACGCTTCAATTAACGCCGGTGAACTCATCACATTACCCGCAATCACGAGCGTAGCCAAAAGCCTCGGTGCGGCGTCTCCATCACCCGAAGTATTCGCCAAGTGCCGTGCGCTCGGCCCGTCTCGCGTCCGTAGCTACGCCTGCACCGACGCCGATGCCGTCCGCGCGTGCTTACATTTCGCCGACGACCATAGACTCCTCGTCGAACCCGCGTGCGGCGCCGCGCTCGCCGCCGTATACGCGCCTGAAATCGGCGCGTTGACTGGCGTTCGCGCCGACGGCGCGCTCGTCGTCGTCGTCTGCGGCGGCTCCGTCATCGATCGCGCCGCCCTCGATTCGTTGCAAACGCAATTCAAATTGTAATGGCTCGCTTTTTATCGCATCGCTGTGCATGTACGCGCGGCGTCGTCGCGACATATCGCGTGGAAGACGCCGCGCGCGGTGTCCGCATGGTGTCCAACCGACCGCCCGAGTTCAAACCAACGACCCGCGCTTTTCGCCCCAGTCGCTATTCGTCGTCGCGCGACGCTCGCACGCACGCGTCACGTCCGCCACCGCGCGCACGAAAATACGTTTCATCTCCTCCGCGCATCGCGCACGCCATCGACGCGCGCGGAACCGCCGTCAACGCGCGTAGACGCGCAATCTCGCACCCGCGCGCGATCGACGCGAACGTTTTCGGGACACACGAACGCGTAACGCGCGCGCGCGATGGAGGAGATTAGCGAAGAACGAAGCGGCGATCACGGTGCGCCCGTAGATGATGATCCATCCACGGCGCCCGTTCCGGAGAAGGTACGTCGCAAAGGCGTACGCACCGGGGGATGTGATGATGATGTGACATTGTTGAGGGCTGACGACGAGGCTGCTTGCGCGCGCGGTTTCGATGGGTTTCGATGCGTCTTTCGCGCGCAGTGCAACGATGTTAAAAGCGTGACGTAGTGTTGGCGTAGATGACATCGTCGAGGTTTGAGCCGATGGCGTTCACGCGTTCGTGTGCGACCACGCGAGACTGACCGCGTGCGTATTTTGTATGACTGAACAGGCGCAAGTGGGAGGTTCTCCGATGTACATCGTCGAACGGAAGCTCGGTAAGGGTGGTTTCGGACAAGTCTACGTCGGTCGCAGACAGAAGGCAAATGAGACGAACGCCACGACTGGACCACTGGCGAATCAGGTGGCTTTGAAGTTTGAGCACCGATCGAGTAAAGGCTGTGACTACGGTCCGCCGTACGAGTGGTCGGTGTACAACTCGCTCGGCGGAATTTTAGGCGTGCCCAAGGTGCATTACAAAGGTCGTCAAAGCGATTATTACATAATGGTGATGGATTTGCTCGGACCGTCGCTTTGGGACAAGTGGAACGTGAACGGGCAGATTATGTCGCAGGAGATGGTGGCGTGCATCGCCGTCGAGTCGTTGGCTATTTTGGAAAATTTTCACAGTAAAGGTTTCGTTCACGGCGATATCAAACCGGAAAACTTTTTACTCGGACCACCGGGAACGCCCACGGAAAAGAAATTGTACTTGGTTGATTTAGGTTTGGCCACGCGCTGGCGTGACCCGATTTGCTCTGCGCACGTGGATTACGATCAGCGGCCAGATATTTTCCGGGGCACGGTGCGTTACGCCGCGGTGCACGCGCATTTGGGGCGCACAGCCTCGCGACGGGACGATTTGGAGTCGTTGGCTTATACTTTGTTATTCCTACTTAAGGGCCGTTTACCGTGGCAAGGTTACCAGGGCGACAACAAGGGTTTTTTGGTTTGCAAAAAGAAGATGGCGACGAGCCCCGAGGCGTTGTGCCGCTACGCTCCGAGCGCGTTTAGACAGTTCATGGAGGCGGTGATCAACTTGAAATTTGACGAAGAACCAAAGTATGGTGCAATGGCTGCGTTGTTCGAGCCTTTGTGCGGTCCGACATTGCGTCGACCCATCTCCACGGAAGGTGCAAAGAAGGTGGGCATGAAGCGCAAGGTTTCAGACATGCAATTCGACGTCGACGACAAGGAACGTTTGAAAAAGAAGGTTCGCGTCGGCCTCCCAGCCATGCAGTGGATAACAATTTACAACGCCCATCGTCCGATGAAGCAACGGTATCACTACAACGTCGCCAACTCGCGCATCGAGCAGCACGTGGATAAGGGTAACGACGACGGGTTGTTCATCTCCTCGGTGTCGTGCGCGCAGGAATTGTGGGCGCTCATCATGGACGCTGGCACTGGCTTTAGCTCGCAAATCTGGAACTTATCCAGTCAGTTTTTACCCAAGGACTGGATCTTGGAGCAGTGGGACGATGGGTACTACATTACCGCCCTCGCCGGCTCTGTGCAAGGTTCCGCCATGGTTGTCATGTCCAAAGGATCAACGTACACGCAACAGTCGTACAAGGTGAGCGACTCTTTTCCCTTCAAGTGGATCAACAAAAAATGGAAGGAAGGATTCTACGTCACATCCATGGCGACGTGCGCGTCGCGCTGGGCCGTTGTCATGTCTCGTAACGCTGGCTTTGTCGACCAGTGCGTCGAACTCGACTTTATGTACCCCTCTGAAGGCATTCATCGGCGCTGGGATCACGGCTTTCGCATCACGTGCTGCGCCGCGACGCAAGATCAAGCCGCCTTTGTGCTCTCCATCCCGCGTCGTCGGCCGGGCGATGAAACCCAAGAAACATTACGCACCAGTGCGTTCCCATCTACGCATGTCAAGGAAAAATGGGCCAAGAATTTGTACATTTCCGCCGTCGCCTTTGGTCGCACGGTGTCGTGAGCCCCGCGTCTCGCGGGCGTACGCGCGATGAAACACTCGCCGCCACGTCTCACGCCCGCGCGCCCGCGCGCCCGCGCACGCGCACACGTGCGCGTATTACGTATATAGAACACATCAACACAGTATAGTACCAGTAGAGAGAGTCTTGTAAAGTTTGTAAGTTTGTGCCAATCGTAATCAGCAATCCTAGTCAGCATCACCCCAAAACGTCGCACGCGTGCCCGTGCCCGTCGTCACTGCGCGACGATCTCGCGACGCCGCGACGCGACGCGCGGGAACGACGCATGCACACGATGACGACCACGACGGGCGCGGCGCCGCTGGGCGCGATCGCGCGCGGCGCCGACGTCGGCGGCACCACACGACGAAACGTTGCCCGTGCTGGAAAAGTGTCGACACTAACGACAACGCCTCCGGTGACGGCGTGCGCGCGGCGCGATCGTCGCGTTGCCGGTGCGGTGCATCGCGCGAGTGCGTCGAGCGGCGCTGAGGGTGGCGAGCGCGAGTCGTTAGCGTCGGGCGCGGCGTCGTCGAGGGGTCGGGATGATGATTTAGTGGCGAGGTTACGCCTGGGCGAGTCGGGCGGGGGCGAATCTGCGGCGTCGCGTGGTGCGGTGCGACGTGAAATGCGCGAACGCGATGCGGTGACAAGGTCTGTGCTCGCAGTGGCGCTGGGCGTGGCGGCGATGATGCCGACGATTACGGCGGAGGCGCCGACGCCGCACCCGGTGACGGTGGGCGCCAAACGCACCATCGTCGCGGGCGCGGTGAAGAATGTGGCGACGGATGCGCGCGGGAAGGTAGATAAAGCGGAGGAGGCATTCTTTCGTGATGTTGAGCGTTATGTTGGGACGATTAGCGTCTAGACATGGATGTATCGACTACTTTTGGCGGGACGGCGCGCGCCTCGCGAGGGAGGGAGCCGTGCGGGAATTTCGACAAATAAATTTTCCTCTCAACAATTTTTCTCTTGTTTGATTCGCACCTTTGACGGTGTGAACGCGAACGATGTAACAATAAACGCGACAGTTATCCGTATATGCTTTCATCTCGTGCGTGACGCGTTGAGTGAGGAGAATTGTAATCGGCGCGTTGCGATAAAGAAACAACAAGGGTGTGCAATTAATAATAGCTCGCGACTTTTCTATGGTGTGACGCGGTCTTCGCGTCTTGATCAAACACTTTACCGTTGATGACTTCACTGTACACCACCCAGTGGTCGTTAGAATCCATACGACTCACGACGCGGCACTCCATATAGGCGACGGCGTCGCCTAAAATTGGAGACCCGTCGCTGGCGGGGGCCCATTCAACACCCTCAAAACGATCTGCTCCTGGAGGAAAACGCGTTAAAAAGTGTTTCATGGGTTTTTCGTAGCCATTCTCTGGTAAGCAATTCAATACGAAGGTATCACCGACTTGCATCAACGATTCAATCGCGCGATCCTTGGCGACAGCTACGCTAAAGCCCAAGGGCTCAAACGACGCTTGCGCAACCCACGACGCAATCATCGCCGACCGCGCCGTGCCTTGCGCGGCGGTGACGACGTACAATCCACCAGACACTCGACCGAGTGCCTTTGCCACGTCTGCACTCATGGCGTTCTTCATTTCACTCAAGCTTTGCTTCTTTGTCAGCACTTGTCCCAAATCCGTGCCCGCTTCCTCAAATAACTGATACGTACCCTCCGTCGGATCTGCGGTGACTTTGAGCGGTGCAAACGCCTCAACCACCCCAAGTTCAGCGATTTTACGCGCGAGCAAATCCACTGGTTCGTCAGCGCCACCGTACGACTCAGCGATGAAGAACTTTTGCTTTGCGTGCACGGCGCCGATGATGTTTGCCAGTTGCTCGTTCGCCGGACCCGAAGACGGGGGCGACAATAACACCACCGCTGTAGCGTGTTTCGTCGTCTCGATGAGCTCCTGGGCCTCTGCGTTGTTCAAATCCATCATCACCACTTCGGTGTCCGTCTTCGTCAAGCCACGCGCGATAGATTGCGATAAGCGATCGCTAAAACCGTAATCTGACGTGTAGAACACCGCGACGTTCGCCTTGGCTTTCGCAAGCGCGAGTTCGCTCCATTTCTGGTAATCGCCCACGAGTTCGTCCAAATTGTACCGCAAAAGTGGCCCATGTCCATTGCAAATTCCAACAAAGTCTGCGCCTTCGGATTCGCACTTACGCAACGCCGTGAGCACCGAACGAGCGTTGGGCTTCATTAAGCATTCGTAGTAAAATCGGTAGTGCGGCATCAACGCTTGTAAATCCCCATCAAACGGATCTTCGCTGCAAAAATGCGACCCGAACGCATCGCATGTGTACATCAATTTTGACTTTTGATCAAACGTAAACATCGTATCCGGCCAGTGTAAATTCGGCGCCATGATAAACTTCAATTCGTGTCCGTCGCCCAAGTCTATGACGTCCCCGCCCTTGACCACGCGGCTCTCAAACGGTTCGTGAATCAAGTTTTCCAAAAACGCAATGCACACCTTGGAGCCGACGACGATTGCATTTGGTGCCACTTTGAGGACATCGCCGATTAATCCCGAGTGATCGGGCTCGGTGTGCGAGCAAATCACGTACTTTATCTCGTTCGTATCCACTTCGTTTGCGAGCGTCTTCATGTACAAGTCACGGAACTTTTCGTGCGATGCATCCACGAGCGCCACCGTCCCAGGCGCGCCTCGAATGATGTACGAATTATACGTCGTACCTTTTTCCAATCCAAACTCAATGTCGAAACGATCGCGATCCCAATCTAACGAGCGAATCAACGTCGTGTCGCCCCCGAGCGACGTTGCTTGCGTCTGTAATCGCTTCTTGCCTTCAAACAACTCGATATCCGACGTGCGCACGGGCTCGCGCGCGGGCGGCGGATCCGCAACCGCCGCCTGCGTGCGCGTACGGCGCGCGCGGCGCGTGGCGCGCGGTGCCATTGACATCGAGGCGACGCGCACGGTCAGCGCGCTTGAGCTCATCGTCATCATCTCTCGTTATCGCCGCGCGTGCGTCCACGGGGCTTCCAATCGGCCAAAGCTGTGTGCGCGCGAGCGATCTCGCGTGCGATCTCGCGTGCGATGTCGAGTCTCTCTCTCTCGCGCGCTCGTCAGCGGCGTTTCGTGCGCTGAAGAGTGACGCCATCACAGGTGCCGACTGTACTCGTTGACGCGTGAGTCGCCGTCTACCGCCACCGCGCGCGCGCGCTCGTCGCACGCGTCGAGTGCGTCACGAATCGCAACCCGTGACCGCGCGCACGGCGTCACGACGCGTCGTCGCGCGCGAGTGTGCGTTTGATTCGTCATGGCTCCAGCGAGCGAGCCCCCTGAGCGCGTCTCTGAAGCCTTCGAGCGGCTCTGGGTGTGTTACGGTGCGTACGCGCGCGCGCGAAACGCGTTCACCGTCCGTTGTGTGCGTGTCTGTGTGCGTCGCGACGCTGACGACGACGTGTAGACCCGATGTATCAGCTGAGCAAGTACTACCGGCACGGCGAGCTGGATTCGTGCGACGGGAAATGGAATGATTTGTGGCGCGCGCTCGCGATTCGTCGCGCCAAGCGCGAGAATAGAACAGTGGATGGTATTGCTGCGGTGGGTGACGCGCGCGAACGGTCGAGGAATTCGCTGGAGTTGGCGCCGATGTGGAAAACCGCGGCGCCGGCTACGGCGGGAAAATTTTGGCGCAAGACATTCAAGGAAAACGTCCCGAGCGAAGAGGAAATCCGCGCTGCGCGGCAAGCGTTTGAAAACGCAGAAAACGCATAGTTTAAAAATATAGACCCGTTGTCTGGCGCGAAAGTTGGACTGGACGTATTGTTGTAGTCGTAGCTTCATTCTTCGATGCGAGCCGCGTTCGCGCGCGCCGTTCAAACGACCGCGCACATGCGCCCCACGGTGCACTCGGCCGCGCATGAGACAAAGTCTATCGCCCAGCGCATTAACGACGCGCGCGTAACCGTGGTATTAGGTAGCGGTAGCCCGACGCGACGGGCGGTGTTAACATCGCTCGGCGTCGCGCACGTCGTAGAAGCTCCAAACATTGACGAAAAATCCATCCGCCACGACGACCCTCACGCGCTCGTCACCGCGCTGGCGCAAGCGAAAGCTACAAAAGTGCTCGAGGTACTCGCCGCGCGCGACAATGACTCGACGGAGGGCAAGCAGCCGAGAGTTTTGGTCATCACGTGCGACCAAGTCGTGGTGCACCGCGGCGAGATACGCGAAAAGCCGACGTCTGTCGACGAAGCCAAGTCGTTCATTCGCGGCTACGGTATTGAACCGCCTTCAACTGTAGGGAGTGTGATGGTGACCGACGTACATAGTGGACGGAGTTCGTTGGCAGTTGATGTGAATACAATCGTATTCGACGGGCCGTTTCCAGACGACGTCGTGGACGGCTTGGTCGCGGACGGCACGTGCATGAAATGCGCGGGAGGACTGATGGTTGAGCACGAGTTGCTGCAGCCGTATTTAAACCGCATCGATGGTCGCATGGATGGCGTCATGGGCTTAAGCGCGGTGACTGTTGAGCGATTGTTAGCGGAGTACGTTTAGACGAGGATTGATAATTTTGTAACGAGGTTGCGATATTTTCTATTTTCTTTTCCTTTTCTGTGCAGCGCTGCTAATGTCTATGCGTATGCGTATCTAAAATCATGTGTGCGCGCGAGTGCTCAGTCATGAATGGCATTTTGAACTTTCCACGCGGCGAGAGAGCTCGCGAACGATCCATGTTCAGAGTCCGCGATGGCTCGCCAACGCAGCGCGTCGCGGCTCTTCTTATCCATCGTCAAGAGTTTTCGCGCCATGTCCTCAACGGAAATCTTTTCGAATTTCGCCAAGCTTTCAAGAGCAAATAATGCCGTCTGCGGGTCATTGTCTTTGCCGCCAATATCGGGCACGTTCGTGGCAAACAAGTCCTCGGCGCTGAACTCGTGGTCTGAACTAAAGAACGCCTTCCTCAAGTGCGCCGTGAGCTGTTGCACGCGTTCTCGAGCTAAATCTTTTCTAATGCCCTTGTGACCGTCGGCGATTGGCGTGAGAAAATACTCTTGGAAGAATTTTTTGTCACCCATGGACCAAGGATTGGCCCAGTTGAGCACGTGCCATGATTCGATTTCGTCGCAATTTTCTAAAATTTCGTCGCTCAAGCCGACTCTAAAGCATTTTCGATGCAGCGCCGACGCTGCTTCGTACTGCTTCGACCTCGACGAATTCTTCAAGCGATGCACCTCGTCGTAAATTACCATTAACCATGGCACGGTCAGCGCGGTGTCTAGAACCTTCTTAAACGTATCGTGCGTGAGAACAACGACGCTGCAGCCGCCGACAAGCGCGCGCGCGAACGCGTCCTCAGCCGCCTTGGACCCGCGCGCGAATGCGATATCCGAATCCGTCAACCCAAACAAACCAAGCGTTTCCACCCACGCCATGATCGCATTGGGCGAACACAACACTAAAACCGCACCATTCTCAGTCTTATTCGCGGCGCTACGATTTCCGAGCGCCGTCGCCGCGAAACAACACGCCGCCCGAATCGGCTCCGCCTCGGCTTCATCCACCAATACGCACCCGTCATTGACGCTATACATGCGATGCAAGTATTTCACCGCTTTCACCTGCCGCGCGCTCAAGTGCTCGACGTGGCGCGCGGGCACGGTCATGGAGCACCCGCGCCGCTTGGCGTCGTCTGGCGCCCACAACGCCAACGCGCCTCGCGCCTCGCCCATCGTCGTCGTCGCCGTCGTCGACGTCGCCGCCGCGCGCGGTTTGGTACACGCAGGCGTCGCGCGTGCGGTGGCGGTGGCCGTGAACCCATCGAGGCGCGCACCGCGCTTCACATCGACGTCTTCGTCGTGGAGCAACGCCGCAAAGGATGACTTGTGGCGACTGACTTTGGGCGAAGGACGCCGCGCGGAACGCGCGCGACGACCGTCGTCGTCACCGTCGACGTCGGCGGTGTCCACGTCGATGGCTTTGAGCGCGCTGATGGCGTCGGCAAAGGTGGGCTTCCCACGCTCGGGCGTGGGCATGGCGACGACGTCGACGAGTCGCGAAGTGACGCGCGACGGTTGATGACGTTTTACTTTGACTTGACTCTCTAATTGAACAAAAGCTAATGTATTTTGCGTGTGCGCGTGTGCGCGTAGGTGCGAAAACTTACATACGGTCGTAACCAAACTTCCCGGTGCTTTCACCGAGATCGTCGCCAACCTCTTTTCTACCCGCGAGAGGGCGGGAACTGGAACGTTGTCTGTCGTACGTACGTTGCGACGCGACGCGTTCGAGCACTTGGTCGACGGTATTCTTCTCCACCAATCTCGAAGTGGTTCGCGTTTGCGTTGTACCCGAACGGTCCATGGGTGCACGACGCGATGCGGCGTTGCCGTCAACTTGCTCACCACTCGTGCCCGGTTGAGCGCTCGGCCCTGCGCTCGGGCGCGTCAGCGCTTGCGTTTGCTGATACTTTAAAATGGTCCAGTCAAACACATAGTCGTACTGGTAACCTTCACGGATGAACAAATCGCGGAAGAGCTTACGCAAGTATGAGTAATCGGGCTTGTCTGAAAACCGCAACGAGCGGACAACCTGAAAGTACGTCACAAACTCGGGCGGGTACCCTTTGCACAACACTTCAATCGGCGTCGTCATCTTCTTTTCGCTAATCTTTTCATACTTTTGCTTCTTCGTCGCCGCCTTCAAACCTTGCCACGGAAGCGATCCACGCAGGAAATACATCAACACATACCCTAAGGACTCCAAGTCATCCCGTCGTGACTGCTCAATGCCGACGTGTGTGTTGATGGATGCGTATCGCGCTGTCCCCGTCAAGTTTTTATTCTCTCTGTACGGAATGTGCAAGTGCGTCTTCGGATCCCGATACTTTTTCGCCAACCCGAAATCAATGATATTCACTTGATTCGCGCGCTTGCCCAGCCCCATCAAGAAATTATCTGGTTTGATATCGCGATGGATGAAAGACTTGGAGTGCACGTATTCAATTCTCGACACGAGTTGATCGGCGAGCATCAAAACCGTCTTCAAGCTCAACTTGCGATTGCAAAAGTTGAACAAGTCCTCTAATGACGGTCCGAGCAAATCCATGACCATTATGTTATAATCTCCTTCCACGCCGTACCATCGCACGTTTGGTACACCCGTACCGCCTTGTAATATTTTGTACAACCTGGATTCATACAACAATTGCGGATGCTTCGTCTTGCAACTCTCCTACGCGCGTCGAAAAAACACATCGTCGTCAGCACTCAGCACGCGAACGAAGAAAACATCCCGCGCAACACATCAACGTCGACGAACACCGCCGCTACGATACGAGATGTGACAGATCAATAAAACAAAACGCGCGCGCGCGCGATTCGGTACGCACCAACTTGATCGCCACCTCCTCATTCGTCTTGATGTGCGTCCCTATATCCCACCGAAACACACGTTCACGTCAGTCACACGCGCACGAACGCACACACACACAACACACGCATCATCTTCTCGCGCGATCGCCACTTTCACGCACGAACGAGCGCGCGAGAACCCGCGCGTCGAGCCCGATCCCGCACCTAGGTAAATGTCCCCAAACGACCCGCTCCCCACCTTTCGCCCGAGCCTGTACTTATTACCCACGCGAAGCTCCAACCCAGTGCTCGACGCGCTCATGATGATTACGCCTCACGCTCACGCGCGATCGTCACCCCGCGAACGCGTTCGCACGCCTCTCCGTTCGCGCGCGCGCGAAAAATTGAATCCCACGCGCTCCGCGCGCGCCTCTCGCGCGCGTCGGACGATTCCGACGCCTCTCTCTCGCGCCGACCGTCGTCGCGCGTCGCTCGAGCGCGCGAGACACGCGCAAAAATATACGCCACCGCGATGCGCGCTGTCCGTCGTCCGTGCGACTCGTGCGCGACGACGCGAGGACGCCGTTCGTCTTCTGACGCGGTCGCGCGATCGCGCGGTCGCGTGGGCCATCGCTGCAGCCGTTCGATCGATCGATCGAATCTCGCGCGATCGATATCGCGATCGATGGAATTTCGCGCGCGATCGATATTGGGTGTCGATCGAATGGCGCGGGCATCGATCGATGTGTTGAGGTGGTTACGACACCGCACTTCGCGACGACGATGAAGGACGAGGCGTCGGCGTCGGCGGGTGCGTACGCGCACGTCGTGCGTGGGAAATTAAAGCTCAAGGCGTCGGCGTCGTCTTCGGCGTCGGCGGCGTCGAAGGGGGTGACGAAGAAGAAGCATAAAAAGGCCTCCAAGCGCGCGTCGCGCGAGGACGATGGTCGACCGGGGACGAGTTCGGGCGGTGGTGATCGACGCACCGCGGCGGAGAAGGCGTACGATGCGTACAAATCAAAGCATGAGGATCGTCTCATCGCATCCATGGCGAGCGCGTCGCATAAGGATAAAGTGGCGGCGTTCAATGAGAAGTTGAGCAAGCTCAGCGAGCATCACGACATTCCGAAAGTGGGGCCGGGTTAACGGGTAACGCGCGCGACGCGCTCTAGTATTGTTACAAAACAACCGTGCTGCTTTAATTCGTCTATGTTTACGCGTTTGGCTCGTCGGAGACGTCTATGTCGACATCGCCGTCGGCGAGTCGATGGAAATCGACGCGTCTAACGCGAAGCGCCGTCGCGTTGTACGTAAAGCTTTCTCCCGCACGCACCGGGAGCTCGTCTTCGCCACCAATCACGCCTCGAGCTCGCGCATCGCGTTTCCACATATCGCGCATCGCCACGATCGCTTCTACTTTTCTAGAACACGCGAGTAAGGTGTCGTATTCAACCGGAGCGACGAGCGCGAAGAAATCATCGGCGAAGACGCTCACGCGCACCTCGCTCAAGTCTCTCCACGCAAATTTTCGACGCATCCGTCGCGTGTGTGCGTCGAGGAGTACGACGCCAATGTTTGTGACGACTATTATGCGCTTCACGCACTCGTCGCGCTTGTTTATTTTGATGCAGTGCGCGCTGAAGGTGATTTCGTTGGCGCCATACTTGGTGAGCGTCGAAGCGCAAGAGGCGTCGTTGGAGATGCCTAGGTCGTCACCGAGCGTGACTTTACCGAAGGATGATCGTCGTCGTTCTTTTACGCCCAAGAATGGGCGCATGACGACGTCACCATCGACCGCCTCGGGGGCGCGCATGGGCGAGGCTCGCTGTGACGTAGGCAACGCAGTCACGAACAGCGTTTCAACGACGACGATAATGATGATGACAATGACGATTCATTCATTAATAAATGTTCAATAATAAATAATAGAATAGAATAGAATAGTGTCCATGGGAGCCTGCGCGCGAGATAGAGACGATGAGCTTCGTGCTATTTATCCAATGTTTGCCTTTGTGAGCGTCGCGCAACGCACGGCGCCCGCCGAGGACATCATCGGTACCCCGTTGAACGTCGCCACGCAGTCATCGTTCGTCTTCAATTGCGGTTGAAGCTCTTCCCACGTTTTCTTTTTCGCGATTTGGTTCGGGGTTTGCGGCTCAGACTGGGGCTCTTCGGATTCGCCAAAGCGCACGCGCTCGCCGACGACGGCGCCCTCCGGCGCCACTAAGAGCTCCACCTTTTCGTGCGAGTCATCGCTCGCGGCGAGGATCATCCCGAACGAAGGAATGCCAGCAAGCTTACGCGCCTATAATCAAATGCACACACACAACGCGCACGCCAGTCAGTCAGTCATTCACTCAGGCGCGCGCGCGTACGACGACATCGAGCCGAGACAAAAGAGACGCGCCTTCAAGTTTGCGAAAACGATAACATTCTTCCCAACCAAATCCTCAGCCGCCATGTACGGAACTAACCCACTTAAGATCGTACGCGGACCTTCGGGTTCACCCACATCAATCTCTTCAATGTACTGCAACACGCGCGACGAATAATACAAAACGCGCCATCCGTCAGTCATCCGCTCGAGCGTCTCTCGCGCGTCCAGATTAATCACCCAACACCCCACCACCACATCGCACACATCACTCGCGTCGATCGACCGCGACCCATGACGCACCAACTTCTCCGCCTCTTCGTGCTTACGCGCGCTCAACACGCGCCCGACGCGTAAATCCACGCGCTCCTCGAGCGGCCCGCTCTCGGCTGCTTTTCCATCGGCGCGCACCGCGAGCGACGCCCGGCGCACCGCGTGCGGCGGCGCGGTTCGCGCTCGAGCGACGCGCGACGGCGACAGCGCGAAAGTGAATCGTAACGCCACGGCGCGTGCGGGAGACATCGCGTCTTCGGCGGCGCGAAATGGCGCGCACGTCACCGCGGGTTGGGATAGCGACGCCGTGCATCGGGCCCTCAAAACGCCACATGTCCGAACGACGTTGTGAACCCAATTGACCAATGATGACCAGGCACATAGGTACTGGGCGGAGTAAAAGGAACCGTGACGATGACATGCCAGTGCCCAATGGACACACGGGGGACCTTTGAGTCCGGTTCGACATCGTCGAACTGGTCTTCATCCCAGTACTGTTCACCGTAATACCGGGCCAGTCTTAGGGATGTGATGTCGTTGGGCGTTTGCTGCGCAACTTTGCAAGGCGCAAAGTGCGACGGTTGATTGTGTTTACGTACGAAACGAAACCGTAAAGCATGACAAGACACTTCATTGTTGGTTGTATAATGCGTACGAGTATGATATCAGGACAAGTGAGCTAACGATTGAGGGGTATTTCGTCGTAGCATAGCATAGCATGAATCGCGCTCGACATCCATTGCGCGCATAAAATGGCCGGATATTGCATGCTGTCTTCCCGCGTCGCGCCGAGTGTCGGGTCGTCGCCTCCGTGACATCCACCGACGTGGCGGAAGTGTCGTCCGAAGACAAGCGACCACAAACACTTGCGCCCATGCTTCTCCGCGCAAGACGCTTGAGGAAATCCGTACAAACTGTATATAGCCTTGGGGATATTTGTCCACCACGAGGACTGCTTCCGAAAATCGGCGCCCGCATTGCAGAGCGCTAAATCGACGAGTAGCGACTTCATCCCTCCTTGCATTATTGGTTGCGTTTTGAGGGCGTGCGAACCCGCTCCAGAACATTCAATAAGCCAAATGAGAGGACGAAGGTGTATGATGAGGGACATGCCCGATTGTGCGAGCCATGTCGCGTAAGTCAAATCACGCGCGTGATTGTGAGAATTCTTTTGCGGCGAGTACTCGGTGCACTCCGCCGCGAAATGCACAATGTGCCACCGCTTGACGTGAGCGAATCCCGCGCGTTTGATTTCACGTGAGAGCCAGGTTCGCCATTTCGTGACGTCTGCAACGATATCCGGCGTCCACGACTTTTGCCAGTCGATTGTGACGATTACGAAGGCGCCGCGCCACGGCTTTGGAACGCTCTCGCGCAACCATCGCGTCCAACTCTTCGTGCCGGACCCCACGTCCAGCACGTAGATCTTTCCCGCGAAGCGCGTTCTAAACGCCTTATGCCATGACAGCCTTCCATAGTCGTGCTTGCGTGCAAAATTCAGCGTCGGCATGGACGCTAAGCGCGCGGCGACACCCCACGGCGGCAACTGACCCGCCTTGCGCGCATTGTGCCCAAAGCTCGACAAGTGTTGACGAATCTTACGCAGCGTCGCCTCTGTGCTGCGTGCATTTTCGTGCCGCACGAAGTGCGGTGGAGCGTGCACGCTTGTGTCGGCTAGTACTTCCCGGCGTGCCAGAATCACAGCGCGCTCAACGTCGTACGACGACGCGAGCTTCGTCCAGCCGCCGCCGCACGCGTCGTCGTCGCCGTGCATGTCGACTAGATATAGACGCGTGAGCTCCATGAGAAAACACCAAAACCAAAATGTACATCTCTCTCGCTCTTCGACTCGTGCTTTGACGCATCGCGCGCGCAACGTCGACTCCCGCATGAGCGCGCGTGGAGCGTTGTGGACGCGTTGAGCAGGTGTCCCACAGGAAAAGTGGGGGAAGTGTACGATTGAGAAATCACGCGTCTTGCGTCACTTGCCGCCGCGCGCCTGACGCGAGAGGACCGCCGTCATTGCGAGAGGGCGATGAGAAAATAAAGTATGGTCACGTGCTAGAGTCAAATTGCCACGTCGTACGCG
>Ga0255763_1000368_pt1 | contig 49953 bp, 39 predicted proteins | sample 041ome_2_FD_179963 | JGI IMG/M metagenome (GOLD analysis project Ga0255763, IMG submission 179963) | Coastal salt marsh microbial communities from the Groves Creek Marsh, Skidaway Island, Georgia - 041406US metaG (version 2) | ecosystem: Environmental > Aquatic > Marine > Intertidal zone > Salt...
GCCTGACCCATAGCGGCATCAAATACAGTATTGCCATTTGAGTCTTCAATAGACAGATCAGCACCGTGATCTACAAGCAATTGCACGACACTGTTCCAGCCATTAGTGGCTGCGCCAAAAATAGCTATCTGGCCGAAATCTTCGCGGGCATTTACATCAGCGCCATATTCAAGCAGCAGGCTTGTAGCAGCGAAGGATTCTTCCTCGTTACGGAACCTTCCCCGGGTATCAATGGCGCTGGCCCGATATCCCGCTGCAACAATGAGCGGCGTTACATCGTTTTCCTGGGGCAAATCCACCAGGGCACCATGTTCAAGAAGCAATTTCATGGCTGGTATATCTGCGCCTCGGGCTGCGCGAAAAAGCGGCGTGACGCCTGTTCTCAGTAGTCCATCGGCTCCCCGGTCTGCACCCAGAGCACGGTAAGGTGGAAACAGTTTTAACTGCAAATTCGGATTCCCGCCCCGCTCCAGAATCATCTCAATTATTTCCAGTGGCGTCGTCAGGTCGCCCGACAATCGGTCGGGACGGCCACCATGAGGAATCGTGCTATAATCAACAGCGCCATAAAGCGGGTTCCTGCCATAGAAGTCCCACTTATCCAGCAGGGCGCCTGATTCAATTAGCTGCTTTGCAGAATCCCACTTGGCATTCAGTGTCGCCATTAATAATGGCATTACCGACTCCGGATCCGCTTTGTTAATGTCGGCACCAGCTTCGATCAGCAAACGAATACACTCTGCGCATCCCTCCCGGGCTGCATACAGCAGCGGCGTAAGGCCGCCGGCTGGTAGTACTTTCATTCGTGGTTCCGCAGTGACCTGCCGTTCCCAGTTATTGGGCATGGATTGCGCATCAGGATCAGCACCGTGTTCCAGTAAAAAGCCAACCATCTCCGGCTGTTTCTGAGCTGCTGCCCACATCAGGGCAGTCTGGCCACGCCATTTTTCTAATGCGTTTACATCCGCCCCGGCCTTCAGCAAAACTTCGGCTGCTTCAATATTATCAGTGCGAGCAATAATCATGATCGGGGTTTGGTCATCAGCACCCTTTTCATTAGGGTCAGCATCTGCATCCAGCAGTCGTTTAATGACATAGGGATTACCAATGATGGTTGCCTGGGATAATGGCGTAGCACCATAGTCATTTCTGGCAGTGACATCGGCACCACGTCTGAGTAACAAGCGAATCAGGTCTTCGTCGTTATGATAAACAGCCCAATGCAAAACCGTGGTTCCATCGGACTGAGCCTGATTAACATCGGTGTTGCGGTCAATCAGTTCCCGCGCCGCCTCGGTCTCACCTGAAATTGCCAGTTCCAGCAGTCGGGCTTCATTGCCATCCTGGGAAAAACCGGATAATGGAAAAAAGATGAATGATAAAAGTCCCGCGCAGAAAATATTTCTGAAATGAATTCTGTTCATACTAAAAACCCGAACCGGTATTTGCCAGGTCCAGTACTCCTCTTTTATCTTTTTTCAGTGTTTAAACTTCTTCGAAGCGACCGGTGCTGTCACCAAAAGATTCTTCATGCACACCAATTCGATCCAGAACCGTCAGCATTAAATTGGAAACTGGTGTTCTTTCTTCAGCCCGAATATGCTGACCGCCTTTTATAGTTCCACCACCCTTGCCAACAATAACTGAAGGCAGAGGATAGTGGTCATGTGCGTTACTGTTGCTCATATTACTGCCATATAACATGATGGAATTGTCCAGCATGGAACCGTTATCGCCGTCCGGCAACTCAGCCAGTTTGTCAACAAAACGTGCAAAGACGCGGCTGTGATATTCCTGAATCCTCAAAAGACGGGCAATTTTATTGGCATCATTCTGATGATGTGACAGTGGATGGAAAGCATCTGAAACGCCAACATGGTTATAAGTCTGATTACTGACTTCAGCCGCCAGCATCATGCTGGCAATGCGTGTGATATTTCCCTGGTAGGCCAATAAAATGAGATCCATTTGTAGATTGATGTGATCATCAAAAGAACCAGGGATGCCAGAAGGTGCATCGGGCAACTCCATATGCGACATATCATGCTCTGCCGTTTTCTGTACCCTACGTTCTATTTCCCGTACAGTTTCCAGATAATCATTCAATACCACCCGGTCCGTAGCACCGAGCTTTTTCGCCAGCTGGTTGGATTCCTCCATCATCAGATCCAGAATGCTGCTGGTCTGTTTCGCCAGGCGCTCACGTTCCTGGGCATTGTCGCCAACACCAAACATGGTCTGAAACAATTTGCGTGGATTATTTTCCATCGGCAGTGGCGTGGTGGGTGTTCGAAAAGAAATGGTACCGGCATAACTACAACCATAGGCACGATCACAGGAACCGGCAGCACCACTGGTTTCTGTCGCCACTTCGATAGAGGGGAGCGGTGTATCCTGGCCAATATGCTGGGCAGCGATCTGATCAACTGTCGTACCGCCATAAGGTTCATGACTTACTCGTGGCGCGGCTCCAGTTAACCAGGTGCCGGGAGTTATAGCATGCACGGGGCCATAGGCACGCTTATTTTCCAGATTGGAAACGATGGTCAGATAGTTTTTATGGCTTTCCAGAGGCTGCAAAATAGATTTCAGTTCAAATTCATTGCCAACGGTTTCAGGTGTCCAGTTTTCCATCACTGCCCCATGAGGGAAATAGAAAAAGCCCATTCTCGGGGCTGTGGTCGCGGCAGTTTGCGCCAATGCAGTTCCTGCCGGGATCATGGCTTCCAGTAACGGCAGGGATACACTCGCAGCAGCACTTTTCAAAAAGGTCCGTCTGGGCATGTGCTTCTTGGTAATGAACATTATTCTTCTCCTCATACTCACTAGTACTGACACGTACTAAACAGGGCAAACATGGAGCTTCTTAAGCTCTTTATAAGCCACCGACCTGCATATTCTCTTCAGGCACAGTGATCTTCCTGAACTGATCACTATTGATTATTCCCATCACTATTGATGTAAAACTGTAATCATCCCGGGCTGCATTCCTCACAATTTCCCGTACCGCGGGCATGTCATGATACTCCACAGAGCGACCCAGTGAATATGTCATCAATTTTTCAGTGAAGGTCTGCACAAACTGTTCAGGTCGAGTCACCAGGGCTTCCCGCAAATCATTAACGCCATTCAGAGGCGTACCATCCGCCAGCTGGCCGGAAGCGTCAATAGGAATATTTCCCGCGTCACTGTCGCGCTCACGCCACTGACCTATGGCATTATAATTTTCCAGAGCCAGCCCCAGGGGATCCATTACGTCATGACAACCAGCACAGGCGGGATTATCTCGGTGAACTTCCAGACGTTCTCTTACTGTCTGGGATACTGTTGCCCCTTCAGGGGTTTCCGGAAATGCCTCCACATTCGGTGGCGGAGTTGCAGGTGGTACACCCTGGAAGTTTTCCATAATATAGGCGCCCCGAATAACCGGCGTTGTGCGATTGGCATAGGATGTCACCATTAATACGCCGCCTGTTCCCAGCAATCCATAACGCTCTTCGTCTTCAAGCCTGACTTTCCGGAACTGGCCTCCCTTCACATTACTGATACCATAATGCAGGGCCAGTTCTTCATTCAGATAGGTGTAATCGGCGGTAATCAGGTCGAGGATATTATTGTTATCACGGAATACACTACCAGCAAAAAGCCGAATCTCCTCGCGAAATGCTTCCAGTAGTCCGGCATTGTAGGCTGGATAAATCTCAGGGTCGGGATCAATGTTTTCAAGGTCACGCAGGCGCAGCCACTGAAATACAAAGTTTTCAACCAGTGAGTCGGCCCGGGGATCCTCAAGCATTCTTTCAATCTGGTCAGACAAAACCCGGGGTTTACTCAAATCATTTCTCGCTGCCAGATCAATTAATTCCTGATCCGGGGATGAACTCCAGAGAAAAAATGCCAGACGCGAAGCAAGTTCAACATCATTGATTGCTAGAACATCACCAGGTTGGGCATTCTCCGGGGGAATTTCCGCTCTGAAAAGAAACTTGGGGCTGGTCAGGATAGCCATCATGCCGTTCTTTATCCCTTCATCAAAGGAGCCCAGTTCCCGGCCAGCGGCATAAAAGCGCAGTGGTGCAGCAAGATCTTCATCACTAATTGGCCGCCTGAAAGCCTGTTTTGCCAGGTTGGCAAAAATCTGGCGCGCACATTCCAGTTCTGAAGCCGCCGCATCAGGCTCACAGATCATCACCTTGCGCCGGCTGGGCGTGTCTATAACACCTGCCGAAGTAATCGGCCCCTTGATTTCCAGACCTCTTGCTCGTGCAATTCTGCCCATGCCCCGATTACCGCCCAGGTCATGAAGAAACTCATCCGATTCAGCAAAACTGCGAGCCACAAAGGCAACCCCGATTTCATGCTCACCGGAGGTCAGGGATACAGGTATATCACTGAAGCGGCCATTTATTTCAGCGACAGCCGGTGCCTGAATTTGATCCAGCATGCGCAGGTCTTCGCCTCCGCCAATATCGCGCTGAAATATTTTTTCGCCATCCACGGTAACAATGACCGTATGATTGTATTCCATACCCAGCGTATATCCCGCACCAGCCATGCCCAGTACGCTAAGTGAATACTCACCATCTACGGGAAAAACATGTTCAACCAGAACGCCGCCCCTGGTGCCCATTGGCAAACCGTCGATATGCCCTGCCTGGTTGGCCGGATCCATACGGTAAACAGTGCTTTCATTTCTTGGAAAAGGGTTTCCTACGGCCTGCTCACTAACGACTCTGGCCGCAGCAATATACTGATCAAGAAATGAGGGAGAGATCTTCAGTACGGTGGCAATATTGTCAAAACCGTCACTGTTATCATCTTTTGGCAAGGACAGCTCGGTATCCAGTCTTACTCCGGTAATATCATAAATGGCATTAACATATTCTGTCCTGTTCAACCGATGCAGCCCGATGCGCCCAGGATCTGGCTCCATGGCGGCGTGACTATCCAGTGCTTTTTCCAGGTCGGCAATGAGCTCCCAGCGTTCTTTCTCGGAAGGCTGTTCCTGACTCGGTGGAGGCATAACGCTGTTACGAATTTTGCGCAGTACCATTTCAAAAATTTCAGCCTCTGTGCCGACGTCCTGTGGCCCCACCAGCGTAAAATCGACACCACCGGCATAATCTTCAAAGTTATGACAAGTCGTGCAATATTTCTCCAAAGTAGACCAGCTTTCTTCCAGGTCATTGACCGCAACCTGGTAATCGGCCGATGCTGCCATTACTGATATGCCGCTCAAACCCGACATGGAGAGCACCATGCACAAGCGACCCAGCACAATGTTAAACGGGTTCTGGAAAAGGGTTTTCTTCTTCATAGAAACTAGTGCCTGCTTAATACGGATTTTCTTTCAACTTATGACAGCTCATATCTACGTACATTTGCCTTTAATTGCCTACAATTGTCGCCAAAAAGCGCCAATTTCCTCTATTTTCTGCAAATTACTTCAATACAGCCCATGTGGCATCTTTCATTATCATTTCACGACAATCAAATAATGCCTGGAATAGCTCGTCCCGGTACGTGATACCAGGTACCGCGGTATAACAACTGCACAAACAAACTGGCGTCACCATAGATGCTATCGTATTCCGACATTGGCGAGGTCGCCATGAACTGGTCGAGACTTCTACCCGTTCGGTAGGCATCGGCAACTTTTTCATAAGCCAGATCAAGCATTTGCTGCTGGACTTCAAGAGCCGGACGTTGCTGTATCGCGCCAACAGCGGGAACCAGTAGCGTCTGGGCATCAGTCATTTGTAATAGCTCTGCGGTAGTTTTCTGGGCCCCGCCAATCCAGCCACCGCTTACATAATCAAGAAGTGGGTAAGCGTTCACTGTCAGCATATCACCCAAAATAATCACGTTTGATTCGCGAAAATAGACATAGATATCACCGTCCGTATGGAACTGACTGATAAAACCGTAATCGACGCTGCTGCCGGCAAAGGTTAATGAGTCTTGCTTGTAAAAAGTCGAATTGGCCTGGGCTGTGGGTGCCATTGGACGATAATGCCGATCTTCCCAGGAAACGTAAAAATCATTGTTTTGCCAAAGGCGGGTATTTTCATGGGCAATGATGCGGGTGCCCAATGATCCAAAATGCTCATTCAGACCACAGTGTTCCGGCCGCCAATTGGTATTAAACAGCGCGGTAACCGGTTTTCCCTGCCCCAGGCGATCAATTTCTGCCAGTACTGCAGCCGAATAATCCTCATGCCCACCATCTACGACAAGGACAGAGTCGCTTCCAACCGCGACCACTACGTTACAGCCCGCCCCGGATATCAGGTGAATATTGTCTCTTACCAGCGATGTTTGCACGCTCGCCTGGGCAGCCAGGGTTAGTGCAGGCTTGAGGGCCAGGCCGAGACCACACAGTGCCGTACCTGCCAACAGACTTCTTCTGCTAAGCGCCTGTATTATGTTGTTTTTATTACTTTTCATGCTGGCTGCTAGCCCCTCCGGGCCTGTTTCTCAAAATCCTGAATTTAAGTCTGAGGAAAAAACGTTTTTGCGTTGTAGCCAGTGTAAACCACAACATGGCTCTACGCTGTTAAGATAACTCCAGCTCCTTTTGCCCAATCAACTTCCCGCCTTTCCTCTGCGAGTCAGCTACAAAAAGACATTAAGCCAGTGCAAAATGCCCTCTCCCGCCGATAAGCAGTGAGATAAAAGGGTTAGCTAGGATAAATAGCCGAGAAACCTTTATCAAGCGAAAGCAGGGATGATTTGATGACGCATGTTACATACCCAACTGGCTACCAGCGCATTTAGTCGAGATCACTGAAATCCGGCAACTGGAGACCGCGCTCCTGTAGATACTCATCATAGATGGATTCGCTACAGGAATATTCCATTATAGGGGTATCGGGAGAATATCTGAGCGATCCGGTAATACGAACCGGTTCTGTGTAGAGTTTCTCATCTGTCAGCACCATTTCATTGGTCAGATACTTTTGCTCAACTCCGTCGGCATCGGGGAGGCTGACTATATTCCAGCGCTCCACTATGGTTGCATCGTCAGAGTTCGGGGTACGTCGCATATAGGGATGCTCGCGCAAATAACTGGTTTCAATCACCAGGGTATCGCCTTCAAAGTGTCCTACAGAGTAACCCATGCCGGTATGAAGGATTGGTTCCGGTCTTGGGCTACCCTCCAGGTAGATCTTTCGGTACTGGAAATAACCTTCCCATAGCATATTTATAAAACCATCCGTCTGAACAATTTCTACCGGAAAAGGGGCGCCCCAGATACTTCTTGGCAGACCAGGTTTTATACAGAAACCACCTGGATCATCCGAGAGATCAAATGATGCAACGTAGTCATCGTGCAGTTTCTGCGCGCTTTCGTTAAAGGGTAACTCCCTGGTAGCGGGAGCCAATTGAGGCGCACCAGGACCAAACGCCGGAAACCAGAGTCCACTAAAATCTGGTTGGGAGTAGGCCAGAGACGAGCCCAACATTAATACGCTTACAAGAAGTAGATTTCTGACCATATTTTGCTCCAATTGTTTTTTCCTTTTTCTAATCCCGCGAATTCATTACTGGCAAGCTTTCCAAACGCTTTATTTTTCGACTAAATTTATCATAGTTAAACTTAACACCCCCAATGATTTTAGCCCACCCGCCTATTCCTACCTTTGCATTTCCATCGCCTAGGCAGTGGCCAAAGTATAACCACCAATGATAATAAAGCCCGCACCTGCAACATAATGCAGATACTTTTCATTGATATATTCCGACAACACGCTGCCGGCAAGAACGCCGACGGCAGAAGCCAGAACCAACGCCAGAGATGCTGCCAGAAAAACCGTTAGCTTGCTTACCTCCTTGTCGGCGGCAAATAGCATTGTGGCAAGTTGGGTCTTGTCGCCCAGTTCGGCTATAAAAATCGTAGTCATTACCGTAAGAAATATTTTCAATTCCATTCTTGCTTCCTTATAAACGTGTCGAAAAAAAGCCGGGGTGTTTCCCGGCTTTTTACTTACTGCTTTACCGACTTTTTAATCAGGCTTTCTGGCAATAAAAATAAATCGATCTACATCTCTGCCATAAATTGGGTCTGAAATTGAACGGGCATGATCATCGGCATTGGTGCTCAGCAAATCCGAGTCCGCTTCGATTTCCAGACCAGATGCTTCAATCCAGGAGCGTGCATCAGATTTCATCATCCTGTGCATCATGGCATTTTCCATTCCCGCCATCCCAACATGATCAATAACAGCCACCATACCACCTGGCTTCAGCACATCATAAATAGCCTCGAAATAAGGCGTGGCACGCTCATTATTAAAATGATGGATGTTTAATGCAGTAATCGCACGATCAATGGAATTCGATGGATAATCAGCGACTTCTTCAAAAAAGGCTTCAGTATTTCCAAGGCTTGCCGCCACATCTTTCTGAGCCTGGCCATCATTTCTTTGCAAAGCACGTGGACCAAACTGGGCAACTACCTTACCGCGCGGCCCAACCGCTGCCGACATGACTCTGGTATACCAGCCACCACCGGCACCAATATCCATTACCGTCATTCCCTCATCAACCTGAAGAAGATTCATGACCTGATACGGCCGACGTGAGCCATCTCTGACACGATCAGCTTCAGGACGATCTTCAGATAACAGCTTGTCCATAAAGTCCGGTGCTACATCTGCGTTTACCATGTGTGCACTAAATAACAGGCAAAGCATCAGACCAGACTTAACAATTAACGTTTTCATGTATATACCCCTCGAACTAGAAATAGAAAAAAATAAATACTACAGATACTGACTTTACTTACAGCGGGCGATTGAAACTTTTGAAATTTACCTGCTGAATGCAAATTGGCCATCGAAAGTAAACTACATCCCGTCAGGAATCAAGGAAATCCCCGGGTCTGCCAGCCAATTTCATAATTCCTTCAACAATTAATCCGGTAAATAATGTTTATTATCAACCGGCTTCATGGTCGCATTGGCAACCAGACCAATACACAACAGGGCAGCCATAAGATACATGGTGTTGTTATAGAGACTGGAGGTAGGATCAATAGTGCCAGCTGGCGCTATCTCCATAAGGCTGGCAATGGTCACGGTTTGCGCTGAAACCAGCTGGGAAAGCTGGTCAAGACCTGCACCATAGTGTGCCTGGAAATCGGCGGGGTCAATTTTGCTAACCAGATCGGTAATTGCCCGGGTTACTGCAGATTCCCTGAAAGAGGTTATCGCCAGCGGACCTACAACACCCGCCGTGCTCCAGGCAGTAAGCAAACGGCCATGTATTCCGCCAACATATTTTGTACCAAAGACGTCAGCAAGGTAGGCAGGAATAGTGGCAAAGCCACCGCCATACATTGTAAAGATAATCATGGTGGCCGCATAAAACAGTACCAGCCAGACCACTGCCGGATTGGCGCTGACCTGCTGTGCGGCAAATGGCACAGAACAATAAAGTAGAATTCCCAGAGCAAAAAATATCCAATAGGTATTTTTGCGGCCAATATAGTCTGAAAAGCTGGCCCAGATAAATCGACCCAGCATGTTAAAGACTGAAATCATGCTGACGTAAATGGCAGCGAAGGCACCGTCCACAATTCCTGGCAAGGTGGTGCCAAAAATTTCACTCATCATGGTGCTGGCAACTCCCAACACACCAATGCCTGCGGACACATTCATGCAAAGCACAACCCATAGTTTATAAAACTGTGGTGTCTTCATCGCTTCTTCGATATCCACATTATGTGAAGTCATCATTTTGCTGGCACTGTCATCATCCCGGGGCGGCGTCCATCCTTCCGGTTGCCAGTCATCTGCCGGAACCCGATAGGAAAAAGAGGCAATGACCATGACAATAAAATAGAGGATACCCAACACAAGAAAGGTTTCAGCCACGCCCACTGACCCGGTACCCACCACATAAACCCCTTCCGGACCTGGTACCAGCATGCCTGCAAGCTCATTGGCGCCAACTACCACTACTTCCAGTTGCTCACCGGCGCGCTCGACAAAGCGACGCCCGGCTTCAGTGATCAGGTTGACCTGATCAACTGTACCCAGATATTCCGGCGCCTCATAAAAATACTGTATGAAGTATCGTTTCAATGGCGCGCCTATCATTGCACCACCACCAAACCCCATGATGGCCATACCTGTTGCCATCCCCCGACGATCCGGAAACCATTTGATCAGTGTGCTGACTGGAGAAACATAACCAAGCCCTAGGCCACATCCCCCGAGAACACCATAACCAAAATACAACAGCCATAACTGGTGTGTAAAAATTCCGAGCCCGCCAATCAGGTATCCACCACCCCAGAGCACTGCCGCTGCTGTGCCCATCAAGCGCGGACCGACCTTATCGAGCCAGTGTCCGGCTAAGGCCGCGGCAAGACCGAGGAAAACAATCGCTACGGAAAATATCCAGGTAACATCCTGAAGGCTCCAGTCTGATGAAGCAGAATTGACGACACCGTACAGGCGCGTTAATGGCGGGTTATAAATACTCCAGGCATAAACCGAGCCGATACAAAGGTGGATCGCAATGGATGCAGGGGGAACCTTCCAGCGATTAAACCCCGGGGGAGCAATAATTCGCTCTCTGGATAAAAACTCTAGCATGGACTTTCCCCTGCATTTCTGTAACTGCTTGCAGTCACAGAATCTTTAAACGCAATTACAATTTTCATGATACTGGCTATAAACCTATGCCAGCCAATTCATGTAGACAAACATCAGCGCGACCAGTGTCAAAATAATTATAGTACCGATACTCCAGTAACGGATGACCTTATTCGGATGATCTTTTTCCGCCACATCAGGGCCAAACATTGCCTTGTGATTGAGGTAGGAAAAGACCGGTGCCACTACAAAACCCATGGACGTAACCCAGGCAATAAAGGTACCAAAATCATCCAGCAATACAAATAACACGCCCATGACGAGAAAGAGCTCTACTACAATGAAGGAAAGATAGAGCACACTAAACCTGGCGGACTTTTCCTCTTCACTTACCGACAATATTTCAACCAGCGCAGCCGCTGAAGATCGGGGCAGTAAATCCACCAGAGTCAGCAGGGTGGAAAACATAACGGTGATCGCGGACAAGGCAATAACCGGATAAATCCACTCACCAATAGTAGAAGTAAAGAGGCTGATCAGCTGGTCGGCAAAAGCTGCACCACCGGATTCAACTGCCACGCCATTGATGTACATCACCAAAGTGCCCAGCGTAACAAAGCAGATAGCCAGAAAAATTGCCGTTCCGTAACCAACATGAAAATCGAACGTAGCTTCCTTGATAGTGACCGGCCGTTGCAAACGTATGCTTTTAGCCTTTACCCAAAGAGACAGTCCCACAGAACCCGCTGTTCCGGTTGGCATCCAACCGGCAACAGCAATAAGAAATAATATCGTCGGGGTGTCAAAAGTCAGATCGGCGGACAGGCTTGCCCCATTGGTATCAATGCCTACGGTCGCCACTATTGCCGCTATTACCGTTCCGACAGTAAACAGAATAACCAATACCCGGGTTATATCTTCCAGAACAGAATATCTACCAAGTGCAAGGATTGCCATACAGATAAAGACCAGTCCGAGCTCCAGAAAAATGCCGGCTTCAAAACCAAAAACACTACGAATTATGGCTGCGGTGGTCACTGTAACGCCGGATATAGCAAAGGTATATTCAAATATTTGCATAAAGAAGAACAGGACAACTACCCACCTTCCCATGCGCTTATATCCTTCTACCAGAGTATCTCCGGTAGCCGCAGCATAGGTAGCACCAAACAAAAATGTCGGATACTTAACCAGACATACCAGAACTGCATAGCCAACCATGATGAGTCCATAGGTTGCTCCCGCAGTAGGAGAGGACACAAGATGGGAAACGCCCACCGCTAATGCAGCATAAAGCAATCCCGGACCGATTTTTTCCTGAAGCCTGTTAAACATACCTTCCCCACTATTGCATTTCTTTTTATTATATAATTTAGCAACGGACATACTTCTTGATATCCGATAAATTTTAGAACTTACTTTTGTGCTTTCCTTTTTCCTTTTTTAAGTAAGAAAAAATTTATTCCATTCGGGTTCGCAAGAATTTATTTCTACTTTTTGATCAAGATTATTTTCCGTAGCTGGAATAATGCAGGGACATGTCCAGCTCCTTGCAGGTGATAAACTCAAGTAATACGGCCTGGCCATTTTCTGTTGCTTCTATTCCTCTTTTCAGCGCAGCGACTATGTCATCAGGATCGGTAATTCGCTCACCATAACCACCAAAGGCCTTCGCCATGTCGGCATAATTGCCTCCGATATCCGTAGAGCGATATTTCTCTGTAGAAACTTCCATAATCGGTAATTCCATAGCCATGCAGAAATTATTAAAGAGAATGGAAAGTATCGGAATGTTCTCTCTCACCGCCGTCTCAAAATCCATGCCGGTAAATCCAATCGCAGCATCTCCCCAAACATTGATACACAGATGATCCGGGCGAGCCAGCTTGGCACCCATCGCCAGTGGTAAACCATAGCCCAGCTGCGTGGTTTTTCCCCAGCCAATATAGGACAGTGGCGCCTCGCTCTCCCAAAATGGCACCAGCTGGTCGCGGGGGCTACCGGCATCATGGGTAATAACCACTTTCTGCTTGTCTACCAGCTTATTGAGTTCATAAATGACCCGATAAGGCGTCATCGGTGCCTGATCAGAAGTCAGCTTGGGCAACCATTCTGCCATCCAGGCATCCTTCACTTTTTTGATTGCTGCCGGCACAGAATCCTTGCGGTCCTTTGCCTTGACGAGATCCAGGGTGTTTAGTTCATCTATTAATGCGCGCAGGGTCAGTTTGGCATCCCCAATTAAACCAATTTCTGCTGGTACATCCTTGTTCAGATCCATTGGATCCAGAGTCGCATGGATCACTTTTTTATTGTCTGGCATGCGTGTACCAAATGAAGTTATGGCAAAGCTGCAGCCAACGCCAAAAATCAGATCGGCTTCATTGATGAAGTGGTAAACCGCTTTGGGCGTCGCATGCCCTCCGGAGCCAATACTCAGGGGATGGGTTTCATTGAAGGTACTTTTGCCTTCCAGGCTGGTAGTAACAGGTACATTCAGCAGTTCCGCGATTTCCTTTAATTCATCCCATGCCTGGGCATAGTTAATTCCCTGACCTGCATAAATAACCGGTTTATCCGCTGCGGCAAGTTCTTTGGCCGCAGCCTTGACAGCACCCACCTCAGGTGCGGATTTCGTTTTGTAGCTTGGAACGTATGACGAGATGTCCGCCTCTTCCTTGCAGGCGTCCCAGGGGATTTCGACCAGTACCGGGCCCGGCCTGCCATTGCGCAACTGGGTAAAGGCACGACGCATGATGTTGTGCACTTCGGCGCCGGAGGTTATCGGCTCAGCCCATTTGGTGATGTGCTTCATATTAAGGGTGGAATTAAAATTGGGGTAATAATTGGCCAGCCTGCGCTCGTAACCGGCGGGCATAATAAGCACCGGTACAGATTCGCCAAAGGCCTGGGCAACCCCGCCAAAAGCGTTCTCCGCTCCCGGTCCATGCTGCATTACAAAAACGCCAATTTCTTCACCGGAAGTCATTCGACTCAAGGCATCAGCCATATGCACACCGGTTCTTTCCTGGCGCACGATAATGGTTCTGATATCCTCTTCTGCGGCAGCTTCAATGATGGGGTTCAAGGGGTAAGCAAAAAGATATTTTATTCCCTCAGCTTTGAGAATCTTGGCGATCGCTTTTGGTACGAGCATTTAAGACGTCCTTAGTAATTCTGATTATTGGAATTCATGTAAAATTTAATTCAACATTTTACATAACATTTTATATAACAAAGCGCAGTCAATGCTGCGCTTATCAAGTCCTGATTGTTTTATTACAAATGCTTATAAGGGCTTTTTATTGTTGCAGATAATGCCAGTGGCAAACAGCTGGTTATACTATCGTTATTTGCAGGTTTTAAAAGTGATAAATAGTTACTGAAAGAAACTGTCATAGGCTATTTTTGAGAACGACTCGTTATTCAGGAATCCTACTGGGTAGCCTCTTATCGGTTTTGATGCGGTAATCTGCTCCAGCGTCATACCAGCCTTGATTCCTTCGTACACCCTGTCGCGAATGATTTCCAGCATGGATACATAATCGACCATATCCTGACGACTGGATAGCTCCCCATGGCCGGGAATAATTTTTGTTCGATCATCCGCCATGGCAATAATTTCATGCATTACCCTGATCATGCCATTCAGGTTACCGCCATTTGGTACATCTATAAATGGCAGGCCATAGCGGACGAAAACATCGCCGGTATGGATTACATTTGCTTCCTCAAATTTCACGATGGCATCGCCATCGGTATGTCCTCGTCCGAAATGTCTGGCATGCAGGGTGTGCCCGTTATAATGCAGGGTAATTGAATCGGTAAAGGTGACTTTCGGCAGGCCATCAACGTTGTAGGCATTTTGTTGTACGTTAACCACTTGCAGGAAATTGTCTTGAGTCATGCGCAACCTGGCATTGTCCTGGGACACTATGATGGCACCAGCCGCACCAAAATTTTCGTTGCCGTCGGTATGGTCATAGTGAAAATGCGTATTAAACACAAACTGAACGTCTTCACTGGAATATTCTGCAATTGCTGCCTTTATCTTTTCTGTCAAAGGCGCAAACTGATCATCAATAATGAACACGCCATCCTCGCCAACGCTGAGCCCGATATTGCCACCGGAGCCTTCCAGAAAATAAATCCCCTCGCTAACTTCGTTTACGGTAATTTCAATGGCATCGAAGTCATCCTGGGCGAAAATACAGAGCGGAGTAATAAGCAGACTCATCGCAATCTTTTTGAACATCGTTTTTTCCTCGATTAATTATTTGTTGTTGCTGCGTTGGCTTCCAGCAGAGAAGTATAGGGCAGGATTCCACCATGGCCGCCGACAATCTGCGTTACTTCCAGCTCCAATTCCTGCAGCGCATTAAACAGCGCCGTCGCATCCGGACCGGGACCACCAAAAAACAGGTCGCTCTGGAACAGGATGCCATCTGCTTCTACAAAAGCCAGCACTTTAGGATTAACGTGAGGTATTGTTTCCACTTCATATAAATACAGACTTTGACCGCCATTACTAATTTCTGTCATGCCACTGAATAGCTCAACCTGCCCTACCTCAACACCGGCAGCGACCCTGAGCGCCAGGACATCAGGGGGATTGCTATGAGGAGACTCGATAATGGCGCGAATTTCATCTTCATGTCCGGCAGCAATCAGCACACTAGCGCCGGCCGCGGCCAGTGCGCGTAAACCACCGGTATGGTCATAATGCGGGTGAGTGGGGATTACATAACGAATAGGCTTGCCTATATTGTCTTCAATCAGGCGCTCCAGAGTCATTGATTGCGCTTCGGTATAAGGCCCCTCAATAATGGCAACAAAGTCAGGAAACTCTACCACCATGCTGTGATGGGAAAACGCCACCACATGAAAAACGGTTTCCGAAACCCGATTCCATTGCAAAGGCGCCCAGGCTTCTTCTGCTGCAGCCTGATCAGCCTGTTGCCTGACATCTTCAGGCACAGTAAAAACAGCCTGTGCAGAAGGGTCATTAATACGAATTTCCGAGTAGTTCATCGAGGAATAGGGCTGCCCGTCCTTGATGATCTCATGACGAAAAGGCAGCATGACTTCCCCAACTGGCCGATAATCACTGTAGCGATATTCGGCATCCACATCCCCCAGCATGGACTCGGTGTCCAGCGCCCTGAAACCCCCCAGCAAACCGGTGTCCTGATCGATCATGATAGTGACTTGTTCCGAGTTCAACATCGTGTCTATTGCCCAATGAGGGCGACCGGCAAAACTGAGCTGACGGGCTGTCTGCCCTGGCGCAACTTTTTCTGCGGCTATGGCGATAGAAACCGGATTTCTACGCAACAGCATTTCAGGGGTGTTTTGAGTGGCCCAGCTGAAAAGTCCATTCACCGTGGTAGCAATATTCGGACGCCCTTCTGTAGTCCCCCAACCAATTTTTTGTCCCTGCCAGGTTGTTAACGCCTCGGTCCGGTGCTGACTGAACCCGTCACCAACCACCACATCATTATCAAAGGCCGCATGGCCTGAAACGAAATCGATAGTTTCGGTCACCCCTGACAGCCTTGCATCAGGATCTATGCCGCCGGTGATCGGGATCTGCCCCAGCCGGTTTCTTGTTCCATTGCCGGTCATGACAATAGAGTCAATATTGCGCAAACTTGCCAGCCCGCCCATATTGACAAGCATTGTCTCCACGATAGTGAGGGCCGCAGGCCCGGTATCGGCAGTATCACTGCTTTGCTGCTCTCCGCAAGCTAGTAAAAATAGAACGCTGGCCGCCAGCATGAAAGCCTTGATTTTATTTGTATTCATCACCGCGAAACCCTGGAAAAGCCATAATCTCAACACCCTGTCACCCTTATCCTGTGCCGGCATTGTCTTTTTTACTTTGTAGTTGTTCATACTGTGTCACTGCACAGCCTGCATCTACTTTTGTACATGCTGATTGCTTGTCTGAAGAACCCTGCTTCAGTAAAGCTGAAAGATGCACAAAGATGCTTAAAAAATCAGCCTCGCTCTAGCGGGAAAATTTCTGCCGGATTTTCTTTCCGGTTTGCTGAGCTGCTTAGTAATCACTCTGTTTTCAGGCAAGTGCGATTGAGCATAAACCAGCAAGCAAAGCAGGGCAACACGATGCCAAAATTGTGTCAACATTATGAAGTTTCACAGGCCGCTTCAGGAGCCTTCTGATCGGGGATGGCATTTTTTTTACAAACATGATTAGATGACTGCCCCCTTTGTGATACGGCATCTGCAGAGGGATAGCGAGTTTGAGTTCAATCATTTATTTCGTTTACGATCGACTCTCAGAAGACGTTAATTACCCTTTATTAGTTCTGTCGCAAGAACCAGCTCAAAATGAAATGGAATTTTTATGGCCTTATCCATAATAAGTGAAACTTGAAACCGTTGTTCTTCAATTCGAAGTACTTCCAGGCAGATCCAAGTGAGTCTAACCGAGTCTAGAAAAGTATTGGCAGCATGATCGAATTTTTCTTTAAATATCCCCGATCAGTATTCAATGATAGTGAATTCATTTTTGCCAGTGGCTGGCCGTTATGGATTCTTGCCATACTTCTGTTTGCCTTTTTTGTCACGCTGCTGGTAATAATGGCTCGGCGGCCAGGCAATATGAAGGGGTATCAGCTTGGTACTATCGGTTTTATTCAATTATTAATGCTCGCCGTGGTGCTGATTGTGGTCTGGCAACCGGCACTGGTTTCTGAGCGCTTGCTCAGTGGCGAAAATGCTGTGGCCATTATGCTGGATACTTCCGGCAGTATGACTTTCAATGAAGGCGGCTCCACCAGAATGGATCAGGCGCAGGCTCTGCTCACCCCTGACGCGCTTGCAGGCATAGCCAATATTTACAATATCCTGCCCTACGGTTTCGCTGATAGCGCCAATAACATGGATGCTTTTTCGATCCTGCCTGACCCCGGAACTGCAACCAACCTGGGGCAGTCCGTGTTACAAACCTTGCGTCAGGCTAGCGGCGCTTCGCTGGGAGCAGTAATCCTGGTCAGTGACGGTGCAGATAACAGCGGCGCCATTTCCCAGTCAGAATTAAGCGAGATTGCCAGCTTTGGCGTCCCCATTCACAGCGTTGGTATCGGTCGAGAGAGCATTCCTGAAGATCTGGAACTCAGCGAAATACTGTTGCCGGAAAAAGCCCTGCCCGGCACCACGCTTTCTGCCAGGGTTGCCATTCGACATGACCAGGGCGGCAGCGCCAGAGTCAAGGTTTATGACGGCGATACCTTTTTGACCACCCAGGACATTGTGCTCGGAAACGATCAGAACATGACGCTTGCCTTTGTGGATATCGAAGTGCCTGAACCGGGCCAGCTTGACCTCCGCTTCACTCTTGATCCCATTAATAATGAAAGCAATCTCGCCAACAACACGCGCTCAAGAGTGGTCGATGTGGGGGAAAGTCGTTACAAGGTCTTATATGTAGAAGGTGAGCCACGTTGGGAGTACAAGTTTCTTCAGCGTGCCCTCAATGACGACCCCAGCATACAGTTATCCACCCTGCTCAAGGTAACCCCCAATAAATATTATCGCCAGGGCATTGAAAGCCCGGAACAGCTGGAGAATGGATTTCCTGAGGAGCGCGCCGAACTGTTCAATTATGACGCCCTCATTATTGGCAGCCTGAATGCCGCTGAGCTTACCAGTGAGCAGCATGCCATGATTCGTGACTTTGTCAGTGATCGCGGCGGCAGCCTGATGATGCTGGCAGGGCTCAATGGTCTCGGCCTTGGCGGCTGGGGCGAAACTGTCGTCAACGAAATTCTGCCATCGCGACTGAATGCGGATAATGCTGCATTTGTGCGTGAGAAAGCGCCGGTTACCCTCACCGATAGCGGACGACTGGCACCGATGCTGCAATTCAGTGACAGTGAATCGGAGAATGAGCGACTCTGGTCCGAACTACCCGAAATAGCTGATCATCAGCAGCTTGGCCCCTTGCGCCCGGCGGCAACCACCCTGTTGGGCATTAATGTTGAAGGCCGCATTCAGCCCTTGCTGGTCACCCAGCCCTATGGAAAAGGCCAAAGTTATATTCTGGCCACTGGCGGTACCTGGCGCTGGCAAATGAGTCTGCCGGTGGCCGATATGCGCCATGAAACGTTCTGGCGTCAGCTTACCCGGGGGCTGGTAGCCAATTCCCCGCGGCCTTTCGAGCTCACCAGTCGTGTGCAAAACGAACAGATCAGTGTGCGCGCGCAGGTACGTGATCCGGATGCTGAGGAAAACCAGGGGCTGGAAATTTCCGCCGTGGTGTCCTCCGAAAACAGTGATGTGGTAAGTCTGGATTTACAACCGGTTCCCGGTCAGCCTGGCGTCTATGAAGCATCTTTCACACCAAACCAGACCGGGCTTTACAGTATTGAAGCGATTTCGCGAGTAGGCGAAAGCCTGGTCAGCGCGACAACTACTGCAGTGCGTTATGACGAAGGCCAGGAAATATTCAATGTGCGCCAGAATCGTCCCTTGCTGGAGCGAATCTCACTGCTTACCGGCGGGCAATACTGGAGCCCTGAGCAATGGGATGAAATCCCGGAGGCTATTTCCCATTCAACTGCCGGTATCACCGAACAACAAATTAGTTACCTGTGGGATGCGCCGTTCTTTTTCCTTTTATTAATATTGTTGAAAACTGCCGAATGGTTGCTTCGACGGCATTGGCGCACCATTTAAAAGCCTACTGAGAGGGTTATGAACAAATCAATCACATCCCTGTTTATTGCATCAGTTGCCATGATATCCACCCTGATGCCCACAGCAGTGCAGGCCGCACTCTACGTCACCATTGTTCAGGGACTGGGTGGAATGCCCGAGTTTGATAGCGCATTTACCGATCAGACACAGAAAATCCGTGAGGCCTCTCTTACCCTGGCAGAAGAATCACAGGTCACCTCTCTAGGCGGAGACAGCGCTACACGGGATGCCCTTCTGGCTCACTTCCAGAGCCTTGCAGCGGCAATGACTGATGCCGATCGTGCCGCCATTTACCTGGTTGGCCATGGCAGTTATGACGGGGAACAGTATAAATTTAATATTCCTGGTCCGGATATTACCGATGCCGATCTGGTCGATATTTTGGACAGCTTGCCGGGTCAAAATCACTTCCTAGTTAATACTTCCAGTACCAGTGGCGCCATTCTTGAAGCTCTTGAAAATGAAAACCGCATCATTATTACCGCGACGCGCAATGGTAATGAGAAAAATGCCACCGAGTTCGGGCCCTTCTTTGCCACTGCCCTGACCAGCGAAACTGCCGACATTAACAAGAATAATAATGTCAGCATTCAGGAAGCATTTGATTTTGCCGAGCGAAGTGTCACTGAATTTTTTGAATCTTCCGGGAAACTGGCGACAGAGCATCCTCAGATCCGTGGCGAAGGCGCCGTCAGCTTTACTCTCGCGCGAGTTCAGGCGGTGGAACTTTCCGATGACAATCCCCGTATAAGTAATTTACTTACCAGACGGCTCGAACTTGACGCAGAAATAGAGTCATTACAATTACGCCGCAATGAATTCACCAATAGCGAATATATTCAGCGTTTACAGGCGCTCATTTTGCAGTCCGCAGAAGTCAGCGAAGAGATTGAAACGCTGCGGGAAAGCTCTCAGGCAGATGTTGAATAAGGTTGTAGAAAAAATCCTTTCGCACACGACTGTTACTAACAAAACAGTTACCGTGAGCCTGTGTCTGGCTTTTCTTTTGCCGTCTTTGTCGGTTAATACTTTTGCCCGCGATCATTTATATGGGGCTCTTGAGAATGAAGCCCTTCTGGAGTGTGACACTCTGTCCTGGAGTAGTGAGTCTGCAGAGGCCAGAAACTGCTATGCCAGTCTCAACAGCCTTCAACATCCCCCTCAGATCCGCGCTGAAGCATTCTGGGCTCTCGGTGACCTGCAAAGCGCAAACACCCAGTTCAGGGATGCTATCAGTCAATTTCCTGAAGACCCCATGGTACGGATTCGCTGGGGCGAACTTTTTATGGAGACTTACCAGTATCAGGAGGCCTTTAATCTGTTCAGCGAAGCCCTTGAACTGGATCCGCTTAACTCATGGGCCCACATCGGCGCAGCCTCTGCCCTGAGTGAAGGCGGCGATCCCGAGGTCCTGAACCGTCATCTTTCCAGTGTCATGGAAGAAGGTCTTGCACCCTATGGGGCCAGACTACGCGCCATCATGATGACAATCCGCTCCCTCTTGCAGGGGGATCGCTATGACGAAGCGCTGAATTCCCTGGATGAAGCGTTCGAATTTGCCAGTGATGAATCACTTCCAACCATGGAGCTAAAAGCCCTGCGCGCCGCCCATGCCTTCATGACACGAGAAGAACATGAAAGCTGGATAGCAGCGGCATTAAGCGAAAGCCCTGCATACGGTGATGCTTATTTTATTCCAGGCTACTTTGCCTCCATCGTGCGTCGCTATAAAGAAGCAGGTGACTTTTTTAAACAGGCCGTTGAACTACAGCCCAATCATTGGGAGGCGCATATCTATCTTGGGCAGAATTATCTGCGTCTGAACAACATAAATGATGCCATTCGCCACGTTAATATTTCCTATGAAGGTGACGCCTTCAATCCGATGACCGTCAACATGTTGCGTTTGCTGGATACCTTTAACGAAGATTTTGTCGCCATCAGCTATCCGGACCCTCCCGCTGGCCCCTTGCCAGAATTTATACTGCGTCTGCATCGCGACGAAACCAACGTATTGAAAAACTATGCACAGAAGCTTTCAAAGGACAGCATTGATCTGTATTCGGCGCGCTATAATTTCACGCCACAAGAACCCATCATTGTAGAAATTTATCCCAATCATGAAGATTTTGTAGTGCGTTCCATCGGTATGCCGGGTGTCGGTATACTGGGTGTCACCTTTGGTTATCTGTTTGCCATGGATTCGCCCACCGGTCACCCCGAGCAGAGTTATCATTGGGGAACGACTCTGTGGCACGAGATGGCCCATGTCTTTACTCTTGAAGCCACCAATCATTTTGTTCCGCGCTGGTTCAGTGAAGGAATTTCCGTTTATGAGGAATGGCGTACGGGCCCGATTCCAGGCCGTAAAATTCCTACTGATGTCCTGCAGGCCATGGCAGAAGGCAAGTTCATGCCAATCTCGGAACTGGATGATGGATTCATGCGTCCCACTTACCAGGGGCAGGTCATTGTTTCCTATATGCAGGCAGGCCTGATCTTTGACTTCATCGACCTGGAGTACGGCTTCGAGAAAATTGTCGATATGCTTTACCAGTTTAATGAAGGCGCCACACCGGTGCAGGCTATTGAAAACAGTATCGGCATCAGTGATAAAGAGTTTGATCGTCACTTTAAGCAGTTTATTGATATTGAATACGGACCCTTGCTCAGTGGTCTGGGTGTCTGGATGGAAGACATGCGCGTTAGTTACGCAGCGCTCGGGGAAGAAAAATGGGATGAGGCACTGGCCGCGGCACAGCGAGCCGTGTTTACCTATCCGGACTATGTTGAGAATAATAGCGCCTATATAGTTATTGCCAGAGTGAGCAGTCAACTTGGTAATCACGAGGAAGAATTCCAGGCCTTGCAGTCTTTCTGGCAAAAAGGCGGTTATTTGCCAAGCGCCCTGTTAAAACTGGCAGACTACTATCTTGAGCGGGGTATGAAAGCGGAGGCAGAGGCGGTTCTCATGGACACCAACTACGCTGACCCCTTCATTGAAAGCCTGCATGTGACCTTGGGCGACCTCTACATGGAAACACAGCGCCCTGCTCAGGCTCTGGAAGAATATAAAGTGCTGCTGGCGCTTGATCCTCTGGACAAGGCGTCAGCCAACTATCGCATTGCCAATGCCTACAACGCATTGGACAATGCAGAGAAGACAATGGAATACCTGATGACAGCGCTGGATATTGCGCCACAATACAGACCAGCCCAGCAATTGTTATTGGAAATGAGCAGGACACGAAACTGATCCGGAAAAAATTTCAGATAAAACCTACAAAATTTAAAGAGTGAACCACAGGAACAAGTTATGAGTGAAAACGTGAACGATACCTTTGATACGGAAGAAACACGCGAGCTGGTGAAAGCTTTCCAGACTGCCAATAGCAATATCCGTGAGCAGATTGCCGGTACCATTATTGGACAGCAGCAGATTGTCGATAACCTGCTTATCACGCTTTATGTGGGTGGACACTGTCTCATTACAGGGATGCCCGGAACCGCAAAAACCCTGTTGGTTCACACGCTGGCCTCTGCGCTGGGCCTGACCTTCAAGCGAATTCAGTTTACGCCTGACCTGATGCCTGGTGACATCACCGGTACCGACATGGTTGAAGAGGACCAAAGCACGGGCAAACGTGAATGGCGCTTCGTACCTGGCCCGGTATTCACCAATGTGCTATTGGCCGACGAAATTAACCGAACACCACCAAAAACCCAGGCTGCCCTGCTCGAGGCCATGCAGGAGAAAACCGTTACTGTGCGTGGACAACTGCATCGCCTGGATAAACCTTTCCTGGTTCTGGCAACCCAGAACCCTATCGAACTGGAAGGCACCTACCCATTACCGGAAGCCCAGCTCGACCGTTTCCTGTTTAACGAAATTCTGGGTTATCTGTCACCGGAAGAAGAAGTCGCGGTACTGGATCGCTTTACCCGACGCGTAGACATGCCTGAAGTGAAAGCCTGTACCAGCAGCGAGGAAATTATGAAGTTCCAGTGGCTGGTGCGTCAGGTTCCCATTTCAGAATCGGTTACCCGTTATGCTGTGGATGTGGTCAGGGCAACCCGCCCCTCGGATCCTCTGGCCACTGAGATGGTTAAAAAATATATTAACTTTGGTTCCAGTATTCGTGCGTCCATGAACCTGGTACTGGCCGCCAAGGCTCGCGCCCTTATGGAAGGTCGCTACCATGTAACACCAGAAGATATCCGGGTGCTGGCTACGCCCATTCTGCGTCACCGTGTGTTGCCAAATTACTATGCGGAGTCTGATGGCATGACGGTGGACGATATTCTCGCCAGCATGCTTAATGATCTGTCTGCGCCTGCTGAAGCCGCTTAAGCAGAACAATACAAAAGAAAAAACGGACAACTGATGAGCCTGACCCATACTGATAACCGCAAAGCCCAGACCCGGCTTCTCGACCCCGCCGTGCTTGCCAGCATGTCCAATCTGGAACTGGTGGCAAAAGCGGTGGTTGAGGGTTTTGTAAATGGCCTGCATCGCTCGCCCAAATTTGGTTTTAGCCAGGAATTTGTCGAGTACCGGGAATATAGCGAGGGCGACGATCCGCGCTATATCGACTGGAATGTATACTCACGCACCGACCGCACCTATATCAAACGCTTTATGGGTGAAACCAATAGCCACCTTATGTTGTTGCTGGACACCAGTGCTTCCATGGGCTTTGGCGCGGCAAGCAAAACCAGTGGCCCCTCAAAACTTCAGTATGGTAAATATCTCGGCGCAAGTCTGGCTTACCTGGCCTCCCGACAGCATGATGCCGTTGGCGTCATGTTATTTGATGACGAGGTCATTGATTATCGCCCGCCCGCCAGCAAACCCGGTTCCCTTCAGGGTGTAATTCACACGCTGGATAAAGCCGAAGCATCAATGGGCACCGATATCAATAAACCCATGACCCGCTTTCGTGAACACGTGAAAAAACGCGGGCTGGTTGCAGTAATCTCTGACTTTTACTGTGATGCCGATGAACTGTTAGAACATATTCGACCACTGGCTATGCATGGACAGGATGTGATCATTTTCCATCTGCTGGATCCTGAAGAACTGGATCCGCAAATCAAACAATCAACGCTTTATGAGGATATGGAAACCGGCCAGGCCATAGAAGTCGAACCTGGTTATATGGCAAAAGCCTACCGGGAAAAAATTCAGCAACACATCAAGACTATCGAGGAAGCGGCCAGTGGTATTCGCGCTGACCATGTGCTGATCAATACCTCTGATCCTCTGGATAGAGCCTTGCACAACTATTTAACCTTCAGAGAAAAGCGAGGCTGATTCGTGGCATTAATAGCTCCACTTTTTCTACTGGGACTTCTGGGTATTGGCTTGCCAATCTGGCTGCATCGCCTTGAAACCCAGGTTACTGAACGTGAACAATTCAGTACTGCCATGTTTCTGGAGCCCGCCAAAAAACGCATCCATGTGCAGCGTAAACTTAAATATCTGCTGCTTATGGCTCTGCGTATTCTGTTTTTCCTGATCCTGGTGCTGGCATTTACGCGTCCGGTTTTTTTCACCCCCCCGGCCGCGCTTGTTACTGAAGATACAACTCACCATGTCATCGTGATGGATACCTCATTCTCAATGCAGGAAGGGGCGAGTTTTGCCAGTGCGGTAGAGGCAGCAAGAGACATCGTCAACTCTATGACCGAGGATGAGGTGGCAAGCCTGTACACGGCTTCCTCAGGAGTAACAACAATAGTCCCCGTCACAGATGACAGCAATGTCCTGATGCAGGCATTAAGTGGCCTGTCGCCGGATAATGGCAAACTCGACCTTGGTATTATGGTCACCACGATGAATACCCTGATCGAGGAAAGCCAGGCTAATTTCATCATGCACTTCATCAGTGATTATCAACAAACTGGCCAGGCGGTTCGTTTTGCCGACATGATTCCCGATGTTATTAATGGCCGGCCCGTCACTCTGGATATTGTTCAGATCAGAACAGAGAACGTCCCCAACTGGCTTGTGGATTCAGTTCTTGTCGATGCCCGCAATAGTGTTGAAGTTGGTATTCGCGGCCTGGACATTGCAGACGATGTGGCTGAGAAAACAGTTGTTTTAACTATCAACAATATTGAGCAACAGCGCCAGGACATTACTCTCGCGGGTAACGGTATTACTCTTGTAGATTTTGACAGCGTGGTGTTTGAGGAAGGTGATAACCGAATAGATATTCGCTTGTTACCAGCTGACTCCCTGCCCGGTGATGACGTCAGATACACCGTGTTTGACAACTCTCCGCCAGCCCCGGTGCTGTTGCTTACAGCAAGCCCGGAATCCCTCGGCGTCACCTATATACGGGCCGCGCTTGAAACTGCCCCAAGAGGCTATGAAGTCATTACACAAACAATCGATGACCTGGATGCACGAATCCTGCAGCGCTATCCCTGGATTGTGATTGAAGATATCGGTGCCATTAATGCCAGTCTGGCGAGTGCAATCAACGACTATATCGGAGGCGGCGGCGCCGTGCTGGCAGCTGCCGGAGAAGCCAGTCTTGGTCTTGATACTGTGCCCGTGCTTGAGCTTCAGGTTGGCACTGCCCGCCCAGGTCGCGAAAGCCGCAATCCAATCACCATGATTGATAGCAGTCATCCCGTGCTTTCAGACACATCCGGGTGGGGGTCAGTCAACATGCAGACCCTGCCCGTCAATCCGACTGCAGACCAACGCATCCTGATCGCCCAGAGCGAAGATCGCCCGGTATTGATTGAAAGTGAAATAGGCCGAGGTCGCATGCTGCTGTTGACTACGGCCTTGGACAATACTCTCAGTGATCTAACGGTGAAACCGGTGTTTGTGAGTTTCATGGCAGAGGCGGCACGCTATTTATCCAACGAAAATCTGTTAGTCCGCGAACAGGTAGCAGAAAGTTTCCTTCAACTATCGCAGGCCGGAGGTGCTTCTGGGCAGGTATTTGATCCTGATGGCGAAAGCCTGTTGTCATTATCGGATACCACCCAGTCACAGGATATTCGCTTGAATAAAACCGGCTATTACCAGGTCTTTACTCCAGCAGGAGAAGTGCTGGTCGCAGTCAACCCGGATCGAAGAGAATCAGATCTCACAGTAATGGATGCCCAGGTAATTCAAAACTGGCAGAATGTAGTGGCCGGAACAGCCAGTGCGGGGGAACAGAACCTGAACCCGGACACTGGCGCAGCTAACGCAGACGAAGAACGCGAGGAAAATGAAATCTGGCGTATCTTTCTGATTTTATTGGTTATTATTGTTTTGGCAGAGTCGATTCTTGGTAATCAGTATTTACGCGTAAGAACGGGAACCCTGTAAATTTCAGGTAATAGATTATAGTAGGCTAAATAAAGGCTATTAGCAGATGAATACTTCCAACCGTTTGGATCAGTATCTCGACGCTTTCAGACAGCGTCTCAGAAAACTCACTCTCCTGCAGGGCATTGCTGCCAGTGCCGTTGTATTGCTGGTCGTGTCTGTTATTGGTGCCTGGTTTTCTACAGAAAGTGGATTTGCCGGCGAAACTGTCGCCGCTTTTCGAATTCTGCTGGTGCTGGCGCTGGCTGCAGTCATGATCATCACAATTGTTCGCCCTCTGCAGGATCTTGATGCCAACATCAGCAACAAAATTGAAGAACGTACGCCGGAATTTGGTGGGCGTGTCGAAACCTATTCCCAGATGCGCGAAAGCAACAATCCCTTCCTCGATCTGCTGGCGGAAGATGCGCTTCAGGTCAGTGAGACGCATCCGGTTCATGAGCAAATAAAACAGAAGGACTTTAATATTGCCGGTGCCATCGGTGCGACGGCGATTACCGTCCTGCTGATCCTGGTAGTCGCCGGTCCTGGCATGATGAATTACAGCCTGCGAAATTTATTTGCCGGCTGGGCTGTAGATAATCTGCTTCCCCCGCAATCAATCACTATTACGCCTGGCGATCAAAGTGTAAGACGCGGCGCCAATCTGCGGGTCATGGCTGTCATGGATGGGTTTTCACCAGACGAGGCGGTCATCCATGTACGTGAAACGGGTGGTGAATGGCAGGATGTTGAAATGGTGAAAAGCCCCGCCGGCTTTGAGTTCACTTTTTTCTCTCTGCAAAAAGACATGAATTATTTTGTTACCACCACTGGTATTCGTAGCCCGGAGTTTGAAATACAGGTGGTTGAAGTACCAGGTATCGAAAAACTGGAACTGACCTATAACTACCCGGCCTGGACCGAACGGGATCCCGAAATATTCGAACTCGGTGATATACGAACCCTTCCCGATACCCGCATCGGACTCAAGGTAACCACTACCGCCCCCCTGCCCGGCGGCGAACTGGTGCTGAATGAAAATGGCCAGCCACTCACTGTAGATGGCGTGGAAGCCACGACAGAATTCATGGTCACCGATGAAGGCGAATACTATATTGCTGCCATTGTTGGCGGTGAGCAGGTACGACTGAGTGATGACTATTTCATTCGAATCGCAAAAGACGGTAAGCCGGTGATTGAATTCATTCGCCCCGGTGGCGACTGGAATGCCAGTAATATTGAGGAAGTTACTGCGCGCATAGAAGCCAGTGATGATTTCAATCTGGAAGCGCTCAGGCTTAAATATTCAATTAACGGGGGGGACTGGGAAACAGTTACTCTGGCCGAAAATACCCGTGATATCACTGCTGAATATATCTTCATGCTTGAAGATATGCGTGTCCCTGAAGAGGAAGAAACGCAGACCAATGTAGGCCAGTTTTCAATCGTTACCTCCAATCAGGAACAACAGCAGCGTATCGAGGAATCTGAAGAGGAATACGTCAATCTGATGATCGGGACTGGTGAAGACGAAGCTCTCACGCCAGCGCCTGAAGTCCCCCTGGTGCCCGGTGACCTTATTTCCTTTTACGCAGAAGGAAATGACCGCACCCAGACGGTACGCACCGATATGTTTTTCATTCAGATTCAGTCCTATCAACGTCGTTACAGTCAGTCCCAGCTTTCCGGTGGTGGCGGTGGTGGCGGTGGCGGCGGTGGCCCACAGGATGAAATATCCAATCGCCAACGCCAGATCATTACTTCCACCTGGAACCTGATTAGAGAGCAGGCGGAAGATTCAAATGACGGACAGATTCAGGTGAACTCATCGCTGTTGTCAGAACTGCAAACTACTCTGGCCGAACAGGCTGCTACTCTCGCAGAGCGCACTCGAGCACGCCAACTCGACAACATGGATGATCAGATCGAGCAGTTTGTGAGCAATATGGAAGAAGCGGTTCAGAGCATGTACCCGGCCTCCGAGCGCCTGGCAGCGGTTGAGCTCGATGAAGCCATTCAGCCTGCCCAGGAAGCACTCCAGCATTTACTGCGGGCCGAAGCAGTGTTTAACGAATTTCAGGTCAACAACCAGCAGCAAGGTGGTGGAGGCGGAGGCGGTGGCCGCGCTCAGCAGGACCTGGCTGAAATGTTTGAACTGGAAATGGATCTTGAGCTGAATCAGTACGAAACCGGAAGCAATGTTTCTCCCCAGGCCCAGCAGGCTGAAGAAGAAGACATAATGAATCAGCTGGATGAACTGGCCCGTCGTCAGCAGCAGCTGGCCAATAACCTGCGCAACCAGCAACAGCTGTCGGAAGCTCAGCGCTACCAGCAGGAAATGTTAAGACGTGAAGCCGAAGAATTACAGGAGCGCCTTGATGAACTGCAGCAGCAGCGTGAAAGCCTGCAGCGCGGTCAACAGGGACAGCAAACTGCCCAGAACAACCAGCAGGGTCAACAAGGCGGGCAGCCAGGACAGCAATCGGGTCAACCCGGTCAGCAGCCGCAAGAAGGACAAGGAGAACAGGGCGAGCAAATCGCCCAGAGAGAACTGCAGCGCCGACTGGAAAGTGCCATTCGTGCGATGGAGGAAAGTGCTGAAGCAATGCGCGGAAATTCCAGTCCGGAAGAATTACAACGGGCGGCGGATGAAGCTGGTCGTCAACTGGAAGGCGCCCGCGAGCAAATAGTCGCAGACCAGCTTGCGGATATGCAGTCTTCATTCAGCAATATGGCTGGTCAGGCCGAAGACATGTTAAGAGAGCAGCAGCGACAGGAACAGATTCTTGAACAAGCCATGGCCAAAGCAGTGGCGGATCGTGAATCTGGTGAAGACCCTAATAGCCGTGGCATGGAACTCCAGGAAGAATGGGAACTGGCGCGGCAGAAAGCAGCGCTGGCTGCGGAGCTTTCCAGTCTGCAGGAACAGATGCTCAGCACCATGCAACGCTTTGGTGATGATGTTCCTGAAGCATCGCGCGAATTACAGCGTGCCAATCAGGATATTGTCGAAAATGAACTTGAGCAGGCGCTCACCAATGCCGGACTCTATATCGATGCCGGTTATGGACTTTATATCGCGGGAAATGAAAGTGCTGTAACAGCGGAAATGCGCAAACTGGCCGAACGCCTGGAAAATGCCCAGGAAATAGTCGCTACCCGGGGCGCACCAGGAACCTCTGATCTGGATATTGCCAGACGCCAGGCTGAGAATCTGCGTGCGCGCTTGCAGGAACAACTGGCGCAGAACGGCCAGGGCCAGCAACAGGGACAGGAAGGTCAGCAAGGACAAGCGCAGGGTCAGGAAGGTCAACAAGGGCAACAGGGCGGTCAACAGCAGGGTCAACAACAAGGAGGCCAGCAAGGCGGAGGTGACCGGTTTGCCATGGGGCCTCGCTTCGGCGCCTGGACCGGAGCGGACCCTCTTTTTAATGGTCCCATTGAAATACCTGATCAGTTCTATGGTGATCTTGACCAGTTCACCGAGATAGCCCGCGATGCGTTGCAGGATCTTGAGCTCAACGCCGAGGAACTGGCTCAGATGGTTGACTGGATCCGTCAGCTGGAAGCCACACGCCTGAACCGTAATGAAGATATTCTGGCAGCGGAATATAACGATATGCTGGCACTTATTGAGCAACTGGAAGTGGGTCTACAACTGGATAAGGACAGCAATAATCCCAATAACGTGCGTACCGCAACCTCCGATATCATTCCAGATGAATATAAGGAATCGGTGGCAGAGTACTACAGGCGGTTGAGCCGGGAGTAAGGCCACCAGAAAGAAAAATATCTCTTTTAAAACCGCCCCCACACCGGGCGGTTTTTTTATAATAAAACTGCGTCCATTGTCTGACCGCAAATTGCCAAAAAAAAATTATCACTGGCCCTTATGGTTACTGACCTTCACTGATAAAAACAAACATGAATAAACAGCTCACTATTTTTCATCGCAGTTCCCTCATCGTACTACTGGTTTTTACAATGACTATGGTCCAGGCAGCGGTCCCGGAAGGCATCATGGAAATTGCCGGTCGTTATGCAGGCATGGCCTATAATGGCGGGGATCTTGATCCTGTGGTGACAGTGCTGAGCTTCGATTCCCAGGGCCGTTTTTCCGGTTCTTATTCAGTGCAGGATGAAAACGGTATCTTTGAAGGACGCCTGTCGGGCCTGATCAAGGAAGAAGGTGAGCGTTCATTTTCTCTGGAATGGACCGATCAGGATGGCGAAGGTTTTGTCTATCTCGATTTCAGTCCGGACTATTCTTCTTTCAATGGTGTCTGGACCCGAACTGATGGCGAAGAGCAGTTTCCCTGGAGCGGCCGTCGCCAGTAAAATGGCGAAAAAACAACATTAACCCCCCAATAGTGAACCAATAACTTTCCGTTAAAGAAGGAACAACCATGAGACTACTTCATCATACTTGCGTTGGTACCAACGATATGAATAAGGCTACCGAGTTTTATACCGCAGTACTGAGCCCGCTTGGCGCCAAATTGGTTGGCACTGTGGAAGGCCACTCTGCGATGTTCGGAACTGACGAGGGGCCCGAGTTTTTCCTCTTGAATCCGGCCAATGGGGAACCGGCAACGGTAGCCAATGGTGGAACCTATGGTTTCAAGTCACCGACCCGTAAGGGCGTGGATGAATTTCATGCCAACGGTATGGCTTTGGGTGGCACCGATGAAGGAGCACCAGGCCCGCGTGAATTTGCACCCAATGCCTATGCGGCCTATATGCGGGATCTGGATGGCAACAAGATTTGTGCAGTGTGTTTTGCCGAGCCAGAATAAAACTGAAGAATTAAAGTCGTCTGGCCTTACTGAATTTTATCCAGCACCAGAAAACTGTAAGGGTAGGGATTCGGGCCAGAGGCTTCAAAATTCTCGCGTGCGACTTCCTGCCATAGACTTCGGTCAAAATCGGGGAAAGTGGTATCTCCCTCAACGTCCGCGTGTACTTCAGTAAGATAGAGTCGATCTGCCATAGGCAAGGCCAGCGTATAGATTTCTGCCCCGCCGATCACCATAGCCTCGTTAATACCGTCAATTTCAGCAATACTTTCGCAAAGCTGTTTTGCCTCATCCAGTGAGGTGACCGTTTTCACTCCCTCGGCAGAAAAGCCAGCATTACGACTAACTACAATATTGGTTCTGCCAGGCAGGGGTTTGCCAATGGACTCATAGGTTTTTCGTCCCATGATGACAGGCTTACCTAAAGTAATTCGTTTAAAATATTTGAGGTCTTCCGGCAGGTACCAGGGCAGGCTGTTATTGCGCCCAATTACACGATTTTGGGCCATCGCCCAGACAAGAGAAATCTTCATACCGATATCGGCGCCGCTATATGAGGGTGTGACTGGTAATCGAGAATCTCAAAGTCCTCAAAGGCATAATCATACAGTGTCGGTGGTTTGCGCTTGATCTCCAGGCGCGGTAATGACATCGGCTCTCGCGTGAGCTGTTCACGTGCCTGATCAAGATGATCCAGATACAAATGCACATCACCACCGGTCCAGACAAAATCTCCTACTTCGAGATCACATTGCTGCGCCATCATATGCGTTAGTAATGCGTAGGAAGCAATATTGAAAGGTACACCAAGAAAGGTATCGCAGGAGCGCTGATAAAGCTGACAGGAAAGCTTCCCTTCTGCCACGTAAAACTGAAACAGGGAATGGCAGGGAGGTAACGCCATTTCGTCTACATAGGCAGGATTATAAGCCACCACAATATGACGGCGTGAATCCGGATTCTGCTTTATATTGTTCATGACGTTATCAATCTGGTCGATGGTCTGACCATCTTTACCTGGCCAGGAGCGCCACTGAAACCCGTAGACCGGGCCCAGCTCCCCATTTTCATCTGCCCACTCATCCCAGATTCTTACATTATTGTCTTTCAGATACTTGATATTGGTATCACCATTCAAGAACCAAAGTAGCTCTATCACAATAGAGCGGATATGAAGTTTTTTGGTGGTTAGCAAAGGAAAGCCTTTGGCTAAATCGAAGCGCATTTGATGCCCAAACACGGAAAGGGTTCCGGTTCCGGTACGATCCTGTTTCTTCGCGCCGTTGTCCAGAATATGCTGCATCAGGTCAAGGTATTGTCGCATTGGGAAATCTCTAGGTTTTGCTTAGTTCAGTTTCTTGTTTTAGTGTTTTATCGGGCTGCTGGCGTTTTGCCAAAACTGTCCTTGCGGTATGCCATCAGTAGAATGATAACACCACCAATTATCATCGGAATCGATAATTGCTGCCCCTTTGTCATCCAGTCAAAAGCCACAAAACCAAGGTGGGCATCGGGCTCACGAAAAAATTCTATAAACGTTCGAAAAACGCCATATCCGAGGCAGAAGGCTCCAGTCACAGCAAATGCCGGGCGCGGTCTGGCGGAGTAAAGCCACAGGATAAAAAACAGACTTAAGCCTTCCAGGGCAAACTGATAAAGCTGCGAAGGATGACGGGCAATTTGCAGATTGTCTGCAGGAAAAACCATCGCCCATGGCACCTCTGCAGCCCTGCCCCATAATTCGCCATTGATAAAATTCCCCAGCCGCCCAAAAGCCAGCCCAAGTGGCGCAAGCGGGGCGGTAAAATCCATTACCCGAAAAACCGATTTCCCGGTGCTGCGGGCAAATAACCATAGCGCCACCCCTACTCCCAGCAAACCACCATGAAAAGACATGCCACCCTGCCAGATATAAAAAAGCGAAAAGGGGTTCTCCAGTAAACTGCCGGCATTATAGAAAAGAACATACCCGATGCGTCCGCCCAGAATCACGCCAATGGCAGCATTGGTAATCAGGTCGCTTACCTGTGTCCGGGTCCAGCCAAAGTTTTCTGTATCTGCCCTTTTCATTCCCAGAAACCAGGCCGCGGCAAATCCTGCAATATAGGTCAACGCATACCAGTGAATCTGCAAGGGTCCCAGGGAGATGGCTACCGGATCAATTTGAGGAAATTGCAACATACAGTGAGACCCGGGTTAGCGTCGTGTTCCTGAAAAAAGGCGGATGGAAATAGCTGTGAAAGTATAACTTTTTTGGCGCAGATTTTTTACCAAAACAACGCCGATGGAAAACAACACACTGTCTAGCTATTACTTGAGGTGCGCAATAGCCTGTCAACGCCGGCATTATAGAGCTCAATATCCACCAGCGCCTTGACCGAGTCGGTATCATCCTGAGCCAGTACTTTATCCAATAGTTCTCTCGCCTGCTGAAAGGTCACGTTGCGCACCACTGATTTCACCTTTAACAGGCTGGTGGCATTCATGGAAAGCACGTCATAACCCATCGCCATCAGAAGTACTGCGGCGCCCGGATTACCGGCCATTTCTCCACAAATACTGAGCCGCATATTTACTCTGTGCACATCATCGGCAATCTGTTTCAGGACGCGTAATACCGAAGGGTGCATGGTTGAATAAATTCCCGATACGCGAGGGTTATTTCTGTCAATTGCCAACAGATACTGACTCAGATCATTACTGCCTACAGAAATAAAATCCACCCGCCTCGACAGGGCCTCAACCTGGTACATCAACGCGGGAATTTCAATCATCACCCCGATACTGGGCTTGACCACAGTCATGCCCTCTTCAACAATCTCCTGATAGGCTCGTTTGATAAGGCGAACAGAATCGTCAACCTCCTGCATGTTACTAATCATCGGCAGCATTATCTGCAGGTTATCCAGCCCGGCGCTGGCCTTGATCATTGCACGAACCTGGCCAATAAATATTTCAGGGTGATCCATGCTGACACGAATGCCCCGCCATCCCAGAAAGGGGTTTTCTTCCTTGATGGGAAAATAGGGCAGTGGTTTATCCCCACCGATATCCAGCGTACGCATGGTTACAGTCTTGGGATGGAAGGCTTCCAGCTGCTGGCGATAAATTTCAGTTTGCTCACGTTCGGTAGGGAATCGGTCACGCAGAAGAAAGGGGACTTCAGTACGAAAAAGCCCAATTCCTTCCGCGCCGCGCTCTTTGGAACGCAGCACATCCGTGATCAGGCCGGTATTCACCCACAACTCTACCCTGTGCCCGTCAAGAGTTTCGCAGGGAAGATCCTTGATAGATTCCAGACCTTCGGAAAGTTGTTCCTCTTCCCGAACAATTTCCAGAAAGCGTTCACGCAATTCATCAGAGGGGTTACTGTAAACCCGGCCATTATAGCCATCGACAATAATCTCTTTACCATCCAGTTCGGAAAAAGGCAGGTCCTGAATACCCATGGCTGCGGGAATACTCATGGCGCGGGCCAGAATCGCCACATGGGAATGCCCCGATCCTTTTGAGGAAACAATGCCGACAAGGTTTTCTTTTGGCACTTCTGCCAACATTGCCGCAGATAACTCCTCACTTACCAGAATGCAGCGCTTAGGATATTTGCGGTTTTTTTGCTCTTTATCCTGCAAATAGAAGAGCACCCGCGAACATAAATCCTTGATGTCGGTTGCACGTTCACGCAAGTAGTCATCATCCATATGCTCAAGATTGCGGACATGATCACGAGCCACCTTGGCCAGGGCACCCTGCGCCCAGCTGCCCTCCTTGATGCGGGCAATTACTTCCGCTCCCAGGGCGTTGTCACTAAGCATATGCAGATAGGCATCAAACAGCTCGCGTTCTTCAGGGCGCAGCTGAGACTTGATTTTCATCTTCAGTTCACTGATATCTATTCTTACTGCGTTAAGGCATTCATTGAAAAAGGCTATTTCCCGATCAATATCATCAACCTTGCGTTTGGGGATAACACTGAGGTCTGCAGGCGGAAAAACAGTAATTGCCTCGGCAATCACAACGCCCGGCGCCCCTGGAACCCCTTCAAAACTGGCATCGGTTGTTTTTAGTCCGGTAGGACTGAAACCGGTGACGGCCCCGCGGGCTTCTTCATTGGCAATAATGCCTGCCAGCTGGGCCGACAAGGTAATAAGAAAAGCTTCCTCTTCTGCATCAAACGCCCGTACTTCAGCTTGCTGAACAACAAGTACGCCCAATACCTCACGATGGTGAATAACCGGTACACCCAGAAATGATTCAAATTCCTCTTCGCGGGTTTCAGGGATATAGAAGTATCGAGGATGGGAGGAGGCATGTTCCAGGTTCACCGGTTCGGCGCGCTGGGCGACCAAACCCACCAGCCCTTCTTCCGGAGACAGGCTGGCCTTGCCTACCGAAGAGGCATCCAGTCCCTTGCTCGCCATCAGCACATAGCGGCCCAGATTGTGGTCGAGAAGGTAAACAGAGCAGACACGGGTATCCATCGCCTTTTGTACCCGGCGCACAATAATCTCCAGGGAGGCGTTAAGATCCTTTGCCTCATTCACTTCCTGAATAATACTGCGTAAAGTTTCTAGCATAAGATGCTCAGGAACCCGTTTCCCGTTGATTGTTATTTCCGATATTGATTTCCTGCAAGGCATCCTTGAAGGGCTGGATTAATTCTCCCAACGCTTTTCTGTATACCTTGCGCTTGAATGACACTACCTGATTGACCGGATACCAGTAACTTACCCAGCGCCAATGATCAAACTCGGGTTTTTCGCCCATATCAAAGCGGATTTTTTCCGTATCTGATAATAATCTCATCAGATACCACTTCTGTTTCTGTCCTATACAGACAGGATGTGAGTTGTGTCGTATTAAATGCCTGGGTAGTCGGTAACGGAGCCATTTTTCTGTGCTGGCAATTATCTCGACGTCTTCCTCTGCGAGGCCAACCTCCTCGTTCAGTTCCCTGAACGCAGCCTGATCAGGCGACTCATCCTGCTGGACGCCGCCCTGGGGAAATTGCCATGCATCCTGCCCAAGGCGTTTCGCCCAGAGCAACTGGCCTTTTTCATTGAAAATTATTATGCCCACATTGGGCCTGAAACCATCAGAATCTATCACGTTTATCACTACCATTTTTTGGCCAGGGCGCTGCAGAATTTCCAGGCATCAACCAAAATCAAATTAACGTTTTTTTCCCAGGGACCACCCGGTAAGGAGTGGCAATGCACGAATTCAGCCGTAGCTAGCTCTCGCAGCGTTCCCTGTACTCCTCGGCACCAAGCAGCTCTTTTAGCTCCTCTTCGTTGCTCATGCGGATTTTAAAAATCCAGCCATCGTCATAGGGCGAGGAATTGATGGTCTCCGGACTATCTTCAAGCAGTGAATTTACTGCCAGAATTTCACCGGAAACCGGTGCATAAATATCCGAAGCGGTTTTGACAGATTCAACGACGCTGACTTCATCATGTGCCGACACCTCACTGTTAACGTCAGGTAATTCAACAAACACAACATCACCCAATTCACTCTGGGCGTAATCGCTGATTCCAACTGTGGCAACACCATCCTCCCCTGGTTTGACCCATTCGTGGGAAGAGGCGTAAAACAGATCTTCTCGTGACTCACTCACATTCAATTCCTCTGCAACACCGGTATTTACTACCAGTTTTCTACTCGCCAGACCCGACCTGTATTGCCGGTCATGACGCTATGACATGACTGCATCATAAGTAAGAGCAGGTCATCCTGCAAGATGGAAATGTGACGGGCTTCAGGCCTTATGTTGACCGCCCCGGGCATTGCGAATTAACAAATAAACCGGCACAAGGCCAATGGCAATCAGGGTTACTGCCGGCAATGCAGCACGCTCCCACTGTCCTTCTGCGGTCATGCTGTAAATCCTTACAGCAAGCGTATCCCAGCCAAACGGGCGCATAATCAAAGTCGCTGGCATTTCCTTCATGACATCCACAAACACTATGGTGAAAGCGGTAATGAGCCCCGGCCGCAGTAATGGAATATAGATCTGTCTTAACAGGCGTCCGGGCCTTGCACCAAGGCTGCGGGCAGCATCGATAATTGAGGGTTTTACCTGTTCCAGCCCTGCATCTATTGGCGCATAGGCCACGGCCAGAAAACGACAGCAATAGGCCACAACAAGCGCAAAAACCGAGCCGTAAAGCAGCGTTCCCAGCGTACGATCCAGATAAGTAAAACCCAGCATAATACCCACCGCCAGTACCGAACCAGGCAGGGCATAACCAAGTGTCGCCAGGCGAATTGATATCTCACTGATACGCTGGGTCAAGGCTGATCCGGGCAGGCGCTTCACAAACGCCAGTAGCATGGCCACGACAACAGCAAGCAATCCGGCTACGGCACCAAGCCCAAGCGTATGCCCGAGGAAGCCAAGAAAACGCCCATCCTGCTCAGCAAAACCTGCCTCCAGCATCCATACAGTCAACTGCGCAAGAGGTAACAGGAAAGCTACAAACAGGACTACTGAACAGTACGCACAAGCCGTCATTGCGGACCTGCCAGATAGCTGGTAATCGGATTTATTCCGGTTGGCGCCATCCTGGGTATAACGGGCATGTTGACGGGACTGTTTTTCCAGCATCAGGGTTACCCCGACAAATAACAGCAGCAGGGATGCCAGCTGGGCTGCAACAGTAAGATTGAAGAGCCCATACCAGGCGTTGTAAATAGCCGTTGTGAAGGTGTCGTAGTTGAACACCGATACTGCGCCAAAATCAGCCAGGGTCTCCATCAAGGCCAGGGCCAGGCCGGCAATAATGGCCGGACGTGCGACAGGAATAACCACTCTGAAAAATGCCTGTTGGCGACTTAATCCCAATATGCGTCCCGCATCAATCAGGTTACGGCCCTGATTCAGAAATGCACTGCGGGCCAGCATATAGACGTAAGGGTAGAGAACGAGACTGAGGATTATGATCACCCCCATGGCGCCCTGAACGTCTGGAAACCATGTGTCCGGCCCCAAACGCTCGCGCAGGAAGGTCTGCACCGGACCGGAAAAGTTCATGATACCCAGAAATACAAAAGCCATCACGTAACCCGGTATTGCCAGCGGCAGCATCAGGGCCCATTCAAAAAAACGCCGTCCCGGGAAATCACAAAGAGTGGTCAGCCAGGCAAGGCTTACCCCAAGGCAAACAACACCTGTTCCTACACCGAGTACCAGCATCAGAGTATTTATGGCCAGACGATCCAGCTTGGTTTCAAACAGGTGCTGCCAGATTGCCTGCTCACCTGTGCCGACCGTTGCCCATTGTGCGACGATAATCAGTAGCGGGAAAATTACCACGGCAGCGGCAAAAAGAGCGAGGCTGCGCCATAACCAGCTGCCACCTGACAGCATTGAATTCATCATAGATTCCTAGCGGTAATCAGCACGGTCCATCAACATGACCGCGTCCGCCTGCAGACGACCAGCCGTTTCCACATTCAGACTGTCCTGCCTGAACGCTCCCCAGCTGGCAACCAGATCGACCGGCTGTATCGCCGGATTAGCCGGGTACTCCAGGTTTAATGCTGAAAACATGCTTTGAGGTTCTTCCGTGGAAAGCCACTCAATTAAACGTTGAGCTGCCAGCGGGTTTTTTGCATATTGTGTGACACCTGCTCCGGAGATGTTGACATGAACGCCACTTGAAGACTGGTTGGCCCAGAACAGAGCAACCGGGATTTGAGGATCAGCACTCTGTAATTGACCAAGATAATAGGTATTCACCAGGCCAACATCGCACTGACCCGCAGCGATTGCCTCAATTAACAAGGCATCGCTACTAAATACACGCGTTGCCAGGTTATTTACCCATCCTTCCACAATTTCCTGGGTCGCATCCGTACCCAGTCGTTCAATCATGGTGGCAACCAGAGACATGTTATAGACCTTACGGGAGGTACGCAGGCACAGCCTGCCCTGCCACTGTTCATCCGCCAGGGCTTCATAGGTACTTAATGAGGCTGGATCCACGCGCTCAGTAGAATAGGCTATGGTGCGTGCCCGAACTGACAGACCAAACCAGCGATTTTGTGGATCACGCAAATGTGGAGGGATATTATTTTCCAGAACAGCTGACTGTATCGGTGCCAGCAATCCTTTTTCAGCTGCAGACCAGAGATTGCCTGCATCCACCGTATACAACACATCAGCAAAGGTTTGCTTTCCTTCCGCCTGTAAACGCGCAATCAGCGGTCCATCTTCACCGGTCTGGTATTGCACTTCGATACCTGTTTCTTCAGTAAAGCGATCGAACAGGGGCTTGATAAGATGTTCCTGGCGTGATGAATAAACGATGACCGGGCCGCTTACCTCCTGAGCAGACAGCGATCCTGCTGCAGACTGCTGCAGCGCTTCTTCATCTGCGGCGACAGCATTGCCGTTTTCCGGAGCAGAGGCTGGATCCGAGCAGGCAACCGGGACTAACAGCAGCAATAAAATAAACAATCGATTGATGGCCCGATACATTTTAAACTCCTCGTAATGGGGCGCAAATGATAATTATTATCATTTGGAAAGGCAAGGTTAAAGATCTCTATCCAAAATACCCTGGCGCACACAAATAATGCTTCACAGCCCCATAGCCTGACGCATTAGCTGTTTTTTGACCCCGGGCAGCTTATCAGTAAGCTTCAGGCCACTATTACGCAACCATTTCAGTCCCGGATCCTCGGAGCCGAACAGGCGTTTAAAGCCTTCCATAGCTGCCATCATGGTCATATTCTGGCCTTTCCTGGCGCGCTGGTAGCGACTCAGAGTCTGGTGGCATGCAATGTCTTCTCCCTTCACCAATGCGCTGGAAATGACCTGTGAGAGCGCCTCAACGTCTGCGAAGCCCATGTTTACCCCCTGCCCGGCCAAAGGGTGGATGCTATGGGCCGCATCTCCGATCAGGGCAATGTTGTCCTGCACATAATCTGTAGCATGACGCTGCCACAGGGGAAACGAGGCCCTGTCATCTATTTCGAGAATTTTCCCCAATCTGAACTCAAAGGCCTCCCCCAGACGTTGCATGAATTCGTTATCATCCAGCGCTATCAAGGCGTCTGCCTCCTCTGTGACACATGACCAGACAATGGAACAATACTGCTGCTCAGATTTATCAGCTGTAGCCAGGAACAATGGCAGGAACGCCAGCGGGCCGGTCTTCATAAAGCGCTGACGGGCGCTGAATTGATGGCCTAACTCGGTTTTCACTGTTGTCACCAGGGCTTTGTGCCCATACTCCCATTGTCGAACAGTGAAGCCAGACTGCTCGCGAATAAATGAATTGCCGCCATCAGCACCAATCAGCAAGCTTGCCGCCACTCTATCGCCATTTGCCAGTGTCACGATGACCAGGGAACTATCCGGATTCTCACCGGTATTGATCGCTTCGATCTCGGTATTATGCAGGGTGGTTATTTGGGGAGAGGATTTTACCCGCTCGAACAAAGCTGCATTAATCAAGCGATTCTCAACAATATGTCCCAGTGATTCCGCATGTAGCTCTGCAGCAGCAAAATGAATCGAACCGGTGCCCTCCCCGTCCCATACATCCATACTGTGGTAAGGACAAACTCTGGCCGATTGCATTAATTCCCAAACGCCAAGCTGCTCCAGCATGATCTGGCTTGACACTGTGAGAGCACTGACACGAGGATCAAACTCAGCTTGATCAGCATTTTTTCTGATTTCATCCAGTGTAAAGGCTTCCTTACCGGCATCGATAAGCAAAATCTGCAGACCTGTTCCGGAAAGTGAGCACGCAGCAGCGAGTCCGACAGGACCTGCGCCAGCTATTACAATATCTACCTTTTTCACATCCCGGCTTTTCATCATTCAGATTTATACGAATATTTTATAAGGGGGTGAATTATGCGGTATTCACGCTGATAAATTAACCGCTACAGGCCGATTTCTGGTAAAGTGCACGTCCAGAAAAGTTCAGGAACAACGACCCCAGTGACTGTTAAATTTATTTCCTCTTCCAAACTGCCCACGCAGTTTGGTGACTTTGAAATTCACGCTTTTGAAGATTCCGATGGCAAAAAGGAACATATTGCCCTGGTCTATGGAAATATTGCGGACCAGGAACGCGTGCTTTGCCGTATCCATTCAGAATGCCTGACCGGTGATGCTCTATTCAGTTTGCGTTGTGACTGTGGCTCACAATTAAGAGAGGCAATGCAGCGTATTGCCACTCGAGGCAACGGCGTCATTATTTATTTGCGCCAGGAAGGACGCGACATCGGCCTGGGCAATAAAATACGCGCCTACCACTTGCAGGATGAAGGTGCTGATACCGTGGAAGCTAACCAGGCCCTTGGCTTTGATGCCGATGAAAGGCGCTATGATATGTGCAAGCCAATATTTTCTTTCCTGGGAGTTTCAGATATCGAGCTGATGACCAACAATCCCCTAAAAGTTGAAGCCTTGCAAAAACTGGGAATCTCAGCGCTGCGTACTCCAATTATTACCGGTGAGAATTCTCACAATCAGGCTTACCTGGCGACCAAACGCAGCAAGCTCGGTCATATTCCCAACTAGGTAAACACCCTTACAGGAAAAAGCCTGCTGCTGGCTTTTAATCCATCCCCAACTTGCTGTTGAGTCTGGTAATGAAATCCCTGATACGATTAGCGTTAACGCCAATATCGCTGCGCCCTACTCGTGATTTACTGCGCACATCCAAAACGGTGGAACTGGCAGTACCGCTGATTATCCTCACCACTACATCATCCTTGAAGCCAAACCATTTTGTGGTAACGGTCGCCTCGACTCGTCCTTCTGCATTGTCGGCATCCACAATTTCCCAGCCCATTTCCTGAGCCACAGCAGTGACGGCAGCAAACACTTCGTCAGGTGACTGGATATATACTCTGGTCATAATGTCAGGATAGAACTGACGTTGTAACTCTGACGTTTCTCCTCCCAGATATTCTGCTGGATTGGGTGCGCTTGCCCGAAGAGGCGCAATGGCAACAAATGCCGGTGGATTTTCAATGCTGGTAGTAATGTCATGGATGGGAGGTACAGTTCTCGCAATCTGCTGCTGTCTATAAGGCAGATAGAATGCGGTGAGGCCAGCCAGAGCCGAGAGGAAAAGCACAAAAACCTGAATACCTGCCGGACGTTTCCAGAGCAGGTAAAAAATCACCAGCGCGGTACTGGTAATACCGAGAAGGGCAGCATAGCGCAATAAAGTAAATGCCTGAGACAGTTCAAAGCTACCTCCGCTGTAGCCAGCTCCGGCCAGATAAAGCATTATCAGGGAGAGAAACCCGATCAATGTAACAATGGGGAAAATGACTTTGTTCATGGAATGCCTGGGGAAATCTTATCGAAAATTATCATAACAAGACTTTCTACGTAGGAGAAATCTTTTCCCCTGGTGCATAATATCGCAGCTAGTCTCATCGGCTTTATTACGGAAACTGATTACCGGATATGCGAATACCTCGAATATATTTACCCCAACCACTGGAAACCAATAGTGAGATTTTACTGGATGCACGCAGTGCCCATTATCTTGCAGCGGTTCTGCGCATGAAGCCCGGCATGACATTGGTGGCCTTCGATGGCTCCGGCATGGAGTTTCCAGGTACGCTCACGGATATCAATAAAAAATCCGGCTTGGTAAGCCTCGGTGAGGGCAAGAACCCTGGCACTGAATCGACTCTTGAAACCCATCTGGGAATTGGGATTTCCAGAGGAGATCGAATGGATTTTGTAATCCAGAAAAGCACCGAGCTGGGTGTGAACATTATTCAACCGCTATTTACAGAGCACTGCGAGGTAAAACTGGATGACAAAAGAGCAGATAAAAGACGTGCTCACTGGCAGCAAATCAGTATCAGCGCCAGCGAACAAAGTGGCCGTGTAATTCCGCCTGTTATTCATGCACCACTTTCAATTGAGCAGTGGTTGAACCAGGTTGATTGCCAGTATAAATTTCTTCTGGATCAGGAGCAGCATGGAAAGCTTGAGGAAATAACCAAACCTGAATCGATTGCCTTTTTAATTGGTCCGGAAGGCGGAATCTCTGGCAACGAAAAAGCCCTTGCCAAAGACAAGGGCTTTTTCGGATTAAGCCTTGGTCCTAGAACCCTGAGGACTGAGACCGCACCAGTAGTCGCGCTGAGCCTGTTCCAATACCTGTGGGGGCAATGAGACGTGAGGCAGCAAGCGCTAGAGGGCGTCGCTGCCGGATTCCCCGGTACGAATCCTGATAACCTGCTCCAGGGCATGAACAAATATCTTGCCATCCCCTATTTTACCAGTGTTGGCAGCCTTGCTCATCACTTCTATAACCTGTTCTACCATTGAATCATCAACAGCAATCTCCAGGCGAATTTTTGGCAGGAAGTCGACAACATATTCTGCACCCCGGTAGAGTTCAGTATGGCCTTTCTGACGACCAAAACCTTTAACCTCGGTTACTGTGATACCTTGTACTCCCACTCCGGATAAAGCTTCTCGCACATCATCCAGTTTGAACGGTTTTATCACCGCTGTAATCATTTTCATGTTTGTTATCCTCACACTATGCTTCAAAAAAGACATATCTGTCTTTTGCATCGGGAGAGTATAAGCTAGTTAAGCTAAAAAAACGATTCCCCGTGCGCTCTACCTGGATTAAAATTTGCGTCAACAAGCCAAGGAAAAAACTATGTTAAACAATGAGTTCCTCAATGATCTGAGCAACAAAATCGCCGCTATGACGCCCATGGCTCAGAGCCTTAGAAATGATGTCGAAAAAAATATACATGAGGCTCTGCAAACGGCCTTTTCCCGACTTGATCTGGTCACGCGGGATGAGTTTGATGCCCAGTTAAAAGTGCTCGAACGGGCCGAGCAAACCATTGCGCAACTGGAAGAAAAAATACACGCAATGGAAAAGGCCCAAGGCCAGGGATCCAATGGCTAGCGCGGAAAACGAAAAGCAATAGCCTCCAGCAAATGCTGCTTTTGTATATCGGCAGCGTCATCCAGGTCGGCAATGGTGCGGGCCATCCTCAGTATTCTGAAAAAAGCCCGGGTTGATAATTTTAGCTGCTGCATGGCTTGTTTCAGATAATCTTCATCTCTGGACGATAACCTGCAGAGGCGGAGTATTTCCGATTGCCCAAGTGCTGCATTGGTTTTACCTCCTCTATCCAGTTGCCGCTGTCGCGCCCGCGTCACTCTTTCGCGCATACAATCACTGTTTTCCGAGGACGGTGTTTTCGCCGACATTAAATGATTTCTTTCATGATCATTTAATCGGGGAACCTGGACATGAAGATCAATTCTGTCCAGTAGCGGACCGGACACCCTGGATTGATAACGCATTATCTTTTCCGGACTACAGCGACATGGCCTTTCCGGGTCTCCCAGATAGCCACAGGGACAGGGATTCATTGCTGCTATTAACTGGAATCTCGCCGGCAAACGCACCTGGTAACTGGCACGGGAAATGGAGATATACCCCGATTACAGTGGCTCTCTGAGCACTTCAAGCACTTTCGGGCTGAACTCCGGGAGCTCATCGAGGAATAAAACACCGCGGTGAGCCAGGGAGATTTCACCAATTTTCAATGTGCTTCCGCCGCCAACCAGGGCAACTGCGGACGCCGTATGATGGGGTGCCCGGAAAGGGGGAATACGCCATGCCTCAGGCTCAAATCCGCGCGAAGCAATGGACCACAGCGCCGCCACTTCAAGTGCACTGCTTTCTTCCATCACCGGTAAAATGGAACATATCCGACTTGCCAGCATGGTTTTACCGGTACCGGGAGGACCCTGAAACAGTAAATTATGATTGCCTGCCGCGGCAATCATCAAGGCACGACGCGCCACCGCCTGCCCGATAACATCCTTCATGTCCTCAGTAAAATTGGGCTTACCCAGAGTAACGGGGCTTACTTTTTCAAGGCCTTGAATTTGTTTTAAATGGCTGATGACATCAAGCAGGTGGCCCGCCAGAAATGAGCTGCCGGACTTGAGCAAGCCTGCTTCCTTGCCATTACCCTTGGGAAGAATGACCACATGCCCTGCTCGGTGTGCAGCAATAATACCTGGTAATGCTGCGGTGACGCTTCTTACTTCTCCTGATAAACCCAGCTCGCCGAGGAATTCCACATTTTCCAGAACCTCTGTGGCTATCTGCCCGGATGCTGCCAGAATACCAATGGCTATTGCCAGGTCATAACGTCCTCCACTTTTAGGTAAATCGGCGGGAGCAAGATTAAGCGTGATACGTTTGGCGGGAAACTCCAGCTGAGAGTTTAACAATGCACTTCTGACTCTTTCCTTGCTTTCTTTTACCGCAGTTTCCGGCAGGCCTACAATGGAAAAACCCGGAAGCCCATTGGATAGATGTACTTCAACGCGAATTTCTGGCGCATCGATACCTATATTGGCACGGGTAATTACAACGGCAAGTGACATTACTCGATCCCTGAGCAAAATATGGCTATCAGGCTAGATCAGCCTGAAATTATCACTTCATTAATAGTTTAGAAATTGTGCTTTAGCAAACACATGGTGGAAAATTTTCGGCTTTCTCTGGTGAAAAGAAAGCCGAAAAACAGGTAAGCAATCAGAACCTGATGGTTTGTCTTATTGAACAGAAGAGAGAATATAATCTACGGCAGCTTTGACATCATCATCAGAGCAGCTCATACACAGGCCTTTGACGGGCATAGCACCATTATTAAAACCATTCACTGCGTTCGAATACAGCGTGTCCATACCCTTGTCTATACGCGGCTGCCAGGCAGCGGCATCGCCGAAGACAGGTGAATTATTAGCCCCGGTACCATGACAGGCCACACAATAGGTATTGTAGGTTTGCTCAGGGTCCAGCGCGCCAGCAGCACCCCCCGCTGAGGCAACGGAAACGCCACCAGCACAGGAATCTCCAATCATACAGACTGAGCCTGCAGGCGCTATGCGTTCAATTATTTTGTCATTTGAAGCGGCAAACAATGCGCCGGAAAATACCAGCAGAAACGCAGCCACTAGTCCGTATTTTGAAAAAGCTGATCCAGATTGTTGAATCACTGTAATTCCTCTTGCTTTGATGTCAGGACTGAAATCTCCTCACTGTTAGCTCTAGTGAGATAAAATATCAGGTACCTGGTGAATTTTGAGGCCGAAATTATACCTGTATTTGTGTCAATACGGTACTCACAGATCACCGGTTCACTGTGTTGTTAAGTCCGGGACTAATCGATGAAAAAAGAGATTGGCTTGCCATTAAAATAGATTTCACCCGGGGCTGAATCAAGAGAATAACCAAGAAAAACATCGACGCCCAGATTGCTGACACCAAACTTTTCCCCTTTCAGGTTCTTCAAGATGGCGATGTCCTGTTTCGAAGTCAGGCTATTGGTGAGTTTAAATGGCGGGATACTTGATAATTTGTCCAACAGAATGAATTTACCCGCAGTAGTTTTTGCCAGCTTTTCTCCACTGCTCAACTGAATAAGCATGTAGAATGCCGCTGCTTCTCCCACGTGGGCAGGGTCTGGTTGCACACTGGCAGATACATTGATGCCTTCAGAGGCCAGAAAGCTGGACTTGTAATTCAATCCATCCGATGTCGCACCGCCATGGAAAATGCTGTTGGTAGGTGAACCCGAGATAGAGCGAGAGCGGTTTAAAATAGGCAATGTATTGTCGGAAATACTGATTTTATAGTTTCCAGTATTTCCCGGGCAGGTAACGGGCTCTACAAAAGTATTGGCAAGAAGCAGGTAGTCGCCGGCTGGAAAAGTGCCTTTGATCAAAGCATCACATTTACCGGCAGAATTATCGTCAAAATCCACGCCATTGAGCTTGGTATCGGTAAGCAGCAGAACCGAATCCAGCGCAGAAGACTCCATCATGATGCTCAGACTGGTTTCTGTGACCAGGCTAAAACTGTAGGTATCGACAAAACTGGTATCCTGCCCGCCACCATATAACTCCAGCACGGAACAGTCGCCTTGCTTGAGCGAATCCTGAAGTACCGAATTAATACCGATCGTTAAAATTTCACAGTCGCCCGGGCCGCCATAAAGAGAATTTGCCCCCGCTATGTCATCAGGCTGGAGTGAATCCAGGTCACCGATAGAGGGCGCCATCATTGCCTGCTCGCTGCTTTCATGGCCAAGCCCGATGGCATGCCCTAATTCATGCAGGGCGACACGGCTGAAATCAACTTCGGAACGTCGAGGTCCCGAGTATATATCCCAGTCAAAAGCATTATTGAAAAGAATGTCAGTCTGGTCGATCAGGGCAAATCCCAGGTTACCTGGCAAGGCGATGGAAAGCGTAATTGCCAACACCCCGAGTCCAAATTCATTGCCACAGACATCATCAGTGAAATCAGTGCCATTAATGGCGTCGCCATTGCCATTCGGGAACCCGGAACTATTGGCGCTGGGAGTGAATCCTTCACAGGGATCCATATAGGAGCGATTAATCAGAAAAGAAAAATCGGTTTGTTCTGACCATTGTGCCAGGGCATCTTCGAAACCTTCATTCCATGAAACGCCCGATGGCGCAGTCCCGGGAATATTGACATGGAAAGTCGCCTGACCGTTTGGCCAGCGATTACCATCAAGGTTGTATGCCAGTGCCATAAATGGCAATAACATAAGGAACAGGATTATGCCTGTGGATTTTCGCACTACTGAACTCCGCTAAGCAGTTCCATAACGGCTTCACGCAATTCATCGGGCGTGGCGGGAACAAATGAGGCCTTTTCAACCAGGGTACTACTGAACTTCATATTGCGCAGTTTTCTAGCCAGTGCTGAATTTTTACTGCTATTAAGATCCAGTAGCGCCTGGGAATCAACTTGAGAATTTTTCTCCAGGGTCTGATTGCCCTTGGCATCTGTGACAATTTTAAAATGCCCCTGGGACCAGCCGACCAGCGGGTTTACCGATTTCATGGCAAGATCTTCTATAAAATAAAAACCTCTTTCACCCTTTTCGGGAATATCCTGACCAGCAATCTGAACAGACTTTCCATCCTGTTTTCCCCCCAGAAAATCCAGTTCAATATATTCTCCTGGATCAAGCCCCTTGAGCACATCATCAATTTTTATCAGTACCCGCGTATAGATGAGATCGTCTTCGGCAAAATATGAGATAGAAAGCACTTCGCCCTCAACGATCAGCCCGGAAATAGCGACGATCTCCTGAAACTCAAACTTCTGAATTGTTGTTGCCTGTGCTGCAGACCAAACAGTAAAAGACAAAAGAAGGAAATATAAAGGGATCTTTTTCATAGGGTTTACTATAGCTTTATTTACTTCAGGGATAAGCTGTTCTATAACTTCCATCCAGTACGGTGCGCCACCAGTTTTCATTATCCAGATACCAAAGTACGGTTGCTTTCAGCCCACCATGAAATTCATGTTGTGGATCGTAGCCCAGTTCATTAGAAATTTTTGCAGCATTGATGGCATATCTCACATCGTGCCCCGGTCTGTCCGTCACAAAAGTTATCAAGTCCTGGCTTAACTTACCCTTACTGGCAGGGCTGTCAGGGAAAAGTTGCGCTAATTCGGGGCTATCCTTAAAAATACTATCCACGATTTCACATAAAAGTTTTACTGTATCGATATTGGCCCACTCATTATTGCCACCGATATTGTAAGTCTCCCCTAATACCCCCTCTTGAATCACTAATTCAATACCTCTGCTGTGGTCATCTACATGCAGCCAGTCTCTTACCTGCTGGCCATCCCCATAAATTGGCAAGGGTTTGCCAGCAAGAATATTTAACAGACAGAGGGGTAAAAGTTTCTCCGGGAACTGGTAAGGACCATAATTATTCGAGCAGTTGCTGGTGGTGACAGGAAGCCCGAAGGTATGATGATAGGCTCTAACCAGATGATCAGAAGCCGCCTTGCTGGCAGCGTAGGGAGAGTTCGGTGCATAAGGGGTAGTTTCGGTGAAGGCAGGATCATTCGGGCCCAGGGTGCCATAGACTTCATCGGTAGAAACATGATGGAAACGTCGATTGTCAAAGCCTCCTGCTTTTTCCCAGATATTCCTGGCAGCTTTTAGCAAACTATGGGTGCCAACAATATTGGATTCTATAAAAGCATCTGGCCCTGTTATTGATCTATCAACATGGCTCTCAGCCGCAAAGTGAACAAGCGTATCCACACTATGCTTTTCCAGCAGTTGTTCTACCAGTGCCTGATCACAAATATTGCCATGAACGAAAGAAAAATTTTCATTATCTTTAACAGGATTCAGATTATTGATATTGCCTGCATAGGTCAGGGCGTCCAGTACTATGATGTTTAGATCATCATGAGTGTTAAACAGGTACTGAACAAAGTTGGCGCCAATGAATCCGGCTCCCCCTGTTACAAGTAAATTCTTCATATTATTTGTCATCGTCTTTAATTATTTTTAGTACCTTATGTAACTCTTCCTGCCAGGGGCTGGTCTTTACTCCCAATAGCGTTTCCGTAGCACTGGAATCAAGAGCAGAATAACAAGGCCGGACGGCGGGGGTTGGATAGTC
>Ga0255763_1000370_pt1 | contig 49870 bp, 49 predicted proteins | sample 041ome_2_FD_179963 | JGI IMG/M metagenome (GOLD analysis project Ga0255763, IMG submission 179963) | Coastal salt marsh microbial communities from the Groves Creek Marsh, Skidaway Island, Georgia - 041406US metaG (version 2) | ecosystem: Environmental > Aquatic > Marine > Intertidal zone > Salt...
TGTCTAATTCTCCTTGTACCCAAACATCAACCTTACCTCCTTTATGTACCAAGTTCTCGTTTAAGTCCCTTTGCATTAAAGGATTACCAGCACTTACAACATTAACTTTAACAACACCCGGTAAGTCCGCTGCTGTATTAATGTATCCTTGTTCTGTACCACTATCTACACTGGCCAATCTACGAAGAACTCTTTCTGTTAACTCTAAGTTAGACTCTGTACCTCTCCCACCAATCATACTTGTTTCATTTACAACTCTAAGTTTATTACCCAGATTAGAAACAACTCTACTTACTTGTCCTACTCCTAGATTACCTTTAACACCTACATCCGTAGCCTTTACAGGTACTTTTACTTGGTATCTTCTAGTTACAGGATTGTAATAACTAATAAGGTTTTGTAACGGAATAGAACTCGCTCTTGTTGTTGTAAACGATGTACCCCCACCACTTACAATAGTACCTAACGGAATTAAGATACTAGAAGTAGGTTTGGCTGTAACATAAAACACAACTTCTCCAGTAGAGAAGTCTCCACCTTTTCTAACTACTCCAAAGTTACTAGCGTAGGCTTCAAAACAACTATCAATAAGGTTTTGTACATCTAAAGAACTTTGTAAGTATAAAGCTTGTTGTAGACCTTGTTTGTAAGCACTTTTAGATACCGCTACAGATTGACCTGTACCATTAGGATCGTCTATTTGTAAAAGTAATGTAGGTGTTCGGGCTCTGTGGTAAAAGTCTAATAGGAATCTTACTCTTTCCACTTCAGAAGAAAAAGGATCTATTACAGTATCTCTTAGTACGGACCCAGCTTCTACTTTTACTTGTGGGTTAGATCTAAAAATAGCAGAGATAAACTCTTGTACTATGTCTTGTCTACTTGTTGTTGGGAAACTACCTAAAGCCCCTGTTACAATCACTGGATGACCTACAACCTCTTGACTGTATGAGGATTCATACTCTGTATTAGTGTCTGTATTGTAATACACAGCCGTTATAACATAGTACAAAGGTGTAGAGGGTGGTGTTGTTGTAAAGTCCCCTACAGCTACCGTAGCGGGTTGATTTTTAGGTCCGAATGTTCTGTTATGGTCAAAGGTGTATTTAGTTACTTGTCTAATGTCTAATAACTGTAAGTTAAACCTAATAGTGGAAGAACTTTCTGGTAATTCAAACCTTTCGTTGTAGTCCTCTTGTAATACTGTATCTCCACTATCCACTTGTGTACCTACAACTTTAAAGTATTGTGGATCGGCTAAAGGTTGTCCTTCAACATCAGAGGCTACATTCGTATCTGTAGTAGAGTTTACTATTTCATTAGTTTCCTCTACAGTGATAGGATCTTTAATAAGATTTACATTTATCTTTTGGTAACCCCCTACACCACCACCTGAAAACAAAGAAGCGTAAAAGTTAAAGCCTATTAAGTCTTGTGTAATAGAGGGTTCTGCTTGTAGTAGGACACTGTTGTTCTTTTGTGTAAGACTTATATTTGTAGGTGGTTGTGCTACAGTACCTAAATTATCATTAGACACAAGTGTAGCCTCTATTACAATTATGTTAGTAGAACCTCCACTAGGAAGTACACCCCTACATTTAATAGTGTTCAACCCTTCCAGTAATACAAGTCCTTCAGGTTCGTATGTTGGGGATGGTATAACCCACTCACCGTCACCCCAAGAACTTAAAGAAGGATCGTCAGAAAAGGATGAACCGTTAATGGACACTTCGAAAGAAATAATGTCTTCCGGCATTGTACCATTAAAGAATCTGTTCTTTAATGTAGTCGTAAAACTTAACGCCGTTGTGGATGTACCATTGGGATTTTCTACATAAATTGTCATATTTACACCTTATTTTAAAGTCTGTGTACCTAAACTTAAACCATTACTACCGGCTAAGGCTATAGCACCAGGTGCTGTGTAAGTAATAGAGATACTTACAGGTTCGTTAGATCCATTTCTTAAAACAACATCTATAAAGTATTTAGTTACATCATACTGATCAGGATAAACTTCTACAGCGTCTATACTATATAAAAACTCTTTTGCGTTTACATCTTGGTATTGTCTTTGCTTTCTTTGAATGTTTTGTATTTTCTGTAAGCCTTTAATAATGTCTTCTTTAATGTCTTGTACAACACTACTTACAACCTTACGACCCACACGCGTCATTACATTAGTACCATATCCAAAGTGAAAAACATTGGAACCCTTTTCTGTAAGTACCATCTTAATACAAGCCTGTATTAATAAGTTTTCATTCTGTATTGTTAAGATCTCCCCTTGAGGATTAAATCTATAATCGTTTTCAACATAAGTACCTTGACATCTCACACATACACTAGGTTCTGTTGTATAGGATAACTTAATACTTGGATTGGTATTAATAGGACTTGTAAACCTTAGTCTTTTTGTGCTAACTCTTCTAGGATTACTCTGGTAAGGAATTAGTGTTTCATCTTTTACTAATTCCCAACTTGGATATAATGTTTTTCCTCGAGCACCCTTTTGTATAAAACCTAAAGCCTCCGCGCCTTTACCAGATACTCTTACAAAACTACTTTCTCCTAAGTAATGCTTTTCTTGTAAGGCTAAGGCACCATTGTAATCTACAACTTCTACATAATCGTTTACCGGACTTAATCGGAGAAACTTTTGTACTTGTAACAAAGAGAGTCTCTTACCCTCTGGAAGCCTTACTTGAACCATGCCTTTAGGTGTCTGTACTATTAACAAGTTTCCATCTGGTCCAATTAATCCAGTACAAGGCTCGATGTTATAAGGACCTTTACTAGAAGAGGTTAAGTAAGCCTGACTATAAAGACCTTGTTGGGGTATATACAATTCATTGTTAATAAGTACTATGGTAGATGTTTCCGATACAATAGGACTACTAACTATTACAGTACGGTTGTCTGTATCCAACTGACCTACTTCTTCCATTATGTAATGCGGACAAGGAAATCCTATTTGTATCTCTGTACTCATATTATACCGTCTCTCTCTAAAGCCTGTACAATGTAACCCACACCTTTTAAGTGTTTTACACAACCTCTTTCAAAAGCTAAAGGTGTACACCAACTGTAATGTGTGTGCTCTATTTTACCTGTTTGTGGGTTTGGTTGTATTACTGGAATCCAATCTTCGTTATATGGACATAAGAATAAGGTTAGTTTACCTTTGTTAACATGAAAATTGTACATAATGTTTTCGATTGTAGGAGTGATACCACATTCCTCACTACACTCTCGTATAGCTGTTTCTAAAGGTGTTTCTCCTTCTTCCGAAGATCCTTTCGGAAGATCCATACCCTTGCCTTTTTTGTTTGATTTATACAAAGTAAAAATTGTAAGTGGATTCTTCCTATACAGAATAAAACCTGCTCCCATAATACTACCCATTTTCTTATACACATATAATAGGCTGTATATTAAGATTAAACACCTACCCTATAACTCAAACTACTTCTATAGTACTATATGCTAGGAGGTACTATGAGAGTATTAAAAGAAACTAAACTTAAAAAAGGACAAGTGTACGGCGGAACCGAAGGCTATGAGTTTCTACTTATAGGAACAAAAGATGAGTTAGAAGGAGACGCTCCAGTAAACTTTGTCACACAAAAATGTACGAATAAAAAGTTCTTTCCGTCTAAAGTGTACGCTACTACAGGAACTCTTAAAACGGATTCCCCAACGCTGTTTAAAATTATATATAGAGGTATTAGATGAACTTTATAGAAGAACTTATTGAACAAGGATCTAACCAAGAGCCCTTACAACTGTTATTGAACGGGGTACATAATTGGAAAAGTGTATTCCCAAGTAAAAGAAAGGAACCTATTTGGAAAGATTGGGCTCAACTAATTAAAGACCAAGTAGGAGCCCAAAGAGTCTCCCTTAAAAGATTCGAAGAGTTTATTAAGGGTACAGGACTTTATGTGGAAGACAACTACTTAAGGTACAAAGAAACTTTTGAAGACTTAGATAACAACTTAGATAACATAGAAACGGAAGAACAAGTTCCAGTTAAACAAGTAATAGAAGATGAAGACCCTTATGTACCTCTTAGTGTAATAGAAGGACCCATCGGACCTAAAATGTTACCTTGTGGCCATAACGGCTGGTTTACACAAGAAAAGGACGAAGAAGCCCAAGCCGAAGGTTATTGCTGTGCTGGGGGTAAACATAAACACATGGTGTTTTGGAATGTTAGAGGCTTAATACATCCTATCCCTGAAAAATTAAGAAAAGAAAATATAAAGTTTAATCCCGAAGGCAGTGGTTACTGTGCCCATCCTGATACAGGTTTGTATATTGGGGGTATTTTGAATAACTGTATCTATAATAAAGGTGATGTTCGGTGTAAGTTTCACCAACAATAGTCCTTTAATCTATAAACATAAGTGTCACCCCCTAAGAGAGTAAACAATGGAATTTTATCTCATACCTTCTGTAAACCAAGACCAACTGAACGACAAAATGGACAAAGATGAAATCGTAGTTATCCAAGAGGAAGCCTACTTATTTGTCATCTATGTAATCACACAAGACCTTGTAGCCAACTATCGACAAGATATGGAAGAACAGATGGGCTACGAGTTAGAGTACTTAGTACAATGTAAGCCTGTTGGTTTCAGTGTAGAGAATAGTTTACTACTACTTTTCAAGCCAGACGAACCAGACCTCTTTGTAGAGGAAAGTAGTTTATTAAAACTATTGCAAGCCCGTATGTTTGAACTTTCGGAGTTACCTTTTGGATTCGACGAAGAAAAGTTAGAGGGTATTGCGGACGAAGATGGCTACTTAATCTTTCACGACGAACCAGAATCTGAGGAAGAAGAACAATCCGAGGAAGTTATGGAAATCTCAGAAGAAGATCCTGTTAAGGAAGAAGAGTCTGAGTCGGATAGTGACGATTATTGGATCTAATAAAAAAGCCTATTAACTTAAACATAGTTAATAGGCTTGGGTGTGTGTTTTAATCTACATACTTAAATATAAACTCACATAACGGCTAGAATACCTGTATCGATAATAATCAACAAGTCTTCGCCGTTATGTTGTACGGCAGTTACCTTTTCTTTATTATACACCACTGTATCACCTTCTTTAATGTCGGCTGCGTTAGTGGGTCCAATATACTTAACAATAGCAATGTTAGGTTGTGTGTTAGTAGAAGCCAAGTACAAACCGGAGGTAGTTTTCTCTTCTGGTTTGGTTGGTTTTAACACTACATGGTTAAAAGTGGGTTTCATTAGGACTCCTTGTTCCAGTGTCGAGTTTGTTCATTACTACTAATAATACTAGACTTTGCTACACTTGTGTTCAACTTTTTACTAATTTCTTCTCTTACTTGTTTAAGTTTAGTGTTGTTTACTCTGGTTGGGGCTAATACACAAAACAATAAACATCTAGGATTAATCACACGATGATAACCGGAAGGTGTGGTTTGTAAAGGACACAAGTCTGACTCTGTAACTATCTTACGAGTCTTATACTCATTAGAGGACTCGTCTTCTCTTTTAACAATACGAAGATACAGATGTGTGTAAAGATCCATTGTAACATGACTAATACCTAAAACTTTTCCAATAGCTATTGGGTCAAAGAAGCCTGTTGTTACATTAGGTAAGGTTGGATACTCTTGTTTTAATATATCCAAAAATATATTAAGGTCTGTTACACTTAGATTATTAACCTTATCTAATAGATTTCGTTGTTTGGGATTTAGATCTAATCGTTTATGAATGTGTGTTTCTGGTACGGATACCTTTTTTGTAACTTTACGAACTTTCATCATTGAAATACTCCTTTGTTGGGTTGTACTTATATACTAAAAACACTGATGTTTTTATAGTGTTTACATAAATAAAACCTCTAACTATTAACAACACAATAGTACATATTGGTAACAATTAAGGATTACAAGAGATGAATTATATGTTTAAAGACAATAAACTACATTGGTTCGACCTAGACAACATTCTAAACACGCGTTGTTACAGTGTAGACGACCTTTTAAGAGAGTTTGACAAGTTAGTTATAGACAAGCCTTCCACAATATGTACTATACCCTTTAAAGTCCAAATTACGGCTTCTGTGTGGTGTGTACACTACTATGTTAGATTCGATAATGTGTATTACACAGGTATACAAGAAGTTAACATTTACAGTGAAGAATTACAGGAAGACTTAGTGTCTAGTATTGTAGACTTACAAACTAAAAATATGCTTATACGACAAATAACAGAAGAGGTTTACAATGGATAAACTTTACATACAAGTAGACAACCGCACTTATATCTTTAATAGCATTAAACAACTGTTTATGGTTTGTCAGTTAGGGGGTTTTAATGGTCTTTGGGAAGACTTTACAGCACTGTCTTTAAAAGAAGTGCAGCCCTACATGGTTGAAGGGTATAGAAAAAGTCCTATACATCACTAAAACTTCTTTCCAAGTCTTTTAAAGCCGTCTGTTAACTCTAACAGACCCATAGTGTTAAATATGGCCACACCATCCTCTAATAAATCGTCACATCCCTGACAGACAATAATCCATTCTACAGGATACTTTTCATTTATCCATTGTGCTAACTGGACTTGTTCCCATGTTACATTTAAAGGAGTACCAAACTCCTTTTGTAAACCTTTTAAAACAGCCGGAAATAAGTTCACACATAACTCTGGTACAGTTAGAGGTTTTTTCTGGAGCAACAAGATTAAGTAGCCTCGTGTCTCCTCAGATGATGGGTACGCCATATATCTCCTTACAATGTTAATTATGCAAAGGGATATACAAAGTATTAAACATTACTAGTGTTTGTTTCAGGTATTACTAAACGCACTCGTTGTTCATATACAGGTATGCCTTGACCACTAATCTCAACAATCTCTGTTCCAAACTTATCCTTTTCTAGGACAAGCCCCAATCCTTCTAAGTCCCACATATATCTTCTAAAAGTACGATCTGTTATATTATACTTGGACATAATGTTAGACTTGTAAATTAAACCTTTGTCCATAATCGTTTGATAAATAAGTACAAGTACCTGAGCCTTATTATACATTAAATCTCCAATGTAAAGTAGCCGTTCACAAACTTGTGTCGGCTTATTTCTACTCTATACTCAACACACCCAACAACATAAGTGACAACAAGACCAGCCCACTTGATAACTCGTATGTTAGTTATAACACCCATACCATGTTTGCTTAGTATCTTGTCACCTATGTTAACAGGTACACCTTCCATGGTCTTACGAACCTTGTTCACACTCTTCCCAAATCTGAACAACCCAGTCAACTAACAACTCTACATCTTCTGGTGTTAACTGTTCTTTAGAAGCCACTTCATCTACTTGTTCGTCTGTAATCTCTTTAGACATAAATACCTCCGTTGTTTTGGTACTTATATATACTGTAAACAACAATAGTGTTAGAGGGTTAACCTCTAAGGAAGTGGTGTTGTTCTACTTTTCTATGGCCTGTAGATTCACCTTTACACCAAAGAAAAGGTAAGAAAACAGAGCCTAACCATACAACTAAAACACTTAATGAAAACAACATAACAAAAAACCCAGAGAAAAATAGGGTGACAGTAACCCAATGAACTATCACCCTATAAAACTTAACAATGGAGGTATATCAATACAAATAAAAACTACTTAAAACAAAAGATAGACAAACTATTAAAGGAACAAGGTCTTTGTAGGGTAGCCAACATTACAAAGACCAAGCTTATTGTCGTAGGTTGTATTAGGCTCTTAACAACTTACACACAACATTTACACCACTCTGTACCTACTTACACCCTTTCAAAGGGGGACGAGATTCGAACTCCCGAGTTAAAGTGTAAACCCTTGTAGGGTATTATACACTAATAATTTTAACCTGGTGTCACTTTACATTGGATAATGTTTGAGGCTTCTGTATATACTTCCAAAGGTCTTGATCCGACATCTTTAAATAACTGTCTAACATCATCTTATAAGAGGAAGCGTTTAAGTGTCTAATACTTCGACCTTCCTTCTTTTGTATGTTCCCTAGTAGTGTATTAATCTCTTGTAAAGACTGTTTACTTCTACAACCTAATACAATAATAGCTCTTTCTGATATAGTGTAATTTCTTCCTCTCATACATTACCTCCTATGGTATGTGTTTATATACTACAGGCACCTTTATAATTAGACACTACTTCCTAAATAAGAAAAAGGGTGGGACCTATTTCTAAGTCCCACCCTTTTCTTTGACTCCTATGAGGTTACATCAAGTCTTTCATCCTCTTGTCATTCTGCTTATTAAACAAGTTCCGCAGGTATGGCATCCACTTGCTTATCGAGCCACGCATCTACTTGAGCAATGCCTCCTCTTAAGAAACGAACTCGCTTTGACAATGTTGTCTTAAAGTCTTTTCCAAGAGCAGGACCCTCTTCTCCTAAAACGGTGTTTTTTCTTTCAGAAGAAAAACCTGCATGCCAGAAAGGTTCGAGGCCATCAAAAATAGAAAAAGATCCCCAATACGAAACAGGATTATCCGAGCCTCTCTGATAAACCCAAAATTGTACAATTCCTTCGGAAAAAGAGTTCCCATTGTCAAAAGAGTAGGGTTCAACCTCAACATCAAAACCATGATCTGCATAAACTTGTTTGATTTCTTTTTTAAGTTGTGCCATCGCAGATGTTAATTCGTTTAACATCTGCTTTCCTTCAGGAAAAGCGGAAAGCAAAGGAGCGCGTTTTCCGGCATCCATCAATAATTGTACCCACCAACGGTATCTTCCACTCCAATTGGTAAATCCTGCCCAGTAGGCTTCTAGTTGAGCCACTTCCTTGGGGCTGAATACCCCCAAGTCTTCGTTCAAAACCAATGCTTGGTTTGCGTACTCTTCATTCTCAAAGGCTAATCGTAGAAGTTTCTCCCGATGGTCACTTGCGCTTCTAGTTCTTCTCATATTACTTCTCCTTGTTAGAGTTAATATTTTAACATTTATATCCGGATATAAATGAACTATTGAACTCTTTGTGGGTCTTCCAAAACCCAAGTTCTCTGTCTAAATAAGAAAAAGGGTAGGACCTATTTCTAAGTTGTACCCTTGCATACTTTCTTGTCGAAACATACCGACTAAACGAAAAACTGGATTAATAACGCATAATTTTTTGTATAGCATTACTTTTAGTGTCGGAAACGGCATACCCAAGTTCAGGCAAGGCTTTTGCAAGAACAGTTTCTCTACTTTCCGCAGTATCCCCACCAACTTCCACAAACACAAGAATGTCTATCTTGTTCGAGTCTCTTTTGTTCTCGCTTAGGGTTACGTCAAAGAAAGCATCCACAACATAGTTTCCATGAACTCTATTATCAATGACCTCGTGTTTCTCTGACGTTGTGTAAACAGTTTGTCCTCCTTTTCGTTTTTGTTTCATTCTAAACTGTTTTGCTGCTTGTTCTAACAAAACAGAAGCACTGGCAAACTTATTAAGTTGTGTTTTAATTGCTTGTATTTCCCGCGCTATTTTTAAAAGTTCTCGCTTAGACACGATAGCCTCCTTTAGGGTTAGTAGTTAAACACTTGAATAAGTGTTTGTAGTTGTTACATGTATATATAGGAATAGACAAAATAAAAAGAGAGTGTTTATTTTAACTTTTTTCTTAGTGTGTACCACTCACATATAAGTACACCTATCACTATGAACAGTGTCATATGTTTCTTAATACAAGAGTACAGAAACAACACAACACATATAAACAGTACTAGGAATATATATAGGAGAGTAGCCATACTAACACTTTCCTATAAAAGACCTAACGAACTTAATCGTCTAAGTCATAAAGCCTCCAAAGTAATGTTTACAAGGCTTAAACGTATTACATTAGGTGTTTCGTACAAAACTACACAAAAAAGTTAAATAAAGTAGGCACTCTAGGATTCGAACCTAGGACCAAAGGATTATGAGTCCCCTGCGCTAACCGCTGCGCCAAGTGCCCTTAACTATTAATGTCTTTTGTAATGTCTGTATTACCTAAACTAACACAACAAGTAGTATCTTCTTCCGGTAAACGGAAAGGTATAGCTCCTAACTTAAGACCTAACTCGTAGTAAGCAGGGTCTAAAATCTGAAGAATGTTACGCATCTCCTCAAGACAAGACAGCCAATCACAGGCATTGTCAAACTTGTAGTCTTTCTTCCCAAAACCACCTTGATTAATGTTGAACAACACAGCCGTGAAGTCCTCTATAGTATCTTGGTCCTTTTCAAGTAAGTCACATAATGTGATTCGGACACAAGCCTCGATAATCATTTTTTGTCTTGTGGTAAAACTCATTTCTTCTTCCCTTTGGTTTTAGGCTCTGGGTCTTCAGCCTTCTCCATATGCTCTTCACTGTTTTTATCGGTGTCTAGAGTCTCAACCTCTTTAGACTGTTCTTCCTCGAGTTCTGGCTTTTCAGTGTCTACACTGGCTTCTATTGCCTCTACATAGTCCACAAATACTTGTTGATCTATTACCTCTTGTGTTGTAATACCTTTACAACAAGACCAACAGAACCAAACTTTAGTAAAGATGTCCGTACTACCACAATGATTACATATTTCCATATAAACTCCTTTTAAACAGAAAGCTGGGCTACCAGGACTCGAACCTAGAACGACGGTGCCAAAAACCGATGTGTTGCCGATTACACCATAGCCCAACAATCCAAAGTGTTACTTATTATACTACACTAACAACATAAGTTAAAGGTTAGTCATTATAATTGTCTAAAATAGTCCCCACCACATTGTCTATAGACAATACAGATCCTTGATTTTGGTCTGCGTACATAGCACTACCACCAATAGTACTACTACCTCCCCAGTTCTTGGTAGGTGCTGAATTACTATATATGTCTAACAACTCTAAACGAGCCAACTTGGATAACAATGTGGGGATGTCTGCTAACATTACAAACTCACTGTATTTACCGATAGTAAAGCGTGTACCTTTTTGCATAGGACTATACATTAGTACAAGTTTATATTCTTCGTACATACCAGAGAAAGTGACATTCTCTTTATGTTCGGCTATAAGTTTACCCTCTACTACTTTAAAACCATACCCGTTAGATACAAACTCTTGTCTTTCCTTTTCAGGTACAAACTCGTAGGCTTCAGGATCGTTTAAGTAACGAGTCACTTTATCCAAACACTCGTTCATTAACTGCTCTGTTCTTTCGATTGTTCTAAACGGATTGATTTCAGGATGTAGTGGATGCATTACGAAGCCATTGGTAAAGTGTGCGTCTACATACCCAATTTGCCTTACAAACGCTTGTACATCTTTATCAGTGGCTTTGTGTGGATTAAGTAGTAACCATAAAGAAACCACAGTATCCGCGTCTATATCGTCTACTACTACTTGTTCAAACAAGTTCACATCAAACCCTTGTAGTAAAGCGTGTAGTACTTGTACACAAGTAGCATATGTAATACTTCTTACACAGCCTGTATGGTGATCGAACGATACGGACCCAATGTCATGTCTAATGTGAAAACCTCGACAAGACCCATCTAAGTAAATAGATTTAGGTTGCATGTCGTCTGAGGTAATAGCAGTGTTCCAATTATAAGTAATGTTAATAGTCATAGTACTTTCCTTTTCTAGTGTTAAAGTGTCTTACGGATTGTAAGTACTATGACATAACGATTCACTATATGGTTTTCGTACAAAAAGTTTAAACTTTTTGCCATAAATACATAACTTACCTTCATTTTCTGTTGTGATTTATATAATTTACCGGCCTTAACACATTATTGTATTAAATGTGGTCGGGCTTCATTAAGCCCTGCAGAAGTAACAACATTGTACTTAACAGTACACTGGAATTGTCCAATAGTCCAACTACCCCCATAAGACAATGCTGATTGTAGACCCTCTATTAATTCCGCTAACACATCTAAGGCACAACCTTTATAAGGTACTAATGTAGACTCACCTTCTACATTACGAACTTGTTGATTATGTATTAACTTTGTATCTAAAGAAGCAAGACCCCTATAACTCTTATAGTTTTTACCATTAATCTCTACTAAGTCGTTAGGTGTTTGTGTTGTACCAGACAATAAAGATCCAACCATAGCACAATCTGCACCAACAGCTAAACCTTTCGCTATATCCCCACTAGATCTAATCCCTCCATCAATCATTAATGGAATGTCTACAACATCCACCATCTCTTGAATGGCCGTAATGTTAGGTACACCAAATCCGGTTTGTATACGAGTAGTACATAAAGACCCTCCACCAATACCTACACGCAAACCATCCGCACCCCACTCTTGCATATGTATAGCCCCTTGTTTAGTGGCCACATTACCTAAGATAATGTCCACATTACTTGGAAGATTAGACTTAAGTCTTTGTATGGCTTGTTTTACATTTAAGTGATGACCATGAGCCACATCTATGACTAGAATGTTTACACCAGCATTAACAAGATGTAAAGCCCTTTCGTAATAATCCCCAGTAGCCCCAATAGCAGCCATGATAGGACTTAATTCAGAGTAATGTTTATCTTTACATGCTTTTACCTTTTGTACCATGTCTACTTGTTCTGGTATAGTACAGAATCTATGTAAACAACCAACACCCCCTACACTCATCATTACAATAGCCATATCACTACCACATACTGTATCCATAGGAGCGGCTACTAAAGGTACTTCTAGACTATAGTTCCGAGAAACACTTGTACGAAGACTAACAGCCTGTCTTGTGTGTAACTCTGAATAGTTAGGGATTAACTGTATATCATCGAATGTTAATGCTTGTTTCATTGTTGTACCTTTGTAGAAGAGGTTAGCCATTGTTTATATGTTTTTATGTAAGTATTAGGCGAGAACTCTAACTTCGATCTAATACTACACCATAGATCCAACTCTATTTGAGTACCATCAGACAAAGTACTATCTTCGTTTTGTATAACCCACAACTCACTAGATTCTTGTTGTGCTATCATTGTTAGTATAGACAAAGTTATTAACATACCTTGCTCTCTTTCTGCTGGAACTTCATCCCTACCATAAGCCCCACTTAATATAGTAGTGTGTGGTACATAAGGGGCATAGCCTACACTGGAACACACAAAACCTAAATTAATAGCCTTTTGTGTATTACCTGTTGGATCGCTTGCAAAAGGACCAGCAATGTATACCACATCTTTACAATGTCTGTCGCCGAATGTTTCAACGAACTCTTTAATTAAATCTTGTGTCATAAAACCTCCAAAAAAGAAAAGCCTAGTATATACAAGACACACTAGGCTTAAACTTACTTACTTACTTGAAAAAAGAGGAGACAGTATTTGTAACTTAGTTACTTTTCGTATGTCGCCATACTTAGTAAGGACTTCTCCCACTTACGCTCTACCCCATAGTACTTAGTCTCCCGTTATTTTTCCTATGGTTTGGTGATCCTTTACAGCGACCCACTTGTCTGGATTGTTTTCTCCACTCTCTAGAACTGGAAACGACCACACCCTCTACCGCAGTAGAGAGTCTTAGGCTAACAATCTTCGTAAAATCCCTTAATTTACTATTTATACAAAACTATAAAAGTTACTAGTAAGGGATGTGAAACAACCTTCACTATTTCTATTAGAATCTGATGTACAAACTCGGAAAGGTTGTTTAATAATTCTCTGGTTAGGTACAAGTTCGCACACAAGTGTTCGACTCTAATAGAAATAGTCCCTCAGAAAATAGCTTTACTGTTTTACAACAGGGTTCTCCTTTATCCACCATGCTACCTGTGGAGAAGTTTAAAGTGGTACACCCGAGAGGATTCGAACCTCTGACCAATCGCTTAGAAGGCGATTGCTCTATCCAACTGAGCTACGGGTGCAAAAAGGAGACTAACACCAGGTGAGAAGAAATCTTGCATTACATATCCCACGAGATGTTAGTCCACTATTAGTTCTGGCCACATTACTTATTTTAACATCCCTTAAAGAACTACTTATGGGATGGGAGCAACGGCTGCTTGTTACAACATCTACACTTGTTAATAACAAGAAACGGTTTATACCGATGTGACTACCGGTGTTATATGATTACTCAACCACAACTACAATAAAGTAGAGTAAATAGTATACCCTCAATGGACTCCCTCAAATCCAATACACTACTTACTCACAAAGTGCCTCGGGACGGACTTGAACCGTCACGCCGTTACCAGCAACAGATTTTAAGTCTGTCGTGTCTACCTATTCCACCACCAAGGCATAAACTGTTAAGTAACATATCCTATCTTACCAACAATGTCAAAGAACCAAAACTCTTTAAGTTTTCCTTACATACATATATACTACTGTTGGAACAATTTGTATAGGGTAAGGAACTAACTTTTTTAATAAAAAACACACCCTGACTAAACTAACCTTCGAATGTAACACCAGGAGGCACTTCCAAGTAGTAACTCTTTGGTATGAAACCCTCTACACCATTGTCAAAAAGAACTTTCCAATCTGAAGAGTTACACTCTAATACTTTAGCCCTAGGGAAGGCTGTACCACACTCTTTTAAAAGTTTGCGGTACAAACCCCCTTTAGCTAAACTAGGTACAGGTAATAGTCCAATACAAGTCTTTAAATCTATGTATATGTACTTACCTACATAGTTCATACATAGCACCAACGAGAAAAGTTTTCTAAGACTTCACTAAGTGTTAGCCCATTACCTCCACCAACTTCTTCCCAAACTGTAATGTTACCATCCTTATCACATCGAAAGATAAGTGTTTGGCCACCATTGTCCGATACTTTAAAGTATTGACTCTTGTAAAATACTACGGCTTTGTTTTCTGTTTGACTAATGATCTGCATTGTATACTCCTTATGGTTATTCTAGTCCTAAGTCGATGTCATCACCCGCTCTTTGAGCGGCTACAACACTAACATCTGTTGTTGTAAAGATTCTTCTACAAGCCCATAATACACCAGAGTAGAAAGGATTAAACGGAGCATGGTCACGGGCTTTAAGACACATATACTTCACTAAGTTAGATTCCCTTAACTCTGTGTCTACATAACTTGCTGTAACAATGTCGGAGGAACGCTCCGCCTCGTTAGCGTAGGACAAGTGTGTGAGATTGTAATTACCACCATTCTTTTCCGCGGCTTTAAAACCTTCACGAGAGATCTGAAACAAGGCTATAATAGCCATACCCATACCTCTATTAAAGTTCATAGACAAACGCTTTAAATCCCTTAGTACCTCGTTAAGTCTTTCTGTTGTACCAGAGTGTCGACCTCTAGACTGCATAAGTCCAGCGTGGTCTACTGTAATCATTCGAATAGAAGGATCTCTACTATAAAGTAGTTCCGACTTACTTCTTAAGTCGTTAACAGTAAAGTCCGACTTGTCTGGATCTGTTACTTCTATATAGATATGTCCATAGTTATTATTAGGGTCTAACCAATCTGGTACAACATACTCTCTAAGGAACTTTTCTTCATTAGGAGATAACTCACCGTCTCTAATCTTTTCGTAGTCTAAAGACTTTTTAATTCCTAACTGTTTACGAACAGGTTCAAACTTTTCATGACTTGTATGCATAGCCTGTATAATGTTTCGTACTTGTTTATAAGGCATTTCTAATGAGAACAGAATACTACTGTGCTTATAGTATACGGCTTGATTGTAATGCCAGTTCATAGCCAATGTAGACTTCAAACCTCCAGTAAAAGCCGCGTGTGTCCACAACTCACCTCGTTTGGCTCCTTTTAAGGATTCGTCCATCTGTTGTATACCTGTAAACTGTCCAATACCGGCTAAAGGATCTTCTTTAACTCTATCGTAGTCTTTTAGGAAGGAATCTAAGTCTGTAGTTATGTCACCACTAAGTTTTGTAGACAGTGTAGGAGTAATAATTTCATTGGAACGATCTAATACATGACGAATAGCATGTTGGGGTCCTTTAAGGATAACATCCTCTTTACCATACCCACCTTTAATAGTAAGTCCTGTATCAATAATACGAGCGGCTTCCCTAAAGATTTCTGTTGTTAGTTTTGTTCTTCTGTCCTCAGCTTTTTGTTCCAAGTGTCTAAGGAAGTCCCCTTGTGTAATACAAGGTTCTAATGTAAGTGTGTCTAGTCTATCACATACAGTTATTTGCTGTACACTTTGAAAGTGTTCTCTAATAGTAGAGGTGTCTGGAACATGCAAATACTGTGAACTAAAATCCTTAATGTATTCCCAGATAGTTTTATCTTCATCTGTGTCGAATGTTAAGTCACTATCTTGTAATGCTTGGTAGTTTCTAAATAGTAGTTCACTACTCTCCGAGGGACTGTCTTTAAAACAGGACCTTAATAATCTTTTCATCTATAACCTCTATGACTTTTTGTTGTGTAGACATATATACTAAATCCAAGTCTAAATGTATAACCTAATCTGTAAAAATTGTAATGTTAGACTATAAAAGTTAGTGCCGATGTGGTTATATAGTTATACACAACTTCGAGGAGCATTATATGTCGAAACCAGATTCTAATTGTAAACTGTGTAGTGGTACAGGATTAGTAGCAACACAAAAATCTACAGGACCACACCCACCTACTTTTGATCGTTGTAAGTGTGTATTACACCAAGATGTACTACAGAATGTAGAAAGAGGTTTGTTTGGATTATCTAAACAGCCTAAGATAGATACTAGTCCGTTAATGGGATTAGAGGATAAGAACTTATGGCTTGTTATGAATGACGATTTCCTTAAACATTTAAGGTACTGTATGATTCGTAAGCCTCCTACATTTAACTTTAAAGTTATTAGTGACGCAGAGTTAGTTACATCTTGGTTATCTAACATAGCACTTAAAGGTAGTGAAATCTTAGATCCAGACGCGTATATGGTATCCACTAAGTATCTTAGTATACCAGACTTAATGGTACCACCGGATCTTGTTATTCTTCGTATGGGTGTAAAGGTGGCTCGTAATAATGCTAGTGCGGAAGTATTAGCGGAAGCCTTAAATACGCGTTTACATGAAGGAAAACCAACTTGGATATGGGACGATCCCTCCCACCCTTTAAATGTAGGACACTTGTTTTGGTCTAACGATGTAGCCCGTTCACTTAGTCACTTCAAGAAAGTTAAAAGTAAGTCCAGTCAACAGGCTTTAAACACTAACACAGGTAAAGTTAGTACTAATCCTAATGTAAAAGGAAATCGTAAGTCTTTGCGTTAAGACACTACCATTTACATTTCTGTAATGTCCCTAAGGTTTTTTGGAACATCTTTTAGTTTTAGTTTGTTGTTCCCTAATTCCAACGCATCCAAGTTTGTTAATTTTGCCATCTCTATAGGCAAACTTGTTAATTTATTATCATCCAAAGTCAAAGTTTCCAAGTTCTTTAGATTACCAATTTCCTTAGGTAGGCTTGTGAGTTTGTTAAACGATAAGTCTAACTCCACCAAGTTAGTAAGTTTACCTATCCAACTAGGTAAACTTGTTAAGTTTGTATAATACAAACTCAACTCTTCCAAGTTAGTTAAGTTTCCTATTTCCTCAGGTAAACTAGACAGGCTGTTTTTACCAAGGATTAGGGTTTCTAAGTTAGTCAGGTTTCCTATTGAACTAGGGATACTTGTTAAGTTATTTTCCAATAACCCCAATATATGTAAGGTATTCCACAAAGCATGATTAGGATACTTTTCTAAAAGTATCCAACCTAATCCGTCTTGTCCCCAATACTTCACTACACCACCACCGTTTTCTATAACTTGTGGTATAAGTAAGTCACTTATTTCTTGACCACTAAAGATACCTAAATCGTCATTTAAAGACAAGCCTTGTTTAATTAAACTTTCTTCTTCACTGTTAAGTAGACCTAAAAGGTTTTCTTTAAAGTCATCATTAGCTACTTTTTTAAGGGTTCTTACTTCTGTAAGTAAACTTTTATATGTAGGCATGGTTAGTTTTCCTTTGTTTGGATTATTGTCCAATAGTACCGAAAGATAACTTTTCTATTGTTTTAACTTGTGTAGTACTACTTGCTTAAACACTGCCACACCTAAAGTAGCAATCAACTTAGACAACTGCTCAAAGAACAACCTCAGTTTCTTTCTCTTAACAGCCTCCATGTTTTGTAACTGTACAAGTAAGTCCGACCTATCTATCATAGACATTTCCCTAAACGGTACTTTTGTATACACACTACGCTCTATCTTATCTAAACTAACATAGTCAATGTACTTAACGATTAGTTTGAGAATGAACTTTTGTGTGTCATCTTCAATAGATAGATTTATTCGGCCAAAGGACATGGAGATTAGAATAAGGTAACCTTTCTAAGATTAGGAGGAACATCTTCTATTGTTAGGCCACTATTCTCTAAGTACAACTCTTTCAAGTTAGTTAAGTTTCCTATCTCTTCTGGTAAACTTGTTAGGTTGTTACCGTATAAGTCCAAGTATAACAAGTTCTTTAAATTACCTATCCAACTTGGTAAATTGGATAGGTTGTTATAACTTAACCCCAACACAATCAAGTTCTTTAAGTTTCCAATCTCTTTAGGTAAACTTGTTAGTTTGCTATTTAGTAATTGCAACTCTTTCAAGTTCTTTAAGTTTCCTATTTCTTTTGGAAGACTAGCTAGGTTACCCGATAAGTTCAACTCTCTCAAGTTCCTTAGGTTTCCTAAGGAACTAGGAATACTTGTAAGGTTTAGATAAGATAAGTTCAACTCTCTCAAGTTATTCCACATAGGGTGGTTAGGATACTTTTCTAAGAGATACCAACCAAACCCACCTTGTTTCCATTGTTCTTTAATGTTTACTTTTCCGTTTATAACCATAACTTGTCCTATTTCCTTATCACTAAGGATACCCAAAGTATCATTTAACATTAAGGCTTGATTAATTTGATCCTCTTCACCACTATTAAGTAGAGTTAAAAGTTTTTCTCTGAACTCATCATTGGCAATACGTTTAAGGTTTCTTACTTCTGTAAGTAAAGATTTATAAGTAGTCATGATTAGGTTTCCTTTACGTTGGAATTAGATTGGTGTAATAGGTCTAAGGTGCACTAGGAACATCTTCCATTGTGTACTAGACTTCATTTTTTAGTACTTTACTACTGGTCTAAGGTGCTCTGGAACACTTTCCTTAGGTATATTGGGTAACACTAACTTTGTTAAGTTAGTTAACTTACCTATCTCTGGAGGTAGACTTGTCATTGGGTTGTATTTTAAGAGCAACCATTCCAAGTTAGTTAGGTTTCCTATTTCCTTAGGTAGACTTGATATACTAGTTAGACTTAAGTCCAAGTATTTCAAGTTAGTTAGATTACCTATCCAACTAGGGAAACTTGTAATTCCTCTGTTTCCATCAAAGTAAAACATTTCCAAGTTCTTTAACTTTCCAATGGAACTGGGTAAACTGGTTAAATTGTTATTGTAAACTAACAGTTTTTCCAAGTTAGTTAAGTTTCCAATAGAACTAGGGATACTTGTGAGTTTGTTATCGCTTAAGTTCAAGTATTTCAAGTTAGTTAAGTTTCCTATCTCTTCTGGTAAACTTGTTAGGTTGTTTTTCTCTAAGTTCAACTGAACTAAGTTCTTTAAGTTTCCTATAGAACTAGGGATAATTTTTAATCTATAATCTCTTAACCCCAAGTAGGTAATACTAGCCCACATAGGGTGGTTAGGTAGAGCCTCTAAAAGAAACCAACCGAAACTGTCTACGGTTTTCCAATCCTTCTTATGGTTTAGAGGAAAATATACATTACCAATTTCTTGATCACTAAGTATACCTAAGGTTTCATTTAGTAAAATGGCTTGATTAATTTGATCTCTCTCACCACTATTAAGTAGACTTAATAGTTTTTCTTTAAAGTCATTACTGGCTATTCGTTTAAGAGTTCTTACTTCTTTTAATAAACTTTTATAAGTAGTCATGATTAGGGTTTCCTTTATTAAGGTTTACATTGTACTACACAAGATTAAACCTTTATTGAAAAGGACATAAAAACTCTTGTGGGATAGGTGGTGGCAACTCGGTAGGGGGTTCACCCACACCTATTAAAAATAAAGACTTTTTGAAATGCCAATCATGTCTTAACTCTATTACCGTTATATACTGGGCTGCTATCTCACATTGAGGAGTTTCGTACTTAGTGCCTACACACTTACAATCTTTCTCTACAAACTCTCTTAACAACTGAGTTTCTGTTCGCACCCAATCATCGTATAGATACAACTCTTGTATGTGTGTTTCACTATCTCGAACCACTACTTTGGTCTTTATGCAAGACAACATTACTAATAATAAAAACATATAAACCTCTTACACTTAGTACCTACTATATGTAAACAAAAAAGACTATGTGAGTTCTTATGGTATCACATAGTCTTTTAAAGTAAACAATGTAAACAGATTACATTAAGTTAGTATCATTGTTTTCTACTTGTACTACCATGGCCTCTGTAGTTAACATCATAGAAGCAATACTTACAGCGTGTTGTAAAGCCGTTCTAGTAACCTTTACAGGATCTACTACACCCATACCATACATATTACCAAACTCATTGATTCTGGCGTTATATCCAAAGTCTATACTTGTATTCGATAACACTTGACTAATAATAGCCCCATCATTAAGTCCAGCATTACGAACAATCTGTCTTAAAGGTTCTTGAATACTTCTTAACACCATATGGTACCCAGCGTTCTCCCCTTCGTTGTCTAACTTAACTTCTTTAAACTTAGCTGAAGCCTTTGTTAAAGCCGTTCCACCACCAGGTAAGGCACCTTCTTCTACCGCGGCTTTTGTAGCGTGTAAAGCGTCTTCGACACGACCTTTAATCTCTTTCATCTCCAGTTCTGTAGTAGCACCAACACTTAGTACAGCCACTCCACCAGTGATTTTAGACAAACGCTCTTGTAACTTTTCTTTGTCATAGTCGGAAGTTACGGAGTTAAGTTGATTTTCTATGTTAGTACAACGGGCTTCAATAGCCTCTGTAGTACCCCCACCATTAACAATCAAAGTAGATGTTCCTGTAATAACCACTTTACCTGCTGTACCTAAGTCGTGTAAAGTAATGTCGTTTAAGTTATCAATACCTTCTTGTACAAACTTACCACCTGTTACAACGGCAATGTCTTCCAACAAAGCTTGTTTTTTATCCCCAAAGCCCGGCGCTTTAACAGCACACCATTCTAAACCTTGTTTGACTCTATTCATTAACAAGGATTGTAGCATATCCCCAATAACATCCTCAGCGATAATAAGTAACTGTCTACCTGTTTGTAATACTTGTTCCAACAAAGGTAACATATCTCTTACTTGTGTAAGTCGTTTATTGTAAACAAAGATGAAAGGGTTTGTAAACTCTACACGACCTGTTTCTGTGTTGTTAATAAAGTGTGGAGAAATATAACCTCTGTCAAACTCCATACCTTCTACAACATTAAGGTCGAAACCTAAAGTATGTTGCTCTTCAATCGAAATAACACCAGTAGTTCCTACCATGTCCATAGCCTGTGCTATAAGTCCGCCAATGTCAGAATCCCCGTTAGCAGAGATAGTTCCAATTTGGGCTACTTGTTCTGTAGTAGATACTTCTTTTGCGTTTTCATAAAGAAAGCCTACAATGTCTGTACAGGCTTTGTCCATACCTCTTTTAAGTTCCATAGGATTTTCACCACTATTAAGTAAGTGAAGACCTTGGTTGTAAAGACTTTGTGCTAATACTGTTGCTGTAGTAGTACCGTCTCCGGCCACATCTGCGGTCTTTGCGGCTACTTCTTTAACCATTTGAACACCCAAGTTTTGAAACTGGTCTTCTAAATTAATTTCCTTGGCCACAGACACACCATCTTTGGTAATCAAAGGATTACCATAGGGTTTTTGAATTACAACATTACGACCTTTCGGACCTAAAGTTACTTTTACTGTATTAGCCAGCGTATTAACTCCTTGTTGGATCTTAGTACGGGCTTCTTCATTGAACAGAATTTGTTTATACATATACATACCTTGGTTTATATTGTTAAATAAGAATAGGGTTTACCCACACTTATAATATGTAAGTAAACCTTAAAAACACTCTAATTTTCTTTATTAAAGATACTTTACAGGGTTCTGGCTAATCCAATCTGTGACGGTATAACCCACACAATCTTCTCTAGACTGGAAAGTTATACCCACACGCCCATCACTTTCAACCTCTACACCAGTAATAGTTCCACCTACATAACTCTTATCTGTAGTACTTTGGCAAAGAACTACTCTCTTACCAACAAGCCCTACAGCCTTATCTACATTCATTTTCCAAGCATGTGTTTTAAACACAGCATTAACAGGAACAACACCAACATTATTTTCTGATGGTGTCCAACCATCACATCGTACAAGGTCTAACTTAAAACCATCTCTACACAATAAGGCTAAACTAGCTTTTCTCGTAATTTTCATCACACACTCCTTGGTTAATATGTGTGACTTATATACTGTAGTAAATAATATGTGTAGAGGTTTAAATTATATCTTTCTTTACTAACCAATAGAAAGCAGGAGGTGTGGTTAACATTAAAAGAATAGTTGGTGTCCAGATCTGAACCCAAGACATTGTCCAGATACCTGTAATACCACTAAAGAGAAACCATACTTGTATTACTAAAAAGATTAACCAACATAAGTCTATTAATTTATTTATGGGTACTTGATCCATTTTTCGAATTCCCTTAATAGTTTTGGATTTAAGTTTTGTTTTACATAAAACACAGCGTCATCATTTATTAGATTAAAGCTTTTATTTTCTTCTGGTTGGTACTTACAAATTACTTGTTTAACGGCTTCCCAACTAGGATAGTTATCACAACTACTTTCTAATACCCTATAAGGAACACCTCTTATAAAAGCGTAGGCTAAGTGGTAGTTTCTAAGTTCTTCTTTTAACAGACATAACTCTCTTTGTAATACGGACTGTTCTTCGTGTTGTTGTTTAGACATTTTTCTTAATAAGGAACAACGATAACTTAAACACTTTATCTCTAACTTTATCAATGACAACATACTAATCTTCCAAATTATCTTTAACAACATTCATATCTAACTTTATTACATCATCCAAGAGTCTTCTAAAAGCATTCTGATGTAACATCCCTTGGTGTTGATGTACTAGTATACCTTCCCTGAAAAAGATTACACAAGGAATAGATCTTACTTGAAAGTGTTGTGCTAATTTAGGTTCCACACCTGTATCTACAGTACAAAACAATATGTCTTCATATTCGTTGTCTACCTCTTTAAAGATCTCTTTAAAGACTTTACAAGGTCCACACCACTCAGCCCAAAAATCAAACACAACAATGTCATTCTCTTTAATAAGGTTTTCCATTGTTTCCGATGTAACTTCTACTAATGCCATAACTCACCTTTAATATATGTAAATCAAAGATAAAGGAAGTATTAAAGACCTTCGTACTGTGCAATAATTTTAAACTGCTCTAAGGCTACTTTAATCTTCTTACCCAGCAAGTCATTACCTAAACTGTCTACAATAGTTAACTCGTCTAATCCTTTGTTTAAACACTTACTAATAACTCTTGCTAATCTTTCAGCACCTTCCGGTGTCATGTTAGGTTGTTGTATTGTATAAGTATTACCAACACTTGTTTGAGTTATCACAGGCGGTTTCTCCTCTTGTTTAACAGGCTCTTTTTGTTGTACTACTTCTGTTTTAACGACTTGGGGTTCTTCTTGTAAAGTAGGTGTCTTTGTTTCCTGTACTTGTACTGTCTCTAACTCACCAATAGACTTACCACCTTGTTCCAAATAGTGTTGATACCTTTTAGGAAAAATATTTACTAGTCTTTTGTCCCAGTCGCCGCCACCTTTGTTCCACATCATTTCTGTTAAGTTATATGGAACAGACCAATTATCACCAAACTCTACATCACACTTTAATGGAACTGTCCAACCTAAGTTTTGCACAGTCTTATAGCACATAATGTTATCAATAACATCTACAGCCTCTTCACATAACTCATAAGGAATCTCGAATACAAGTTCATCATGGATAGTAATGTTCATTAGTACTTTGTAGTCCCAACCTCGTGCCTTAAACTCTTTGTAAAGTAAACCCATAGCTAGTTTCATGATGTCTGCACTAGAACCTTGTACAGGGGCGTTTACAGCGTTTCTTTCCGCCTTAGATCTCCACCCACCTTCTTCATGGTTAATGTCTGGTAATGGATACTTACGACCAAAAGCTGTTGTAACATAAAACTGTTTACGGGCTGTAGTGTGTGTGGATTTCCACCAACCTAACAAACCCTTGTAAGCCTTATCGAACTGTCTTTTAATACGCCAGCCTTCCTCTGCATCTACACCAGTGGATCTAGACACAGCACCCCCTCCACCACCATAACAAAGTAGAAAGTTTACAATTTTACCAGTCTGTCTTCTCAACTTAAACTCTTTGGTTCCTTTAATTCCATCCCCGTAGATAGACAATGCTGTAAGTGAGTGTAAGTCTCCGATTTTATCTGATCCACATTCTGGACAAAACATTGGTGGTCGTTCTGTCCTAGCGAACTTATTTTCACAAGTAGAGCATCTAAAGAACTCGTTAATCCACTTACTCTCTCCACTCATGTTAGTTACAATACGCAACTCCACACCAGAGAAGTCAATGGCAAACAATAAGTGATTTGGTTTAGCACTTACAACCTCCCTCATTCTCCATACACATTGTGGTTTAGACTTATCGTAGTTAGCAGGAGTACTTTGAACATTCCAGTTTACTTGACCAAAGAATGGTTTACGTTTGTCTGGTGTTGGTGTAGAGAATCGACCCGTATCCACTTTATGTCCTGAAAAGTTAGCCCATACTCTACCATCGGGACAACGATCCTCCTGTATATCTCTCCAGATGTTAAACAAGTTTGTACCCAAGGCTTTAGATACCTCCCTAAATCTTTTAATACGAGCCATAAATGGATACGTTTCTCCGGCGTCTTCGATTACTCTTTCCAACTCGTCTTTACTTGTTTTAATCTGACCACTCTTTTCTGTAGCCTTTAAACCTTGTACACCTAACTCTCTTAAAAGTAATCCTAAGTCAAGGGGTTTAAGAATGTCATATGTATTAGGAAATTGTACAGTCTCTAACTCTCTAGGATTCGACAGTTTTGGTACAGACTTTTCGGTAAAACCTGTGTCCGGTGGTGTAGATCTTCCACACTCCTCACGAACTTTCATATAGTCTGTTGTAAGGTCTGTAGGATCAAACCGCTCCTCGAACATCTTTACCCAATTTGGTGTAATGTCTCTATCTAATAACTCTCGGGCTCCTACATAGACATCTTGTACACACTGCCACCACTCTGATTGACCAGTCTCGATTAGTTCTCTTACCTTGTCCTTATCAATATGGATACGACACTGTTCCATATACAAAGTACCCAATAAACACAACTTTTCAATCTGGTATACTGTTAACTGTGACTTACCAAAGTCGTCTCTTTGTACTACTGTTGGATGTAGAATATGGTACAAGGCTAATGTGTTAATAGCATCCGCAGCCGCGTACCAGACAACAGGTTCCCAACTTGGATCTAACATAGAAAAGTCTAAGTTCTTTTTAGCCTTTATATGATCAATGTGAAACAGTTCTGGCAACTCTATCATTTCACGATCTAATTCTTTTTTAGACAAGAACTTTAAACCTTTTGCCTTATCTTTTGGATTTCTTAGATAGGCTAATATAAGTGTATCTTCCCATGTACTAACACTATCCCATACGGTTGGCTTACTAGGCTCACACTGTAAGAACTTTAAGTCGAACTTTGCGTTGTGAAACACTCCACTAGCACCACCCTGTTGTATTCTTTCCAACATCTCCATAACAAGTCTTGGTGGCACATTTTTACCTTCTTTATGTCTAAGAGGAATATAGTATCCTTTGGTAGTACTAGGGGCTAAACACACACCCACAATCTTGTCATTCGTAACAAGTTGCCCATTACCTTGAGGATAGCCACGACTATCTAAACCACTTGTTTCTAAGTCAATACCATAAATCTTGGCGTCTATACATTCCTTTTCTATTTGTTTAAGGTTAGACTCTGTACCTAACAACATAGTAACAGAAAGCATCCAATCCTTTTGTTGCACTACAGGTTTTCCTAAATCGTTCAACTGTGCTAATATATCCATATAACCTCCAAGACTGTTTGATATGTATATACTATACATACCTGTTTTTGTGTAGGCTATTTATAATAATGTTTTACAAAATCTAACACTTTAATGGCTAACTGTTTGCCTACATCTAAGTCTACATCGTCCTGACTTAAGTACCAATCTACTCTATCATAGGCTTCCCACATACGAGCAACATCGAAACCATCGTGTTCATCCGTATAATAATTACTTATTAGACTGGAAATACGCTTTAGGATTTGCTCTGGTGTTTGGGACCTACTTTGTATAAATAAGTTTTCAAGGGTGGGTTTTGGTTTACTAACATCCTCTGTCCAAGGTAGTGGAGGTAAACCATAGTAAGTTTCTAACTTCCTAACGGCATCCCAGAACTGTATACCTTCCTTTTCCATCACTAGTGTTACAGAATCTCTAACACGACCACAAGCAAAACAGTAAAACTTATTAGAGTCGGGATAAAGTCTTGCGGAAGGTGTGTTATCTTGACCGTCACCATGTAAGTCACATGAAAACTGTTGTTCATGATACCCATCATCTTCGTATACACTATAACCATAGTTATACAACACACTACTAAGAGGAATCTGGTCTCGGATACGCTGTACGGCTAATTTACTTCTAGACATAAAACATAATACTATGTTTGACACACTGTTTATAGTATTATGTTTTAGATTGTTTATCTATAGTTAGTGTTAAACACAAATTATATAACAGGAGATAATAATGAGGGCGGATCTATTTTGGAGACCAATGAATACACAGTGGTCTTTAGACACAGCTAGTTATGCTAGTGACACTATAAAGGTACCTAGCAACGCTACATTATGTGAAATCCTAGGAATAGCCCGAGCACAGGAAGCCGCAGGTAAGGGTACCCACAAAACTGGTGTTAATGAAGTTCAAACAGATAAAGGTATCTATACGAGTTTAAAAGATACTAGAATGGACCCTTCCACAACACGAAAAATGAAAAATATTATTTATCGTACATGGGAGGAACTTATGGATTTAGAGGACTTCTACGAAACCTACTCAGGTCCTTATTCCGGAGAAAGTACAGGAAACGGCCATGATGAAAAAGGTAATTATTTTTCATCATGGGAACAAGAACAAAGATACTGGTTTAAAACATTAGACCAGATACCTAAGGAAAGTAGTACGGCCTTAGAAAAGTGTAAAGACTTTTTTAGCCTGAAACCACAGGATTACAAAAGAAGATTTAAAAGTGGTTCTTGTTGTAGAGGGTAGATAGAAACACTAAATGTTTTATACATAACGTAAATAAAGTAATTGGAGATAATAATGATAGCAGACTTATATTGGAGACCACTACGTAGAAATTGGCACTTGGATAGTCCGACAGAGGATGCCTATGTTGTAGTACCTAATGACGCCACACTATGTGAGATTCTAATAGAAGCCTTTAAAAGTGGAGTACCTAGAGGTAGTGGTAATACAGGCATATTTCAAGTACAAACGGATAATGGTATCTATTGGCACTCTAAATTCCGTAGAATGGACCCTTCCACAACACGAAAAATGAAAAATATATTTTTCGTTCCAAATGATGAGGCTATTCGTATTGAGGAATGGTTCGACAATGAATTTAGAGTTCAACAAGGGCTTAGTTTTAAGGAACTTTACGAACAGTATCCACATGGTGTTAATCCTAGTAATGGACAACCTTTTACCACTTTTGAAGAATACTTAAACTATCACTTTAAGTCTTTAGACCAGATACCCGAGGAAAGAAAGTTTGCTTTAGAAAAGTGCGCCGACTTATTTAAGTTATCTACACCGGAATTGGCTGAAAGACTAAGAACAGGTTCCTGTTGTAGAAGGGGGAGATAATGCAACAAGTACAACTATTTTGCAGACCACAAACTAGAAAGTGGACTCTAGAAACAGCACAAGAACAATACTATGAGATTTGGGTAGAGGATGATGCAACACTATGTGACATCTTAATAGCCGCTTATGGAGAACACCAATTGCCGTTTGGGACAAACCAAACTGGTATTTACGAGGTTCAGACAGATAGTGGTATTTATTACTCTAATGTTAATAGAAGACTTAATCCTTCCACTTTAAGAGGCATGAAACAAATTAGTTTCATATCCTGGGATAAGTATGAAGCACAAGGTGCGTACCAAGAAGAAATGTTAAGACAGTGGTCTTTAGAAACAGGCCTACCCAAAAGCAAAGCACCACCCAACTATCCCTTTAAAAGTAAGGAAGAAGAACTATCATGGTTTCCCACTTTAGACCAAATACCTTACGAAAGAAAAGACTTGGAAAAGTGTGAAGGACTTTATACTTTAAAAGGGGAAGAATGGAAAGCAAAGTTTAACCCACAAGCACTATACTAAGGGGAAAATAGTATGTCTAGAAAAATAACTTTTGTTAGTAAAGACCAAACACAGGCTCACCAGTCTTTTGCACACGATGTGTCTCCTATGAGATCTGGTGTATATGATTTAGGGGATACTAATCATATATGGCGTAGTGTTACCTCGGAAACACTTACACTAACCAAAAGTAATCCTACTGCGGTTTTATACGGCACTAATACAGGTGGTTCCTTAGAGTTTAAGATTACAAGCCTTTCACCAACAGCTAGTCAAGATCTGGGTAGTATTGGATTTGGTAATCTTACAAGCACACAATCTAAGATACAAGTTATTAATCCTAGTAACTGGTCTCCTACCAATAAAGAAACAGAAATGTCCTTTTGGGGTACGGATAGTAACAGTACAAATATGACTAAGATAGGTACTTGGAACAACACTGGCTTAGAAGTTAACGGTCAAATTATAGCTAATACTTATTATGGAGATGGCTCTAACTTAACAGGTATTGTACATCCAACTACAAGTCCTGCAGGATCAACAGGTTCTATACAGTTTAAAGATTCATCTAATAACTTTTCTGGTATTACAAGGTTTGTATTCGACTCAACAGACGAACGAATGAGTATCGGTACACCCTCTTTTAATGCTAAGTTACAGATCCACGATAGTATAGCGCCAGACCCTCAAACAGATGTTGGTAATATGTCCTATTACCAATTAGGTATTAGCGGTACACAATCTTCAAACAGAGGTGTTGGTATTGCCATGGGAGATCCTAACAATGTAGGTGCTTCTATTGTGTTTACAGACTTAGGTGGCGAGTCTAAAGGTAATCTAAGTTTCTATACAAAGAATAGTACAGTGACTGGTGCTGCTCCAGAAGAACGAATGGTTATTCGTTATGATGGTAATGTTGGTGTTGGTGTTTCCAATCCACAGTCTACTTTTGAGGTAGCCCCAAGTGTTGGTTTATCTAATAACTCCACAGACGCAGGTGCTTTTAACTTTTCTGTGGATACTAACACACCTACGGCTAACTCTACTTTAGGTACTATTAATTTCGGATCTATCGCCTATAAAAACGCTTACATTCAAACAGTTAATCCAACAGCGTGGAGATTGTTTACAGATAATGGTGGTAACCATCATCAAGAGATGAACTTTTATGCTACAGCACAGGATGGTTGGAATGCTGAACTCATTGTAAACATGAATGCGGATACTGGTGTGACAATCCAAAAAGGATTGGATGTTACACTGAATGCTAGTTTTGGAGCAGATGTTAATGTTACAGGTGACATTACAGCAAATAGAGTTAACGGAACTACGAATGTTGTGGGCGGGGCTTTAATTTCCAACTCTACAGTGACGGCCGCTGGAAATATAACCTCAAGTACGGACATATCTGCTACAGGTACCGTAAGTGGTTCTGCTTTAAGTACTACTGGAACAGTAACTGCTTTAGATGTTCGTAGTACGGATGGTACTTTTACTGGAACACTTACAACTAACGACTTAGATGTTCTAGGGGACATTGCTGCAGTTAATGGTGTGTTCTCTGGGTCTGTTTCTGCTACCAATGGTTACTCCTCCTCTACGGGTAGTTATACTACAACCGCTGGTTCTTTTACTACAACTAATGGCAACATCACTACTACCAATGGTTCTGTAATAGGTAGTAGACTTACTTCTACAGGTCATGTGGTTGCAACAAGTGGTACAGTAAGTGCCCAGAATGTTGATGCTAGTGTTAACATTACAGCCACTGGAACAGTGACTGGTGGTAGTGTTGTATCCACTGGAAACATTACAGCATCTACTGGAACAATTTCTGGAGGTGAATTATCCTCTTCGAATAATATAAGCGCCAATAAAAGTATTACCGCTGGTTTAAACATTACAGCGAATGGTAATGTGACAGGAGCCTTCCTTTATGGAGATGGATCTAACATTACAAACTTACCTATTAAGAATCCAGGTGGGTCTACTACACAATTACAGTACAACAACAATGGTAACTTTGCTGGGGCAGACATAAGACAAAACACCGCTAGACAAATTAGTATTAACTCAACAGGGGACTACGCGGGTTATGTAACAGTATCAAAGGCTATTGGAACTAATGTTAATAACTCTCCACACTTGGCAGGTAATAACCACTTAGTTATTAAACACGATGGTACAGGAACTACAGGTCAAGGAGCCAGTTTAGCTTTAGCGGACGATACAGGTATTACAGGTCAGATTAGTAGTAATATATCAGGTAGTAATGCTAAAGGTGGTTTAATGTTCCGAGTTAAGAACAACACAACCGCCAATGGTACTTTAGACTTAAGTTTAAGTATTACAGATTCTTTATATAGTTTGGTACCATCGTCTTTCCAACAAGAAGTGAATGTTTTAGGTGTTTTAACAGCCTTAGACACTGTAGTGTCTTATAAGACAACAGACCCTCAAGAAGAAGGTAGTGAAGTAGCAAATTACCAGTTACAAGCCAGGTCTAACGATTCCGGTAGTGCTGGTATCTGTTTTGGAAACGCTACACAAACTGGTGCTAGTATTGTAGCAGTTCCTAACAGTACTACTTTAAATGTGGCAGACTTAAACATTAAGACCAGACCCACCGGGGCTTCTGGTATGATTAGTAATGTTTATGTGAAAGCAAACTCTGGTAATGTTGGTATTGGTACAACTGCCCCTAACTATAAGTTAGATGTTAATGGAACTACTAATACAACAGAACTATTTGTAAACAACTCCTTACCAACAGTTAACCTAACAAGTTCTACTATCTTACCTACAGCAGGTCAGTATACTGGACAAGTAAACTCTCGTGGACAATCTAAAATTGTATTTGCCGCTTATGATAACTGGACAGCCTCTAGTAAACCATCTAGTGTTCAACTCTGGACTACGGATTTAAACACAACAGCTATGTCCTTAACAGCCAACTTCTCTGAAGTAAACACTTACATTAACAGTGAAACTTTAAGAGTGTCTAATAACATGGTAGTTACAGGAACTTCTACTTTTAATGGTTTGGGTACTTTTAATGCTGGTATTACTGAAACAAGTAGTAACGGTATTACTGCCACAACGGGTCCAGTTTCTGCACCAATGGTTGTTACGGATAAACTGTATAACAGTTCAACGTCCTTAACAGACAACAAACCGTTCTTGGACACTACTTACTATACCTCTACTGACACTACTGCCATAGATTTCAAAAACATAACATCGTTTGATGTTTACAACAAGACCAACTCTCGTAGGGTTATTCGTACTGACACCATTAACTCTAAGGGCTGTATCTATCTTACAGCCCATGACAATGCGACTAATGGTACTTACGCACAAGCCGACAACGCATCTACACATGGTGTTTATATAGAAGGTACCAGTAGTAATACTGCGGCGAACACTACAAGTCCTTTTACTGTTGTAACCAATAACACATATGAAGAATGGATTATTAACGGCTCCAATGGTACCGCTTATACACACCATCAAGTAGGTATAGACATTGTTTGTGGTAAAGGAATTAGAGATGAAACAAGTATCTACGATCCAGATGTTACCACTAGAAAAGACGAACCTACTCCTGACACTAAGTACATAAGATTTTATGCCCCTTATCGTGGTGACTCTTTAAACGCAGATTACGGTGATCCTTCCAAGTGGGATAAGATTGTTGTAGGAAAAATCTTTGGTAATAGTAATGGCGGTATTACTTACCATAGTTCATTTACTGGACAACATGCCTCTATCATTGACAAGTCTGAAACCTTAAAAGAAGGTATGATTGTAGCCTCAACTGGTCAGATATGGCATGGTAATACTATGGACACAGCCTTACCTAAAGTACAAGTTTCCACTAAGGCAAACGATAAAACAGTCTTTGGTGTTCTTCATGTATTGGAAGGTCGACATGATGGTTATGTTAGTGCTAGCCCACCTAAGGAAACAGAACAACATATTGAAGTTAACTCTATCGGAGAAGGTCGTATCCTTGTTACTAACTTTGGAGGTAACATTGAAAATGGTGATTACATTACCTCTAGTGTTATTGGTGGGTATGGAATGAAACAAGAAGATGACTTATTACACTCTTATACTGTAGCCAAGTGTACTGAAAACATTAACTGGGAAAATATAACAGATACTATTGAACACAACGGACAAACTTATAAAGTTTATCTTAGTGCTTGTACTTATCATTGTGGGTAATTTGTTTGTTTATACACATAAGTATATACAAAAGGAGTTTACTATGGACAGTATTCAGAATTTACAAGACCAGAAGAACGAACAGTTAAAAGACTTACAATGGCAAATAGAAAAAGAAATGAATAGTTTTACTAATACTTTTCCGGATGAGGCTTGTCGCAAAGCTGCTTGGGAACTTAGAGAGAAGTATGAAAACTTTAACTTCTATGTGATAAACAGTATGAAAAAGTCTTGTAGTATCCAGTTTGGTTTACAACCATGGTCCCCTATGTATAATCAAAATAACATATTAACTGTTACAGTTTATCAAATACAAGGTAAGTGGAAGATTAAGTTTGAGGATATATACACAGGTAAAACTACTATTGTAGAGGCTACAATAGACTTAAAGAAAACTAGTCAGAAGATTGTCGACATAATTTCTAAAAATGTGGAGACTATTATGACCTCTAGAAGGTTAGCCTGTAGGTATACATACTAAAACTTGGAAGTCTTACTATAATGTTTAATGTCTTCAACTAGAAGTCTTAGGTCGGATTGGATCACAATCTTTTCTAACTCTTGGGCTTCTTGTATTAAGTCCAAAGACTCTTTTAACTTACCGGACTCTAAAGATAATTCAGCCTGTTTAACTATTCGTAGGAATTTTTCCATATTACGAATAGTTAAAGCAAACTTTCTTTGCATATTATAATCTAAACCTTGTTGTACTTGTTTAGGTTGAACCCATTGTACAATTTTTCTTTTATCCCCAAAGTTAAAAGAAGTGTTGTTGTCTAAATAATCATAAGCATCTTCTTCTTCCAAAAAGAAAATACGATCCTTAATAGACTGTAAAATATGGTCTTCCACTATTGTTTGTAGTTTTAATTTACGGGCTAACATAACTATATTTGTGTAGTAGGTGAGTTTCCACAAAGGGATTAAATTCTTCCTCTTGTAACCTTTAAGTACAAACTTGAAAGTTTACTGCACGCAGGAGGATTAGTTTTCCTTTGTTTGGATTACATTTTTGTAACCTTTAGAAGATGTTTAGGAACATCTTCTATGGTTAGGTAATTACCCCCTAAGTACAAGTATTCCAACTTAGTTAGGTTTCCAATCTCTTTAGGTAAACTAGATAGGTTGTTTCCATATAAACCCAACCGTTTCAAGTTCTTTAGATTACCAATCTCTTTAGGGATACTTGTTAGGTTGTTATAACTTAACCCCAACACAATCAAGTTCTTTAAGTTTCCTATCCAACTAGGTAAACTAGATAGATTGGTATTAGTTAAAGCCAACTGTTTCAAGTTAGTTAATTTACCTATCTCACTAGGTAAACTAGATAGACTGCTGAAGACTAATTCCAACACTTCCAAGTTTGTTAGGTTTCTTATTTCTTTTGGAATACTAGATAGATCGGTATTAGTTAAATACAACTCTTTTAAGTTATTCCACATAGGGTGGTTAGGTATGGTTTTTAAAAGTTCCCAACCTAAACTGTCTAAGGTTTTCCATTGTTCTCTAATGGCTTCGTTTCTATCCATAACCATAGGGGCAAGAACTTGTCCTATTTCTTGATCTGTAAGGATACCCAAAGTATCATTCAAAGATAGGGCTTGATTAATTGGGTCTATTTCACCACTATTAAGCAGACTTAAAAGTTTTTCCTTATAGTCTACGCTAGCCACTCTTTTAAGTTCTCTCACTTCTGTAAGTAAACTTTTATATGTACTCATGATTAGTTTTCCTTTGTTTGGATTAGGGTTTACATTGTGTAGTGTGTAATAGACTAACCATTAAGCACAAGGGTCATCCGTTGGGTCTGTACCAGGGAATGGTGCTATAAACACATCACAGTTAGGTGCTTTCTCACTACCTTTCTGATACATAGGCTTACCTTCTAATCTGTATCTATCACTCGCACTGTATCCCTCACCATATCCTGTTGGGGATATAATACCTTGTAAAGCGTACCCATTTGGACACTGTACACCGTTTCCAGTTACACCAGTAGTAAGTACTACCATCTGAAGTTCGTCTCCATAAGTGCGTGTTACAGAGCCTGTAAACGCTGTTTCTTTATAGTTGCGTACTAAGTAGGCTCTACCCGCTAAAACACTTCCTTTTAATACAGGTTGTTCACTAGAAGAAAATCCTTCCATACCAAAGTCAATTGGAGCCCCAGCTTCTTGTTCTGTACTTAGATTGTAAACAGAACCACCTCTAAATACTCTATATCGTTTAGACCCTGTATCTGTTACTCCTTGTACATAAGGAGTATATCTTAAAGTACCACCATCCGCCATACCCATAAAACCTTGTGAACCTAATCTAGAAAATCCTTTTACATTAGAATCCAAAGGAAGTCCTAACTCACTAGCAGGGCTTCCACTATCTTTAAAGCCCAAGGTTTGACCTGTACGAATAACATCCTCTCCTATAAAGTCACTGTCTTGCATTAAGATACCCAAAGGAAGTCTTTCTGTACAACCAGTTAGTTTAATAGGAGTAGAAACATTATTATGTCTAATAGCATTTACTGGAATGTCTTTACCTGTAATAACACCACTCATAAAGTTTCCTGTTGGTGTTACTACTTTGATTCCTGTACTTGTAGACAAGACAATCTTGTTATGACTGTGTCCAGGTACTAAATTGTAAACATATACAACATTATTCTCTTGTACAAAATTAAGACCTAAAGACTTACTCGCTGTAGTAAACCCACTTACAATGTTTTGTGCGGTTGTATTAGCGTCTACACCTTTACTAATAAGTTGAGAACTTATTGTATTTGCGTTTACAGTAATAGTAAATGTAGCACTTAAACTAGTATTGTCTGTAATAACAATCTTACACATACCATAATCATTGTTGTATCGTTGTTGACCACTACTAAAAGTTCTAACCATTGGTTGTTTACTGTTTTGTGTGGCCGTTAATGGTGTCTTACTACCACTTTGTAAACTACCTGTATCCAACAATGTGTTTTCTTTATACAAACCACCAATCTTACCTGTACCTAATGTAGTCCAGAAGTCTTGTACAGCCAGTACTTCTAAAGTACGACAGTTAACATGCTCGGGAGTTTGTGTGTTATCATTGTAAAACTGTTGTATAGGCTTAGTTAACTCAAAAGCATTACTTGTACTAACAGCCCCATATCTATGTTCGTAGTCGGCAGGTTGTAAGGTTTCTCCATCTCTTGTCATGTACGGATCGCCTTGGTAAGGTGTTCTAGTATAGGCTGTGTATCCTTGTGATCCACTTACCATAGCACTAGGAATAACCATCTCTAAAGAGGTTAAACTTTGTAAAGAACTGTCACCGGCTACTGTGCCGTTTCCACTATAACCTCGGGCTAATACAAAGTTATTTTTATTAATAAAACCTCGTGCAAATAAGAACACTTCCATCTCTACAACATACTCTATGTCTTTGAACTGTTCTCCTACACTGTAAAACGGACTTAGTTTCACATTAACAGCGTCTTGTGGGATCATATATGTATGAGCGTCTCCACCACTTAACACATCACTAGCACCATCTTTAAGAATCCATAAAGTTTGTTTATCTGTATCTGTATTAATAAGATTAGTGCAATATGTACCTGTAGTCTTACGAGTTACTCTGTCTTGTTGCCAAGCACTTGAACCGTTTGTATTGTTCCAATCCCTAGCATCATAAATACCATATACACGAGCAATACCCATAAACGGAGGTAACTGAATACCATATAGTTTCTTTTGACTATCTGACGATCTACCATTCAAGTCTTCGTACATTCTACCTTGGTAAGCACTTACAGAGCCTGTAATTAAACCATACCCACCATAAGGTCTTGTTGTGGCTACTTCTGTTGTTAACAACATTGGAAATACACCACCATCTGTAGGAGTACTTGCATTACGACCACCTATAATAGCATACACATCAGAACCATTAGGGGCGTTTCCAATCTGGTCACAGAACAAGTGATTAATACCAAACAAGATGTCTGAACTTTGTTTTCTTATAGGTATATCTTGTCTACCAAACTTTGGCATATAGCCTAAAGGTACTGGATAAACATATTCCTGACCAGCCGCTGGTTGTGGGGCTTTGATGTTAGCAGCATCTACTAATGTAGTACCATCGTCATAGAAAGTAGGTACGGATACTCTATTGTCACTTACTTGACTTAAGAACATACTCATTACTTTCTTTTGGAAAGGTCTGAAAATAACTGTCTTAGACCCTTCGTCTACAAAACACTCGGACTCTCTACAAGCATCTATTAATACTCTATTTGTACCATCTTCTAAGTTTACAGGATAAGGAGGATAACAACCTAAAGACTGTGTAACACTCCAAGTATTAGGGTGTTGTGTATGGAAGTATACTTCGTTTTCAGGTACACCCGAATCGTTATCAAAAGTAGGATCAATAGCACTTGGAGGTAATCTTAAAAGTGTACTAGGAGGATTAACAACAGCAAAACGATTTAAACTATCAGCCACTCGAGCCATTCCACCTCTACTAGGTCCATATACTACTGAGGTACTTAATACCATTCTAGAAGTATTGTTTCCACCAGGATAGTCCCCTCTTGTTGTTAAGTCACCTAATACAATAACAGCACTAGCGGCACTAATACTAGAAGAAGCCGGTCCATCCTCTGTATTAGTGTAAGGAGATCTACACTCAGCCCTTACTACTTGTCCATCTACTGTAGATCCACCAGTACTTACAGGAACAATTACAAGTCTGTTATTAGCAGATCCAATACTGTTAGAGTAAACATTACCAACAGTACCTAAACCAACAACTCTAAAACAACCACAGTTTCCACTATTAACTAAGTCATCTGTTAAAACAATAAACAACTCAGAAGACATACCTGTAAGATCTTTACCACCATTAGTAATAAGATCGAAGATGTTTCTAGTATTGTGTACAACTAAGTTAGTAATACCACTTGTGGCTAATACTTGTGTGTCAAAGTAATCCACATTGTACCAACCACCTACTGTATCGAAGTCTAAACCTGGGATTTCGATTTCATCTAACCCACTTACTGACGATCCTGTATGTATAACAGCACTAGTACTTAGTAAGTTACTACTAACAACACCACCTAAAAAGATAAAAGGTTGTTCAAAGTCATTTTCAAAAGTAGGTGTTACAGGACCCACATTTCTTTGTGAGGTTTGACTTGTAGTAAAATCGTATTGAGGTAAAGACCACTCAAACTGTAAGTCTACACTGGAAGCTAGACTAGGTGTGTTATATGTTCTATTACCTTGTACTTGTTCTAACCAGTATTCTTTAGGACTTACAAAACGCATAAAACGATTGTCGCTATTTTGTGTTGTACCTCTAGTACCGGAGTTTCCAGAAGTACCTCCTAACCACAATCTAATAACAGTTCCTTGAACCCAACCTTGGTCACCACGAGGTTGGAAGCCACTAACAGCGAAGTCTGGAGCTACATCCCAAGAACCGGCCCCTACTGTAAAGTCATTAACAACTGTTGGATTAATACTTCCACCAGATACAGGATTAAGTAAATTAGTAATACCTTTTTGTACTACAACACTATCTGAAAAGTGTGTTCTTACACCATCGAATCCATCTAACTGTTCTGTTTGGTTTGGTAATGTTCCACCACCCACACCCAACAAAGTATCTACTTCTATAAACTGTACACCTTGTGTGTCTGTACCATTACCTTGTTTATGGCTAGACTTTAACTGTCCTTTTAATAACTTATCTAAGTTATGTTTTAACAATGTTTGGTAATCCCATTCACCTAATGTAATACCTTTTCTCAAGTCTAAGATGTCTGTTTGTGCGATTTCGTCCGAAAACTTTCCGTCTGGTCTAAAGTTAAAGAACTGTAATGTGGAACCACCATCGTGATAAGTATCTTGTGTACCCCATCTACCTCTAGATGTAATAGTAATAGTACTATCCCCTACATTGACACCACTAATACCAATAATCTCATTACCAATCGTTAGAAAAGTACTTGTCCAATCTAAGTCAACATTGTCTAAACCTGAACCTACAAGATTATCTACTAATACAACACCTGTAACACCTGGTAGTAAGTCTGTAGATAAAGTAACATTACTAAATGTACGAGTTCCATCTACTCTATTTACAATAGGAGTGGACTTTGGATTTCTGTTAAGGCCACCCATCTGATTAGCATTACCACTATTAATACGAGCAACAAAAGGAGAAGAGTTTCTACGAAATACAGCACATAATGGAATAGCATAAACATAACCATCAATAGTACCTAATGTGTTAGAAGGATCACCATTACCGGCTCTCCATAACCCACTATCTCCTAACTCGTCTTTCATGTTAGTAAAAGTAAAACCCGGTATAGCACTTGAAGTAGTTCCTTGGGCTAAAACATTAGGATCGTCTAACCCATCTGGGTATTGGTTAATGTCTACAGAAGAGTCTACAACTCTTATTCTATATTGTAACTGTACTCTTTTTGTAGTCTCAAACCCAATACTTGGATCCTCTAAGTCGTCTACTATGTTAGTACCCCCGAACTCCACATTACCATACTTCCATATAGTTTGAGCATTAGGTTTATTTACAATAGAAGGGTTAGGCGCAACCAGTGTTGCCCATACTTCTAAGAAAACAAAGTCTACACGAGAATCTGTAGAGGGAGGTTGGTTTAAGTTAATACGGTTAGAGGCTTCGTTAATAGCCGTACCACTTACAGGAATAATCCAACCGTTTACATTAGCCTGTACTGGTTTATCTTGTCTACCAAACTTAAACCAGTTAGACCAATCTTTGTTAGTAACAAAGTCGGTATCTGAACACAAAGGGTCAAGTAACCAACCTGAGTGTGTAACAGCCCTTACCTGTTGGGCTTGCTTTTCCCACTCTATTTGTCCTACAAGATTAAGTTCAGAATCTAAAGGTGGTTTATTGGCTTGCCACACAACCACTTGGAACTGATTATCTTTTGCTGTTAAAGTTCTACTTACACCGGTACCTAAATCAGACATATTTTCTCCATATTACATAAAGACATATCCATAGGATAATTATTGTCCTTGTAACTGTTGTAGTTCTTTTAACATCAAAGTAATTCTATCTAATGTTCTTTGTTGTTGGTCAGAACTTAAACTACCACTACGGATTACCTTTTTATAGTACTTAATCTTTTGATTCAAGTACACCTTATAATCAACATTACTTAACTCTTTATAAGATATGTGGTTCATACTATACAGTTTCCTCTTGTTTAAGAGTTTATATTAAGGTAAGTCTGGGAACAGTAAACAAAAGCCTAACAAGTAAACTTCTTCGTCACTGCTATTAAGAAAGGCAACCCGTAAGTCTGTACCTGTGTTAACTAAGTCAATAGGCTCTAGTCGATTAACCTCGTACCAACTTACACCGTTATCGTTAGATACATATACACTAAATAAAGAGTCTTCCTGATCCACTTCTACTAACTTACATTGACTGGACTTGTTCTCCCCTAATGTAGCACCATACCCTCTAGAGATGTCTTCTGTTGTTTGAAACTTAGCAACTTTCCACCACATCATTACTTCTTCCATACCTGGATTGGTAGGATTGTAAGCAGTTAAGTCTATATTCTTTGTAATAACAGAACCATAGTAAGTTCCAGACTTAGGAAGAACACAAACTTTGTTAGGTACAACACCTAAAGGTAAAACTCCAGTACCTCTACCTGTCTTACATCTACTTGTTCCATAAGAATCTAACAAACCAGGATTAGGGGGTGTAATACTTAAAACAGTAGGGGCAGGTACAACACTAGATAAATCTATGATGTCCACATCATTACTTTCAAGAAAGAAGTTATAAAGGATGTGGTCATACATAGGGTATCTAAGTAGGAAGTCACTAGCCGCTTGGAACGGGATAGACCCACTGTCTTGAGGTAAGACATAAGAGTTACTATGAATGTCTACATTACTACCTTCTGGCAACTGTAAAACATATTGTCCATTAAGTACAGTTTCCTCACCTAATACGGGTGTCTGTTCTGTTTTAATAATACGACCCCCGGTAATACCCGAAGAGTCGTGTGTTCCTAGATCACTATGTATTCTCATTTATTATGTCCTCATTTTAGCGGCGTCTGGATTTTCTTGGTTTAAGGCGGATGTACTTATATCTAACCACTTAAACTGTAATGTGAAACTTGTACCCGGTGTTGTAGCATTCCAAGTACCAGAAGGTACAGCGGAACTTACACTGGACTGTAAACCACTTACTTGTGCCACATTACCTGTAGTAATACCGGTATAGTTTAACTCCGTTGTTAAGTCTACTGTACTTCTTAGGGCGGCCAAATAATAAGTATCCATACCTCTTTGGTAAAAGTTAGTGCCTGTATTATGTTCGTATACAGTATAACCCGAAGAGTTATTGTTACTAATGTTCCAGTTTTGTGCGATGTACTTATATTGTGGATCTCCAACACCACCAGTATTACCATTTGGATCATCACTATTCCAACGAGCATATACAGGACAAGTATGAATAACCAAGCCACAAAGTGGTGTGGTAGTTTCCAAGCCTCTTAATGTATTGTTGGAAATAGTTAAACCGTACACAGGCATTACTACAAGTTTTCTATTAGATGTAATACCATTAGATAGACCAGAGTAATGTACAGGACATACAAATAGGTCTGCGTTTTTATGTATAGGGTATCTAAGCCTTTCATTCGGTGTTGTTGCGGGGTTTCCACTTACAGGATACTCTTTAAACAAACTCTTGTAACTAATGTTATTGTTACTTACACTTATGTTAACCCAAGTGTATAAACCAACATCAGAAAACGGAGCCCCTCCGTTTGGTGTAACCTGTAAGTCTGGGAAGGCAGCGCTAGTATATCCAGCAATATAAGCCTGACCTGTTAAAGAATGGATGGTAAAGTCATTACCATTACTACCTGGAGGTTGTACAAACTCGGCACCTGTTGTAAGTGTATGTGAAATAAGAATACCATTAGCTGGATATGTGGCTGTAGTTTGAGAACTTACTTTATTTCCATCTACAGACAAACCATTAACATTCGTATTTAACAGACAATAAATCCCTTTTGCCAACTCACTATCCACAATCGTATAAACACTATTGTTATTAACACTTACATTCTGTAAAGTATATCTCTCACCAGTATCGTAATCGTGATCACTTGTAAGGTAGATACCATAATGTCCACCAGTCGCTGTATGTGTAACATTATTTCCGTCTATCTGAATGTCAGATACTTTAATAGTAGAGGAGCCTGTTGGTGTCGGACATACAAAGAAGATACCATAACTAGTATTACTAGTATCCTTACCTATAACATTATTCTTACACATAATGTTGGTAACTTGATCCACACATTTTAGGAAACTTAGGAAAATAGCGGAACTACAAGATAAGTTAATTATCTCATTACCACTTACACTTAGTCCACTTATACCTTCAAACTCTTGTGTTCCAGTACCTTTACCCATCACTAAGATAACATGGTTATCGGAAGCAATGTTAGAAAGTTGATTGTCTTCTATCTTAATGTTCTTATAAAGGTAACCTGTTCCAACACTTGTATATTCCAATAAGATTACAGCGTCTAAGGATGTACCACTCCAACCTTCTAGTAAATATCCATTAGCCACATTCTTGGAAATACTGGTATCTTGTATGGCCGCTCCATCTTGATTACCCACAACATAGATAAAAGGTACTTCACCGTCTTGTACAAAGTGAGTGTTGCCGTCAATACTAACTCTTCCAAGAGAATCATGACTAACATAAATACCACCCAGATTGGAATGACCACGGATAGAGTTATTGTTAATACTTGAGGTATTAAATCCAATGTCGTTAAGGTCTAACACAAAACCAAATATGTAAGTAGTGTCCTTGTTAGATACAGTATCTACATCTAACAAGTTTCCATCAAACTTACAGTTTGAAAAGTATCCTGTACCACTAGGTCTAAACACAATACCATGTCTACCTTTAAAGTTATTGTTAGACACATCTAATCTTTGACTAACACCCGCATGAGTCCATTGTATATCTAAACCTCGTTCCGCTTCTACTGTATTACCTTGGAATGTAAACCCTTCCACATACCCATTTATAATATACAAGTCACAACGACTAGCCACAACACTTGTAGCACCCCCTAAACCTTTAAACACATTGTTGGTGATAAGGAAGTCTTTTACAACATCGCCACTTTGAACTAAGTTAATACTTAAAGGTGTGGCTGTATAAGTATTTAAGCCTGTTGTATCAATATGGTTGTCTGAAATAGTTACCTTTTGCCATTGTACAGTAGCAGATACTAACTTAATTCCAGAAGCATTTGCTGTAGAACTACGCTGTTCAATCGTGTTACCATTAACACTCACAAACTTCCAAGACGAAACCGTTGTAGGCGCTTGTAAATGTATAGCGTTTACTGTACCATTAATTAGATTGTTGTTAATCTGTAAACGCTCCATATCAATGTACTGTGAGTAAACATGAATACCATTATCATGTGCGTTGTTTAAGTCCAAAAGATTGTCTGAGATAACAATTTCTTCGAACTGAAAGTTTGCTACAAGATCTGTAACTGTATGGTACAAACTAATACCCGAACGATACAAACTTGCATCTGTACTACTATCTTTATAACGGTTATTTCTAATTACAATGTTGTTTAAGTCACCACCAAACACAGCACTCTGATCTGTCATTTCAAACATGATTCCGACATTCGGACCAATAATAGTATTACCAGTAACAAACACATCATTAACAAAACAATTTGTGTCTGTATACTCAAAACCAAATCTAATACATCCAAGTCTTGTACTGTCAATAACTGCTGTAGTCGTATTAGTTAGAATGTTATCTGCCACCACTACTCTAGTGTAAGAACAAGCAGATGTGGTAATGATAGGATCAAAGAAAATAGCATTCTGATTGTAAGCCTTAATACTATTACGACTTACACTAACATCTGTAACTACAAGACTCTGAATGTGAATACCTAAATCATATCCGAAAGTTAAATCTTCACCAATCTTATTGTCATCAATGTTAGTTCTTGTAAGTTGGTTACAAGCAATGGAGAAAATGTCACCACCCACTGTAGGGAAGGTATAGTTTCTAATAAAATTGTTTGAAACCACACTGTCTGTTAAAGTGTCTACAGCAATGTCCAGTGTTAAGTTAGTACCACCAAAAGTAGGACTTGTATTTTCAACAATGTTTTCTTTGATGTTTAACGCATTGGCTGTACCTGTAGCATAAACGGCAATAAGACTTATCTGTGTAGAAGTGGCACCTGGAAGCCCTACATCACCACAACTACTAAAAGTATTATTGGCTATAATGGTATTTGTAATTGTAGTCGTTTCGATTTCAATAACATACAAAGGGGTTGGACCTACACCTAATTGGGAAAATAGGTTGTCTTTAATAATTAAGTCACTAGCCTTATTAGTCTTAATACCGCCGTATCCGTGCTGGAAAACATTATCTATAAAAGACAACAAAATACCGTCTACTATTGTAACAAGAGAGTCTACATTGTAGTAAACATTAGAGTTACCTTTGCCGTCAAACAGATTGTCTTGGAAACTAACTTTATAAAGATTAGTAAGTAATGTTGTAGCCCCACCATGTAAAGAGTTACCTTTAAAAGTTAGACTCATTGTACCTGTTAACTCTACAATGTTAACCACACTAGAGTTACATATTATAGTATTATTTTCTACTGTGCAGTTATAATAAGGGTCTGAGTTAGTAACTTTTAACTTAGGGAAATTAGTAGCAGTAGCACCTTCACTAGATAACAAGTTATCACTTACATTAATAATACCTGTGGATTCTACCTCTAAAGATACAGACTTACAAGTGTTTCCTCTAAAGTGAAAACTAGACTCTAAAGTATCTCCTACAACTTTTAACAACTGATAGTTAATAAAGACATTGTCTGTCATTGTAATAGTATCAAAGCCTGTTGTATGTACCCACACATCCCAATCATTATTAAAAGAAGCACTCCTTTCACAAATATTATTGTTGAATAGAAACTCACCAATACGGCCATAGTTCTTAATTAAAGCCTCATTCTGAGCAGTACCTGTACCGGGTTGATAAATCTTATTACCAATAAAATGAGTTAACGCACCATGAACATTACCATTACCATCTATCAAAGACTTACAGTTAATCTCACTACCAGATACAACACAATTACCAATATGTTGTACAGCCATTACAGTAAAGTTATAAACACGACAATTCTGTACAGTTAAAGCATTACAGACAAAGGCTGGGGCTGTCTGGTCACCTTGCATTAATGTATTACTAAAGTGTAATCTTGTCGTTGTATAAATAGTATCGATGAACGCTACCTGACTACATTCTATATCACAGTTAGAAACATTAAAAGTACCAATACCCGTTAAGAAAATATCTGTACTCTCTCTAACCTTACATCTATTAATATAGATCTGTTCACAGTTTAGTCTCACAAGAGCCGTTAAAACCGCACCACCACTATTCTTAAATACTAAGTCTTCTAAAACAATACCTGGACTTGGATAGTTAACATCATCCGTAGCCACATTAGCGTTAATCATGTAACTACCAGTAAAAGACCCACTTGTAGTAATACTGTTCTGACCATCCCCTTTAATAATAAGGCTGTAGATACCTGTAGTGTTTAAATAACCATTGTTTAATTCCAACGGACGATTAATAACATGATTACCACGCACTAACAAAGTAGAACGATAATCATCTGTAACACCGGCTCCTTGATCGTGGAACTTGGAAAGATAAAAGAAAGCGGCTTCCAATGTAGCGAAACAACCCTCTGACCAAGCATCTTTATCCTCTCCTTGTCTTACAGTGTATTGAACCTTACGATCTAAGTCTGTAACAAAGAAACGAGCGTCTTGTTCATAAACAAAACTTGCACCATTATGACAAATAAAAGCGATTAATACTTTTTCGTCTGACAATAAAGGTTGTGTTGTAGTAGCCACTAACTGTAAATAGTTAGGATCTGTGTTATCCGTTTCAACATATACAAAGTAATTACCATTAGGTAAAGAACCAATGTCTATTGTAAGACCACTAATGTCTCTTTCGATTCCATTAATGTAAGCCTTAGAAGGCGTATCTAAAGTAATACTAGGAAAAGCACTTGTATAAGTACCACCCTCTGTTAAACCGTTAGATCTTGTAGCAGACCCACCGGCTCCAATCTCTTGTAAGGCCCCTTCGACTTCGTCCGAGGAGTAATAGTCCCCACTATCTATAATACCTATTGTAGAAGCCATATGGGCCTTATTAGGATCGTGTATATGTACCTTTAAAGGATCAATGTCTCTTTTAGAGTATCTTAGGGCGGTATCTTCTATAACACTACTTTGAATAGAACCAGCACCCCTTTTAACATTCTGTAGTTTTCTTGGCATCTTTTATCTCTCCGAGGCTTGTAAAACGATTCCTGATGTTCTGTAAATAGCCGCTGCACTTTGGTTATCTACATCTTCAAATATGATAGAGTTTTCATTGTCCAAAACAGCGAACCTTGAAAAGACTACTAATAATACTTCACCTTTTCTAAAGTATACAGTATCTACTGTACTTGTGGCCAACATTGGCAACCAAACTTTATGTTTCATTAATCCACTTAAGTTTCTTCCAAACGCTGTAGGTCTGTAAGCATTTATGTCACTTACTTTATAATGGGATCTAAACTCACTGTCTTTATCTAAGTCTGTAAAAGTAAACTCTTGATTTCCATCTACGGCTACAAGTGTATGTAAGTTTAATAAACCACTACTTACATCGAAGTCGGATAAACTAATCTTACCTTGTGCTTGTAATACCCACTCTGCTGGAAACTCTCCTGTACCTACTAAGTTACCATTAACAGCAATTTGATCATTAGGATTAGCGTATGGATAAGGTAAGTCCACAGAACCAACACTCACATTACTTGTCCATAAGTCTCTAGACATAACCAAAGGCTTAACAGTTAAAGAACTTGGTAAAGGTACTACACCCGCTTGTACAGCCAATGTTTGAGGGGCATTACTTCTAAAGTATGTTGCTACTTGGTATCCACCGCCCGCACCACCAAAGTTTGGTATAGCATCTTGAGCGTAGTATTGAACTCTTACTAAACAATGTGTACTTGGTAAAGGTGTTCCTACATTAAGAACTAACTTACGAGTACTTGATCCAAACTCACTAACATTAACATCCAAAGTGTATGGAACTGGAACACCTGTAGATAAGTCTTCTACTATTGGAGTGTAAATAACATCACCCCAGATTCTTCTGGGTAATACAATCTCTGTATCACTAATACTTACTACCTCGTCTGTAATAAGTACCCCACTACCTGTTGTTGGTGTGTAATCTCCACCAGCCACATACTCTAAGTTAATTTCCCTTTTACCACCCCTAAACTCTGGACTAGGTAAGTTCTCCCAATCATAAGGTCTTTGTGTACTATCGTTTTCAATAGTAGCACCAAAGTATCCTGTTACACTTGTACTAGGCTCTACTAACTCGTCTGGTGTATCTGTTGTACCACTACCTACTGGATATGTAATCTCCAACTCAACAAACATTCTTCTTTGTGAACCATTATCCACACCACCACTTTGTGGGCTTACTTTATCATATGTTGGATTACCACTAATACCACTATTAACTTGTGTACTATCTGGCATTAATTGTATCTCTACATGAGTGGTTCCAATACCTCTCACTTGTGTTAACTGTACAGTCTGGTCTACAGAAATACCATAATCCCCATCGTCCAACTCCACACTTAAAACATTAGTAATCTTTGTACCCGGTGGAAAGAAGTTAGACACAACACCACCAACTAAACTACTTGTACCATTAGACCAATCTCCTAAACCACTTGCATTTAGGCTGTCTACATCTAAACTAATTACATCACCTTCAGCCCAACCACTATATCCTACAGCCCAACCAGCCTTAGTTACATACTTACCAGGTTCAGTTACATTGTCGTCTGTTGGTAATATAGGAAGAACAACTCTTTCTACTATAGCCTCATCACTAAATCTTCTTCTGATGTGGTCAAAGTTACCTACAGTATCCCCTCTTGTTGTATCCCCAGAAATAGGAGCAATACCACCAGAGGCACCATCTCGACCTATCTCATTACACACTAAGTATCTCCAAGACACATCCCCAGAACCAGCACCCAACTCGTTCTTATCTGCAGCATCTATAGCCCATGTCTTAAAGTTACCGTCTAATAACATAGTCATTTGTTTTTCAAGTTCGGCTTTAAGATCTACACCGTTTGTACTTACAGACCTTCTTAAGTCAAGTACATCATGTTCTGTGATTACATCGTGAAACTTTTGATCTGGTCTGTCCGACACACCTGCTGGAATAGCCCCAAAACCATGTAAATTAGCAAACCCACCATGTAAGTAAGATAACGCGCCGTTGGTGTTGTTTAAAGGATCAAACCCACCTGTACCACTCGCATCATTTCTTCTAAACACAAAACACATTGGAATAGCGTACACATAGCCGTCTACAGTACCTAATAAAGAAGCACTAGTTTGTGTTCCATTACCCGCAATGTATAAACCACTATCTTTAATACCATAAGAAATAGCAGAAGACACAATAGTATTAATACCAGTGGATGTTGTAGTTAAGTTAATGTCCCCACCACTTACACTTATTAGTTCTACAGAGTTTAAGTTTACAATAGGTGTAACTACAGTAATAAAAGAGTTAGCACCATCACTTAAAGCATTAAAGATTTCTGTAGCCAAAGCACTTGTACTACCTAATGTAACATCGAAGTCATCATTACCTGGTGTTCTAGGACCCGCTACACCCGTAAGAGTTACACCATTAATTGTAATGGTATCTCCTACTGTTAAAGGAGAACTAATAACTTCAATAAAGGCTTTTACTGTTTGTCCATCTGCAGGTACAAACATAAAGTAAGGTACACCTGTTATTTGTGTCCCTTGAGCCAACACAGAAGCGTTATTAAAACCGTTTTGTGTTTTAAAGTTTACATTCTCTACTTGTCCTGTTTTACGAATCCTATATTGTACTTGAACTCGTTGTGTAGATTCTGTATTAAGGATAGGATCTTGAATGTTATCTTGTAAGGCTACATTAACCGAACTTTGTGTATTACCATATCTGTAAATAGTATCTTGACTAGGTTTATTAGGTCTATCAGATCCTCCAGATAAGTTTCCTGTAAGTGGGTCTAAAATCAAAGCTGCTGGATTAGTAGTAGTAAAAGTATAGTTACCGGCTGTACCCCCTACAACAGATCTTATTAGTACTGTGTCTGTACTAGAAATAGATAACTGTGCTGTTACAAGTGTACTAAAAGAGTTTGTAGGATTATTAATAGCGTCTCGTATATTACCGGCGGTAATGACAGCAGAAACTCCAATCTGAAACTCGTCTACAACAGGTACACCGGCTGTAGCCGTAAGAGGTAATCCATTAATAAATAAAACATCACCTGGTAATACTGTAACAGGATCGGCTACTTGAACAGAACCACTACCATGAGGAGAAGGGGCTACCATAGACTTAAACACTTCTAAGAAAACAAAGTCTGTTCTTTTCACATCTGGTGCTGTTCCACCATTAACAGGGGCGTTATCTAAAGTAATAGTGTTTTCACTAACCAAGTCTGTATTAGTAAACTCAATAGTAATAGGATTGTTGGCCACAATAGCGGTAACCTTCTCCATCACGAAACTGTTTACAGTAAAGTTTGGATCTGTTGTTAAAGGAAACGAAAACCTTGGTAGTAAGTCCTTACCTTTTAGTATAAAGCCAGAAGGTAAAGTTTTATCAAGTAATAAACTTTGAACCTCTTTACTAATGTCTGAACTTAGATTTAACTCTGAATCTAGAATAGGTTTACCACTTTGGTAAACCGTACTATCCCAAGAGGCGTCTGTTGGGGACAAGTATCTTGATGTAGTAGTTCCAGAATAGTATTTCTGCTTAATGGTCATTTGCCTTCTCCATTACTA
>Ga0255763_1000371_pt1 | contig 49849 bp, 48 predicted proteins | sample 041ome_2_FD_179963 | JGI IMG/M metagenome (GOLD analysis project Ga0255763, IMG submission 179963) | Coastal salt marsh microbial communities from the Groves Creek Marsh, Skidaway Island, Georgia - 041406US metaG (version 2) | ecosystem: Environmental > Aquatic > Marine > Intertidal zone > Salt...
AACGGAAGAAACCATGACCGAGGGTGAGGCCAACGAAGCGACCTTGACCTCGAGCGAGGAAACAACCGAAACACACGTTTCTCCGCCCACAGGCCCACCCTCGGGGCCTCCCTCCGGCCCACCTTCGGGGCCTCCCTCCGGCCCACCTTCGGGGCCTCCCTCCGGCCCACCTTCAGGTCCTCCAAGTGGACCCCCCTCGGGCCCTCCCGGCGGACCGCCTTCTGGCCCACCCTCCCAGACAGTGAGCGAACCTGACGTGCAGGAACCCGAAGCAAAACCGCCCGTCGAAGTATCCCCCGTCCCCGACTTACCACTTGCTCCAGAACCCGTTGAATCCCCTTCCAAAGAAACAACAGAACCTGCGGCAGAACCTGCACTGGAACCGGTTCCCGAACTTTCATTGGAACAGCCTGCCCCAGAAACGGCTGCACCCGTCGTTTCTCCCGAGAGCGAATCAAATCAAACAGCTGCCGATACGTCTACCGCCGATGTTCTCGCCGAAAAAGAGGCCGAACTCGAACGCCTTCACATGGAAAACGCTCGTCTCCGTCAGTCGATGGCGGGAGCGACCGAAGTCATCGAACAACTGGAAGAGCCACCGATGCCCCCGCACGTCGATGAGAACATCGTGATTCCCTCGCACGTGGTTTCGGATTTCGTCCGCATCGGGAGGCAATTGGACAGGGAACACCTCGTCCGGGCGACCATGGGTTCGGTGGCGATGCTTCACCCTGAGCAGCCCAATCTCATGATCTCAAGCCGCAATATGGTGACCTTGCCCCGAATGAACGAGCGCAGTTTGTGCGCTGCTCCTCTTGGGAGCATGTCGCCCCGTGGGGCGCCCGGGGACTGGCATGTCATGGAAGTGGTGTTGGCTTCGGTCTCCATGGTGACAGGAGGTCCCGCGGCCGTGATTCACATGCATGGTCCGCACACAACAGCCGCCAGTTGCGAGCAGGACTTGGTCCTCTTGACGCCGTTGGACGCCGTGGGGAAACACCACATCGGGAAGATCATCATCGTTGACCCTGACCCAGACCACCCCGAAGAATTCCTTCGTCAAGTGGCAGAAGCGCTTCAGCAAGGCGGCATGCGATGCGTTGTCGTCCGCGGCAACGGCGCATACGCTGTGGGGGCGGATTTTGACCAGGCATGGGCAAACGCTGCGATGTTGGAACACAGCATGCACATTCACCTGCTTGCCCGCCAAGCCAACCTTAAGATTTGATTCTTCATATACGCTTGAGCGGCCTTTACCGATGAGGTGAATGGCTTGGACGACCGGAACGTTTTGAGGTTGAACGAACCCAACGGGTTCGTGAATTTCGGGACTTTATATGTGGTCAACGGGTCAACGCCTCGGAAGGGAACGACCATGAACGAAAAGACCGTGTTTGACGTAGAAATAGCAGACGCATCTGGGCACTCCGTTGTGCAGATGTCACAGAACGAAATCGCCGAGAAGGCCACCCAATCCCAGGGCACCTGGGTGTTTGTGAACGACCAGTTGGTCAGCGCCGCCGATGTTGCCTCCATGAACTTGGACGCTGGCAGCCGCATTCGCTTGATGCCCGGCCTCGTTGGTGGCGCCGATGCGCCCACCTTCGACGTTGAAATCGCCGACAGCACCGGTCACAGCGCCGCTGTGATGACCCAAGCTGAGATTGCAGAAACCGCCAACCGCTCCGCAGGCACCTGGGTGTTTGTGAACGACCAATTGGTCAGCGCCGCAGACGTCGCCTCCATGAACCTGGACGCTGGCAGCCGTATTCGCTTGATGCCCGGCCTTGTTGGTGGCATCACCGCTTGACATGGGCGCCCAACCATGGACGTCCGTCGATGTGGACTTGCTCGTTGAAAACCTCGAACTCGGGTTCGAGTTGGACATCATCGCAACCTTGCTCCAGCGAACGCCATCTTCGGTAGCGATGAAAGTCGTCCATTTGGCTTCCACCGGTCGTTTGGTGATCATGGCTCCAGGAACCTTTGACGCATTGGTAAAGGGTTCGTGGTAAGGAACAGATTCAAAACAGGAAGAACGGTGGCCCACCACGGAGAGAGTGATATGGTTGAACTCGTTGACTACAAATGCGCCTCCTGTGGAAGCCTCGAATCGTTTCACCGAGACCGAAACGGCATCAGCTGCAAAGGCTGCGGTTCCCGTATTTTCATGAAACTCCGCCGACACGGCACCAAGCGGATTTCGGCCGAGTGATACTTGCCTCGCAGAGTTCAAAGACCTTGGACTCAGCAAACCCACCATGTCGGTCTGGCTTGAAACCCACAAGCCACGATATTTCGACGAATTGTTGACCTCCGCTTCCGTCATTGAGGCCTTCACGCACCTCTCGCTCCAGGCCAACCCCCCTCACTTGCTCCTCTCCGGGGCGTCCGGTTGTGGGAAAACCACAGCTTACCAACTCATCTGCCGCCAAGTTCTCGGCCCCTCATGGCGGTCAACCACGCACGTGTTGCAAGCGCGTGACCTCGCAGGTTCTGCTGGCGCCATGGCCAAATTCGAATCGTTCTTACGACCCGCAGGCTCCGGCTCAGAGGATACACTTGCTGGTCGAACAAGCCTTGATGCCTTCGACCACACCCTCAGTGCAACGGGCGATGCGACCCCTTCACCGGCTCGGAACGATACGGAAGCACTCGTCGTCGGACAGCGGGCCCCCGTATCCCGAATCATTGTCATCGAAGACGCCGATTATCTTGGTCGCGCTCGGCAATCCTATCTCCGCCGCATGATGGAAGAAAGCAGCCGAAGTGCACGCTTTATTTTCACGACCCAAACCCCATCTCGAGTGATTGAAGCGCTGCGTAGCCGAACTCAGCACGTTCGCATGCCCAATCTCACTCGGTTGATGATCGAACAACGTCTTGAGGCCATCAGTGACGCTGAGGGACAAACTCCCTCCTCTGGTGTGCTTGGTGATTTAGCCCACGTTGCAGCGGGCAACCTCCGTAAAGCGATTTTTATGCTTCAACTCCTCGCCGAACGTTCGTTGCTGAACGACCGGAAAAACGTCCAACTCCTCGTTACGAACAGCACGCGAAGAGAGGTTCAGTTTGTGTTGGAGGAAGCCTTACGGGGGCGCGTTCACCAATGGGAATGGGATCGACAAGGCGAGAAAAACATGCGCGTCCTGAAAGGAGCCATGGGCGCTTTGGATGCCGCCATGGCTACGCATGACCTTGACGGAAGGGACATTGTCGATCGCATCCATGAATTCCTTGTCGCCGGGAGGAGCCATTACCCAGAGCCGATGTTGGCCGCCCTTCTCGATGCGGTTTCCCGTTGCGACACGCGCCTCCAGCACTCAACCCAACCCCGCATCCAGTTGGAAGAGCTCCTGCACCAAGTTGCTGAAATTGGCAAATCCCAAACCTCCGGCACGGCGTAAGCGTCATCTAAGGTCGCCGGTCAGCCGGGGTTGGGCGTGTAGCACAGCTGGATAATGCACCGGCCTCCTAAGCCGGAGATCGCGGGTTCGAATCCTGCCGCGCCCGCTTTTCCATGGACAAGAGCCATATTTGGGCATCACCACGGTGTCCCCGGGGAACGCATGGCGGGGGACGACGGGGATGCCTCCAACAGCCTGCCCGATCCGTACGGCCATGGCTTTGTCCGGGGGGAAAATCCCGTTGAACGAACCATGGAAAAATGGGAGCAACAGGAACGCCTCCGTATGCGGTTCGGGGCGCTTGCCCGGCGTCCGGCCATGATCTTCGTCCGCCTGCTGTTTGGCATCTCCGTGGCGTTGACCGCCCTTCTCTCGGTTTTATTCTCCGACCTCGCCCCCCCGAACCCCGGTTATGTGGTGCTGGTCGGGACCGCCCCTCTTGTTTTGGCCACGGTTCCTTCGTTGCTGGCTGGTGAATCGATGTGGCAGGCGATGCAAGCTCGAATCTCCTTACGAGAAATTGATGACAAGAGTTCAACAGGAAAACTTTCGCTGCGCTCGCAGCCCGGAATGGACCGAATTCTCGAAGCCCTCAACGACGTGCGTCGGGCCAACACCATCAACACTCTGTTGGCGCTTAGTGCGTTGTTTTTACTCGGCATCGGGACGGTTATCAGCGAAGGCTCCTTGGTTTGGAACCTTGCGTTCTTGGTCTCGATGACGATGGGCTTTGCCCATTCATTTCATTCCTTCTTTACATCGGATTTGGTCCGACAACAAGGCGATAAAATGGCCTGCTTGGTGCACCACGCCCCGACACATCACCCAACACAACTGGGGTCCATTCTCGGAGAACTCATCGTCCTCCATCTCGACCCAGATTTGTACTTGGATTGGCTTGATTGGCTTACCCTCTTCCGAAAGAGCATCCTTCCAGGATACGACAAAGACCAGGCATGGGAACGGGTGTTGTACATTCTTCACCTCCATGCGAAGAACGATCTGTCCGATGAGATGGCTTTCCGGGAACTGAGCGAGTTTATCCGTCCGGACGCCATGGCCGAGGTCTTGCTTGACGGGGAGGCGAAGTTCAACTGGCGTTCTCTCCAGCGTCTTTTGGCGCACGCCCGCGTTTGGCAGCCCAGCGCCTTTCGCCTGCTCGAGCGTTTGCAAAACGATCTCTTGGCAGGGACGCCGACCATGTTACGGGCACCTTGGCGGATGGACGTTTCCCTTGACGCTGAGTGTGACGAGGGTACGGGTCATCTGTTCATCGCTTTGAACAATCAAACCTTCAAGCAAGCCGTGGCGCGGATTGAAGTGATTTGTCCTGGAGGGGAACCGTTTGCACGGGACCACCGCTTCGAGCTCCAAGCCTGCCCTCCCCCGCGCCACTCCATCCGCCTTAATGCAGAAAGTGAAGACGACGCCCTGGATTGGGTGCCCCGTTACCTTCAGCAAGGCGTTGTATTGTGGCTTGGCGTGGCCTGGCCCGAGCGGGTGGACGGCGATCGCTACGTGCAAGTTATCCTCAGGGATGAAGAAGGGGTCGTCCTTGAATCGAGGGTGCTCAGGACGGTCGTTTCACGAAGGACAAGCACCCATACGCTCAAGAAAAACAAGAACCTTGAACGTGCTCGAGCATGGGCTTCAAGGCCCATGCCCAAGGTCACTTCGCCCTGAGGGCCGACGATTTCCATCCTGGCTTGTCTGACGACGCAAGCGCGCACCTTATGGCGGTCCTCCGTCTCGCCGAGGTAAGGGGCGTATCAACATGGAAGCATGGGATATCATCGTTCTTGGCGACGGACCGGCAGCACTCTATGCTGCAGCAGAGGCCGCAAAAGGCGGAGCAAGCACCTTGATGATGTCCGCAACGGGACTTGGAAATCCCGGCAACGCCGCGCTCGAAGGGCTTTCAGCACCGATTCAAGAAGCCAACAACCGGAGCCACCGAGAGGACACCATACGCGCAGGAGGCTTCCTCTGCGACCAAGACATCGTCTCCGAGACCACGGCAGGAGCCATCAAGCACGTTGACCTGCTTGAACGGCGAGGCCTCAATTTCCGTAGAGACCAACAAGGCCTCCCCTTGGTGCGGAAGGCTCCCGGCCATGCTCAACAACGGACAATCGACGCTGGTAGCGCGACCTCAAACGGCCTCCAGCACGTCGCTGAAGAACAATGCATGCGGCACGGCGTCATTCGGCGAGGCGATCAACTCCCACTGACCCTCGTTCACACCGACCAATCGGTGGAAGGTATCGTGGCTCTCGACATGATCAACGGTCGCTTGATTGGCCTCCAGTGCAAAGCCCTCATCATCGCCGACGAGGGATTTGAAGGTGCTTTTTCAAGCGGCGTGGTCGGTTTGGGCATGGATATGGCGTTCCGTGCCGGCGCCCCCCTCCGTGACATGGAGTTCATGACGCATCACACACTTGCGATCAAAGACACCAACATCGTTCTCCCCGCCGGCCTCCTCAACGATGGAGCGGCTTTGCACGAAGGTTCAGGCGCCCCCATCGAAATCGTCGGGAAATCCTCCCTGGAAATCACTCAGGCTGTCCAAGCAGCTGTTCAACCCGTCCTCGATGCCCGCAACATGGGCGAGTCTGCGGCGTGGTGGGGGTCTGTTTTCCGACTTGTGAAACAAAGGACGGGCATCGACATGAACCGACAAACCGTTCCGCTTTTCTCAACGGTGGGTCACACCATCGGCGGCTTGCCGGTGGACGCGATGGGTCGCTGTGTTGTGGGCACGTGGTCTCGATGGTTTACGGGACTCTACGCAGCGGGCGATGCTGCCTGCACAGGCCTCCACGGGGCAGCTGCTCTCCCCGGAAATCGCTTGTTGGACGCCTTGACTTCGGGCGCCTCAGCCGGACAGTCGGCGGCACAGTGGGTTGGCGAACGAAAATTCAGCACGTCTGCACGGCTCGAAGGTGCTTTGGCGCAAACTCAGGCCGATCTCTCCGCCATGATGCAAAGTGAAAGCGAAGGACATGTCGTTCGCACCGGCTCGGTGATGGCCTCTTTGCACGCCGCTCTGGCAAGCACACCGACGTTTGACGAGGCCTCCATGAACGGTCTCTTGACCAAATTGGAAACGGTCGCTCTTGCTGCAGAATCCTTGCACCTTGACCAAACCTCCCTGATCGCCAACACGAACCTTCTCGAAATTCTTCGTGTGCAAGCCGCTGTGCGTATGGTCACAGCCTCCGTTCAAAGTGGATTGGCCCGCAAGGAGTCTCGTGGCTCTTTCGTCCGGGAAGACTACCCTGAAACCGACGATAACTTCCTTCACCACAACACCGTTGACAAGCACGGTACCGTTGCCACGCTGGCCCTCAAGAAAGGGACGGGCGGCCATTGGGTCCTTGCTCCACAATGAACAAAGACATCGGCGGTGTCCCCATTTGTATGGCGACGCTGTTTGAGAAGATCATCAGCGGCGAAGTTCCTTCCCATCACGTGGCAAGCGGCGAAGGCTGGTATGCTTTTCTCGATATTTTCCCGCGACGCGAAGGCCATACGTTGGTGATTCCAACCGCCCCACGGCAACGCCTCTCCGAACTCACTCAGGCCGAGCGTCATCGATTGATGGACGGCGTTGCAAACGTCCAAAACCTTCTTACAAGGCGTTTTGGAACCACCGATTTCACGGTCTGCCTCCACGACGGCCCTTTGGCCGGTCAAGAGGTCCCGCACGTCCACATCCACGTCCTTCCGCGTACCGAGGGTGACGGCGGCGGGACGCTGATGTCCATGTGGCCGCACCACCCCGCAAGTGAACCGGACCACGAAACCCTTCGCGCCTTAGCGGCAAGCCTGCAGGATGTGGTTTGATGGCCACCATCGTCACCGAACAAGAGGAGTTGGAGCACAACGGCGAAGTTTTGCCCGTTCTTTCTGCCTCAGCCAAAAAAATGCGAATTGACAAATTGCTTGCGACACCCCTGCCGACCCCCACATCTTCGGTACCCGGTTCGTATCTTTGGACGAAGATCGCATTTTGGATGTGCCGAAGAGCGTCAAGCGTTCAGTTTCGCACCACCTCATCGTCAAGCGTCGAACTGCTTGAGCGCAACGGACCGGGAGCCATGTGTTGTGGATGGCACACAAACGGGTTGATGGATCCCCTCGGTATCTTTCTTCAACACCCGAAAGAGTTCGTCGTCGGTGCGCGGCACGATTTGGTGACAAGACCCTTGCTCGGCTGGTGGACACGAAGACTGGCCGTCCAGCCTGTTGTCCGAAAGGCGGAGTTGCTTCGGGGCGGATGCACGGAAGAGGAAGCGATGCACCTCAACGGCCGTTCCTTGCTTGCTTTGTCAAGTGGGATTGCGCACGGTTTCGGTTGCGTGTTGTTTCCGGAGGGAACCAGCCACGATAAGTCGCACATGATCCGCTTCAAAACGGGGCCGATTCGCACGGTTCTCGCCGCGGCAGCTTTGGCGAAAGCCAACGACCTCCCCCTTCCGAAACTCGTGCCGGTTGGCCTTCATTTCCGACGACGAGAATTGTTTCGCACCGACCAATACATCGAATTTGGACCGGCCATTTCTCTCAAGGATGAACAGATCCCCGAAGCGATGGTTGCTGCGGTCAAGCACGGGGAGTGGGTTGAACCTCCCGCTGAAACCGTCCATGAAATCCGCGATGCTCTCCAAGAGGCGTTGCCTCCTCTCACGCCTCACGCATCCACCTGGGCGGAACACCGAGCCCTGCATTTGATCGCACATGTACGCGCACGGGCCAACGGCAGGGTGCTCCCATCGTGGCAACATGAAGTCCACGCCGCCCGAGCGGTTCGCGATGGATGGCCGAACCGAAAACCGGCGTTCCCTCCCGAGCCTCTGCAGGGGGAGAGCATCGAGGTTGCAACCCAGGCCGCGCAACTCCTCGATCGGCACGGACTGGACGGTCGTGACTTGGACTCCAGCGGCCTTGGCTTGCGGCGAGCGAGGGTTGTTGATGCGCCCAGCGGCCTTGTGCGGATGGCTTTGTTTGCGGCGATGCTTCCCGTTTTCCTCACCTCGCTTGGACCGCAGGTTGCGTTGGGTCGCCTGCTTGGCGATTCCACCGACGAAGGCTTGGATGCAAGGACCAGTTACCAATTTCTTGCGGCCTTTTTTGGTTCTCTTCTGGTGTGGCCTGTCGTCGCAGCTCTGTGGACTGGAGGGATTTGGTGGCAGCAGGAAACCGTCGCTGCAACGTTCGGTCTTTCATCCGATTGGCTCACGGGCCTTACGGGGACGACTGCACTGAGTTTACTCGCAGTGTATGTTGGCTGTTTCCCGTTGTTTTGGCTCAGCGGAAAGCTGTTTGCTGGCGCTTGGGATGCTTGGGTTGACCTCAAGAAAGCATGGGCTCGGGTCTCGATGCCTTCAGACGACAAAGCGCGCTTGGCGGAATGCTTGAACCAACTTGCCTCCACGGAGGGTGGACTTCAAACGGGATGAGGGCTTCGCTTCACCATGACGCCCCAAGAAGCAGTGGACCAAATCAAACAGTGGCTCACGGAAGAACGCTTGTCGGCGAAGGCCCAGGACGACCCAAGAGCGCATGCGCACTTTCTCATTCGGTACCCGAGCGGAAAGCAAGGCCACATGTTTGCCATCGTCATTCCCAAAGGACGGGATTTGGTGGCCGCCTCAAGCATGACTCGCGTTGATGAAGGCCAGCAAAAAGAGATGGTCGACCACATGAACGACGAGGACAGCGATTGGTCCGAATGGATTCATGAGAGCCGCCTCCACCTCATCCGAACGGGCGTGGATTGGGTGGTTCACATGGGCCACGTTGGTGACAAAAAACCAGGCCCTCTCCAAGCCTTCAACGTCAGCCTTCCGATTTGGTTTGACGGCTTGACCAAAAACGAATTCATGAACAGCCTACGGAAATTATGGCTGGCCAAACTGGCGTTGATTCACGAGATCAAGTACTCCTACGGGCCGGGCATTGGAAAACCTGGACCCGTCGACGACTGGGCGAAATCAAAGCAATCCCCTGGTGAAATACCGCAAGAAAACTCGGGCCCGACCCCGGAAATTGAGTTTGACGAGAAGATGTCCTTTGGCTCGGGATTCAACCCCTCAGAATGGGCGTAAAACCCAGTTCCTTCGGTTCCAAAACAGTTTGACGGTAAGCCAGCCGCACGCTGGTGAAACTGACCGATAAGGAGCGCGGTTAAGTAGGAGAAAAGTCTCCAAAAAATTGCGAAGTCCGGGGTATACCTATGAATCAGAAACTAAAATCCGTGAGCCTTGCCTCTTTGATGGTCTTGTCCGTCATGTCCTCTTTGCTGTTGGCCTCCGTCACGGCAAGTGCGAGCACCGTTGTCATCACCGAAGCCGTGCAAATCGTTGACGGTGGAACCGCTTCTGACTCTCAGGCCGCCGTGACTGCCGACAGCTCGGGCAACGTCCACGTCGTGTGGACCCGTAACAACTTGCACCTCTACTACGCCATGCTCTCGCCTCGCGGCGAGACGATGATCGATGCGACCCAAATCACCAACTCCGGCCTTCACAAGATTTGGCACCCCGACATCGCAGTCGATGAATACGACCGGATCCACGTCGTGTGGGCTGACAAAGCAGGTCAACACGCCATCATGTACTCCGTTCTTTCCCCGTGGGCTGCGCCGATGGACGGCATGGCCTCCGACGACGGGACCATCACCGCGATCGATGACACGATCATCGAACGCCGCTCGCAAAACCGAGACTGGCCCGCCATCGATATCGACAGCCAAAACAACGTCCACATCGTCTGGCAAGACAACTACGATGAACTCAGTCGTTTCTTTAACCAACCTCAGATCTATTACTCCATGATCCAGCCCGACATCAGCTCGGGCGCAGTCGTCACGCTCTTTGACGACACTCTGCTCACGCCCATCATTGGGCACAAGGGCCACCCCGATGTGGTCGTTGACGCCAACGATTATGTCCAAATCGCTTGGGACGACACCCGCGGTGGAAAGGTCGAACTGGCGTTCGTCGTTGACACCTCCGGGTCAATGTACTCCGAATGGGCCGACATCTGCACCGTTGTGTACGGCGGGAACTTTGCTTCCGGACCCTACTTCCAAGGCATCAAGCCCATGCTTGAAGAAGGCAACATGACGGTTTACGAGACCATCTACGGCCTCGGGAACACCCTGCCAGGTGCAGCGAGCTCCGGAAACTGTCAGGGTTACAACAAAAACACAGGCCCCCGAACCACGCCACTCGGACAAACCCCTGGCGACGATTCCGGCGGTATCCGCAAGCTGCCTGGAACCATCTACAACGGAAACACGTACTCCGGATACTCAGGCGAAGATTGGGGACCCGGATCCAACTGGGCCTGCCTTTCTTGGAAGGATGCCAACGGCAACGTCCCGGGCAACCCTCCAACACAAGATGACCACCGATGGAACCCCAACGCCACCAAGATCGTCATCCCCGTGTCCGACGAAGGACCCAAAGACGGCGACCCATCGCAACAAGCCGACGACAAAGCCGCCATCCAGGAAGCACATGACAACTGCTTGCTCGCTGGCGTCATCCCTGTTGGCTTGTACGGCCAAGGCTACGGCGGAGCAGGAAACATCCAATCCCACTTCATGGACTTGGTTCAGTGCCCCAACGGTATCGTCTCCACTCAAACCCGAAACTGTCCCGGAAACACCCTCGGCAACACCGACGCCGGTGGCCAAGCTTACGAATTCCCATCCGGATCAGGGACCAACCAAATGGCCCTTCTTGTGGAAGCCATGGTTTACATCTCCACCAACAACTCCCGTGAGATCTACATGACCGTCCTCGACCCGTACGCCAAGATGGCCAACGACCCCAGTTTCACCCCCGGTATCCGGGGCACGACGGCCAACGGTGGAGCGTACAACGAAGACACCGGTGCAGCCGCTGACGGCCACCTTGTGGTTGTTAACGACACCCGTGTGACCATCGACGACGCCTTCTCCTTCCACCCCTCCATCGGCGTGGACAACCAAGGCAACACCCACATTGCATGGATGGACGGTCGAGATTATGGCTTTGAGAAAGATGTCAACTACGAGGTCTATTACACCAAACTTCGCCTCCAAGGTGCTGGTGCTTGGGACGGCGCCGATCAAGGGCTGTCCACGTACGCCATCAAGAAGATCAACGACACCCCCATCTCCAACGTGGAAGGCAAGAACGGCTTGCCACCCGCATCCCCGTATGCCGGGAATTCCGCTTTCCCGTCCCTCTTGACCGACGACCAGAACAACGTCCACATCGCGTGGGTTGACTCGGCAAACCTGTCTGCAGGAGAGGAAGTCCTCTACGTGCGCTTGAACCAAACCGATTTGACCGGCGACGGCGAAATCGCTCTCGACCCCTGGACACCTGTTGCCGTGACCTCATGGAATTCAAACAAACTCGGTCCGAACAACGGCCGTCAACCCGCCATCGGTATGCCGCCCGCCTTTTCCAACGATTTGGGAAGCGGTGCCCACATCGCATGGTCTGACACCAACACGTGCGATGACAATGGAAACAACAACCGGTTCACCATTTGTTATTCACACATTTTGACCGGCCAAGTCGACGTTGAATTTGATGTTGGAGAGACCTTCTACCACGTGATTGAACCCGGACAGCAGACCATTTACAACCTTACCATGAACAACTCGACCCCTGGACCGAAGGACCTCGTTGCCGATACCTACGGTTTGAACATCTCCGGCGTTCCGATGAACTGGACTGCAAACTTGTATTTCGCATCCAACCACTCGAGCATTTTCCCCGACACCCCGATTTTCCTCGAGGGCGGTGAAGACATTCGGTTTTACATGCGGGTTCAAGCCCCGTCCATCTATCAGGCCAACGGCGACGAGCTTGCTGAAATCCGGATCACTGCTCAATCCTACAAGGACCCTGCCATTCAGAACGACATCACCACGTTGACCCTCATGGACGTCGTCCACGGCATCAACTTGGACACATCGCACAGCATGGCGGACATCGAGCAAGGCGATACGGCCCTCTTCTCGATCACCATCACGAACACCGGCAACGTCCACGACGCGTTCGTCTTCTGGGACCCGAACAGCCTCGAAGGGCAACAGGAATGGCTGCTTCCGTTCGGCTGGCAGGTCAACTTCCCGATTCGCATTGAACTTGACCCCGGCCAATCGGTGACCAAGAACCTCGAGGTCTTTGTTCCCACATCCGAAGACCCCGGCGCCTTCGTGATTTACGTGAAGGGTTGGTCCGAAGGAGAGCCCATCAAGTCGGTGGAGAAAGGAACCTACGACATCCTTGAATTGGGGGTCTTCGTTTCCATCCGTTCCACGGGCAACATCGTGTTTGCTGCCGACGACCGTTCTTCACAAGTGAAACCAGGAGAGTGTGCTTCCTACACCATCAATGTCACGAAGAATTTCGATTCCGGTGACCTTGTGTTCGCCACTCCCGGTGCGCCAGAAACGAAGCCTGACGGCATTGCAATGGACGCCTGGCGAGAGGAAAACTGGCAGGTCACGGTGGACTTTGCGAACGCCACCGGCCCCGGTGATGCCGGTGACGGCCTTGGCGACCCGATCGCTTGGACCATCCCGGGCGGCGCTGAAAAGGTGACCAAGCGCGTGAGCGTCCACATCTGTGCCCCAACCAACGCCACCGCAGGACTCGGCCCAGCGATCACGCTGAAAGGCTACCTTGACGGTTACCCGAGAATCTCAGATTCGGTCATCTTGTCAACCAATGTGGTCCACGTGTATGACCTCGATGCCGGCATTGACCCCGATATCGGTACTGAGTTGAACGTAAACCCCGGCCAACAAATCGTGTTGCCCTTCACCGTCACGAACGACGGAAACGGACCTGACCGGTTCGACTTCCGACTGGCACGGGTGACCGATGCCTTCGGCGTGGACGTGATTTGGGACATCGATATTCCACGGGAAACGTTGCAGGAACTCACGCCGGACACCTATCAGGCGTTTGATGTCATCATGAACGTCCCCGACCGAGTCCAAGCTGGTGAATACACCGTCGTCCTGCAGGCCTTCTCCGAAGAAACCTATCCGGACGCCAACGGCCGCGAGACGCGTGTCCGTGATACGGTCGTGCTCATTGTCACGGTTGACGAATTCCATGACATGCAAATCTCGATGGACCCAACGGTGGACAACGCCATCAAGACCTCTGCCCCCGGACGCATTGTCCGATTCACGTTCAACGTGACCAACAATGGAAACGTCGCCGACATCCCTACCCTCAACAACCACACGGCTCAGCGCGATGGCGATTCACTTCTTTGGAACGAACTGCCTGGCATGAACATGTTGGACGGCTGGAGTGTCGAGTGGTTCATGCTGAAGCAACTCAGTGCGGATGTCGTGGTCGAGCAATCCTGTGTTGAACTCGATGCAACCGCCACCGAATTCCCTGAAGACCAGTGTGTCAAAATCAAGGTTGGTGAAGCTGCTGGAAAACCCATCTATGAGTACCGCCTCCCTGAAATGGCGCCCTACGAGACCGCTCAAGTCGTTGCAGCCGTGTCCATCGGCACCAACGCTAAACTGGACACCCGACCCCTTGGCCTGAAGGTTGTCTCCATGTTTGGCGACATGGAGAACGACGGTGACCACGACGACTCCCCTGCATGGAGCGGTGACGACTTTGACAGCAACGAGTTCATCGTTACGCTGCGCTTGCGTGCACCAAACCTGGAGATCAAGGAAATCATCCTGCCACCAACGCTCAACGGAGAAGTCGACTCGACCATCCCTATCGGCATCATCTTGCAGAACACCGGGAACGTCCATGCAACGGACATTGAAATCGTCCTTTGTGAATACGATAAAGTGAACGACGCTGATCTCATCAAGGAAATCCGTCAAAACGGTTGCGAGGAAGACCGCATCGTCATGCGGCAGGTCGTCGGTGCTTTGCTTGCACCCGATGCAACCGAAGAGGCGAAGGAGATCGAACTTTACCTGCTCTACCCCGTTACGGCTGGAAGCAAAGGCGTCTACGTCGTTGTTGACCCGATGAATGAGATCGTCGAATCCGATGAGCGCGACAACGTCAAAGCCATCGGTGAGGCGCTTGAATCCGAGAGCCCGGTCTTTGACATGGCGAAGGAAGTCGTGAGCAAGACGGCTCTACCGTTTGCGGTGATCGTGCTGACCATTGCGCTCTTGGGCGTTGTCTACTTGGTGGGCAAGGGTCGTCGCGACGAAGTGAACAAGCGTCTTGCCGAGCAATCTTCGCTTGTTTCGGTCCTCGCAGATGAAACGAACTGAGGCCTTCCTCAGGAGCCGGTGCCTGGACCGAGGTACCAGCGGAGCTCTGTGTCCAGCGGCGTTGCGATGACTTGACCTGAGCGTCGGGCGATTTGTTTCTCCAACCTCGAGCGCAAGGTCTGCAAGACCTGTTCAGGGTTATGACCTGCCATCAATTCCTTCTGCACCAGGGCAGTCAGGTCAATGCGGTCGCCCGATGCTTCGACCATGTTCTGAATGAGGCTCCGTTCTTCGTATGTGTCAAAATCGGATTCAACCGCAGCAGACACCCGGTGGCGAATGTGTTGGTGGAGGGAGATGAGGGCGTCTCGTTGGGCATCCAGGGTCTCCATGATGTTGGCGAGCGATCGCATGTGGGCGAGGCCTTCAGCCACAGCGATCTTCTTTCGTCCGCTCAACGCTTCGGCAATCCCCACGGACGCTTCTGGCAGGGAGCCTGACAAGCGCATGGGTCCACCTTTTGGAAGACGACGTGATTCACACCGGAAGAGGTCCGGCCCGATGTCCATCTGAATGGAAAACGCCTGCTCAACGGAGTAAATTGTTTTGGGAGGACCGCCCTTTTCAGAAGGCACCTTGGCCTTTGAAACCATCCCACCTTCTTCCAATTCCTTCAGATGCTTGACGATGGCGGGCTGAGATACCCCGATCAGCTCGGAGAGTTGCATGGCGTAGTGAGGTTCCCTCGCCAAGAGTTCCAAGATTTGCCTGCGAGTGCTGTTGTGAAGGAGGTACAGGGCCTTGTCCATGTCGGTCATGCTTCTCAACTCGAGGTTGGGTAGTGACCCGCCCCCTAAGAACTCACCGTCGTTTCAAAGTTCGTCCCATTCCTTCCAAGCACCGGCCGTTTGTTCGGACGGCTTTGCGGGTTCTTGGCGAGCCTTCGGAGCAGCGTTCGGGATTTGGTCAGATGGTGATGCGAGCGGAACGCCTTCGTCCCACGATGCAATGATGGCTGCGCTTGCGGCTTCTTGAACGAGGTCTTCAGCGGTTTTCGTGCTGGTGGCGCGCTCCGATTTGGCATGTTCTTGAGCTCCTTCCACATCACCTCGCATCAAGGCGAAAACCTGTTCAGTGGTGAGCATGGTCCCCGCTGCAACTTCGGGCAGCCCGTCAACGTAGGTTTCGGACTGTGCTTTTTCTGCCGTGTCGGCAAACGGCGGGGCCACGGTCTGCGACGGAGGTTGGTGAACGGTTTGCTCAGCTTGTTGAAAGAACGTGGGGTGGTCTGGAGTGAGGTCGGTGAGGGGGATGAGGTTCCCGTCACTGCCCACCATCACGACGCGTGGAGCCTTACTGGGCTTTGAGACGAAGTAAATGATCAGCGCAATGGGGGTGGTCATCACGCCGAGGCAGCAAAACGAGACGCCGATCATCAACCATGTCGAACCAAACAACTCAGACTGCATTGCATTGATGCTCATCAGGTAACCCTTCGATTCGGTGCAGTCGTTTTCACACGTCACGACCAGAGCGTATTCGTAGGATCCGTTGAGGGTCCACGAGGCGACTTCTCGCATCGCCACAGCATCGGCGTTCATCGGTTGGAAGTCCTGCAAACACTTCTTCTCCTCGATGGCTTCTCCGACGACACTGAACCCTTCAACGCGGTAGAGTTCAACCGACATGACTTCGTCCTCGGCCACTTGGTAGAAGCGGTAACAGGTGTCGTTGAGCGCACCGGTCTCAAAGGTCCCTTGACCGGTATAGACATCGTGGTTCTGTTCTCTGGGGTCCATGGAAGACGAGATGGCCCCCGATTGACTCGACATGACGACGACGCCGAGCAGGACCATGATGCCGCCAGCCATCCCCAAGCGAAGCGCCCACGGCGACCGCTTCTCAGCCTCCGGTGCTTGCATCAAAGAGTTCCAAACCCTCTTCCTCAATAAGGCTCGCTCAAGGGATTAAGCCAGACCCAAATCAGCGAGTTTCTCCGGCAAGTAGGTGTCGGTCACGAAATCCAACCCGTATTTTGCCAGCGATTGTTGCTCAGCCTTTTTGCCCAGTTCCAACATCATTTTGATCTGTTCCTGCCACCATGCATCGGCAAACCTCGGGTCGGTGAGTTCCGCCTTCAAGGCGTCAACGTCACGGGTCGAGAGGTCGTCACTCGGCAGGTCGTAAGCCTCAATGTCATCGGCAGTGATGCCCAAATACGTGGCCGTCGGGGTGGCCAAGTATTCCGAAATGTGGGCCGTTTTGATGGCACCGTAGGCAATGGAAGCGAAGATGCGGAAGGACCAGGGGTCACCGTCGAGGAACACCACCACCGGGAGGTCCCACTCCTCGCTCATCCGCTTGAGAATTCGCCGTGTGGAACGAGCTGGTTGCCCTTTCAAATGGAGGAGCCCGCACTTGTACGCTTCGTCAAATCCGTTCTCGATTAAACGGTCAAACATACCACCGGTCTCAATGGCCATGATGAAATTGATGTCGTGCTCGACCAATTCGATCTTCTCTTCTTCCACGTTGTACGGGACGCCGTATCCCGAATCCCCGACATCGTCTCGGGCGTTGATGCGCATCCACTCGCCCCTACGATTGAGTTCACGCAACGTCAGGTTGCCGATCATGCGGGCACCGTCCTCTTCTGGACGGAGTTTGAAATCCTCACGCATGCACTTCGTGACGACCTCCAGATCTTCTGCGAGATTGTTGGATTCGTTTTGAGATGAAAATTTCCCCAACCCCCAACTTTCGGAGATGTAGTACATTTCTCTCAAGGTTGACGATTTTCCAGCGTCGATCATCTCTTCGATGAACTCCACGACGTGCAAGGCCCGCAACAACTGCTTCGCAGAACCTAAGCTTGTGGCGTCGCGAACGGATTTTTTCTTGCCGTATTTGTACACGCCCAAGGCGTTGTCAAAACCGATGTTGTTCTTCGTACGAACGGGTAATGTCATCGTGGGGGCTTCACCTTTGACGATTTTATCGTACATTTCTGTCACAACCTCATGAAGGGCTGCCTTCGTTTCATCAGGTGTGTGGCTCGCCGACATCATGCATCACTCCCGTAGCCCATCAGGGTTTGTTGACCTGCAGTGCGAGGCGGTTCCGCCTCGACGGTAGCATCGCTCTCGTCATCATCGTCCGGTTCGTCGTCTTCTTCAGCGCTTTCTTCCTCGGACAAGACCTCTTCCCGTCGACGGATTTCATCGAGCAACTTCTCGTCCATTTTGGTGGCGCCGATGACGTCCTGACTCCCCCGGAAGAAAACATCCGTGTCGGTCCAATCGCCTTTCTCAAGCCCGCTCAAACTGTAGGCCAAGGTGAAGGTTTGACCGGGGTCAAGGGTGTCCAACTTCCAAGCCCAAACGCCGGTGGCCTCCTTTCGCCCTCCGTGTTCGTTGCCCTCCATCGTGGCACCTTCCTTTTCAGGCCACGCAGCAAGAATTGTGTACGCCCGCGCTCGGGAGGTGTAATTGAACAACGTGATGGTCACGTCGGTTTGTTTGGTTTCCTTGTTCCAGACGGTCTCGCTTTCGGCGATGACAGCGCCCATGATCTTCGTGATGGATCCGGACAAATCGGGAACGGGACGGTCCAAAATCGCCGCTGATTTGGCTGCGATGGCGGGAATGATGTCGTTCACCAGCTCGAATTTTTCTTGGGTTTTGGCCATCTTCTTTTTCTTTTCCAAGTGCTTTCGCAACCCTCGCCCCATTTCGAGCATGGCCTTTCGGACTTCATCCAGCACCTCTTCGTTGTCAGCCAGAGCTTCTTTCGCTTCCGACGTGAACTGGACGTTGGTGCTTGCAAGATGAATCAAAATGGCAGCGGGGCCCTTGGGCACGCCGCGTCCACCCGCTTGGTCCAAGCCGTATTGACGCCAATCCACCGATTCAATGGCCTTGGTGAGCAAACATCCACCCTGCTGGTACATCAAAGGGACTCGGTTGGCAAAGCGCAACACCTCGACCGGTTTGTCAGCGGCCATGCCGTCGCCAAAGATGAGGCCAACTTCGACCTGGAAAGGGTTGCCTTGGGTCACCGTTGGTGCCCGCGTCATCGTCGTGACGAAGCGAGAATCAATGGTTTTTGACAGCCCTTTTTTGATGAGCAATTCTTCAATGGGGGAAAGGCAATTTGTCGGGGGATTCAGCAACTTTACGGGCTTCTCGTTGAGCAAGCGCTCGCCTTGGAAGGCTTCGATCAGGGCTCGGTAATTCTCGGGTTTGAGCGACTTGGGTTTTGCCTTTTCATCGATGTCAGCGGCGGCGAGCAATTCTTTGGCGGCTCTCGTCGAGACACCGGAGAAATTTTTGTAGAGAAACGAGGTCATTCGGTTGTCGGTCGCTTCGGTGCACATCCGTTGCAAGGTGCCCAAGTGAATCCCGTGAGGGTGAGGTTTGATGCTCTCGACCTTTCTTGGGAGCCTCTCCGTGACGCGTGGCCAGTGATGGGTTTCCCCATCAGGGTCCTCAAACGTGATGTCTGCGTGAGGGTTGACGATGCTGGTCATGCGCAAATATTGGTAGACGCTTTGACGGCCCCGTTGGTACTTTGCCTTCATGCGGCACGTGATTTCCAACCCGTGCTCTTTGAGCGAACCGTCGGGCAATTCCCAAATCTCACGGTCCTCGTTGGTCTTCGTCGCTTTGTTTTTGCGGGTATCCAATCCGATGTCAACCACAGCGGCAGAGGTTTCCGTTGCAATCTTTGAGCGAACGTGGGTTTTCCGCCCGGTGGTGAGTTGGCTGTACATGACCACGCCGGTGATGCCGATGCCTTGTTGACCGCGCGATTGACGAATGGCGTGAAAGCGAGAACCGAAGAGAAGTTGCCCAAACACTTTCTCAATGCTGCGTTTTGGGATGCCGGGCCCGTTGTCTTCGGTTTGCAACTCAATGATGTCTTTCTTGTCGTCAATCTTGGTAACTTTCACGCGGATGTCCGGGAGAATCCGCGCTTCTTCGCAAGCATCAAGGGAATTGTCCACGGCTTCTTTGACCGCCGTGATGAGGGAGCGAACGAGGGAATCAAAGCCCAGAAAGTGTTTGTTCTTTTCAAAAAATTCCGAAATTGCAACCTGCTTTTGGTTCTGGGCCATTCGTTCCGCAGTGTCTGTCATGGTCTTCGCCTCCCTCGGTCCTCCTCCGTCTTGATGACGTTGGGCCGACAGATGGCCGTCCCCGTTCTATGAGGGTAAATAAGAGAACAGGCCGGTGAGGATGGAGAACGGCCATTTTCGGACGGACTTCGCTCGTCCGTTAAGCAAAGAGGTCGCTTCTCCAGATGCTGATGTGGCCCGTGAACGCCGATGCCGCCACGGTGAGCGGGCTGGCCAAGTACAGTTTTCCTGGCCCGGACCGCCCTTGGAAATTGCGGTTGATGGCGGACACCGTCACTTGGTTGGGCGTGATGGAAACGCCGGGTCCTGCACCGATGCAGGCGCCGCAGCCGGGATCGATGAGTTTCACGCCGACCTCAAGGAAGAGGTCATGCCACCCGTTTCGAACGGCCAAATCCTTGACCTGACCCGAGCCGTATTGGATGTAGAAGTCAACCCCGTCTTTCACGCTCAAGCCCGCTGCCTTGGCCGCTTGGCAGACTTCGGCGTAGTAGGCGATGTCGTCTTTCTTTCCAGCCGTGCACGAGCCGCCGTAAGCGATGTCGATGGCCACTTCGCCGATGTCACCGATGTTGGCGCCGTTGGTGGGGTCGCTGGGGATGCCTTGATCGGGGTCGCCGGGATGGGCAACCATCGGCACGATGGTCGTGAGGTCAATGGTGTGAACGCCGCCATCGTAGTGAGCTCCCTCGTCAGGAGCGACCATGCGGGCTCGCTGTTCGGGTTCCGAAAGGTGCGGTTGTGCCTTCATCATCCACGTCATCAAGGCATCATCGGCTTCGCAAATGCCCGTTCTGCCCGAACACTCCGTTGCCATGTTGCACAACGTGGCCCGTTCGTCGATCGAAAGTGATGTGAGCCCGGGTCCGCCGAATTCCATGCTCCTGTTCAACGTCAATTCCTTACGAGCATGGTCTGCGAGGATGGCGAGGATCACGTCTTTGGCCGTGCAGCCGTGGTGGAGTTCGCCCACCAACTCAAACCGAATGGATTCGGGGACTTTCACGAACGTAAATCCTGCACTGACGAGGTTGGCGTATTCCGTTGCTCCAACGCCCCACGTCAAGGCGTTTGATGCGCCGCCCATGCAGGTGTGCGAATCGGTGGCCTGAATGAAATCGCCAATTTCGATGAACTCCTCTCGGGCCACTTGGTGACAGATGCCCGGCGACACCCCGTCGACGGCGGAATAGTCGCGTACACCGGTATGATGTTGGAAAGCAACTTGGAGATCGCGCAACGTCTGTACTTTGTTCATGAAGGGCACGAACTTTGGGTTGTGTTGAGCGTAGAGCAGGTGGTCTTCAAAGACGGCAAATTTTCCGGGGTTCGGCAAAGCATAGTCATGGCCGTATTCGGCCTGCAAGAACGAATGCACTTGAGCGGTGGTGAACTCATGGGAGTAGCCCCCCTGGACTTCAGCGATGACGGGGTCTCCCGGTTTCACGCATTGACCTTCGGGCTGGCCGACGAGGTTTCGGCTGATGATGCGCTCTGCCATGGTCATCGGGCGGGCGGGCGTGTCCAGCGGAGCCAGGTTAAGGTCGCCCGCCTTCAAAGCCTTGGCGAAGGGAAACAAGCCACCGTGTTCAACGATCAACTGCGTGACCGAATCGTATTTGGCGGTGAATTCTGAAAGGGCGATGGATTCGCCAGCCTGCAAGCGTTCGAGCACGGCATGGTTGCCCATCAATTGACCGAGGTTGATGTTGTTGCGCTCGTGGATGGGAGCGAAGGAAGCGGCGATGACGATGCTGATCCCGGCCCATCGTTCGCATTGTGCCGCGGTTTCACGGCTGGAGCCCGTACCTTTGCGTTGACCGGAGACGATGACTTCGAAGTTCCCGTCCTTGAGGGCATTCTCTCGGAACACGCGCAAGCCGTTGTGCATCAAGCCAGCATAGGCGTTCTTGGCGATTTCCGCGGGGTCATGGTCAAAACAGACCCATGCGGGTGTCATCACGTCCGTGTTGATGTCGTCAAGCAAATCATCGACCGTAAGGTCCTCCATACGCAGGTTCAGGCCCTCGTAGAGCTGTTGCTTGATGAGGTCCAAATCCTTGGTAAGGAAAAGCACCCGTTTTCCGGGGGTGAGTGCAATCTGTTTCGCCGGCCTTCCGTCTCCCATATGCCCCCCTCAAGCCGCTTCAAGCGTCATTCGTTCATAACCGGTTCGGGCGCATGGTGTGGCGTTGAGCAGCACACGGGCGAGAACTTTGTTCGGTGAGTTCGTTCAACAAACCCATCTCGTTCATCGGATGGGTGAACGTGTTTGGACGAACCTCATCCCTCGTTCAAGTCGATCTCAAACAAGTAGGTGTCACCGTCGTTGTAGTGTCCCGGCAGGCCTTCGGTGGACGCCAACGTGACGGGCCCAAGATGCGTGAAACCGTGCTCGGTGTAATGCCTGATGAGCCCCGGGTTCTGGCCAACGGTGTCCAATCGAACGTACCGTCGACCTTCACGCTTGCACTCCTTCTTTGCCCAGGCGACAATGTGGCTTACCAAGCCTTGTCCACGGTGAGCAGGCGCTGTGGCAATGCGGTGAAGGTAGACAGCGGGGTCGTTGTCGCGTTCGGCCCAGATCAGCGGGTCCGCGTAGGCCACGACCCACACGCACGCCATCTCGCCTTCGATCAGCAGCTTCCACTGACGCCCTTCGTTCACTTCGGTAAGGATGGTTTCTTCGTCGATGACCGGCCATTGCGTCATGCCTTTGCTGGCCTGAAGGGCGGTGGCTTCGGCGTAGCGTTGTTGAATGGCGGGAAGGTCGTCGAGCGTGCTGGGACAAATCACGGAGGTTGCGTCCAAGCCCATGGGAGCAACCCACGGTTTCGGTTGATAAGATTCGTGATGGGCCAAACAGGGATTGCGGGGCGTTGGCTCGCAAGCACACCTAAATGGTGAATCACCGGCGTTCTTTGGTTGTGTTCAGAACCGGTCTCGAAGACCTGTTTCAACATCGCAAAGCCGGAGCCTTGTTTTGACTTCACTCTCCTTAAGCGAGTCAAAAATGGTTTCAACTATCGCTGCTGCAACATGAATTCTTGTTCCGCTAGCTTCTCATAGGTACTTGATCGGAAAGTTTGCCGGAGTTGAACATCGTTTTGTTGTTCAGAAACATTGGTTAAATGCAAAGCCTGTTTTTGACTGCCCGGAATTGTGTCAAAATGAATGCTTTCGTCTGTTACCAAACCAATACCAACTCCGTTTTCAATTGACAGGAAGGCGTGCCAAATGTCATCGGCCCGTGGACATGTATCCTGGAACCCATCACCAGCCTCTCGCAAAACCTCAAGAAAATTCGGAGGAAATAAAATTCCTGAACAACCGGTGGCGAAGTTTAGGTGATTTGGTTCTTTTATTCCAGCCGGCCACGTATCATAGGGCATGAGTCCTTTCCTATCATCGGTGAGAACGATTCTGTGAGCGCGATATGCCATGATTGAGGTTGGCTCGCGTTGTGAGGATTCCATCATCCGTTCCAACCACCAAACTGGATAGAATATATCGTCGTCAACGATAATGTGGGGGCGGGAAAAATCCGGCGCATTTCGAATCCACCACTGAATTTTGGTGTGTGGTCCGAGATTTTCCGATAAATGAATTTCCAAGCCCCGTTTCTGCAGACGTTTCAGGGGTTTGTTCGGGTGCAATACATCCTCCTCGACGTCCAAAAAAAGCATGAATCGTGAGGGGAGAACCCTCCCTTTCCCAATTGTTTCGATAACAATGTGGACATCTTTCAAGCGTCGTCCGTGCGTTGTCAAAGAGACCGTAGGGCCCGTTGGCTCAAGGATTGTGGAGGATGTGAAAAGGTTTCTCAGTGCGAGGCGAAAGAATCTGAACCGAAGCAAAATGCTGGACAGAAGATTTCGAAGATATGATTTCACATTGGGGATTCTCATGCACATTACCGACGTCGTTACCTTCTGCTTGGTATGCGTCTTCTTAATCCTTTTTCAACGATGCTTGTAGGTCTCGTGTTTGACTGCGTAATTTTGTAGGACTTTATTATTAGGCGCATCGGTTACATGTCGTAGATTTTACTAAGATTTGATGGAAACAATCCACGATAGCCAATAGCGATTTAAATTACGATCATTATTGATTCCCTATTGGAAACCCATGCGAGATTGATGAGGACGGAAACTCCTAATTCGGAAATCTCTAGGAATACTGGTCACCAGTTCAACAACTTCTTCAGCATGCTTTTTGGATTGTTGTTGATTTGTAACAATCTGTGTTTGTATTTTTGGGAATTCCTAAACCCATCCAAGTGATATTCCTTGACCAACCCCTTTCGAATGTACTTGTTGCATAATTTGTCTAAATGTGGTATATTGGTATCATCAAACACGATGATGGTCTTATCGTGGCATAGTTTTAGACAAAGGTCAAGGTCCTTTCTCGCCCCCTTTTGGCGATGATCACCATCAATATGTATCAAGTCAAATTTCTCATTCTTCTCAATGAGTTGTGGCAACCCAACATCATAAGAACTCCCAGTTATGATCCTCAATTTATCAAAATCCTGGTTAATTCTATTAAAACAAGGCATGACATAAGTGTGCTCATTCAAATCTACACACGTCATCTCAATTGAAGGGAGAACCATTTTCATGAATAAACAACTGAATCCAGCATTAAATCCGATTTCTAGGACTGTTTTGGGTTTTGTCCTGCTGATTAGCTGATAAAAATTATTCTGTTTATCTTGCATTTCTACATTTTCAACGAACGTTAGATGAGAGCTGTATATGTTCCCTTCCAATTCAGCACCGAGAGATTTGATCATCGGTATCAAATTATCATTAACATATTCCGACCATTTCGTCTGATGGGAGTGAAAAGTCTCAACATCACTGAGTTGATCTCCAAGAGATTCAGTAGATTTCATCAGATGACCCCTCGCTTCACTGGCAATTCTTGCTGTCACATTCTCCTTGGTGAACAAAAATTCTCGACTTAAAAATTGAATAACTCTAGGGGTTGCATCCATTTGGGGGGATTTTTCTTGCTTCCTGTGTGCAAACCCCTCCGGTATTTTTTTGAATCAAACATACTATTCAACCAATGATTCCCAAAAGGAGAACCTCATATCTAAACCTTCCCATCGGCGGCGAGACAGGCGCCATTGAAGAGGTCAACCATATCGCCACGCCTCTCCGAAAGACCGATATGCAACACCCTCATTCATGTAAAAGCTAGCAGTATATAAATCAAGATTCATCCCGTGTGGATTAATGGTTCCCAATCGCAGCATCAGATTCAAAATTCACCCTTGTGAATACGGCCCAAGATTGCTCCATCGTTCTTACCTGCGGTTTTTGGGGATTGCTTCTTTAATGATGAAGCCAGCCTTTGAGCCATGACAGAAGACCGCCCACCAACCACTTTCTTGAAAAAATGGGTTATGAGGCAATATTGGAGAATGCAACAATCCCAAGCGGTCGTGAGCCTTTTGCTCTGGGGAACCACCATCACGTTACTGGTGTGGCCACTCATCGAATGGAGGTTCGCCTCAAATTGCTCCACAGGGCCTTGTTTCTCTGGCTCCTTCCTCGGTATCTCAAGCACTTATTTTGCCTTGACTGGAATTTTCCTCACGGTGATGTTTGGCGTCCTTACCATTGGCTTCCTCTACGATCAAGTGTTCTCTTTGTGGACCGAATTTAGGAGCGTTGACATGGAACGCAATCCCTACGGAACCTATGCGCTAGCACCGGTGTGGAACATGACCATTGCTCTTCAGGCCGAGGTGCTGAAGCGAATATCGGCTGATGACGAAGCGATGGTTGCGCAAGCAGAATGGTACCTGAATTGGTGCAAGTCTTACACCGAAGGCGAGATGTTTGCTCGGGCAGTTCAGCGCTGGGACAAGGATTTGGGCCCAACCCCCACCTTTTGGTTCACGACCGACGAAGCCATGGAACGCGCTCGGGAAATCCGTTTCGAGGACGAAGTTTGAAACCGATTATCATTCAATTCTTCCGGTAATCGGCGTATATTTCCTTACCCTCAATGATGGTTGCCTCATGCTTCGCAATGAGAGCACCATGGTTCTTGGCTTGTTTGAAATGCAGATAGGACCTCATATGTATGGAGGACTTGGTAAACCGCAAGAAAAAACCCCCGTCATCGACTCAATAGCCAAAGCTGATTTCCTGCTGGGATGACCCAATTGCGCACTTAATCGTCGTTCGTCACGACGTCGCTTGGCTCCCCCGTCAACATGTCCCGAAGGATGGCGTTGTCGGTCTGCATGGCATCCATGATGGAGTACTTCACGCCGAGTTCTTCAGCTAAGACGCCCAAAGCCAAACTGTCCTTGGGCAGACACTTACCGCCAAAGCCTCTGCGCAAGCCAAAAATGGGGTCGAGATGCGAGGGGCCGATGGGTTGAGCCTGCTCCGCCGTGATGATGTCTCGAATGGCGTACCAGTCTTCACCCATGCCTTCGCAAATATCGTACATCTGATTGGCGAACGTGACTTTGAGCGCATAAAACGTGTTTTTGGTGTATTTCACCAATTCCGCTTGGGTCGGCGTCACTTGGAAAAACTGCTCCTTTCGCATGACGCCGGCTTCCTTGTGCTGCAGGAACACGAGTTCAGCCACCTCACGGTAATGCGTGCCCACGACGAGAATGTCCTGGTTGGCGAAGTCTTCCAGACGTCGTCGTTCAACCAAAAATTCGGGAGAGTAAGCGAGTTTGAGGTGGCTGTACCGCTCGTGGTAGCGTTGGGTGGTGCCCGGGACCACCGTACTCTTGATGACGGCGATGAACCCGTCGGGGAGTTCATCGAGCACCCCTTCAACGATGGTCGTATCGCAGGCGCCCGTTTCGGGATGGGGCGGCGTGGGAACGGCGATGTAAGCCATGTCGACATGGTCGATGACGTCCTTGAGTTCAGTGCCTCGCGCCGGGTCGTGAACATACAGTTCGTGAGCGTGCCCAAAGCAGTGTTCAATCGCTCCACCGACCATCCCGGCGCCAATGATTCCAATCTTCATTTCACGTCCTCCTTTTCAACGGTGGGGGTTCGGGTTTAATTTTCCATCCTTGGCCATGATGGAGGCTTGAAGCAGAGTGTCGGGCGTTCCGCAGTCCACCCAGGTTTCCTCTCCCACCGAGAGCACTTTCGCCTCACCCTGTTTGACGTACCTTCGGGTGATGTCCGAGATGGAGAAGGATCCGTCGCTTCCTTCAACAGCATCGTCAAGGTAGGCCCAGAAACGTTCGTCAAACATGTAGATGCCGCCGATGGCGAGGTTTGAGGGTGGGTGTTCAGGTTTCTCAACGATGTCGCAGATTTTTCCCTCTTCGTCCATCACGGCGACACCAAAAGCTTCTGGATGGGGTTCTTCTCGAGCGATCAGCAAACAACCTGGAGGCGTTTTTGAGGCAGCAAAATCAACAACGTGTTCACCAAATTCCACCGTCGTGATGTTGTCGGAAAAATAGACCATCAAACGAGCATTTTCGTTGTACGGCCGGGCCAAATTGAGTGCGTGGGCAACCCCCAAGGGCTCCTCTTCCATGACGTAATGAATGCGCTCTCCGTCCAAGCCTTGGCCAACGTGGCCGGCGATTTGGCCGACGAAACGGTTCGAGATGATGGTGATGTCCGTGATGCCGGCGCGGCGAATCGTGCCCAACGCGTAGTCGATGACGGGGCGTTCGTGAAGCGGCAGGAGGGTTTTCTGCGTGTACTTGGTGAACGGGTGAAGACGAGAACCGTGCCCTCCCGCCACCAAGATGACTTTCACCCTCATGGTTGAGAGCCTATGGAGGCGGCTTTTGTAGATGCTTGTTGCCGGTTACCCCGTTCAGGCGATTCCATCCGTGCTGAGGGGTTTGTAGTGTCGGGCCCGCCCCTGCCCGCACCAAACTTCGTACCGATGTCATCCGCTGAGGATGCACCCACGCCTTCGGCATGGACGGTGTGAGCGTTCCCAAGCAAGGTCAAGGCGACGCCACCGCTGATTGGAGGGGAGAAAAGGGTTCAATCGCTAAAAACGTCCTCAATCTCTGCACGTTGAGGCTTCTCCAGATCCAACCTGTGGAATAGGGCGATGATGGGGGATAAAGAACCCTTGAATTGGCCCCTTCCATTCATGAAAAAACGTCATCAACTATAAATAGAAACGCCAAAAGGGATTAAATAGGTTCGCACAATTTAAGTGCACTGGAGTGGGATGATATGGACGAACAACAAGTAGAAGACATCGTGAAATGCAGCGATTGCGGAAGCAGATCGCTCTCAAGAGATGAAACCCGTGGTGAAGTGGTCTGCGACGACTGCGGTCTCGTGCTGGAAGACAACGTGATCGACCAAGGCGCAGAATGGCGAGTGTTCTCGCCCGAACAAGGGGACCAGCGCGCACGAACCGGTGCACCGATGACCGTGATGCTTCACGACAAGGGACTGTCCACCGACATCGACTGGCAAAACAAAGACTACTCGGGCAAGACCATCAATTCCCGATACCGTTCCCAATTCTACCGAATGCGAAAATGGCAGAAGCGAAGCCGAGTGAGCAACGCGACCGAGCGCAACCTCGCCATGGCTTTGGCGGAACTTGACCGTATGGCCAGCCGCCTCGAACTTCCAAAATCCGTTCGCGAAGCAGCGGCGGTGAACTACAAGAAAGCCGTTGACAAGCGGTTGATCCGTGGGCGTTCCATTGAGGGCGTCGCAGCGGCCTCCCTCTACGCCGCCTGCCGGCAATGTGGCGTGCCTCGTACGCTTGATGAAATCGGCCAAGCCTCCCGAACAGGACGCAAGGAAATCGGCCGGACCTACCGATTCATGGTTCGTGAATTGAAGATGAAAATCATGCCGACCGGTCCCGAGGATTACATCTCAAGATTCTGTTCAGGATTGGGCTTGGATGCCGATGTCGAAGCCAAGGCGTACGAGCTCATCAAAGCCGCTCAAGAAAAAGAACTAACCAGCGGGCGCGGCCCAACCGGCATCGCAGCCTCCATCATCTACATTGCCTCGGTGTTGTGCGGAAAGCGCCGCACCCAGCGCGAAGTTGCTGAGGTGGCCGGCGTGACGGAAGTCACGATTCGAAACCGCTACAAGGAACTCATTCAGAACCTCAACATCGAACTCGACATCTGAGGACCTCGCATCGAGAGCGAGACAATCGGAGGTTGAGAGCGTGAGCAAGAGTCGAACCGTGATTTCGGACGAAGCCTTTGAACGCGTAGCGACGGGTCTTGTGGAGGCACTTGAGCGGGGCACGGAGGCTTGGCCGTTGCCCGAACCTCCCATCAGCGACCCCGACTTCCCCGCCCTTCCACCAACGTCGCCGCATCGGCTGTTTGAGGAAGGCCTAGGGATCCTCACCATCGATCGGGGGATGTTTGACCGCCACCTGAACACGGTGGTTGACCTCATCGTCCCTCATCGGATGAACCTCACGGACGACCCCTTCGAGATTCACCAGAAGTGGCTCCGCCGGCGAATGGACGATGTTGCACACCGACTCCTGTTTCACATCGCTACCGATTGGCTGGCGCAGGCCTTTGACCCTCACGCACCGAACACCGACCGATGGTGGCTCAGCATTGCTCTCATCAACGGCTTGGCCACGGTGCCTCACGGCCAGCCGATTCACCAAGGCTATCATCTGGTTGAATCCATTGCACTCGCTGAGCGTCCCGGGACCTGGCACACGCAACCCGAGGCTGGACCGCAACACATGGATTGGAACCCCCATGCAGTCGTCCCTCGGATGACGAACACCGTCGTTGCCCACGAACGCGGCGTGGACGCCGCTCGCTGGCTGCTGGAGCGCTTGGAAGGAGGCGACCTCGACCGTCGTTTGTTGCTCTTGGAATGGGTTCGCCTCTTGCTTGAACGCCCGCCGCTCATCGAGCCTCTTGGCTTGAAGGAGATTCTGTTGCGTCGAGCCGCCGACCCCGTTGCCGAGGTGGCGAACCGAGTCACCCTTTGTTTGGCCAAGGCTATTGAGGCGGACCGGGAGTTCGGTCACCAATTAGCTCAACGTTTGCACGAACGTGAAGAGACTTTGGTGCAACGAGCGATGGCCGATGTGCTCACCCGTCTCTTTCGCCGTTTGACGTGGGACGCCTTGCCTTTTCTTGACGACATGCTCGCTTCGGAAGACGAAGGCGTACTGGCTGCCGCGAGCGCCACGGTGGGCGACGTGAAATTCCTGGACAAAGAACAGTGGGCCGACCGTCTGCGGCAATTGGTGAACCATCCTCTGCCCATCGTGCGTCGAAATCTTGTGCCCAACCTCCGGGAATACGTGGAATTTGACCCTGCAGACCGGCGGGGCTTGCTCTTTGCTTTGTGGCAGGACGGCGACGAGGTTGTGCGGATTCGCTTGCGAGAGCTGTTGCTCCGCATGGATGAGGTGGCTCCGGAACATTTTGCAAACCAAATCAGAACCCTCTACGAAGCGGACGCTGATTTGAACCCGTTGTGGGAGCCGATGCAGGTTCGTCATTCACAGCGCTGCGAGGGGTGGAAGGCGTGGCTTGAAGGGCGGGGTGAAGCCCCTGAAAGCTCCGAACGACGCCTCCACGAATCCTCGATGGAAGCCCCCGAAACCCTTCCTGATTTGGACGATGCTCTCCGTTCTTTGGACGGATGAGTTACTCTTCTTCGTCGTTCAGCGGACCTGCCGTGATGAGCCAGACATAGCCTCCGTTCATCAAGGCCAAAAAGCCGACCAAGGCAAGCAGGAGGCCAGCCGGTTCGGGGAAAAAACCCGAGTTATCAAAGAGGCGAATAGCTCTGGTGGCCAGCAAACACGCCAACCCGAACACGATGACGTTCAACCACGATGTTGTGGGCGAGGCCCAACGGTTCACGGTCGGCGCCACGCCGTAGATCCCAAACGTACGCTTGAACCAAGCGAGGTAGAGGGCCAACATGCCGAAAAGTCCCAGAACACCTCGGCTGAACGAGGCGGAATCCCACGGACCGTTCGGTGCTAAGTCGGTGAAGGTTTGACCCACGAGAAGAAGCCCTGCTCCGAAGAGGAGCGCATCCACATGCTTCTCCTCCATGCAGGATGGCTGGAGGGGGACGCTTGAAAGCATGCTCCTCTTTCGTCACGGTATGGGCGCAGTTCGCGATGCGGTGCTCGTGGCCGCTGGCATGGGGACGCGCATGTTTCCCAGCAGCGCTTTTCTTCCCAAAGAAACGCTTCCGCTCGTCGACGTCCCATTGCTGACGCACCTCGTTCTGGAGGCCAAAGTGGCCGGCATTGAACGCCTCCACGTGGTGGTTTCTCCGACCAAAACCTTCGACGGGATGTTCGAGGATCGTCGAGGCCTGCAAGCGTTGCGCAATCATCTGGACGTTCAGTTGTTTCACGCTGCGGAGGGCATGGAGATTCACACCCACGTCCAACGCGAGCCGAAAGGCGTTGGCAACGCCATCGAAGCCGCCCTCCACGCGATTGACGGCCCGTTTCTGGTGATGTTGGGTGACAATCTGCTGATGGACGACCATGCACCGACCACCGCTTACCGACCCTCCCTCGCCTCCAAACGCCTCATCGAAGCCCACGGGGACCGGGACGGTTCCACGGTGGCTCTGATGGATGTCGGTTTTGAGGAGGTTCACCACTACGGTATTGCAGCAATGCAGTCTGAGACCATCACCGCCCTCGTTGAGAAGCCAACCGCTGATGCTGCACCCAGCACCTTCGCCATGTGCGGGCGATACGTTTTCCCAACGGAAGCCAAAACCATCCTTGCGCAGTGCACCTACGAACTTCATGGCGACCTGCAGAGCATCGCCCTCCTGGAGCACCTCATGAGGCAAGAGCGCCTTTTCGGTGAGGTTTTGACCGACACCCAATGGTACGACTCGGGTTCACCTGTCAAGTGGTTGCAAGCCCAAGTTGACCACGCCCTGCGCCGCTCAGACCTCGCCTCGGAATTTTCCTCGTGGCTTCGCCACCGCCTCGAAGATCATCGCTGACCAGGTTTCCAGAAGGTCAGAGGCTCGGGTGGCTTTCCCATCATGTGGCGCGCAGCAAGGTGGTCGGCGCGTTCGTTCCACCGGTGGCCTCGATGTGCTTTGACGTGCGACCAAGCCAACGGTCGAAGCGCTTGGACCTCGTCCCACAAGGCTTGGACGTGCGCCACCAATTCCCGGTTTGCCTTGGCCTTCCAAACGCCTGTCGCAAGATTCCCTGCATAGGTTGAGTCGGCACGAATCATGGCCGGCTCATCACCGCCCTCAACCAGCAACCATCGGAGGGCAGCCGCAAAACCACTGAGTTCGGCGGTGTTGTTTGAGCCGACTTCTGCGCCGATGAATCCCTCGGCTTGTCGTTCCGTCACCACCGGCCCCGCCGCTTCATGATGAAGCTCGCCGGAACCCTTGCCCAGGCCTGAATCACCCACCACGACCACCAAGCCCCACGAGGCAGGGGTGCTTGCATCGACGTTCTGGTTGCCCATGCACGAACCGTCCACGTAGACGGTCCAGTGCGGGTTTTGGTCCAACCGACTCACTCGCCGATTTCTGCTCTGTAAGCGGCGGCGTCCATTAGATCGGCCACAGCGGCCGGGTTCTCAAGCGTCATCTTGACAATCCACCCGTCGCCGTATGGCGAGGTGTTCATCAAATCTGGAGCATCCTCGAGGTCCATGTTGACCTCGGTGATGGTGCCGGCAAGCGGCGCAAAAATCGGGGAAGCGGACTTGACCGATTCCACAACAGCAAACTCGCCCATGTCGCCAACGGTGTCGCCTTCTTCTGGCAGTTCAATGTAAACGATGTCGGTGAGCATGTCTTGAGCGTGGTCAGTGATGCCGATGGTCACCGTGTCACCTTCAACTCGCATCCATTCATGTTCTTTGGTGTAGTACAATCCTTCGGGAACGTCACTCATGGTCTCGCCTCGTGTTCAATGGACAAGCCGAACGCTCATCAATCCACCGATGGACAGACGTCCTAGGCTTCCTCGCCGAGGTCGTGGGCCAACACGTCCGCTTCAAGTCTCGCCCACTTGGCATTCACGGATTCCGAACGTTGGACCTCGTTGATTTCGTCGCTCACGCGTCGAGCCATCTCGGTCTCTGATTCATACGAAAAGCGCTTAGCCACCGGTCCAATCCCTCGGTTAACGCTCCAGGCCATCAAGAACATCAAGCCCGCTAAACCGAGGAATCCGAGGAGCACCGGTGGTTGTTCGGTTGGGGTCTGACCGGCTTGGAGCGCAAAACCCGCTCCCATCAACAACCCCAGACCGGTGCCGTTGAGGAGGCGAATGACTGCAATGGCGGGCGGATGCATACCACGACCAAGCGGCGGGACATCAAGAAAGAACCGATGACTCGAGGTGAACCTAGTAGGTTTCCCGCATCAATTTGTGAATTTTGTAGGGAAGCAACGCTCGGTTGACCGGCGTGACTTCGAGGATGCGCCCGTCGTCCCTTCGTCGGATGTCTTGGAGCAGGGGGTGGCGGCTCTTCTTGTGCAGGGTAAGCAAGGTTGGCATGTCCACCTCAAGGGCGCTTCGTACGGCTTGGACGAAGGCTTCGGATTCCACGGAAAATTTCCCGATTTCATCGATCACCAAAACCTCGCAATGATGTTGGGCATAGTCGATGGCCGGGAGAGCGATACGGTCGAGCTCTTCCACGTCAATGCCGTAGCCCAGCACACGGAGGCGGGAATCGATGGTTTTGTGCGCGATGACCCCCTCTTCGCCGGATACGATGTCAATGACCTTGTAGCCAAGACGTTCTCCGTTTTCCAGCAGAGGCTCCGTGCGCAAACCGCCCAAGATGGGTTTTTCACTCGTCCCGCCACGCATGGCGATTTCTCGCTGGCGCTCATCCGAGAGCATCTCGAGCACTTTTTCCATCACGGCCGACTTTCCACTTCGTGGAAGCCCCGTGATGCCAATCTTTGGATGAATACCCATATTCTTCCTGTCCTCCAATTGAACGTGCGAATTTAACCAGTCGGGTTTCTGCTATAAATTATCGGTTCCAAACAACCCACATGTGGCAATCCAGCGAGCCTTATTTCCCGTTCAGCCTACGAGACTGCCGAATTGCGGAAGGAACTCAGGGAGTTCAACCGGGAGCATCTCCAATTCGTAATTGTTGACGTTGTTGTTTGCAGCCCATGCCCTTGCCCACTCGTCAAGGTCCTGATTGTTCAAGTGGTCGCAAAGCCATTGCAGACCGTCCTCAATGGAGGGGTGGTCGTTGGTCAGGCGGTGTTCAATCTCCTCATGAAGTTCAATGTGGTTGACGCTGTTGCCCAAGACGCTGCCTTCCGGAATGACGGCCCAACGCAATCGGCGCTCTTGGTGAGCGTTGACGATGGCCTGGCAGGCCAGACGTGGGCCGTAGGTTGGATGGTCCTCGCCGACCCACATGGCCAACTGGCGTTCGCTTGCCCGGGAAGGAATGTCGGTCCGGAACGCGGGGTGTCGAATGAAGACCTCGCCGGATTCGCTCTCTGAGAAGTGGACACCTCGGATGAAGGGGCGACTTCGCTTCCCCTTGACCCACGTTTCGATGTTTTTTGCGTGGGCCGTCTGGTCGATTTCACCCACACGCACGCGAACGTGGTGTTCGTTGGTGGAGAGCGGGTGTTCGTCGTCGCTGAGGCGGGGCAAGGTTGCAAGCCGGTCAAGCACCTCGAGGGTGTATTTTCGTTCCATTCGGTCCCGGGGAAGGCGGGGCACGGCCCACGTGTCTCGGGCCCATGCCTGCCAACGCTCGTGGCTGAGTTCGAACACGGGCACGCGAGAAGAAAGCCCCTCCCCGCCTTTCCTCAGGTCGGCCCGGGTGATCGGGCCGTGAAGGTGGAGTGGGCATGGCTCGCCGTTGGCGGAAATACCGAGCACAACCACGCCCTGGGTCATTCCGGGGAAAAGCAGGTTCGCTTCCTCAATGGCCCACGCATGGGTCCATGCGTGCTTCGTCACGAGCAATTCCCGGAGCGGGTGGGAGGATTGTTCACGCAACAGGCTGTCAGGTGCAACGATGCGCAATCGTCCGTTGGTGCTCAGGATTTGGAGACTGCGCTCAATGAACAGCCGGTAGAGGTTCACGTTGCCTCGCATGGTGGAGAAACGAGGCGAACCGTTGTCGCTGATGGTGCGCAATTGCTCGCCGAGTTCTTTGCGGAGTTGACTGCCGTTGTCCATGCCTCGGAACCGGTCCTTGATGCGCAGCCACGGGGGGTTGGTCAACATGAGGTTCGGGGCTGTCCAAGGCCATTTTCCTTGCAAAGCGTCGCCCTGTTGAACACCCGCATCGAGCAAGGTTTCCATCTCTTTTCGAGAGATTTTCCCTGGTGTTTCAGGTCCGAAGCTGACGAGTTCGTGGCGGATGGCCTCAAGCAGCAAACGGGTCTTGGTGCTCGCCACGACCAGCGGGTCGATGTCGAGCAGTTGGATGTTGGAGAACAGACGGCGGGTGTCTTCCTTTTGCACATCGGGTGCGGCTTTTTCATGCGCTTCGGCATGAATTCGAATCAATCGGGCATGAAACAAGCCCCCGCCAGCAGCGGCATCGGCGACAGGGAGGGGAATGCCACTGAGGGTTCTTGTGCCGCTCTGAACAGCGCCCCTCTCGGTTGCATCGTCCACTTCGGCTTCTTGGGAAGCGTTTGGAAGGTTGAGTTGCTCAACGTGTTGTCGGAATCCAGGAGGCAAATTGCTCATCAAGAAACTCGAGGGTTGAACCGGCTTGGTTGGATTGACCAAACACTCCCGTAATTCGGAAGCGATGACGGCGTCGGCCAGACGGGGTGGCGTTGGGTGTGCGCCCCGAGGAGAGCGGCCGTCGGTTTCAGCATCGTGCCGAGCGAGAAGGTGGTCCAGAACATGGCCGGGGTCGGTCAAGAGGTTGGCCGGAAGGGTTGGCCAATCCTCGGGGAGAAGGGCGGCAATGGGTTGGAAGGTCTTGAGAGACTTTTCCCAAGTTGTGAGCCAAATGTCAATTTGTTGCGTTCGGTCAGCGAGGCACCGGTCCAATCGTGCATACCACCCACTTACGCCGTTTTGCATCATCCCCACCAAACCGTCCGGACGGCTTTCCCGCTTTGAAGGTGTCCTTTCGGACAAGGCTCCTTTGAGGCCGGTTTCACGGGTTGTTGGGAAAGATGCTGCTGAAGCCTGCAAACCAATGCCAACCCTCGGTCACCCAATCCAACACATCGGCTAACTCTGCGGTGGTGATTTCGCCAGCTTTGGCGATGGTTTTGAGCGCACGCATTTCCTTTCGGTCGTACGCACCGTCAACGGCAGCGACCAAGGCAGCATCCCGCAGGATGAGGCGAACGAAGGCAGCATCGAGATTGGCAAGTGATTGTTCCAAAGGCACGGGGTGCTCAAAGCCGGCCCGAACGGTCGTCCTGGATTCGGGATGAATCATGGCTCGCCCCATCAACGCCTCGATGACGGCGATTTCTTCTCGCACCAATTCCCCGTCTGCTGCTGCGATGTAAACGAGAATTTCCGCATAGCGAACGAGTTCCTGCGGCGTTCGATTCCCAATCCCGTCCGGGAACATGGCCTCACTCCTCAAGTGAGTCCAGAAGTTCGTACCCTTCCTTCATCCATTTGTAGCCCTTGACGGTCCATTTGAGCAACTCATCAACGGCGTCCTCGCGCAGACCAAGGTGTTCGGAGATGTCCTCGAGCGCATCTCGTTCATCTTCGTCAACGGTTCCGTCGGCGGCCGCCATCATCACGGCATCCCGCAGGGCAAGACGGCCGGCTTCGCCGTGCAAATCGTCCAAGCACTCTTCCAACGTGGGGGGGTTTTTGAGCGCAGCACGGATCATCTCCCGTTGATTTGGGGAGAGCAAGGCTGTCCCCAGGCGTTGTTCAAACATGGCCATCTCATCAACGGTCAATTCGTTGTCAATTCGCGCCATAAAGGCAAGCAGACGGGCGTAGGCAAATCGTTCCTCACGAGGGAGTTTGTGCACGGTGTCGGGCAGCATGGGACCGACTGGCGCGCTTCTTCCCAATGAACCCAACGGCGACGGTCCCGCACCACACCCCAATCTTGAAACCCGCGCAGAGAAGCGGAAAGCATGGTCCAGCACGAGGATGTTGAGGTGGTGATTTGGACCGGAAGAGGTTGTGGTGCCTGTGTTCAGGCCAAGCAATTTCTCGGCCGTAAGAAGGTGGTGTTCAAGGAGCGCCGCCTCAAGTCCGATGCTGCCACACAACGAGCCTTCGCGAAGGCAACGCGCGGTGCTCGGACCGTTCCGCAAATCTTCGTTGGCGAACATCATGTTGGGGGTTTTGACGACTTGTTGCAGATTGAGAAGACCGGGGAATTGGACGTTCTCCTAGGCCGAGCAACAAATCTCCCCCAGCGCTCGGTCGTGCAGCGGTTTCTTCGGTGGTTGGGCTTCTAGGTCTACCCGAACAACCCTTCATGAACATGAACCGCATGACTCCGTTCATGCATCCAAGGGTTAACGTGCTCGGAACACCGCTTGAAGCATGTTCAAACGACCCGTTGACAGGCTGGTATCGGGACGGATGTTGCAACACCGACGACAACGATCGTGGATCCCACACGGTGTGTTGCGTGGTGAACGAAGCCTTCCTGAACTTCGCCAAAGAACAGGGAAACGACCTCATCACGCCAGCGCCGCAGTTCAATTTTCCTGGCCTGAAGTCGGGCGATTCTTGGTGCGTTTGCGCCCGTACATGGTTGGAAGCGGTCAACGCCGGTCAGGCCTGCCCGGTCGATTTGGAATCAACCCATAGGCGAGCACTCGACATCATTCCTCTCGATGTTCTTGAGACGCATGCGGTTTGACCGGTGTGAATTGAAACACAAAGGTCCGCATGGTGAACCAAATCAGCACCCCCCATGCGAGCATGTTGGCGACACCCATCACGTGGATCAAATCTGGAAATCGCTTCGCCAGCCACCCGATGGAGAGGCTTGACCCAAGCAAACTCCCAACATAGACCGGAACAGCAGTGGGGAGCGTCCATGCCAATGATTTGTGGTCATCAAACGTGAACCATCGGTGCACGAAGTGGGCCAAGACACCAGTCAAACCCCAAGCCAAGCCCCAAAGAAGGCGGACGTCTGTTTGCGGGGAGGCCCACATTGAAACGGCCCATCCAACAAAGAAGAGCGAGCTGTTGAAGGCCCCTGCCAGACCAAAGCGGATGAGTGACCCTCGAGGCGCCCACCGTTGGAGCGCTCGGCTGAACACGGTGTCATTCGTCACGGCGACCCACGTTCCAACAGCATCCAGCCTACAGATAAACAAGCCTCAGGTTTGTTCACAGAAAGTCCTCACCGTTCTCTTCCTCTTGATGCTTCTTCATCAATTCGCGAACTGCACCCTCTTGTTGATGCTTTTCAAACCATCCGGATGCTACCAGGTCCCCGAGACGTTCAACACCGGCTTCGACCATGTCAGGGTCACTTTGCTCGGCCTCAATCCACCGTTTTTGCGCGGTTTTGGTGTAATTGGCGTTGGCTTCTTCCAGCAAGGTTTCACCGTGAAGCAACGGCCCCTCAAGCCCCTCATAGTTGGCCTCGTGCTCGGCAGGATCTCTGCGAGCGGAGGCCGTCGCAAACGGGCGCGTTCCGTCGTCAAACGCAGGACCTTTTTCGTCCATGCCCCGTTGACGACGATGCTCAAGATGAACCTGCTCAGCATCGGCAAATTGGTGAGTAAAGACGTGATGAAGCATTTCTCGTTCCGATTCGGTGAGGTCCATCTCCCCCAACCGACCCCAATCCATCTCGATGGCAGCCAACAGAGATTCCAGCCGCTGTTCAAGTACACGCCGAGCTCGAACGGTCCGACTCGCTCCACCGGCAACAACGAACAACGTTGCAATGAGAATCACCGCAAGCACTCGTAAGGAGGTGCCTTGCCGATAAGCAACAAAAGCGCCGACATTCAAAATCAGGAGAAAAAGCAACAATCGGCGAACAGTGACCCAACGGCGTTGCGTTTCCTCGGCGAAAAAAAGCTTCATGATCGCTTCATCGCCAGCGGGCATGCCGTTCACCTCGTGCCGCTGGCCATCCGCTCAACGGTCGCGAGGGTCTCTTCCGTCAATTCGGTGGTGGCTTCCCATCCCATCGTCTTCAAGCCGTTGGCAACGCCCGCATCAACGATGGTGTTCATCCGTTCGACCGCATACTGCAGGAGCATGCTGCACATCAGAAGCGTGGCGAGCGCGAATTCCCAACGAGAAGAATACGCCACGCCAACAGTTACCAACAGGATCACAATCCCAGCAAGGAGAACTCGAGCTTTCATTTTCTGCTTGGTGGCCAAGGCGTCGAGAACCCGTTGAGCTCCGTCTCGCTTCCCACCTCCCGCCATGGTGCTCGCAGCGTGGGCCTCATGGTGAAGATGCCGATTGGAGGCGCAACCATTCGTTGATGTCCCGGAGGTGCCGTTGATAGGCCTCACCGTCTTGACCCCCTTCTGAAACCATCACGCTGTCGTTCATTGTGAAGTGTCCCCGGGGTTGCGTGATCAAGTGTTGAAGCAAATTGCTCATGGCCTCTTGCATTTTCGCCGTTTGCTCAACCTGTACATTCAACAACCGTTCCATGCTGTTGAAAACCACATCGTTACGTTCTTGTCGGGCCTCAAGGGCCCTGGATGCCGCCGTCATCGCCTCCTCTTGCCGTTTGAGCAGTTCCCGCGCAGCTGGACTTCCCACCGCATCACGCCGGTGCAATTCGTCGATGGCCTTGTTCAATTCAAGGTGGCGTTGGGTAAGGGCCCGTTGCAGATCTTCGACATGAACGTTGGCTGCGCGCAATTGCCTCGAGACATCGTTCGCCTGCTGATGCATCCGTCGCAATTCGCCTCGATGGTGGGTGGATTCGGAGAGGAAAGCAACGACGATGGCGAATCCAAGAGCCATTTCGGGGTGAACCATCATCGAGGTCGCACCGACCCAAGCCATGCTTCCAAAGAACACCGAACGTACCAATCCCATGTTGAATCAATACGACGCCGTGACATAAAGTCCCAAGTTGGGGATGCCGCGGGGCCCCTAGGTTGAGAGCAAAATAAAGCAGTCATCGTCGACTTCCAACAACAGGCCGGTGGTGAGGAGATGGTCCAGCGCTTCGTCGATTTCGTCATCGTCGATGTTTGAGGCCCGGGCGTGATGGAAGATGGCTTCGAGCGTGGCCACACCCTCGCCCTTAGCCAACTCTAGTTCCACGGCGATGACGATGGTCTGGCAGGCGATAGCCAGCAAGGGGTCGTCGGTGTTATCGTGAGGGAGAAGGTCGAGGAACACGTTGGATGGATGCCGTTCTTCGTTCGCATCGGGCGTTGGCCGGTCCATCACCCGTTCGCCCAAACCACGTAGGCCATGCGGTTCGTTGAGGTCAAAGCAATCGAACAAATTGGTTTGATGGGGATCGGCCTCCTCGGCTTCGTTCGGCTCAACTTCGAGTCGCCGACCGAGGTCTTCCAACCGTTGAAGGCGCTGGTCGATGACGATCTTCTCTCGTAGCAAATCCACCGCGAGCAAATCCATCGCGAGGTTGGCTTGCTCGATCATCCAATCGTGGACGTTCCAGTTGGGATTGATGCCGAGCATCGTGTCAACGAGTTGGCGAACTTCGGCAGGCAAATCCTCCGCGGAGACACGGCGTTCCTGCTCGTTTTGCCTTTCGTCCGCCATGCTTGGTTTTCCATCGTGACGGCCTATGAAGCATCCCCTCGCAAAACAAAAGTCTCGTCTTCTTTCTTGGAGTGAAGCCGAGCAAAACCGACGCAATCCGTGGTTGGAAAGGGGCCTGAAGAACCGTTCATGAACGAGGGTTTTGTTCATGTAGAAGGTTCCATTGGGCCAAACCATGAGTGACCATCGCATCACGGTTTTGCCCGGCGACGGAACGGGTCGCGAGGTGGCCTTGGAAGCTCAGCGGATTCTTGATACGATCGAGGCGAACACCAATCACGGCTTTGAACAAACCGTCATCGAATGCGGCGGTCAACATTACTTGGCCACCGGTGAAGAATGGGCTGAAGGCTCCTTTGAGTTCTGCAAAAACGAAACCGATGCCATCTTCCTCGGGGCCATCGGCTACCCAGGGGCACGCCTTCCAAACGGCGACCTCGCCGGCGGCTCGGTGATTCTTGGTCTGCGAAGCGGTCTGGACCTTTATGCAAACGTCCGCCCCATCAAACTCTACGAGGGAGTGCCTCACAAAATCCACGGCGGTTTCCGACAAATCTGGCAGCCCGGCATGGTTGACATGACCATTCTACGAGAGAACACTGAAGGTCTCTACCACGCATTGTTGCGCCGGAGTGCCGACCGGGCCCAAGGGCGACCGGAATACGAACCTGAGCCCATGACCTTCCCCGGTCTCGAAGGCGAGGTTGCCTACGACCCTCGGCCCATCTCTCGTGCCGGCTCCGAACGTTTGATTCGCATGGGCTTTGAAATCGCTCAAACTCGAAACGGAGCACCGGCCGACGGGGTGCGTCGGGTATCATGCATTGACAAATCCAACGTCACCCGAGGGTGTCAATTGTTCCGTGCCACCTTCGACGATGTCGCCTCTTCGTACCCCGACACCGAGGTGGACTACGGCTACATCGATGCGTTCATGCAGTGGATCACCCGCTCTCCCGAACATTACGACACCGTGGTGACCTCCAACATGTTCGGCGATATCGCCACCGACTTGGGAGCCGTTCTGCAGGGCGGCATGGGCATGGCCTCCTCCGGCAACATCGGCGACCATCACGCCTTCTTTGAGCCCGTTCACGGTTCGGCTCCAAAGCACGCCGGTCAAAACAAGGTCAACCCCATTGCCACCATCAATTCCATCCAGATGATGTTGGATTACCTCGGTCGAAAGAACAACGACGAGGATTTGGTTTCCATCGGCCGTTTGATCGACGAAAGCGTCGCCGACCACCTCAAAGACGGAAAGATGCTGACCTACGATTTGGGCGGCACCGCATCCTGCTCGGCCGTGGGCGAAAGCATCGCTGCAAAACTTGGTGAAAAATTGAAACAACGCTAAGCGTTGTTGAGCCCCTCAAGCATGGCTTTGTGGGCATCCTTCAAAGTTGCTTTGTGGTCGTAGGGTACACGTTCATCGTCTTCCTTCCACGAGAGCATGGTCGACAACGCTCTGGAAAGTTCATCGACGACGGTGATGCTGGCTTGTTGCGCCGAGCGAGAGAGCGGGTTAAGGTCGATGACGATGACGGTTTTCCCCATCGCCACCAACGCTTTGCATCGGTCCCCGTCCTCAAGCGGCACCAAGATCACATCGCTGTCGAGAATGCCTTCCTTGTGACACGCGGCCCGAGGACCTTTGAGACCAGGGAGGGTCGCGTCGGGTGCATCACCGAGCACGAGAACATCCAGTTGCAACGCTATTTTTCGCTCCTCAATATAACGCAAAAGCGCCGCCATTCGTTCAGGTGTTCGGTAAAAGATGTTGATTTCAACCGGACAAGAGAGCCGAGCAGCAAGACGCAACATGTCGTCCGCAGCGAGGGCAGCAACGTTCCCGTTCAAGCTCAAAATCGGGCGCTTGGCTTGACTCAATCGATGCATGGCCTCGCCGGCAGCGATGCGAGCACTTTTCGTCGTTCGTTCCCCGAGAAGATAATCGAAGGCTTCTCCACGCCCGTGTGCGATCATTGCACTGTCTGCCAGCATCCCCCGTTTGGCCGCCGCTTCCAAGCGATGCCGCATCAACAGGGATGCGTAACGCGGGTGGCTTGGGTCGGCCGCAATTTCCTCCACGTGCTCACCTCAAGCGCCCTTCACGAGCATGCTGATGTCCAGCGGAGGAACCCCTCGATTGATGGCGCTTGTTGAGACGACGTCCAGCCCGCATTCGTGCCAGGATTTCAACTCGGAGAACACGATGCCGCCACTCGCTTCGAGGACGACGTGTTCGCGAATGCCTTGGTCTTCCATTTGCTGGCTGACCGACTTGCACGTCTCAGGCTCCATGTTGTCAAGCATCACGACGAGTCGGTCAAGCCCTTCAGCAGCACGTCGCTGCGCCCAGATCATGGCAGCAACAAGCGCCTCTTTCTCGGTTCGCACCTCGACTTCGAGGAAGGCACCGGTGTTCTCCATGTCGACGGATTGAAGGTAGGCCACCAGGCGTTGGTCATGCCCGTTTATCTCGGTGTGCATGGTCGCCAAATCGTTCTCCTTGATCATCGTGGCATCGCCCTTTGACAAACGATGCGTTAACCCACCGCCCATGTGGACGGCCCACTTGTCGAGCATCCCCCACACCGTTTTCCGAGTTGAGGCGATTTGTTTTGGAGCGATGGCCGACCAGCGCTTGGTTTCGGTGGCGATGCCTGAAAGTTGACCGAGCACGTTCAACATGCATCGCTCAATCGCCAAGACGCTTTCCCGGTCGCCGGTGACCACGGCGATCTCGTCCCCGGATGCCACGCGCTTGCCATCTCCAGCAAGCCAGGTGATGCGAACGGAAGGCGCCCAGATTTGAAGCAGATAATCCACAACAGCGCCGCCGACGACCAAACCGTCCTGGCGAGCGAAAACGGTGGCTTCAACAGCCTCTGAGGAACTTGAAAGCGGCATGTCAATACCGTCATCGCCCACGAAGGCGGTCACCCAGCGGTCGATGCTCGCCATGAGCTTCCGGCTTGCCCCGTCTTCCATGGTCCACAATTCATGCCCACGGTCGTGGGGAAGTCGTGGGGCTTCGGCCATGATGGATGGAGTGCCTACCTCCACTTCAAAGCACCCCTCCAACGACCTTTTGACGCAACCCGCTCTCCCTCAAACATGGCGCGGGTGACGGTGGTGGGCGCAGGTCTTGCAGGCCTTGCGACCGCTTTGTACGCCACAACCGCTGGACACCACGTCGTGGTGCTGGACCGTCGTGAGCGCTTGGGGGGATACGCGACCTCGCAAACGGTGGACGGTGCACCCTTCGGTCACGGTTTGCATCTTTTGCTTCGACGGGGACCGCTGTCGAACTTGGTCAAGAAGATCAGTCGGCTTCCCACGGTGCTCTCAGCACCCCGATTGGATCGGTTGAAAGCGGTCAAGATCGGTGCTCTCCGCCCCCGAAACAGCGTACGGAAAGCGGCCGAACAACGGCGCGCACTTCGTTCACGTTCATCGAACGAACCAATCGTTCAGGCCGCTGCTTTGTTTGCGGGTTCAGGCCATCCAAACTTTGGGTACCGCTACGAGGCCCTGCTGAAACAACGCCTGGCGGTCGTCGGTGAAGGATGGGCAGGCCTCGTGGGAAGGATGGCGGCTGCACTTGACGAAGTGGGCGTGTTGATCGAGGCGAACTGCGAAGTTGCTTCCCTTGACTCCGGGCGCGTCACCCTTGCTGACGGGCGTTCGTTTGACAGCGATGTGGTCGTCGTTGCGTGCGGCTTCAAGCAAGCTCGACGTTTGTTCAACGACCTCGGACATGACCTCTTTGAAGATGTTCGCCCGGTGTTTGCGAGCACCCTTGACCTCACGTTGTCCTCTCGCCCACTTGAGATGCTTCACGGCATCATCGATGGCGACGAAGGTGCGTATGCGTTGGATTTGAGCAACATCCAGCCGCGATGGGGCCTTTCGGGGGCTTACCTCTCGTCGGTCATGGTCGAGCGTGAAGGCGAAACAGGGGGTGCTCGCTTGGGTCGCCTTGAGGGTTTCTTGGATACCCACGCCCCCGGCTGGCGCACCCATGTCATCCACCGCAGCCATCAAACCCATGTCGCCGTGCAAACCGTCGGCCAAAAACCGACCTTTGACCAGCTTGCCGACCACGGCATTTTGCTCGCTGGAGAATGGGTGGAGAGCGAACATGTGCTGGCCGACGCTGCGGTCGAAACGGGACGGTTGTCCGGCCAAAACATCGCACGGGCCATGGCTTGAACGCTTATTCACCGGCTTGAACACGCAGCACCATGCGCTTCGTCTCTTGGAACGTCAACGGGCTTCGTGCTGCTATTCGCAAGGGCATTGACGCTTACTTTTCATCCCTTGAAGCGGACGTGACCATGCTCCAAGAAACCCGGACATTGGAAGAACAGCTTCCTCCGGGGTGGTCGTGGCCCTCAGGCTGGCATGTGACGTTGCATCCGGCCGAAAAGAAAGGGTATTCGGGCGTTGCAACGGCTTCCGTCAAACCCCACAACGTGCTCGGGCGAGGCAAGGGCGGTCGTTTGGACGAGGAGGATACGGAGGGGCGCGTACTCGTCTGCGAAATCAACGGCGTGGTCTGCATCAACACCTACCTTCCCAGCGGATCTGCGAAGGACGAACGCCAAGCGTTCAAGGAAGGTTGGATGGACGAATGGCGAGCATGGCTCAAACCGTTTACGGAAGACGAGCGCCCCGTGGTGGTGTGCGGCGATCTCAACATCGCCCACACGGAAGACGACATTTGGAACCCAAAAGGCAACACGAAGAATTCGGGGTTTCTTCCTCACGAGCGTGAATGGTTCACCGAACTGCTTGAAGACGGTTGGACCGATGCGTTTCGTCACCTTGCCGGGGACGGTGTCAAAACCTATTCATGGTGGTCAAACCGAGGCCAAGCGCGAGCCAAAGACCGGGGATGGCGTATCGATTATTTCCTGCTTAACGAAGCTGCAGCCAACGTCCTCGTTGATTGTTCAATCGTTCGACAGGGCGGCCTCGATGTCTCCGATCACGCTCCATTGGTGCTCGACCTCGACCTCTAAGCATCGGTTCTGCCGAACTTGTGGCGGAGTTTTGAGACCACCCAATAAACACCGTCTCGCAGCGGGAGCGGGACGAGCCACGCAAACGGGAACAACGCTGCATAGTACCAACGCATGGTCAGAAGCAAACGAATGGCGCCCGCAGACCGAACGTGGGTCTTTCCGTGACGAACCACGAAGAGCGTGTCGAGGGATTGCAGGCGTTCAGGGAAGGTCGCGATGAGCGCTTTCCCCTCCGGGGATTGAATGCCGAGAATGACGAGCTCACCTTCTGTGCGTTGACGGCGGCGGAGGAATGTGGCGAGCCCGTTGCACATCACGCAATGGGCATCGATGAGAAGGGTGGTTTCGCTCACAACATCACCCAAGCGCTTCCTCGGCGGCGCTCAACACGACCAGCAGAGCGTCAACTCGGTCCCGCAAGGCTTGAAGATCGGTATCGCTGACCGATATTCGAAGCGTCGTCAATCCGGAGGAGGTTTCTGTATCGACATCCAAGCCGTGCCCCTCCGCGGCGGCCTTGAGCACACCGGCGACCTCCGAAGACCCGGACCAGCGGACCTCCATTGCGTGCATTTCGCCCATGAACGGACCTTGAGGTGGGCTGATATGAGTCTAACCGTCCCACGAACCATGGCGCAGCCCTCCGGCGACCCGTTTACGCTTGCGGGCAGCGGTGGTGTGGTGCTCGGAGAGGCGCGTACCAGTCATGAGGGGCGAAACGCCGTCCTTCTCGTTCGGGGTCAGGCGGACACGAGGGAATTGGAAGCCCTGGCAGCGACCATGGGGATTTCGATCGTCGAAACCGTTGTGCAACCCGGTCGAGAAGACCCTCGGACCTTCTTGGGAAAGGGCCGGTTATTGGACATCGCCGACGAACTCCAAAGCCGCGTCCCCGGCCACCCGTGGGCGAAGGTGGACTTGGTGTTGGTGCACACGAATGCGACGGCTCGCCAACTCGTGGGCATCAGCTCCGTCATCGGTCTCGAGATTTGGGATCGGGTTCGCTTGTTGCTCTCGCTGTTCACCGCCCATGCTGCATCGGTCGAAGCGCGAACGCAGGTCCGTATTGCCCGACTCCAGTCGGACCGCACCGTGTTGCGTGAATTGGCGAATCAACAAACCACGGGCGAACGAGCGGGGTACGGCGGTGGCGGTGTGACCGCTCTGCAAAACGTCATCGCCAACCTCAACCGGGAATTGACCAACCTCCGAAAGCGGCAACGCAAGCACCATAATGCCCAACGAGAGCACCGACGGCAACGAGCACGGAGCGGGGCGATGACGGTCGGCTTTGTGGGATACACGAACGCCGGCAAATCGTCGCTGTTTCAACGCTTATCCGGAAAACAGGTGCTGGTTCAAGACAAATTGTTCTCGACGTTGGAAACCACCGTGGGCAGAATGGAGAAAAGTCCGAGAATTTTGCTGGTCGATACGATTGGTTTTATTGATAATATACCAAATGCTACTCTTGCAGCATTTAAAGCAACTATTGGTGAAGCAATAGATGCTGATTTAACCCTGCTTTTGGTCGACGCCTCCGACCCGTTCCTCGAAATCCGTCGAAAGGTCGAAACCACCCGGCGCGAAATCACCGAGCGGCAAGGCCTGGACGAGGAAGGTTTGAGCGACCGCCTCCCACCGTGTTTGGTGTTGACCAAGGCCGACAACGTTTCCCCAACCCACCTCGCAGCGGTGAAGGACATCGTTCATGAGTTCGGGTTTACCGAGCCGTTGGTCATTTCAACGCACGAAAACACGGGCCTTGACGCCCTGCAACTTCGTGTTCGAGAGCACCTGTTTGGCGCCCCGTCCACGGTTCTTGTCAAGGCGCCTCAGGCGCCGGACGACGATGCGAGCGAACGCATCGTTGCTGACATCCACGAAGCTGGCATGGTCGAAGATCATGAGGTGCTGAGGGACGGCACCGTACGCTTGGTGGTTTGGGCGGCGGAGGAACAACAAGCTCGACTCACACGGCGTTGGGCCGGGCGCATTGACATCAAGTAGGTCGGCCTTCACCCCTTCCCCATGGACGGGGATTCGGACGCTCCCGCCACCTATCTCGATGAGATGGTGGACGAAACCCCGATGCTGTTCGCGACGTCCGATACCGTCCTGACCGTCGAAGACCCACGAATGCACCCCGTCGGAAAAGCCACGGCGATTTTCCTCCTTTTCACCTGCATGCTCGGTTTTCTCAACGGCCTCGATTACGCCTCGCCCAACGACGGGTTGGTCCGCCCGGACGAGTTTGTCTACCGTCTTGCCCAAACGGCGCCCGACGACACGGCCACCTTCCGAGGCACCGTGCAGGACACGTCGGGAACCCCCTTGGTCAACGCTACGGTCTACGTGTCGTGGTTGGACGACGCAACCCAACTTTGGGTGGCGGAAGAGACTCTCACCGACGATTCCGGCGCCTACCTTTTCGAGGGTCTTGACCCCGGCCTTGTCAGGGTCGACATCATCGTGAGCCGGGACGGCCATCGCGACGTTTACGCCAATCGTGTCCTGTTGTCACCCCCGGCGTTAATCGAACCCATCGGGTTTACGACGCTGAATTTCACGTTCCCCACAAGCGAGACTTTCGCTGCTGCTCCGTGCGAATCGGCCAACGAGAGCGGGTGTGAAATTCGGACCATCGACAAAACGCCGTCGCAGATGGACCATCCGCTGATGGACCCGAGCGCAGCCACCGGCTACATTCTCGTTGGGTTCGCCTTCATGGGCATCTCGCTGATCTCCGCCGGTTTTGCGGTTTGGTCGCTCAAATCCGGTTCCGTTCTCGTGCTCCGCACCGCCACCGTCCTCGCTTTTTTCACCATGGGGCACTACTATTCGGCGTGCGTGTTCGGTCTCATGGCGTTCCTGCTCACCTTTGCCATTCCCCGCCGTCACGTGCCGCTGACCGGGGCGTGACGTTCACAACCAATTCACCAGGCCCGTGTCCACATCGTACATTGCACCGTGGACGGTGGCCGCATCGTTGAGCAACGGATGGGCCTGGAGTTGTGCAACGTCGCGTGCAAGTTTTTCCAGCGGTTCATCGATGAGCCGTGGTTCAAACGTTGAGAAATCCTTTCCGCTGCTCGCCGTCAGGGCCGCTTGCAAACCGTCGAGGGTTTGGCTGGTCATGGCGCATCGCGTGTGGGGCATGATGACGATGCACTCGCAATCCAAGACATGACTGGCGAGCACGATGTCGGTGAGAACCTCCGGGTTGAGTTGTCCGCCGGCGTTCCTGATGACTTTCATGTCCCCCTCCTTGAGGCCGAACAAGGCGTGGGGGACGATCCTCGAATCCATGCACGTGACCAACAACAAGCGTTGACCGGCTCTTCCTGGAACGGAACCTGCGGTGAATTGAGCGGCGTAGGCGGCGTTTGCGGCACGCAACTCAGCAAGGAGCTTCGGTTCATCGGTCATGGTTTGGTTGCCGAATCGGTAGCATTTGGTTGTTCCTTGGTCGATTGGAACGATTTCGGTGCTGGAGCGACGCAACCATGCGACCTCCTTATGGTGGTCCAAGCGGTGCAGGGGGCATGGACCTCAACAGCGCGACGTGGATGGTTCGCTCCTTGGACGAAGCCGTTTCCGCAGTGCTCGTTGATGACGAGGCCACGGTGTTCGCCGGAGGTTGGAACGGACGGGTGGCTTGTTGGGATGCAGAAGGCAACAGCCGATGGACGGTCCAAACCGAAGACAGGATTGGTGCTTTTGCGTTGGGGAAGGAGTTGCTTGTCGCTGCGAGCGGCCTCCATCTCGTGGCGCTTGAACGGACGACGGGCAAGCAGCGCTGGGCGGTCGCTCTCGAAGGCAGTGCTGACGCCGTGTCGTGGTGGGAGGGTGACCTTCTCGCGGTCTCTTCGGTGTACGATATTGAACACAACGACTTCATCGAATCGGCGATTTGGCGCTTCACGGAAGAGGGTGAACAGGTCTGGATTGAACGCATGGATGAACGGCCCTGGGCTCTTTTGGCCAGCGGTGAGCACCTGGTTGCGGGGCTTGGCCGGCCGAGATGCGGGGTCTTGGACTTGAGTGGTGGACCCCCGTTCACCCACACCAAAGCCCCCACCTCCTCCCCGACGACCGTTGGTTCGGTCTCATCAACCGGCGTGTTGTTTGGCCAAGCCGACGGAACCGTCTATGCGCTTGACGGGGCGGTGCGCTCCACGGAAGCGGGTTCAATTGAGCACCTGACGTGCATGGTGAAGGGGTATGTGGCGACCTCCGATGCAGGCCAAACCGTCGGTCGAACCGATGACGGAACGTTGTGCTGGGAATCAAAGGGGAACCCGGTGTCTGCTCAGATGGAAGCCTTTGCTCAGGACGGTGTTTCCATGTTTTGGATCGCCCG
>Ga0255763_1000374_pt1 | contig 49738 bp, 36 predicted proteins | sample 041ome_2_FD_179963 | JGI IMG/M metagenome (GOLD analysis project Ga0255763, IMG submission 179963) | Coastal salt marsh microbial communities from the Groves Creek Marsh, Skidaway Island, Georgia - 041406US metaG (version 2) | ecosystem: Environmental > Aquatic > Marine > Intertidal zone > Salt...
AGTTCGAATGTTGCGTGAAACAGGCGGTGTGATAGTTTTTTTTTGTTTTTTTTTGAAAGGAGATGGGGGCAGAGAGCATCCCTTTGAGAGGCCTCTCTCTCTCTCTCTCTGTCCTTCTCCTCGTTCGTCCATCCGGAGCGTCGCGAGAGCCGTCGTGCTTATTTATTTTTCCTTTTTTGTTTCGCTCTCTGCTGACGACGCTTTATTTTAGCGGCGATTGCTTTATCTTCTCTCTGTGTGTTCTCCACAAATACGGCGGAGAGACTCGATAAAGTTTGCTACAGAGATAGACGGTAAAAAAGGCACACACACACACACACACACACACGCGCGCGCTTGCATCGTTCGTCGCATTAGTTTGTTAATCGTTGTTATTGTTATTTAAAAGAGAAGAAAGAAAAATGTTTAGCGTAGCGTCCACGACTTCGTCCTCGCTGGCGAGCCGACACTCGAACGCCTCCTCCTCGCCGTCGCTGAGAAGAAAGACGAGCGGTGCGGCGACGATGAAACAAAGACAAAATAAGCAGCATCAGCAGCAGCGCGGTTTTGCGGTGCAAACGTTCGCGAAGAAAACTCCGGACGGGCCGAGAGTGTGCATCGCGGGCGTGACCGGAGCGGTCGGGCAAGAGTTTTTGAGAGTTTTGAAACAAAGGGACTTCCCGTACAGCGAGATGAAGATGTTGGCGTCCGCGAGAAGCGCGGGGAAGAAAGTCGAATTCGACGGGGAGACGTACACGACGGAAGAGTTGACGGAAAATTCTTTCGATAACGTGGACATCGCGTTGTTTTCCGCCGGTGGGTCCATCTCGAAGAAGTTTGGCCCTATCGCGGTGGAGAAAGGGTGCTTCGTCGTCGATAACTCGAGCGCGTTTCGCATGACGGAAGGCGTGCCGTTGGTCATTCCGGAAGTGAACCCGGAAGCTATGGCGGGCATGAAAGTTGGATCCGGTAAAGGTGGCATCATTGCCAACCCGAACTGCTCCACGATTATCGCGTTGATGGCGACGACTGCGATTCAAAGAAAAGTTGGCATCGAGAGAATGGTCGTGTCTACGTACCAGGCGGCGTCGGGCGCCGGCGCGCAAGCCATGGCTGAGTTGGAACAACAAACGAGAGAACTCGTCAACGACGGGGAAGTTAAAACGAAAGAAATCTTCCCGTGGGGATACGCGTTCAACTTGTTCTCCCACAACGCGCCGATGATGGAGAACGGCTACAACGAAGAGGAAATGAAAATGGTGAAAGAAACCAAGAAAATTTGGAACACCGACGACATCAGCATCTGCGCGACGTGCATCCGCGTCCCAGTCATGCGCGCGCACGCGGAGAGCATCAACTTGACGTTGAAGAACGAATTGAGCGAAGAAGAGGCGAGAAAACTCATCTCTGAATTCCCGGGCGTTTCCTTAATTGACGATCGCGCGAACAACCGATTTCCGATGCCTTCGGACGCCAGCGACCAAGACGACTGCTTCGTCGGTCGCATCCGAAGAGACATCTCCCAAAAAGGGAATAAAGGCTTGGAATTGTTCGTGTGCGGGGATCAAATCAGAAAAGGGGCCGCGCAAAATGCCGTCCAAGTGGCCGAGTTGTTGCTTTAAGTGCGATAACGGTTGAGGTATTCTTGGTATTTTATTCGAGTTTTTTTAACCGAAGTACTCGTACACGTATATAAAACGAATCGTTGATCTTTTCCTGCGCACAAAATTTACGCACCTCGACGCCACCATCATGCTGACGACCAAGGAAAAGATGACCACCGAGGCGTTAGCCGGTGCGTTCCTCGCTTTTTTTTATCTCTGTCTCTCTGTGATGTGTTTTTTACGCCCAACACACCAACAAACGCTTCTACGCGCGCGTTCGCAAATTCGTGTTCGTTGAGCGTTTTGAATTTGGATTACACCGACGCTACGCGTCGCGCGCGCGGATGAAAACTGACGATCGTCCTTTTCTCTCTCTCTCTCTTTATCATTCTCAATCTTCCTTATGCAACAGGAGCCATCGGTGGCGTCGTCTCTGCCATGCTCTTATACCCGCTCGATACGGTCAAAACCAGAATCCAAGCCGAGCAGAAACAAGAAGAGGAAGCGGGGAATTTGAGAGGTGGTGGTTTATTCCGCCGGTCCTCGAGTGGACCTTTGCTGCCAAAAAAGAACAACGCGCCGTTCCTGTACCAATTTTACGAATCCGTCCATCGAGACGGCTTGTTGCAACTCTTCAACGGGGTGAGACCGAAGTTTTACCACTCGATGATGTCCTCGTTCGTGTATTTTTTCGCCTTTAGCGGGTTGAAACGGAAAGTGGAGGAGAGAAATCCACATCAAAAGATATCGATTGGGATGAGTTTGTTGGTCGCGACGATGGCGGCGGCGACGAACGTGGTGTTGACAGAGCCGTTGGATACGTTGAGCACTCGAGCGCAGGTTGTGAGTTGTCCGACGAAGAGAGGGGAGAGAGGAGGGGAGAGAGATGGAGCGTCTGTGCGCGATTCCGGAGATTTTAGCAACGGTCAGAGTTTCAGTCAGAGAGATTCGAAAGAGGAAGAGAGAAAGAAGAAGTTTCACGCGAGCGATTCGGAAGTTACGGATTCCGAGAGCGAAAGCGATTCCGACTCTGAATCATCCGATTCTGACGACGATCTGAGCATTATGAGTACCCCGGGACAAAGGTCGGCAACTAAAGGAGGGAAAAGAGTTGGTTTGGTTTCTTCGACGAGCTCGTTTCGAGATGTCGTGCATAGGAAAATTGAGAGAGCACAGCGCGTCTCCTCGAAAGCCATTCAAAAATTGCGCAAGAAAGTACCGTCAAAGAAAACGATGGAAAAGAAAGCGAGAATGTATAAACGACGCGTGCGCAGAGAATTTCGGAGGGCGACGGGATTTTTGACCACGACTGTGCCAAATTTATACGCTGGTGTAGGTGCTTCGTTGTTGCTCACGGTGAATCCAACCATTCAATACACCATGTACGAGCAGTTAAGACAGAGAGCTTTGAAAGGCTTGAGCGTTGGGAGAAGGAAACCGGTGACGGAATTGCCTGTGTTTGAGGCGATCGTTATTGCGGCGTTATCGAAAGCGGCGGCAACGGTGGCCACGTATCCTTTGATTCGCGCGAAAGTGTTACAGAAAGCGGCGACGAATCCGAAGGATCAACAATCGAACCAGCAAAAGAACAGAAGAAACGCGAGTAGTAAATCAACCGATTTTGCGACGTTATCGTTGTTACAAATTATGGCAGACTTAAAGAAACGAGAAGGTTACGCGGGTTGGTATAAGGGCTTAAACGCTCAGTTGACGAAAACCGTCGTAGCTTCGGCCATCGGGTTGAGCATCAAAGAAAAATCCTTTCGAGCGAGTCAACTATTAGTGGCCGCGTTTAGCACGAGATGAACCAAGTGTTGATTGATACGCATATATGTTTTTTGCCTTGTAAATACTAAGTACTATAGTCATTGTATTCTAATAATACATAAAGCTAACCGACAAATGCCACCACAACTGCGATGTCATCCATCTTCCCTCCGGTTAATTGAACGCCTTGCAACTTCTCCGCCCACGTCAATTCCATGCCTTCTCTCCTCGCGGCGATCATAAACGGCGAATCGTATTCCTCATCGGTACTTCTTGCAAACGCTAACCTCGCAATCTGCTCCGCGCATTTCACCGCGTCTCCTTCGTTCTCTTCGCACAGAATCGCCACGTCTTCGTGTGGTACGTTATCCCACAGCCCGTCCGATCCTAGCACGACGCAATCCCCTCGTTTCAATCGAACTTTTTTCACATCCGCTTTCCTCGGATCGTCCGTCTCTGGGTACGCCTCTCTCCAACCCAACTGAAACGGCATGTTAAACTCGTGTTGCATCGGCTCCGTCTTAAACACGCACGCACCGTTCCTAGCGACTATTCCCCCGGCGTCTCCCAAATTTGCAAACGTTGCCTCGCCTTCTTCCACCACGCACACGCACGCCGTGCTCGACCCAATCACGCGCGTCTCTTCGTGCGCTCGCACCATTATATCCACAGGATTTCTCATCTTCTCTTTCGTCACCGCTTTCGCAGCTTCTGACGCAAACGTTTCCGAATATTCCGCTGGATTTACGCCTTCATCCGACCACCCACCGACGCCATCGAATACCCCGAACGCGTTCGACCGCTTCAAAACGAAACACGAATCTTCACCGCCGGTGGCGGATTTGTCCGGGTGGGGCACTAAAATCGCCGACGCGTCCACGGTTGAAACGTGGGAAGAAGAATCAACGCTCTTCTTCTTCTTCTTCTTCTCTTCCTCCTCGTCAGAAGTCGTCGAGGCAGAAACGGAATAGGAAGAAGACGCCGTCAGCGACGACAGTCGTCTCTGCCCGGCGGAATACCAACAGCGTTTCGAAAGAAGATGTCCACCGAAAACATCATCATCATCTTCGTCCTTTCTTCGATCGACATCGCGTTCATCGTTACCACGCCTCGCCGCCGTTCTCGCCGAGGTTTTCTTCCTCGACGACGACGACGGGCGGGTTCGAGAAAACGACGAAACGACGGAATTGAAACCGCTCTTCGACGCGGAGGTAGTTGTCATCACTGTTGCGTTTGTGCGGGGTTGTGCGGGGTGTTTCTCTCTCGATATCTCTCTCTTCTTCTTTGCTTTTTTGAGAAAGGACGACGTTTCAAAAATTTCCTCTCGATGTTTTTTGTTTAGGGTTTGTATTAAACCCTAAATTTTGCACTGCGCAAAACGACGGCTTTTTCCTTCTTCCCGTCCAACGTATTCAGCGAAACTTTTTTGTGTGCGGCTGCTGCTGCTGCTGCGCGATGTTGTCGTTTTCGAGAGCGGCGGCGACGACGAGTCTGAAACCCATCTCACCACCGCGTCGGTTCGGTCTCGTCGTCGCGTCTTCGCGTTCTTCCTCGTCTTCCTCCTTCGTTGGCGCGCGTTCTTCGGTGGCGCGCGTTTTCCAACAGCAACAACAACAACAACGAAGAAAGAAAAAGCGGTGTTGTTCTTGTTGTTGTTCGGGAAGAAGCTGTCGTTCCTTCGTCGTCGCGAGCGGTAAACGCGACGACGACGATAACGACGGGAGGAAACAAAGTTTTGCAGAAAATGAAGAGAAGATTTGGACGACGAGACGAGCGAAAACTGGGATATTAAACCGCGTCCCGAACGTGGCGCAATCGAAAGACATTTTACTGAGCGGTTTGAAACGTTCGCAACGAATCACGCACACGTCCGGCTTGCGTGTGCCGCTGCTGAAGGAGAGAAACAAGTCGGCGAAACAACTGGACGGGCTGACGACGGCGCTGTGCAAACCGTTGGGGGAATACGTGAAAGGGTTTCCGAAAATAGAGCGATTACATCCGTTCGAGAGAGCTTTGTTAGAGTTAACGGTGGATCCGGAGGTGTACGCGAAAACAATAGCGGAGGTTGATCAGGCGAGGAAATCGATGCTGACGATGGGGAAGGAGTACTCGTCGAGGGCTAAGAACGGCAAGACGGAGAAAGAGACAAAAGCTGTTCGAGAGGAAGGCTTTAAAAATATGGAGGCGAGGTTTGTAAAGTCGCAGGCAAAGTTTGAAAAGTTGAAGGAAATGGCGAAAAAATTGAGGCGATTGCCGGTTGCCGAGTTGGAGACGCCGACGGTGGCCATGGTCGGAGCACCCAACGTAGGCAAATCAAGTTTAGTTAGAAGCGTCTCGAGCGGTGTGCCCGAGGTGAACAATTATCCGTTCACGACGAGAGGGGTTGTCATGGGACATTTTTTTATCGAGGACAGACGTCACGTGGTGACGGATACTCCCGGTTTGATCTTCCGAGTGGACGAAGAGCGAAACAAGATTGAGAAATTGGCCATCGCGACATTAGAACACTTACCGGTGTGCGCAGTGTTCGTCACCGACTTGAGCGGTTTGAGCGGTACGAGTGTAGAGGACCAGTTGGCGTTGAGAGAGGAGTTACGGGAGAGATTCGCGAGCAGACGACCTTGGTTAGACGTTTTGAGCAAGTGCGAGTTAGTCCCCGCTTTAGGCGGGAAATTGGACGAGAGTTTAGAGAGCACGTGGACGGAGGAGGACACGAAAAATACCGAGGCGGCGGCGAAAATGTTGAAAGAAAGTGGAGCAATGGTCACATCTGTAGCCGACGGGGTCGGCATCGCCGAGCTGAAAGCAGCTTTAGAGAACGAGCAGCTATACGATTCGATTTTGGAGTTGAAGAGAAGTAAATTTCGTGCAGACGACGACGAGGACGACGAGGGCGAAGAGCGATCATGAAAACAACGTATATAGAAAGGAAATGTACCAAAACGAGATGGTGATTGAAATAGAGTGCGTGTTGTATTGTATAGTATCTGATATATTTGTTGTACTGTAGCTAAATGGACAATATTTTTCTTTTATCTTTATGTTTGTTTGTACAGTGTGTATTTATTTTACTTTCTCCTTCTCTTTTCTTCTTTTCGTTCAATTTTTGGTCAATTCTCCTTCCAATCCATTTCTCGGTTGATACTCTGCTTCTTGTAAAGATGACAAAGATGCGCTTCCTTCGCGGCCTAACGCGAGGTTCACCATAGACCCAGCTTTGTTCGGGCTATTCGCAAATCGTTCGAAATCGATCGAACTTCTTCGCATTTTCGCTTTTGATTCTTGTTTCTGCGAAGCAAACTGATGGAACTCGTCCACTGAACGCGCTCGCGAAAGACTTCTTTCCGGAGGTTCTTGCGGAACCTCGTCGCTGACGTCGTTAAACTGTAAGAGCTCGACCAAACCTTTACCATCGTTCATGCTGTTCACCAAACCAACGAGCAACTCCGCGATTTGGTCGGAATCGTCGACGAAGTAATGCGCGGGCGAACGCTTGCGTCCAACCGTACACGTGAACACCGAGCCGAAATGAACGTCCGCTTTCTTCTTTTTGGTATCAACGACAGAACCGAGCGATTCTGCGTAGGATTCGTTTGGATGCAAATGTGAAGGGCCGTGGCCTCCTAACTCGCTCGTTTTCTCCGCCGACAAGGCATGATGACCGCGGAATGAGGTTTGGCGTCTCGGTGCAGAGCGCTCCGGCAGTTTCATCGGCGTCACGACGAGCGGATTGTTCTCACTGTCTACAGTTTCGTAGGTCGGTGGCGTTTCACGTCCCGACGCATCGTCACCAAGGCCGCCATTACCGTTGATATTCACTTGATTGAATGCGTCTGCGAGACCTGACGATAAATCTGTCGGCGAGTACCCGTTCTTGGTATTTCCAGATTCCCCATCTACAGGAGAGCCGCCTCGGGAGGATTCGGCCGATACACCGTGATCACCGGTGTGCGAATCCAAATAAGTAAAGATATCTTCATCGCGACCGAGGAAATGACCGGCACAAAACGCAAAGTCGATTTCTTTCTGTCCGCCTTTACCATCTTTGGCAATCATTTGTACAATCTTATCGACGGCGACGCCCTTGGAAAGTCCAACTGGTCTCGCTTCGACCGATTTCATGCCCTGTATGATGTCAACGTTTGCGTTTGATATCGGTCCAGTCCACAAGTGTTGAAGCAGATCGCGCGCTTGTTGTCGCCCAAAATCAGGATCGGAATATTTATACGACCAGACCAAAGACGTCTCGCGAATTTCCACGTAACTCCTCGGCGTGCGCTCGCAAAAGTATTCGAAAACGACTTGGACGGACTCGAGCCAGTCGAGTTGCGACATTTCAACGAGCGTATGCCATTTTGGAGGTAATTTCGGAACTTTAAACACATCTTTCTTTTCTTCTTTGTGCTCTTCGTCTTCATCATCGTCGCCGTCGCCGTTGTTGACCTCATTCTCGTCCTCATTCGTGATTAACGGCGGGCGTATAAAGCACCCGTTTTCGGCGACGATCCAAACTTTTGGTAAAACGGCAAACTTTTTGGCCAACTTGTGTCTTTCTGAGCCGGAAAAGATACACACAGTCGTGTTGGGATCATCGCACAATCTCGCGATGCATTCTTGCGAAACGCTGTGTAACGGCGATACGTCGCCAGTTTTTGGTTTGATAATTTTGTTCACGTTGCGGCTTTTAATTCGGTCAGCTTGTGAACGCGAATCTTTCTTTGTCAACGTCGCATTGAATCCTAAAATAACCAAACGCTGTCTCGATTCCGTGAATGGACCAATTAAATCACTCGCGCGTAATCGCGGCGGAATTCGTAATCTTCTCAATTCGGCTTCTACATGCGTATCGTTCAATTCAGCAATGAACGTATCCGCCCACGCTTGCGAAGTGTGCACCTCAACGTGAGAAAAGTTGAACTTGTGTCTCTCTCTTCTTTCGGCTTCCGGCATTGTCAGCGCGTCATCGATGGCTTGCGCGACTTCTGTCACGTTCCATGGGTTTACCAAAATCGATCCAGCGCCTAGAGATTGAGCAGCGCCCGCAAATTCAGATAATATCAAAACGCCCGCATTTTGACTTTGGCACGAAACATACTCGTACGAGACTAAATTCATCCCATCGCGTAAAGAGGTCACCAAACAGATATCAGTAACCGCATACAACGCAGTTAACTCTGCAAACGATAAAGAACAGTCCAAGTGTTGAATTGGAACCGATCCCAACGTCCCAAACCTCCCGTTAATTCTACCAACTATTTCGTGCACCTGGGACGTCAGCTTTTGATACTCTGGAACGTCCGATCGCGTCGGGACAGCAATTTGTACCAAAACTACTCGGTCTCGCCACTCCGGATGTTCGTTTAAGAATTTTTCGTACCCTAGCAGTTTCTGTGGAATCCCTTTGATCATATCCAAACGATCAACTCCCAACATAACTTTCCGTCCTTTGAACCTCGCCTTCAACTCCAATATGTGATCTTGCACAACTTTCGTCGCCAACGCGTCGTGAAACCGCGTCGGATCGATCCCAATCGGGAACGCTGCGACTCTCGTGAAATTTCCACCATCTTCAACGCCATCTGGTCTTCCTTCGAACGCTAGAATTCTCGAACAAGAAGACACAAAATGTCTAGCGTAATCGTACGTGTGAAACCCGACCAAATCCGCCTTCAAAACCGAAATGAGCAACTCTTCTCTCATCGGTAACGTCCTATATATCTCCGAACTCGGAAACGGCGTGTGTAAAAACCATCCGATCTTCATCTTGTCGTCGTTCTTTCTCAACATTTGCGGCAACAACATCAAATGGTAATCGTGGCACCAAACGATATCCCCCGGTACAAACACGCTCATAATCGCCTCCTCGAACAACTGGTTCGCGGATATATATGCTAGCCACTGACTGGCCATATCTTTCGTTGAACTCAGTTTCGGTTCAAACGTCAACGGAACGTAATTAAACAGCGGCCATAAAATATTATTGCAATACCCGTTGTAATACAGCTCGACTTGGTTCCGGGTCAACCAGATCGGCAAACATCTCTTCTCCAACAACGTCTCCGTCAGCGCGTCTCTATCCGGTCCTTCGTCGATGAATACCCCGGGCCAACCAACCCATAGCATTCCGTAATTCTTCCCTACCCCTAACAAAGCGCTCACTAACCCTCCGCTGGAAACCGTCAACCCCCACTTCCCATCTTCGCCCTTCTTCACGCTCACCGGAAGTCGATTGGCCGCGATAATCAATCGCGCATTAGAAGCTTGCGTAGCCACAGCCTGCGCAACATTATCCTGGCCTTCCGCGCCAATCACTGACGGTTGTTTCTCACCTTGCCCGAGCTCTGAAACGCTCTTCTGATCGGAATCCTCGCGCGCGGAAACTTCCGATTTCATATCTTCATCCAAGACTGAAAACGACCGATTTCGTCGCAATTGTTCTCGTTCGCGAATTAATCGATCCACCCGGGTCGTGTCTTCCAATCGCGCCAAATCCGTCGCCGAGGACGCGTTCTCCTTCACTTTCCCTGAAGGCCCTCGCGATTTCGGCCGGTGCAGCTGCGAAGACGACCCGCCGACGCCCTTCATCTGCATCTCTTCTTGACTTTTGTTCAGATGTCCCAACAGACCTCCCCCACCGAGAGAGGAAGAGTTGTTGTAATGCTCTCCCCCACCGCTGCTACGTCTCGGCGACGTCATCCCCGCGCCGCGCCCGGCGTCCGTCGAGCGTCGCTTCTCTTTCAAGACCTCTTCGTCCTCGATAATCATCGCCGACTCCATGATGATGATTATACTCTCTCTCTCTCTCTCGGCTCAAGCGGTTTAGCTAATGAGGATAATTTTTGTCTCTTGACTCCTATCTTAAAGCGTCGTTTCGCCTCCTCGTGACTCATCTTTTTTTTTTCGTCACGAATCAGATTTCAAAATTTGCCGAGTGAAGAAGGCAAGGTACACACAAAATTTGCCTGCCGAATGAAGAAGGCGAGGTACCACGCGAAAAGAATAATAATCAAAAATAGAGAGCGCACAATGACGATGATAATAGATAGCATTAAAACACAGAAAAAAACGGCGAGCCGCACGGGCAGCGCTTGATTATGTACACAGATGAATTAATTGGTCGCATCCTGCAACAGCCTTTTGGCGTTTTCCAAGCCTTGTTCGCTGCCGATGCCTAACATGTCCGCGATTTCTTCCAAGCGGATTTCGGTTTCGATGGCGTCGAACGCGATGGTTTGTCGACCATCTTTATCGTCTTCTTCCTTGCGAACGCGGACGTGGGTTTCGCCGAACGCGGCGACTTGTGGTAGGTGTGTGACGCATAAGACTTGTTGGGAGCCATCGACGGCGAGTTTCTTTAACGCGGCGCCGATTTTAGTGCCAACGCGCCCGCCGACGCCGGTGTCCACTTCGTCAAAGACCGAGATGGTTGGAGATTCGGTAGTTTCGTTGTTTCGGACGTGTCGTTCGCCCATGGCGGGAGCCATTTTCATAGCAAGCATCAGTCTCGCTTTTTCGCCGCCGCTAGCTATGGAACTCATTGGTCGCAACGGTTCCGAAGGACCCGGTGCTAAGAGAAACGTTGCTCGATCGAGACCGCGAGGACGGACCAAGTAAGCAGCGGTTTCGTCTTCGCCGATTTCTCCGCATCCTGGGACTTGCAACTCGTTCGCTTTTAAAATCGACGTCCTTTCTAAATCAATTATTTCGTCACCAGAATCTGTCGTCAATTCTATTTGACTAAAGTTAGAATCTTCATCGTCCTCTTCGCCGAGTTCTCCTCGCGAGGAAGACGAAGACGGCGTCCACGACAACGTGACATCAAATCGACTGCCTTGCATTTCTAAAGACTCCATAGCAGCCGTAACGGCCGTGCGCAAGCTCGAGCCGGCATCGCGTCTCGCGACGGCTAAATCTAACGCGAGAGACCCCGCTTTCGCTCGCGCCGAACGTAATTTTTCTTCGTTTTCTTCTCTTTCGTCCTCGGACGTAGCCGCGGCGTCCAACTTGTCTCGTAGTTCATCCGCAATCTCACACATTGAAGTGGCCGTGCGAATACCTTTACCCATCATTTTACCGAGCTTATCGAGATCGCGGAGTCGTTCTTGGATTTCCTCTCTGCGCTCTGGTCTCGAATTCAAGGATTCCATGTATCTTTGTAACATTTTTTCGGCTCGGTCCGTGGCGTTCTCCGCCTCGTGGAGTAACTCGATAGCTTCTCGCAACGCCTCGACATCCTCGCTATTTTCGTCTTCCTCCTCCTCATTTTCTCCGGTCGCTCCATCTGCGTCGTCGGCGGACTCGCTGCTGGAAGTCATTTGGTCAGCTCTCCTTTCCGCCTGAGAGAGCACGCTTCTCGATTCGTACAGCGCTTCCTTCAAAGACGCTTTGGATCCACTCTCGTGGTTCGATAGCGAATTTAGCGCCGATGCGCACGTCTCCCAGTTCGACCTTTGACTTTCCATTCGTCTCAACTCGCGTTTTAACTTTGCGTCCTCGCCTGGAACCGGATCAACTTTGTAAAACGCGTCTAAAATCGCCTCAATCTCCTCCTTCTCTTCCTCGGTCAATTCGACATTCGCCTCAACTAATTTCGTCGCAATTCGAACATTCTGCATCGCAATTTCGAACGCATCGGCGTATTGTTGGACATTCGCCCAGCTATCGAGTTCATCCAACTGCGCTTTTTCATTCGCTAACGCTAAACTCGCGTTTTGGCCGTTGAAGTCAATTAAAATGTTTCCGATTTGTCTCAACACTTTAACCGGAATGGCTTTGTTTTGAATCTTGCACAACGATCGCAACCTGTTATTCGCGGTGCTTTGCAATTCTCGATACAAGTCCACCGTCTGTGCACCTTCTCGGTTCAACAAAGACTCGATATCCTCCATCCCATTTTCTAACAAACACCGACGAAGTTTCCGCACGGTGTCTTCGGCGCAGTAAAACGTCGCGGCTATTTTCGCCGTCTTTGCCGGCACACGAATCGAATCCTCTCGACCAGCCGCACCAGTAATTTGATCGATCGCGGACAACAACACCGATTTTCCGGAACCCGACTTACCAGTGATGACGTTCAATCCCGGTGAAAAGTGAATGGTTTGTTGCGAGACCAACGCAAAGTCTTTCAAATGCAGCCTTTGCAAATGCGTTTGTTGTTGTTGTTGATTAGCTCGCGGAGGTGAAGAAATGATCCTTCGAGAGTTCCTAACATTCGTCGCAAACATCCTTCGTTTCGAAACAGACGACGACGAAGAAAAGCTTCCGACGATCTGTCGCGGATGGTGCGACTTTTGTTGTGAACATCGCATCATCATCGTCGTCGTCTTCGTCGCGGTAAATGCTTTTTTCAAATCTTTCGCCCGAAGATACATGCACACACGAAAAGCTTTTAATAAGAAAGAAAGAAAGAAAGGAAGAAAGCGTGTTTTGTTTGCGCAGATACAAAAAGGTGTTAACTGCGCGACGAGAAACGCGCTTTCTCTCTCTCTCTCTCTCTCTCTCTCTCAGACACTCTCTCCGCGCGTGGTGGTCGGAGCTTTATTTATATTTTGTGGAGCGTGCTCTCACTCTAGTTCGTTGAATTTTGAAAAATCGATAGTTTAGGGTTTTGGTAGATTTTACAAAGCAAAAAGGAAAGCGCGGCGTTTCCCAACGCCTCAGAGAAGAAGAAGAGCAAGAGAGAGGTACCTATCGATCGGTATTCCTCGGAGAAGAGAGAGAGAGAAGAGCAGAGAAGGCATTCGTTCTCTTTTGCGCGGAGAGTCGCAATTCTGGTGGGGAGAGAGACTTGAGAAAGAAAGAGACGGAGGAGGCGTAAAACGCGCGCGCGATGTCTTCTTCATCCCGCGGATTGGAAGGCGACGAGAGTGCTAAACAACAACCGCTCCTTCTCGCGCGCGCGCCCATCTCAAACCGGACTGGGTTTCTGAACACGCCCCATAAAGGCACGAAATTGGAATTTGCGCATCATCGAGGGGTTGAAGGTGGCGATGGAGTTCCGTTTCTCGCGAGAGTTGGTTTTGCATTGCCTCTGTTGTTTACCGCGACGCTGCTCTCGTTCGTCTTGTATTGGGGCGCGTTGCTGTTCCCGCCGTTCGCGGTGATTTTTATATGCGCGTTCATCTCCTACGGGTGGGTTAAAGGGATTTTGTATTCGTTTTCGGCGTTGTTTATTGGCATTCCGCTGTCGCATTTGTATAGAACCGCGGATTGGAAGCAGTTAGGGAACGATAGCCGGAAGAAGAGTCCACTGTTGGAACGAACGCTCGGCGTTTCCGAGGAGGACGGGAAGGCGTTGGGATTGGCACATCCACACTCATCCGCAGAAAGTGCCGCGAAAGAAAGTTATGAAACGACGAGCGCTTCAACGAGCGAACAGAGGTTAAAAATGGAGGTTCCGACGTGGACGTCAAAGTTTGACAACAAGGAGAAGCGAACCTTGACGGAGAAGTTCAAAGATTTGACTCACGTTGTGATTGTGCCGACGTACAGGGAACCTTTGAACGTCTTGAGAAAGACGTTGAACACATTAGTCGCGCAGACGTGCGCGAAAGATAAAGTCGTCGTTATCATAGCCACGGAAAAGAACGATAAAGAGGCAATAGGGAAAGTAGAGACGTTAATTGAGGAGTACGGTAAGAATCTGTTGGGCTTATTTTACACGGTGCACGAAAAAATATCTCCAGCAGAAACAGATGGAAAATCTAGTAACGTAGCCTGGTGTGCCAGATGTGTGCAACACACGATGTTAGAAAAGTGGAACTACGTCCCAGAACAGATCTTAGTGACAGTCTGTGACGCGGATACGTATTTTGACGAACAGTTTTGCGAGTGTTTAAGTTACACGCACGCGCAGAATATGGAGCCATACAATTGCACGTATCAATCCGCAGAGAATGAGTTTCCAAACGTATGGATGGTTCCGACTTTAGTAAGAGTAAAAGCGGTGGTAGATTCAATCAACATGTTGGGGATGCTTTCCTCGAAATACGCGGTACCTTATCCGTACGTGTGTTACTCGCAATCCTTGCGGACGATTATGGATGTCAATGGGTGGGACGTGGACGTCGTTCCGGATGATTTCCACCACTTCATGAAATGTTTCTTCAAGAAAGGCGGTCATTTCCGATTGGTACCGATATTCATGCTCACCGGGAATAACGCGCAAGAACACACGAATTGGTTTAGCGCCATGCGATCTCGTTATCGTCGCGCCAAACGCGATGCCTGGGGTGCGATTGATTTATCCTACATCTTATCGCAATGGTACCAAAAAAGGGACGTGTTGAACAAACGAGAAGCATTTATGCTTTTCGTCGACGTCATTGAACATCACGTCTCATGGTCGTCGTATTTCTTAACCGTCATGCTCGGAGGGATGATGTCAGCTTGGTTAAATCCGGAGTTGGAAACGTACCCATTTGGGATTGGTATTCGCGCGATGGCGTTGATTGCATTTGGTCCGATTTTGTTCGCTACTTGGGCGTACATTGTATGCGACTTTTACGTCCGAATGTTTCTCGTGCAAGATAGAAAGTATTTCGAGGCGAATTCGGCGCCGTTGTGGTGGCAAATCACCAGTCAAGTCCAATGGCTGCTCATGCCTCTGGCCGATTTTATCTTTTCAGCGGTGGCGGCGTTGGACGCACAGTTGCACATGGCATTGTGGCCAAAGATGAGTGGATATCGTGTCTCGAAAACGGTCGATAGGAGTAACTTAGAGTATAAAATTGCACAAAGACACATCATGCCGAACGGAACTTGGCGAAGTGAGCCATTTTTGAACGACGTGAATATCAGTACAAACCGCGGTGGGAGTGCGAAGAAATCAAGTTCGAGTAACGGGTTGTACCACGCGATTGAGAGCGATGGGTCAGATGCGCGAAGTGAAAGAGAAAGTAATCATGCTCGAGGTTTATAGAAAATCATATTATGTTTAGCCTTGTATTGTATCAATGTTGTAATCCGATAGCGCGTAGATTAATGAAATAGTTCCTCAAACGATGAGTTCTCTCGATTCCTCGACATTCGCTTTGGCAAACTCGTATATCGGCGTGGAGCCTAACGAGACGTGTTCGGTAAGCGTCGCGATCGTTGGAAGGACGAACGTTTCCGCAAAAGAAACTTGATTCTTCCAATCAACGTGACCGTCCTTGACAACTTCGCGTTTTGTATTTCTCTTTTGTTCACTCATAGCCGCGTGAACCCACTTCAAATGTATTTCTCGCGGACGAGCAAAGTGGGCTAAATCTGCCGATTTCATAATAATTTGTGCAGCATTCCCCGACCTATTCAAATTCTCATCGTGTTTCGATAAATCTGTGCTTAAAATACTCGTCGCCACGACATCTTCAATGTATGCAATTTGGGATGTCGTTAAACCGCCATCGCACTCGAGGTCCTCGCTTTTGCCGCACAACGCGCCTGATCTTCGCAACAGCTCCAAAGTGACTTCACAGGAAACCATTTCCGAAAGCGATTGTCCGTTATACCGACGTTTGATATCTATGCGATCTTTCGCCAACGTCGCGTTATCACAACCAGGATGATAAATATCGTGACCAATCGCTGCGACGAGCAACGAAAACACCGAAATCGGATCCATGACCGTTTCCTCGGTAATCACGTCCGCCAAAATCGCAAAGGTCGCGTGCACAACTTCACACGCGTGCGCTACATTATGATAAGGCAGGTTATCGATATCCACGTATCCACGCTCGACGTTTTGAGCGAAGATAAACAACTTTTCGCGATTGATTAAAGCGAAAATTTCCTTCACGTCCTCTCTTTTCCTCTCGCCAACGCCTCCGCTCGCGAGAACGTCGAACGCCGCCATGAACAATCGAGCCAACGGGAACTTTTTATCGCGCGAAGAAGACGCGTACTCGAAAGCATCGAAGGACCATTTCGCGAGCGCAGAAATCTCCTCCTCGAGCGACTCCATCGCTTTCCAAACGTTCTCGTCGTTTTTGTTACGCTTTTTCTCAGCTTTCGCACCGGTGGTGATGATCTCGTCCACGAACGAGAGAGACGGCGACAAAGATTCGCGCGCACACACAAATTCCACGTCTTTCTTCTCCGTCGTCTTCATCGAAGTCGCGGGTTTGTCCGCGAAGAATGGAAGTTTCTTCTTCGCGGCGTCCAGGGCGTTCACGACCGCGCACAACACACACATGTCTTTTTTTTAAAGCTTTTGAATTTGAAAAAAAGAATGCGTTTCTCGAGAAGAAACAACAAAAAAAAACTCATCCCGATGGCCGCGAGCGCGAAGCGGCGAGCGACGAAGAAAAAACTGCTCTGTTTCGCGCTCCTCGCGATCGTTTTTACGGTTTTAGCGAAACACGTTCGCACGCACGACCATCGCGCGCGAGCGGAAGCAGCGGAACGACAACAACAACAACAACAACAACAACAACAAGGGCGAGACGGCGCGCGAAAAGCAGTTAAAGAGGAGGAGTTCGGATTAGACGCGAGCGTTTTGAAGAAGGAGCAACTGGTGGGAGAAGTTGAAGAGGAAGCGTCGGAGGATGAACCAGAGAAAACGACGCCGTCGTCAAGAGATAGAGAAAAAATAGGCGGTAAGTGCACCCAGCCGTACGATGTGCACACCGAATACGCCGGCGCCGTTGTAAAGTGGGGAGAGAAAAATATCTTGAACTCGGCGGACGAGTGTTGCCGGGCGTGCGAGACAACCGAGGGGTGCAACGCGTTTGTATTTTGCGCGGACGAGAGAGGATGTTCGGGACGAAGATTTGGCGAGTGTTGGCTGAAGAAACAAATACCGAGCGGCGCGATGCGGGTGAAGATGTCGGAAGGCATGGACGTGCGATGGACTTCTGGAGCGTTGTACACGAACGAAGAGTTTTTCTCGGCGCAAGACGAGAAAAAGAAAGAAGAAGAGTTGAGAAGGAAACAAAGGGAGAAAGTAGGAAACGTGAGAGCGTTCTTTGATGTGTCTGTTGGTAACACTCGTGGTCGCATAGAGTTTATACTGTACGCTGAAGACTGTCCGAATCATGTCAATGCGTTTCGAGCGCTTCTCAAAAACGAAGGCCTAAATGGAGACGGATATAAAGGTTCACATTTCTATAGGATTCTCGATAAATTTATAGACCAAACGGGCCCCGTGAAAATGAGTGGTGTGAAGAGATTCGACGACGACGACTACGGGTTACATAATCTAAAACACGATCGATTCGGACTCCTCTCAAGCGCAAATTCTGGGCCGAATACAAACACGGGGCATTTTTCTATAGTCGTTGCTCCGGCGCCTCACTTGGACACGCACTACACGATTTTCGGCGAAGTCGTCGCGGGAGATGACATCGTGTGGGCCATAAACGATTTGGATAAATCGAAGCCTCAACCGGGCGTGAAAGCCGTGATTGAGGACTGCGGCGAGTTGTAGAACAAACAATATTTGTTAGACGCTGTACTACCATTCTATGTAATATTACAAATGATGCTATTTTTGTTTACGGATACGCATGAGCTACATGCAGTACCTATCTAGGGAAGAGCGTTTTGTTTCATCTCGTCACTTACTCGGAACGCAAAACCGCTCCGGAGGAAACCATCTCTCGCCTAACGTCACGTACACTTTCTTATAGTCTGGTTTCCTAAACAACGTCCCTCTTTCCAAGTTCCTCTTCTTCTTCCCCTCGTAGTTCGCGGTGTCCACCTTCAAAACCTCAATCCCGTGCACGTCCGTCAAAAACGTCTTAATCTCTGTCTTCGTCACGTTCGGCGTCGTTATGAACGTCGCGACTTCGAGCCCTCGCATCCGCGCTTCCTCGCTCGGTGCGACCAGTCGCAATTGGAGGTTCGGGAAGTGAATCTCTCGCTTTTTCGGGTTTGGGTTTGGTGGCGTCGGCGCGCCTTTCAAAGCCGCCGCGCCGCCGCCTCTGCTGGCTCGTCGCAGCGCTTCCTCCACCTGCGCGCGTTTGGCCAACGCCCACCATCGGCGGCGCTCCGACGCGAGCTTGTTGGTCGCTCTCGACGAAGACATTTTTTGTGAAGTCTTGAAAGAATGTAAGAGAGAGACCTTTTTTTCCCTTGAATCGTTCCCCAAAAAAGGTCCAACCTTTCTTCTCTGAAAAAATTTTAGAGGCCGAAGACCCAAAACGCGAGAGAAGTAAAAAAAAAATCAGGAAAAGCGTCATAGTTTGTCACACTCTTATCACGCACGAATTGATAATGGTCCGAATTTCTGTGCTCAACGATACGTTGAAGGTACGCTTTCGCGCGCACGCGCAGCTTCAGAACGCGGAACGCGCAGTCGCGTGGTCGCCACCGCGCGCGATTTCCGAATCTTTTTTATAGCATTTTTTTGTTTCCCTGTTTCTTTTTTTTGCTCCCTTTTCTACTACGGGGGAGTGCTCTCTCTCTCTTCTGCGCTGTTTTGGTACATTTGGAGCGTGTTCGTGTACTCACCGCGTGTTTTTCTCAATCCTGAACAGGCGATGTACAACGCCGAAAAGCGTGGAAAGCGTCAGGTGTTAGTCCGCCCGGTTTCCAAGGTGGTTATTAAATTCTTGCAAGTCATGCAAAAGCACGGTACGTTTACTTTTAGTTTCAACACACTCAGCGCGCGTTCGTCGTGAAGGAGAGACCCTAATGGAATTTTTCGATCTCTCTTCGTCGGGGAAGTCACTCGCGTTCTTCCTCTTCGTTCTGGATGTTCGGGAAGTAGAGGCGAGAACGCGAGGAGTGCGCGTCCGCGGATTGGGTGGACGTTTGGATTTTTACGCGCGGAAAGAAGAGCAGAGCGGTGGAAAGGATCCGTGTCTTGAAATTTTCTCGTCGTCGTCGTCGTGTCGTGGGCCCTAGAAGAAGAAGAAGAAGAAAAAAGCAGACACACCCGAAGCTCTCTTGTTCTCGTTCTAGTTTTATTTTACTCACGCTCGTGTTTCTCTCTCCCCTTCTTTAAAACAAACAGGCTACATCAACGAGTTCGAATACATCGACGATCACAGAGCTGGTAAGATCGTCGTCGAGTTGAACGGCAGAATCAACAAGTGCGGCGTCATCTCCCCGAGATATGATTTGTCGCACCACGACATTGAGGAGTGGGTCGGGCGCTTGTTGCCGTCTCGTTTGTTCGGTACCATCGTCATGACGACTTCGTCTGGGATCATGGACCACGAGGAAGCGAGACGCCGCAAGGTTGGGGGCAAGGTGCTCGGGTTTTTCTATTAATTTCATCGAAAGAAGATTTTAAAAGAGAAAAGAGAGAGAGTTGATGTTGCACCACACCACACCATCTGCATAATGATATAGAAGAGAGAGAAAATTAGCTTCCTTTGTTGTTTTACCAAACAGTATTAGTTTTTTATTATATTAAAAAAATTTAAGAATCTTGCAACCATCTCGCGGCATCGATGGCGTAATACGTCAAGGTCAAGTCCGCACCAGCGCGCTTGATCGCCATCAACGATTCCAAAACCGCCGCTCTCTCGTTCAAGTACCCGGCAGCCGCCGCGGCTTTCAACATGGAGTATTCGCCGGAAACTTGGTACGCAGAAATCGGCAACGTCGTGTTGTCCTTCAGCATTTTGATGATGTCCAAGTACGCGCCAGCTGGTTTCACCATCATGATATCCGCTCCTTCCGCTTCATCTAACGCGGATTCTCTCAAGCACTCGCGGACGTTCGCCGGGTCCATTTGGTATTCCGCTTTATCTTTCGGGATCTTCCATCCTTCGCTGCCCGGAGGCGGCGCCGAATCCAAAGCCTCTCTAAACGGTCCGTAATACGCCGAGTTATATTTCGCCGTGTACGACATGATGCTCACGTTCGTAAAGCCTTCGTCGTCCAAAGCTTGTCTGATAGCTCCAACTCTCCCGTCCATCATATCCGACGGCGAGATGACATCCGCGCCCGCTCTCGCTTGAGACACGGCTTGTTGGCACAAATAATAAACCGTCTCATCGTTCATGATCACCCCGTCCGAACGAACCATACCATCGTGGCCCATGGTGTTGTACGGATCCAACGCGACGTCGGTATACACCTCCAAATCCGGAAACGTATCCTTCAACAACGAAATCGATCGTTGCGCCAAACCTTGCGGATTGAACGCCTCCTTCCCGCACGCCGTCTTCAAATGATCCGGCGTTTTCGGAAAAACGACGACTTGGTTCACCCCAGCCGCTCTCGCTTCCGCAACTTTCTTAATCATACCAGTCTTAAACGATAATCGGTCTTGGCCTGGCATAGACCCAATCGGAATGTTTTCGTCGCCTTCGTCGTGGACGAAAATCGGATAAATGAAGTTATCCGGCGTCAAAATGGTCTCTTGGAACGCTTTGCGAACCGTCGGAGATCGTCTGTTTCTTCTCGGTCGAGAGGCTAAATCTTGCGGGGGGACAACCGGCATTCCTTCCGGGTTAATCGGTGGGACTCTGGTCGTTTCCGGTCTGTCCGCCGCGCATCGCGTCGTCGATTGTTTTTTCATCGATCTCACCTTTGACGATGATGATGCCGTCATCTTCGCGCCGGTGAACGCGGAAGAAGAGGAAGTCATCGCGGCTGAAAATCCACTCATGGTTTCGCGTGCGCTCGAAAAAAGTGTGTGCGTGTTCTTCTGGTGCGAAAGCTTTGCGTGAGGTTGCGCGCGTAAGTTGTCACAGACCGTGCTCTCAAAGTGTAGATTGAGAGATGGGCGATTATGTTTTTCTAACAATATCCAAAAATATCCACCAAAAGAGATCCTAAACCCTAAACTCTCACACCCTAAACTCTAGGTGCCACTTTTTTTAATGCACAAAGAAGAAGAAGAAGAAGAAGCGCTGAAGCGCGGCAGAGTAGCGGGGAAAGAAGAGCGCCTCGTAGTGGTGACATCAAGAACGAGAACGAACCGACAAAACACACACGTTTAATATAATAAAGTAAAATGGGCAAACGTAAATCGAAAGCGCCTCCACCGAAGAAAGTCCAACCGAAATTGGACACCACCTTCACGTGTCCGTTTTGCAATCACGAGAAATCGGTCTCCGCGAAGTTGGACTTTCAGCAGTACAAAGGGTTGGTGGAGTGCTCGGTGTGCGGACAGAAATACGCGTGCACGATCGATGATTTATCAGCCGCGATCGACGTGTATTCGGATTGGATCGACGCGTGCGAACGGTTGAACGCGCCCGGAGGAGGAGGTGGAGGAGAAGACGACGAAGAGGAAGAGGAGGAAGAGGACAGAAGGAAAGAAGTACGGGCGGCGGACGCGGCGGACGAGGAGTTGAGAAAGAAGAAGAAAAAGAAGCAAAAGACGGAAGGGAAGAGAAAAGACGACGAGTACGAGAAGGATTTTATCGATTCCGAGGAGGACGAGGAGGAAGATTTTGGCGACGATAGCGAGAGTGATTAGAAAAGAAGAAGAAGAAAAGAAAGTTATTATCATCGTTAACTATTATTGGCATGTGTTTAAATTAGCGGGTTCGTACGTGTTGTTGTTTTCAATTTACTATTCGAATTAGTCATATTCAGTAACCGCGCGCGCACGCACGCGACGTTTGTCTACCTTTCTACTCTAAAATATACTATCTCTACGCTCACGCTAGTCTCAAAGTATCGTTCTCTCTCCGGGACCGACATTCGGCGCTCGATGGACGCTGATTGGAATCGATATCGAACTCGTTCGCTCTTTCTTCTTCTTTGTACCTTTCTTCTTGAACGATGATGTTGTATTACCAATGCTTTCCTCATCCTCATCGTCTTCATCGTCGAACGTGGCTATGATTTTCACCGCGAACCCGACGCTAAACGTAGCCTGCGCCACGGACGGACACACGTACAGTCTCGGGAACGTCACGTGAATTGGCACGCGAATATTCTCGCTGATACCAGACCCATCGTCTACGATTTGTGTAAATTGTACTGCGGAAGACTCGGTAGACCGCGTTCCTTCGACGGAAATCACCGTTTCTACGCGTTCGATTTCAACTTCGATGTTCTTCAGTTGGTTTTTCCGATTTCTCGGGTGCGAGACGATTTCCACGTATCCTTCTATTGGTTCTTCGATGAAATAGGACGTCTTAGAAAGCTCGCCGCGTATTTCAAACTCTTTAGGATTATTATTTTCATCGATATTCTCTCCTCCAGCTACTCCTCCTACTCCTACTCCGGTTACGCCCTTCTTCTTCTTCTTTTTCAAATCATCATCGGTCTCGTCGAACCTCTCCAACGCGAATTTCCTCGGTAACGACTGCTCCACTCGCTTCACCCCTTCCTCATCCGCTCTGGACTCGACCAAAAACTCGCACATTCCGGTCGATATTGAACCCCCACTGAGCAACGGCCGCATTATTTCCACTTCTATTCCGTACATCACCAGCACGTTTTGCCCGTGAAACGTCTCGCACAACTTGTGCGACGCGCTCCCTCCCGTCACCGCTCGATACCCGTCGTAGTACGTGGAACGATGAAACACGGTCGGACTCAGCGCGAACGCGAACGGCACAGAGTGCGTCCCAATGGGTAGCCTTCCCGGCGCTTTCAGTTCCAAGCAGACGTCCATCATCTCGATCGGATCCACCGTCGCGAACAGCTGGTCCAACAGCGAAGAATCCTTCTCGCTCAGTTGCAAACGAACCGAACCGACCGCGGTTAACGTGATCCCGTTGTGATGTAAAGGCGCGTCGTCTCTGTGAACTTTGATCAAAATTTCCCCGCGGACGGTGTCGTTGATTTTGAACACGCAGTCCGTCGAAGCGAGGACAATTTCGATGTCCGTCAGGCACGGTTCGAACATGTGTTGTTGTTGTTGGGGAAAAGTTCTCTCTCTGAATTATATTTTAACAACCACGGAGAGAGAGAGAGAGAGAGAGAGAACTGTTCAAAAGCGCGCGACGTCGACGAGAACGCGCGAAAATTCGCCGAGAGGGGTACTTCCTTCTCTGTTTCCAAACGCTCTCTCTCTCTCGTTCTTTATCTTCTTCGAATCCACCTGGCTCGAGTTTTTTTTCTATTCTCAAAGCGGGAAAGAGAGAGACAGAGAGACAGAGAGACAGAGAGAGAGTTTATGAAGCGTTTCTGAATCAGAATAAAAAATTATCAAATGGAAAAGTTGTCACACTTTACGATTATTCGCGCCGCACTCTCTCGCGTCTAAACGCATCTAAACGCACATCTCACGCGCGCGCGCGCCTGTTCGCTTTCAATCTTTCTCTGCGTATATCTTTCCTTTTCTCTCTCTCTCTCTCTCTCTATCTGTCGCGCGTCTTGGGGAGACTTTAACGAGAAGGGAGACACAACACCAAAGAAAAAAGAGAATACAGAGAAGAAAAATCATTGCGACGGCGGCGAAGAAAACGACGACTCCTCCGCGCGCTCGAGCACCTTTTTCTTCGTCCTCTTCTTTGTCGGAAGAGAAAAGACGAGGATACGTTTTTTTCTTCCTCGCGTTCGTCGCGCTCGTTTTATCGGCGCTTCTCGCGAAGCAAGGGCGGCGATTAGATTCTTTTTTCTTTGATAAAAAGGAGAGGGAGAACATGGGCGTAGGAGCGGAAAAGTTACTCTCGCCGCCGCCGCAGCAGCAGCAGGACGATGCCGCAAAGGAGTCTTCGGAAGCACCTCCGACGGTTTTAACGAAAAAGCGAAGCTTTCACGCGTACTCGGAGAGAGACGAGACGCCGTTGGAAGAGGCTGTAGAAACGGAATGGTCGGCGGCGCACGAGTTGCTCTTTCGTTTGCCGAAGAAAGGCGACGATACTTCCGATTCGTTCATACCGGAGGAGTTGAAAGGCGCTTTGTTTTGCGGGCACGTGGTGACTGATTTGGATTCGATCGCCGGGGCGATCGGCGCTGCGGTATTACACGGAGGGGTGGCGGCGAGAGCGTCGGAGATTAACAGCGAGACGGAGTTCGCGTTGGAGTATTGGAACTGTTCGTTGCCCGAGAAGATTGAGAATTTAATCGAGGAGGAGTCGAAAGTATGTTTGGTGGATTTTCAGCAGCAGTCGCAATTAAATCCGGCGATTCCAATGAAGAATATTGTTGGAATCATTGACCATCACGCGTTGCAATCGAACACGATCGTAACGGAGAAGCCCATTTTCGTTGATATACGTCCGTGGGGGTGCATGTCTGCGATTATCGCGCACTCGTTTTTAATGTACAAGAGATATTTGCCGAGAAAAATAGGCGGGATGTTATTGTCGGCGATTTTATCGGACACTTTGAACTTAAAGTCACCGACAACTACGGAGTGGGATCGAAGAATAGTTGCCATGTTAGTTCAATACATAGGGGTAAAAGATATCAACGAGTTGGCCGCGAAACAGTTTCGAGCAAAATCTCACAGCTTGAGCGTGATGAGCGCCTATCAGTTAGTTTCTGGGGACATGAAACAGTTCAAGTTTCATTCCGGAGAAGCCGGAGACGAGGAGATTAAAGTCGCGTATTCCGTCATCGAGACGACCGATGCGGGTGCAGCGACAAATAGGTTGACTGAGCTGTTACCGGAAATGCGTAAAGTGAAAGAAGAATTGAAGGTGCACGCGATGTTGTTAGCGATTGTAGATATCGTAAATTTAACGTCGGCGTTAGTTTTGTGCGGGAGAACAGAACAGTCGTTGGCGAAAGCCGCATACGATGGAGCTCTCGTCGACGGAAATAATCATTTGATGGAGCTCAAGGGCTTAGTCAGCAGAAAGCAGGATTTTATCCCGCCTTTGACGAAAGCGGTAAAAGATGGGTGGCTCGTGCCAGAGTTTGACGGGATGACTCGATCGGAAAGCCGAGTCGACATAGCTGAAGGAGAGGTGGAAGTTGTATATAGCGAAAACCCACAGGGTGAGTTGAGACGCGTCGCACACAAAGAGGAGGACGCCAACAACGGGGCGCAATAGTTTCTTTTTGTACAAATACTACTACAATGTATATGCTAAACTTTTATTCGACTTTTTCTTCTCGCAGAGTTTAGGCTACTTGGCATCTTCGGCTCGAGTTGCTGTCTCGTCGTCGTCGTCGTCGTCGTCGTCGTCGCTGTATTTGTAGTGAGCGAGTTTCTCCTCGACTGTTTTTGCCGAGAAGAAGACGAAGATAAAGGCGACGGGGTCGATTGCTTTATTCGCTGCGTGACGACTAACTTCACGTCGTTTGCTCTTCTGCCTCTTTTCAAGGCGCATAGTTTCTCCGCCATCGCTTTGAGGACTTTGTGTTCAGAACCTTTTTCTTCTTTTCGCACACCTTCCTTCTCGCGTTCAACGGTTTCGAGAATACCAGTCAGGACGCGACGCAATTCGCGCAAACTTTCGTTGCCACGCGTTTTCAAGACATCGCTGAGAACTTTTTCAGGTGCAACACGCTCGAGCGTATCGTGGAGGATGCGCTCCACGTGTTCACGAAGCGTCTGGTCGACGAATTGACCCGAAGAACCGTGCCTAATTCGAGCAGAAATGACGCAATCCAACAAGCGGTGCCACATTTCCTCACTCTCGATGAATTTATACGTGTCGCAACGGAGACATAACTGAGTAGCCGCGTCGAGGGACTCGGAGCTTTCCATCGCGAAACCGCGAGAAACGTCTTTTGACATTTTATTGGGCGCAGAAGAAGTCGTTGGATTATTGTTGTGTACATTAGACAGCGCTTCCACGTTTTGCTCATATGTTTGAACGTGTAAATTCAAAGCGTCGCCAACGCGTCCCATTTTTTCCAAAATGTGCGCCGATGCATCCACCACGCCGTAGGTTTGGCACTGTTCTAAACACGCATCCAACCGATATCCACCCGAACGCGATTTTAGGAACGGTAAAACGTTCGACGGCTCGAATTGACACATCAACTTGACGTACAGCTCACTCATTTCCTCCGTCACTTTGACGCCAGATCTTTCAATCAGACGCGCGAGCGTTTGGTGGTCGTCGTTTTCGCCGCGCGCAGTAGCTTCTGCGAGATCGTCTTCTCCCGTCGCACTTTTACCGGCTAAAACCTCCCGTAAGTACCAAAACTGAAACAATGGATTTGATGAAAGCGCATGCAAAACAGCTTCTTGTTGGTCTGCAAAATGCGCTACGCCTAATCGAGCGACGATTCCAGCATTCACTTCCGCAATTTTAGGTGCTGAGAGCAAGAGCGATCTTTTGAAGGCTTCTCTCGCTTCGCCCGCCGGTAGTGCTCGAGCGCGACCGACTGCTGGACCGGCGTCGTTCTCGTTGGCTGCTTCAATACCCGCCGGCGCGCAACCAAGTAGAACGTCCGCAAAGTATCCTGCTGAATTTGGACGGATCAAAACGTCTTTCGCGGCTAATGTTTCCAATGCGGCCCCGTAATCGCCCTCAGCGAGATGTAACACAGTCAAACCTTGCGCAAAATTTGCATCTGAGAGCAACGTGAACACTTTTGACTGCGCGTATTTCGCGACCGCAGCGCTGGTATTGTTTGCGCCACCGTGTCGGCGAGTCAAATCATCCACAGTTTGTGCCACGATGAGACACGCAGCATCTGAACGCTCGCGCAACGTTTTCGCAGGTCCTGCCGTAAGCGCTTCGAGCAACGCGAATTCTCTATCACGATCGACTGAGACGCGTCCGGTGCCGACCAATGCCGCCGCAAACGTCAGAAGACTGTTTTTTATTCCTAAAAGTCTCACGTTGAGCGTTTCCTCAGCTGCAAACGTTGTTTCTTCCTCGATAGACTCCGCCGCGAATAATGCCGCATCACATACTACCTGTGCTGCCATCCGATCGGTTGTTCTGTTCATGTCGTTCGCGTTTTCTTCAAAAAGCTCGCGCTCGGATGCGTCCCATGAATCGAGTGCATCTTTGAGAAACGCGGTCGTCGCGGCTGGTTCGACCGAGAACAAAAACAGCAACCGATCGGGCGCGTCTGGAGTATCGAATGATTCTTTGATTTGCGACGATGTCAACAGCGCGTCCACCGGAGATACAGCTTGTGCAGTGCTGTTCTTAAATCGTTTCTTTCGTAACGAATCCACACCTCTCCAAAACTGTCGGAAAGCGTTTGCGTTTGATGCTTGCTCCTCGTTATCTTTCCCTTTTGCTACTTCGACCGCCGTTTCGCGAACGCTTTTATCAACGTCCGGGGAGAGTAAAAAGCGCATCAAATCGAATCGCGCTTTTTCGGCTCGTCTGGCTACGTGAACTGGATCATCTAGTTCATTTTGCTTGCGAACTTTCATATCTTCGGAAAATCGCGGCGGAAATAATCGTCCAGCGATACTCTCTCTAGCAAAGAGCAAAAGTCTTCGCGCAGACTTTCTCGATAACTCAAAGCGAGCATCTTCGTTTTGATCATGAGGACTATCACCTTTCTTATTTTCGTCTTCGTCCTCACTTTTCATCACGACAGCTTTCACCATTTTCACTGCGACCTCAAACATCGCAAACGCTGGACTCGAAAAATCTTCGAAAGCTCTCACGAAAACGCTTGCGTGCGCAGCAAACATTCCGTGAGTCTCGCACAATCTCGCAACTTGATTTACGTCCAAACTTGTCACGTCCATGCGTAAAACGCATTTTTCGATGATGCCATGTTCACCTTTAGACGCGAAATGCGTGACTAAAGACTGCATAACTTCTGGCGGTAAGCTTTGTAACTCGTCGTTGATAACATGAGGAACGATGCGTTCTATAAAAGCCTCCTTTCCGTGCGTTGCTTCCATTAAAGGATCATAAATGGATTGGTCGTACATTTTATCGAGTGAATCGACTGCTAAGCAAACCGCTAAGGTAGCGCGAGCGACCGATTCAGCATGCACGTGTGCCTGATCGTCTTCGCCCGAGGTAGCCTGGACAACCATCATGGCATCTTTAAGAAACTGTGGCAAAAGTTTCAGACACACCTCCCGCGCAGCTTCTCTTTCGGATTTTATGACTGTCTGGGGTAGTTGTGATTCATTCATGATGCGAGCTCGCGCGTCCGACGGCATCCCACTCAAATATGGCGCAAAAGGTGTCAGTAATTTCTTCGCTCCGGTTTTTGTGTCTTTGTCAGCATTCTCGTCTCTGATAAAACTGTGCTTATAGGCAGCAACTGCCAATGCGAAAGCACCACCCCAGTCACTGCGTTTACGATGCGAATTAACCCGTTCCCGCCATCCGAGAATTTTACACACCCGAATAGATGTGGTGGATAAAATGACCGCTCCCGCTCCCCGATTCGCGCACGAACCGTGACTGCTCCAAACGACGCCCGACGAGGATGAAGGTTGTTTCGGAGCGTCCCGAGATGGTATCGTTAATGGAATTGCGGTCGGATGTGCATCCAACGCGACGCGCTCTAACAACTTACCGTTGCTGTATTTTACATCAAACGCCAGCAAAGTGGCGACGCGTTGTCCACAAATGACGCCTAGTACATTGTCACCGAACCACATTAACCCGCATCCGTCTGAGTCTTTCGCGACACTTTCCGGTAATTGCCACTCTTTCCGGAGCTTAGGCACGCATCTTCCACCCGATTGACCTTTCGGTGATTTAGTAGTCGCCGCTGTCGGACCTTCCTTTTTTTCCATTTTCTGTTTTTGAATCTCGCGATTGACTTTGAGCACGTTTTCTGGAGATAAAATACCTAACTCCCAAATCGTGACGCAATTGCCCCAAACGACCGCAAGTTCCCTCGTTTCCATATCGCCCTCGTTGCTACTGCTTCTAGTGTTACTACTGTTTGTGCTTGCGTTACTATTTAATTTTTCGTACGAGACAACTTTTGGTCGAAATCTCGCGTAGGGCACTTTGGACGCGTCCACGTCTTTCGGTCTTGGAATCTTTGCCACGACCTCGGCGTCAGGATAAAGCCGCATAACCAAACATGCGCTCGCGGTGGTCAAACACACCAACCCGGCTGCGTTTGCCGCGCTCGTGTTGGTTTTACCGCTGAACTCGGAAAGCAAGTTCGAAACGCCTGTCATGCTTTCAGTAGTGCCGCTCCCAATTCCTGCATCCATCGCAATGGTAGAATCTAATAGCGCCGAGTTATTCATATCCGCCTCTTTATCTAATTGTTCTTTCAACTTTTCGTCGCCCCAAAACCACGGAACGGTACCAGGAACGGGAGGTTTCACCGCGTAGCTTCTCGACGGAAGCGCGTCGCCTCCAATGACAAACGTTTTCTCTCCTAGCGAAGTCGTTTTATTGCGTAAAAGTGGACCAAACCAAGAAAACTCGTGTCGCAAAACCTGTCCAGACTTCAACGCGACAATTACTTCGCACTGGGAACCTGAATTCGGAATTTGATTTATAGCTACGATTGCAACGACCATAGACGCATCGGACGCAGGCGTAGTCGTTGACGGTGCTTTGACCCGTTTCAACTGCGTACATCTCTTTACGTCCCACAACGCGATGGACGCGTCGTCGTGCCCGGAAACCAACCACTCGCCGCCGTTTGCAAAACTCAAAGCGGTCACTTTCAAAAAGCTACTGCCATCCCTAGACGATGACACCTTCCCATCCCCTTCCTCTCTCTGGATTGCCGGTATCGTCCGCATCGCAGCCGCCGAATCTTTCTTCTCATCCTTCCCGTCCCAGCCGGCGTGTTGCGCTCTCGTCAACCGTATCGTGCCGTCTGCAAATCCAACCGCAATCGCTCCCAGCGGGCCCATCGCCACGCACGTCCCTCTTTCCGACCCGTCGTTCGCGAGTATTTCTTGCATCTGCCCGTGTCGCTTCGAGCTCACGACATCCACGTCGAAGGATTGACGAGGACGATTACGGTGGTGCCCGTCCTCTTCTCTCGTCGAGATATCCGAGGCTGAGGCGGCGGAGGCGTGGTTTTGAAACGGTCGCAACGCCACGGCGAGTTCGTCTTCTTCTTCTTCGTCGTCGTCGTCATCTTTGTCAAAATCGTCTTCGTTTCTTCCGGCATTTGCACTCTTCTTCTTCCCGTTTTCTGCCAAACGCGAAAAAATAGTCGAAGAAGAAGAAGAAGCGCTGAAAGAGCTCTCCTGTCGCGCCTTCTCCTCTCTCAGGGCAATCTCCATCGCGTCTTCCTCCTCCTCTTTCATCATTTTTTCTTCTTCTTTTCTTTTAACGGAAATTTTTGCTCTCTCAAATCTCAAACATCTTAAAACGATGCACTCGTGTTTTCAAAATCTATCGCACACGCACACAACACACACACACACACTCTCGAGCGAGCGAGCTTCTCTCCTCCTCCTCTTTTTGTCTCGGAAAGAAAAAGCGCGCGGGTGTTTTTGAACTCTCGCGCGTATCAGGGGCGATTTATCTCGCTTATAAAAACTTTTGAGAAGAACTCGCACAACTTTTTTTCTTTGTTTTGGTGTTTAGGGTTTTAGAAAATCCAGAAAATCCTCCCTTACAAAAAAGGGGAAAGGCAACTTTTTCTCAGAAAAAAGTTGAGAGAGCAACTCTCTCTGTTTCTCTCTCTCTCTCTCTCTCTCGACCGCAATCACACGCGCAGAGAGAGACGGACGCGAAAGAAAAGAGACAGGAGGAGGTTTTTTTATGTCCGATAGCGAGAGAGAAGGAGACGTTGGTAACGGAGGAGGAGGAGGAGGAGGGGTGTTTGATTTTTTCTTTGGAAACATCAGGGAGAATTTGATTAGCGGTTCTTCTTCTACTTCTTCTTCTTCTTCTGCAAAAACAACATCTGCTTCATCCGCCGGAAAGATGAGCGATAATAACGTCGTTCGATCCTCCGAGGACAACAACAACAACAACAACGCGTCGTTCAGGAGACGAGGAAACGCGAGCGGCGGGTTTTCGCCGAGAGAAGGAGCGACGACGACATCGTTTGGGTACGAGGAAGAGTTGTTTGGGATGAGCAGCAGTTCTCCCACGAAAAGTTTCGAGCAGCAGCGAGCGTCTTCTTCTTCCTCTTCGATGCCGTCCACGCCGAGTGGGAGCAACAACCGAACGAATTCGGTGAACCAAGCGACGGTGAACTTGATCAATGGTATTTTAGGCACCGGCGCGTTAGGATTACCGTATTGCTTTAAGTTGACCGGGGTGTTTTTAACGACGCTTTTAATCGTCGTGTCGGCGAGCGCGACGGTGTTTACCACGCAGTTTTTGTTGTTCGCGAGCGCGGTGACGGACGCGTGGAGTTACGAGGAAGTCGCATTTAGAACGTTAGGAAATAGAGGGAAAATATTAGTCAGGGTATGCGTGGTTGCGTTGTTGATGGGGTGTTCGGTGGCGTACGTAAATATAGTTTCGGATATCTTTTCCGGCGTGGCGGGGACGATTGTGCCCGCGGGCGCGGAGCCGAGTCGAGGAGAGACCATGGTTGCCGTGGTGTGTTTTGGGTTTGTGCCGCTAGGGACGATGATTAGATCCGCGAAAGCGTTGAGCAGCACGTCAGCGTTTGGGATTTTTATCGCGTGGATGTTTACCTTGTCCGTCGCAGTGGTGTATTTTTTTAAGAGTTCGGTGTATCCAGATTTGTACGCCGAACACGAATTGGCCGGGAACAACGCAGTCCAAACGTGGAATAGTGAGAAGATTATGATCGTGTTACCGGTGTTGTCGTTTGGATTTGCGGCGTCGCCGATTATGTATCCCGTAATGCAAACGTTGAGAGACCCGACGAACAACAGAGTGTTATCGGTGGCAAATAAGAGCATTTTGATTTCCGGGATCGCGTATTTTACCATCGGTTTGATGGGATACATGACGTTTCAAGATAGCGCGAGCGGGGACGTGTTGAGAAACTTTGGCGCGGAGAAAGGGTCGTGGGGTGTTTTGATGCGAACGATGAAGTTGTTGTATTGCGTGTCGATGGCGACGTGCGTTCCAGTAGTGTTTATTACGCTGAGAGAGACGTTAACACCGGTCGTGTTGCGAGTGTGTCGGTCGCCAGAATCTCAGAGAGAAATGTCCAAAGGACAGGATATAGGTTTGAACGCCGTTTTGTTCGGTTCGTCGCTAGCGATGGCGTTTTATATTCCCAACGTAGAGTTTGTTTTTGGTTTAGTCGGCGCGACGTCGTGTTCGACGCTGATTTTCACCGCCCCGAGTTTGATCTTCTTATCCGCTACGAGTGACAATGTAGGTAGTTACGCTAAAGCTTCGAGTAGAGTTAGTTCGTTTGGATGGATTACTGCTCTCGGATTGACAACTTGCAGACAAATAGCGAGACTATTTTGCGCGTTTGGCGTGTATTTATTGGTGAAATCGACTGAACACACAATCCGAGCAGTTCACGAAGAGCAAACGTTGGTTGATTTGGTATCTTCGTTGCACGCGGCAGAAACGAAGGCGTCCGAGGCGGCAGTAATGTACGAGAAAGTATACGAAGCGGCAGATAAGTTTCAACGAGTTGAAAAAGCCGAGAGTGAGTTGTCGATAGCGCAGACTGAGTCAGAAAAAACCATGCAAATAGTTAAAGACGCCGTAGCATCGTTAGAAAAGCTGAGCTCAAAAAGTGACGGGAGTAGCAGTAGTTCGGATTTGAAGAGTATTTTCTTCGGCTCAGAAGACGACGCACACGGCGAAGTCTTGAAGAAATCCATCGAAGAAGTATCGGAAATGTCGAAATCGTTTGGAAATGTTACAATCGGTTCATTGATTGAAGCCGAGGCGACGCTGGAAGAACTTTCCGATGAAATCGGCGACGAAAAGAGCGAAGCAGAAAAAGAACAGAACAAGGAACAAGAACAGCGCGACAAAGACGCCGCGTTGATCGCAGAAGCGACTGGAACAGTGGTTGATTTCGATTCCATTAAGGATTCAAAAAAGAGCGAGAGCAAAGATGGTGAAAACGAAATGAAAGAGTTGGAAAAAGAAGAGAAGGAGGTGGAAAAACTCGTTGCCGACGAATCCGAAACCGTCAAACGCGTGTTTGAAACGCAATCCGCGCTATCGGTATTACACGATGTCGCCACGGAAGTTATCAGCGCCATGGATGTCTCCCACGCAGGGGTTTCCTCGGCGTCTGCGCGTGCTCAGAGTCGACTTCACGAGGTTCAGAACGTTTTGAACACTACGCAAATGACCGCTGAAGTTATCAGCAAAACTCTATCAGATTTAAGAGAAGCGAAAGAGACGCAATCGGAGAACGTTCTGAAGGCGGTGATGAAAGCGATTGAAAACTCTGGACGGAATGACGAGGAAGGTAAAGATTTGATGGAAGCTTTGGCGCAAGTTGAAAACGAAGCTCGCGAGTTGGCGGAGAGAAAGAAAGAGGACCAGGACGAAGAAAAAGGATCAGGTTCAGGAAAGGAGAAGAAGGATAAAGACAGTTCTGACGCGTCTGGTGATGGAATCAGCGACGAAACTGTCGCAAAGCTCTTAGATGCGACGAAAACGGCGGCGGAGAAAATGGTCGTCACAGAAGTCGAAGACATCAGGAAGAAAACGAGTAAAGTGAAACCGGAAGTCGTCGATCGAGCGGCGGAGATTGCGAGACAACTTCGCCCAAAAGCTGTCGAGGAAACTTCGGACAAACCTTCCATCAACTCTTTATTCGATATTTCGAACCAGAAGGACAAATTTGCTTCGGGCGGTGACGTCAGTCAAGGCGGCGGCGGAGAAGCCGGTAAGGAAGGCGCGTCTACGCACGCCGGAAACACCACCGCCGCGAAAGCCTCATCTGACCTGACCTACGAAGAGCGCAAAAAGGAGTGGAAAATCAAACCTCTCCTCGATACAGAGTTCTTCGAACGCGCCGGTAAATCCAAAGCGAACGACAACAAAGAAGAAGCGGAAGAGTTAGCCGCCGCAGTCGAAGCGAGAGAGGAAGAAAAAGACGAATTGAACTGGGACAGTTCGTTTTCCAAGATCGTCAGAGGTGCCTCCAACGGTGGTGGCAGTACTAGTGAAAGTAGCAGTAGCAACGAGAACTTTTAGTTTAGTGACGTATTTCATTCGTATCGCGCGTGCACAGTATATCGCACCTTTGAAACTCCTATTCTTGTTTTGAGAGTTGAGAGAGAGAAAGAGAAAGAGAGAAAAAACTACACTTCTTCCCCACGCACGCCGAAAAGAAAAGCATGTTGAGAAGAACGCTCGATCGCGCTTTGCGCACCTCCTCCTCGTACGGCGCGACGACATCCGCGGGCACGTCGTACGCTTCGTTGTCGGCGGCGACTTTTACTAGAACGTTATTCAGCGGCGAGGGTGGTGGTCCTGCCACTGCTAGGGGAAACGCGCTGAATAGCATCGCGACGCGTTTCGCGTCGTCCTTCTTCTCCTTCGCTTCAAAACCGCCATCGACGACGGTCGCTCGATCTTCCATCGGACCAACAACATTAACAACAACAACGACGACGACGATGACTGCGCGTTCGTACGCCACCTCCCAGAAGGTCAAAATGTCCAAAACGTCCACGAAAATAAAAGGGTACAGCTCGTGGAAGGGTCGGTTTTCCGTCACCGCGTCGGGGTTGTTTCGAAGGAAACAAAAAGGGAAAAGGCACATGGGTTTTAGCAAGACGCCGAAGCAGCGGAGACAACTGAGAGGAACAAAGTTGGTGGATAAAACGTTGGAACGTCCGATGCGGAAACTGGGTTTTAGCATGGTGTAGTTTAGAGAGATGATGTAGTTTACAATGTTTAGCAGTTCAAGTGTGAAACTATAATGTACGTAGAGACAAAACATTTAAAAAACGTGAACACTTTTCTACAATTATTACTTGAGACTCTTTCTCTTTCTATTCTTCTTCTTCACCTGCAACGATTTCGTTTGTTGCATGAACAACGTTAAACCCGGAGGAACTTTGCCGACGTCTAAGTTCGCCGATCCCGATTTCAACGTCTGCACGCCGTCTTCGCTGAGCTTTTTCAACGTCGCTTTGTAATCGAGGCCAACGTTTGCTTTAGCGTTGAATACAGCAGCTTCGCAGGTTAAAGCGGCATCTTTCGACAGATTGAAAGTTTTTTGGAGGTAGGATATGACTTTCATGCGGACAGAGGAGTGCTCGGGCTCTTTCGGCACGATGGATTGCATCGCCGCGGCTTTCTTCTTCGCTTCCTCGAGAATTTTCGACGCGCCAGGGGCGGCTTTTTTGTAAATATCCGCGAGTGGCCCCGGGAGGTTGGGTTCGACTTTAATACCTCCGGGTAATGTCTTTGGCGGCGGTATTCCTCCTAGTGGTTTTTGCTCTTCTTTTTCTACTTTGTTCTTCTCTTCGTCGTCTCTCGTAACCTTGGTTTTCTCGTCCTCCTCTCCCGCTTTGGATTCTTTCTTAACATCGAGGGTGTTCACTTCTTCTTTTGTTTCTGCGACTTTCTTTTCCGCGTCGACATCCATTGGAGCTTCCGTCGTATCCTCTTGTTTTTGTTCTTGTTGTTGCATTAGATGCGCCGTATTTCTCACCAACTCAATCCACTCGTTCATAATTGACATGCATATATCGCTAGCCTCTTTCATACCTTCGTCTTTACTCTTGGCCCAACTCTTTACGGTTCTTGTGATCATCGTCTGCTCCAACATCTGCGCGTTCACGGTTTGTGCAGCCACCTTCCTTGCCGTCTGTTTCATCCTCCTCGCGACACGATTTAAATGCGACCCTGAAAACTCAGCCTTCTTATTCGCCTCGTCCAATGCTTTCAACGCCGCGGTCCTCTCCATCTCCGCTGCTCGCATTGACGCGCTCGCCTCTTCGTGTTCGAGCATCTCCCTCTCCATGATTTGTTTCAACTCCATCAGTTGTGCCACCGAGGACGGCACTTTCACCACCGGAGCTTCCTCGATGAGCGCCGGTTCTAGTTTCGCGCTTCCCCGCTTCGGCCGGCCGCCTTTCGCCGCTGCGGGTTGTTTCTTGCCCACCGTGACTTTATTGCTCGACTTTTTCTTCTTCGCCGGCGGTTCTGGTTCTTCCTTCTCTTCCTTCTCTTCCTCTTTCTCTTCGTTTCCATCCTTCTCGTCCTCCTCTTTCGTCTTTTTCTTCTTCTCCTTCTCTTGCTTTTCCTTAATTTTCTTCGTCATCTCCATCGCGTTCTTCTCCGCTTTCTCTCTGTTCGCTCTCGCGCGCTTCGTGGAGTGTTTCGTCGTACCAGCGGCCTCGTCGCCGTCCCCACCTTCTCCACCGGCGGTGGCCCCGTCCTCTTCCTCTCCAATCTTTCTCTTCTTCGCGTTTTCGTTCTCTTCTCCGTCGTCGCTCTTCTTCGATTTCTTCACCAATTTCTTCTTCTTCCTCGTCGGCGTCTCCATCGTCTTCTCTTCTTTTTCCTCCTCCTCTTCTTTCGCAACAACGGCGGTCTTCACCTTCCCTTCGTCGTCGTCGTCGTGGCCGCCGGTTCCAGCCTCTAAAACTTCTCGCTTCGCCGACGCTTTCGTTCGAGGCATTTTTCTGTGTGTTTCGTGTGCTCGCGCGCGCGTGTTTCTTTTGAAGAATTTGGAGTTTTAACTTTTGGGGAAAAGTTGTGTGAAGTGCAAATCCGCCATTTTTGGGGAGCAAAAACGCGCGAATATGAACTCTTTCTAAAAAGGAAAACGCGCCGCGATTACGTCGTGATTATTGATGTTTCTCTTCCCCGCGATTCTCGGCCGACGGCTGGCGAAAACGTCGTCGTTCTCGTCGTCGTTTGCCGTCGCCGCTGCTCTGAGAAACCACCGCTTTTTAGGGGACGTTTTCGCGACATCATCATCATCGGCAGCCGGTGGTGGTGCTCTCTCGTCGTCTTCTTCTCCTTCCTCTGTCGCGCGCGAAGGTTCTTTGTGTCGTCGTTCGAGATGTCTCTCGACGACATTTTGGACGCCGGCGGCGAAAGGAGACGACGAAGACGCGGCGACGCGGCGCGCGTCTTCTTCTTCTTCTTCTTCTTCTTCTTCTCCTCTTCCTCTGGCGAGGAGCAGGAGAAGAGATGGCATCGACACCAGCAACAACAAGACGTTTTTCCAGCACGTGCAAATGAACCGAGAGATCACGTCGTGCGCGTCGTACTCGGATATTTTAGCGCACGTGGAAGAAAACTCGACGAGATACAACGGAGTGAACGTGTCTACCGCGTGGCATCGTCTGGCGAAGAAATTAAGCAGAGAGGAGCGGAACTCGCTGAAGGAGTTTAAGAGGGACGCGCGAGTGCTGCTGCTGGAAGAGGCGACGGTGAGGTGCATGCAAGGATTGTTTCGCGGGAGCGAGACGAGCGACGGTGCGAGAGTAGTCGCGGAGAGACGGCACGAGAGGCGGCAATCGACGGTGAGTAATCTGATGAGAGCGGAAGATGCGTTCGACGCGCAAAATGTTGGGAACATTTTGTGGGCGTGCGCCACGTTGTTGTATACTCCGAGGTTGGGGATATTGGATAAGTTTGCGGATATTATCGAGGGTAACGTGGATAAGTTGTATCCTCAGGCATTGTCAAATTCGTTGTGGTCGTTCGCTCGTTTGAAAGAGTGGAATCTGTTGAGATGCAAAACTACCGCGGAGTTGATGATGAAACAAGCGCTGAGAATGTTGCCGCAAGTGTTGGAAGACGTGAAAAAAGCCGGGGGGATGTTTGAGGCCAAAGACGTACCTTTTGGCGGATTTAGTACGCAAGCAATCGGGAACGCCATGTGGTCGTGCGGTGCTCTCAGGTCTCACCCGGGGCAGGAGATCATGGAGGCATATTTGAAGCTAACGACGGAGTACCACACGAGGTTTAAAACGCAAGAGATTTCAAATATCGCGTGGGCTTCGGCGATGTTGCAACATCATCCGGGAGAGGCGTTTCTGGGCGTCGTGAGCGAAACGCTGGCAAAGAGGCTGGAAGAGTGCGCCAGTCAGGCAGTGTCAAATTCGTTGCTAGGATTGGCTACGTTTGGGTATAAAATGGACGAAGAGATGTTGAAAGCATTGGGCGGAAAGAGACACGCGAGACGATGTAATTCGCAGGATTTGTGTAACTCAATATGGGCGTTAGCTGCGGTTGATGCGTTCGAGGCTGAGGTGTATGGAGACTTGTGGGCGAGAGTGAGTTCGATGCACCCCGAAGAGTTCGCACCCGAAGGTTTGAACATGCTCTATCACGCGAGCGTGATGCACCGGGATTATTGGATAGATCGACAAGATGGTGTAGGAAGTGATGACATCGACTACGAAACGAAAGCGTTAGGAGATGTGACGAATTCGATTAAAAAGAGGAAACCCACGAAGAAAAAAGTGACTGGCGTGATAGAAGTCGCTCAGCAACGACACGATACGCCGACATGGTTAGATACGATCGCGAAAAAGAGTTACGACAATCAAACGTTACTCAGCACTCAATCAATCTTTCAAAAAAATGTTTCGACTCGGATTCGAGCGGGATTCATTAAAAACGTCGCCGACGAGCATCTTACCGAGGACGGCGCCATGTCCATCGACATTGCTTTACTCGACTATAAAATTGCCGTCGAGTGCGACGGCCCGTCGCACTTTGAGAAGAACATGGAAAAGTCGTTGACGCACAAAACCATTTTACGGAACAGAGGATTAGAACGACGCGGGTGGAGAGTGTTATCTATTCCGTATTTCGAATGGCAAGAGGCAACCACTAACGAAACGCACAGAGAGTATTTAGAGGGCAAACTAGCGTCGGTTGGCGTCAAACGCGAGCAGATTTTGACTCTGTTTTGATACAGTAGATAGGTGTAGAAATGGATTTAGCTTGTAGTGGTAGTAATATGATATCGTATATTGTATTTATGGTAGAAGCAATGTGGTCTATATGTGTACACAATGTGTTATGTATCTCGTCGGCGTCGATTATTGCTTTAAAGTCAATGTGTTTTCAGTGTTGTTTGTACATGCCATTGCGGGAGTCCTCTTCGAACATCATTAATCTCCGTTTCTTCAACGGAATATGAGTCGATACTGACGAAGTGGTCTTATTCGTGCCTGAGGAATTCTGATGTAAGACTTTCTTCTTTTCTTTCTTCACGCTGACACCATTTACAGAGGATGGTGCGATTAAAGTGGTACCCTTAGCGGTGGGTGGCTTCTTGTCTTGCTTGTTCGTCAACAATTTCGGAGGTCGGTCGGACGTTTTCTTTTCCTTCTTGCTCGGGCTCCCTCCTCCTTTTCCGCCGGATCTCTTCTTTTCCTTCGTAGGCTCATTCTCCGCATTTCCTCCCGATGCGTCTTCTTCTTTCACTTTAGCAGCGCCCGGACGGTTTCCTCGCATGGTTTTCGCGTTCGCCTCGTACATCGCCGTCGCTTCTGCGAGCACTCTTTTTTGGTTTTGGATAATTGCTTCACCTTCTTTCGCATCTTTGATGCCGCCGCAGGCGAGACCGCCGAAACCGCAGCACGCTCTGCATTTTTTTGCCGGAAAATCGTCCAAGACTTTCCACGATCGCGTGCCGGAAGGAGTGACTGGAAGTGAAGTGTCATCGATCACGTCCACGATTATTCCATCAACCATTTTCGTCTTTTTACTCTCGCCGCCTTTGTTCTCGGTAGCGCTGTCTTTCTTGTCGCCGTTTTTCGATTTCACATTCCCTTTATCTTCGCTCTCCCACTCTTCCAAGCAGTCTCTGTGCGCAATTGCGCCTCCACCGACGCAATTACACGCTTTCACCATCGATTCGATTTCGTCCGTGTGCTCGCACCCGCACACGCAGCACACGCACCTTCTCTTGGCGCTGAACAAGTTGCTACTTTGTGAGTTCGGAGGGAGGACGAACTCTCTCTTGGAGTCAATGCCGAGCGATTTTGCGACGGACGACTGTAATCCCCAATCGTCGTCCTCAATAATTTCACCGTTTTTTATCATCTCCTGCACGAGCGCTTCGTTTTCTTCCTCCGACACCTCCGAATTGTCGTTGAACGCGTCTTTCTTGTTCTTTTTTTTCACATCCTCCTCCAGCTCGTCTCCCTCCTCTAAAACCACCACTAACTGTTTGGGAAAACTCTTCGCCGTCCTTTCTTTTACGCACGTTGAACACGCGTACCCTTCTGGAATCGCCTCTTCAGATTTCACCCCGCAACATTCACCGTGTTCCCATGCGCCACACGTCTCGCACGCTAACATAAATCCGTACTCCTCGTTATCCCCGCACGCGCAATCGATAAAGTCCTCGCCCATTTCCCCGGTATACGCGCACGGATGTTTCATAGCTCTCTTCCTCGATCCCCCAAGACCGGCTCGTCTTGGATTTTTCGCGATGGGTTGATCGTGTAACCACTCGTTGAACGCTCTCGATAACGAAAATTGTATCGCCCTTTCCTTCGCCTCCGCGCCGGACGGGTCTTCCGAAGGGTCGTCTATCCGAAAAGATCGAGTTTTGATCGGCGTCGTCGTGCTATCTGCGCCGCTGCTAGATGTGGTCGGTTTCTTGCTAGTGTCCTCGCTGATTTTGGTGTCGATGTCTTCTTTTGTTGTTTTCTTCTTGTTGTTAACGCTCTTTTCCTTCGTCTCTTCTCGCTTCGATAAGTCTCGGTAGGCTTTGGCCACAATCGTCCAATACTCGTTCCCGGTGGCGAAATTTTTCCTCCTCAACAAGAACGCGAACCCTCGACCGTCGTCGTTTTCTTCTTCTCCGCCACCGCCACCGTTCGCGTTCTTCTCCTCGGACGACGAACCCGCTTTACCGGAAGACTCTCTCTCCATCCGTCGCTTTTCCTCTCGGCACGCGCGGAGAAACGAGGAGGAGGACTTTTTCAGCGTCGCGCTGCTTTTTTCCCCGAGGGCTGATGTCGACGACGAAGAAGACGCTCCTCCGAAAAGCATCTCCCCGATCGCCGTCGTCGCTCTCGCGTCGAAAAGAACGTTCTTAACCCTCTCGCACGCGTCGACGTGCTTCCCGTTCGGATCTTTTTCTTCTCTGATCTCGATCGCGCGTCGAACGACGACGACGACAGAGACTTCCTCCTCCCCATCCTTCCCGCCGGAAGGGTTCTTCGCTCCTCCTCCTCCTCCTTTTGGTCGAGAAGAAGAAGAAGAGGAAGAAGAAGACACCTCGATCACCGCGTACCGCTTCTTCGTCGAGGACGACGAGACTATCCTTCGGCGCAGCATCTCTCTGTTTCTCTGTCTACTATATGTGCTAGCTAATCGGCTACGTGTGTCTGCGTTGTGTTATGCGCTTTTTTTTTTACGACGACGCTCGTGTGAACTTTTTTTCTCGTTCGTTCGTTGTGCGAGAAAAGTTTTTTTTCCAAACTTTTGAAAGGGAAAAAGCTCTCACAGCGTGTGTCCTTTTTCGGTGGACGACGACGACGACGAGAGCGAAAAAAAGGCAAAAAAGGAAAGAGAGAGCGTTGGGGGTGCACAAATCATCGCTACTGCAAATGCTGCTACTCACTAAGCAGGAAGGTCGCGCAAGAGTGGACTCATTTCTCCACACAAAAAAAAAGAACCGCGTGATGAATCTTCGACCACTTTCTCTCTCGCGCGCGGGGCGCGGATGTGATGATTGGCTTTGATTAAGAGAGAGAGAGAGAGAGAGAGATCCGGATCGCTGCTTCTCTCTGTCTCTCTGCGCGTGTGTGTGTGTGTCTCTGTCGCTGACGATCGAGCTCGTCGGAGGCGCGAGAGAACGAGACCGACGACGCACGATGATGATTCCTTTTCGCTCGACGATTATGATTTTTTATTACTGCGCCGCGCTGTCGTTGACTTTCCTTCTTCTCCCTTCATCTCTCGGTTTAAAAGGAGGGCGGTTGGTCGTACCCGTCGAAGCGAGGAGTTTTGCTTCGCACGAATCGAACGATGGAAACCGCAAACGAATGGAAATAGCGGGCGCGATGGATGGAAAATCGAAAGAAAGACTAGACAGGTACGAGAATTATTTGAAAGGGACGTCGTCGTCGTCGTCGTCGTCGTTGAGCGATAAAAATGCTGACGATGACGCATCTCGTTCGCGACAAATGATGTTGCGACGAAAACGAAAGAATAATCCAGACTTCAAGGAACTCGAGATGCAACGCAAAGCGCGGGATCAGAATAGAATGGAAGCCAACAGAAAGTGGCAAGAGAGGCGCCAACTCAGAAGACGCCAAGGAAATATCCCTGAAGCGCCGCAATTGCTTACACAAAAGGCTCGAGAGGAAGCGTTGGCGAGGAGAAGACACGCGGTGGCACGAAAGGCACGACCAAAGACGACGAGAGAAAGATTCAGTGAGTGGGAGCGAAGATATTCAATGGCGAAGAGAGGATGGGCGAGAGAGAGCAAAATGCTTCACTCGATGTTCGGGGACATGTATCAAGGAAATTTAGGCGTGAACAGTAACACAAATAGCGAGAAACCGGTGATGTTCGTGCACATTTCGAATTCCGGAGGCACGGCGGCGTGCAACTCGGTCTCTGGAGGCGGAGTTCGGGTTACTCTGGAAGGGAATTGTAACTTGATGTGCAACATGCCTTGGTTGTGGTCGAGATACTACAAAGGACCTGGCGAGTGGACAAGATCAGAAATGATGACGTTAGCTTCGTGCAATCAGAACGAGGAACACGTGCGAAACATGATGGTCGATGAACGCGATTGTGAAGCGATGGCAAAATACGCAGAAAAGTGGAAGTTTAGAATTTTGTTCCGCGAGATGGTGTTGGCTGAAACCGGCGAGGAGGCGAACGATTTTACAATATGTCCGCAGTTTCGATACGTGATGTTTTTCAAGGACCCGATCAAAAGATATGAATCCGAGTTGTCGATTCGCCACGGATTCGACGGCGCTAACGCGACGAAAAGATTTGTTGAAAAATCCTACGCTGGTGAGGACAACGGTGAGCGCGCTTGGTTCGGACCGAGTTTATTGAACATGCGAGAAGGTCTCGGCCACATCATGCCAGGTACTCCTGGCATCAACAACTTCGTTACGCGAACGTTGTTAGGTCCAGATGTTTTCACGTTACCGCCCAAGAAAATCACCGAAGAACATCTTGATCGAGCGCGCGCAATCCTCTCCAAATTTGAAGCAGTAATTCCTCTGGAAAAAGCGTTCGAATCGTACACTTGGCGCATCTTCGCCTCGCTTTTCCCAGAGGTCGGAGAGCGCCTTTTCTACCGAACCAAAGCGCAGCTGTGGTGCAAACACGCAAACGTGAAAAACAGAAGGCACAAAGACTACATCAAAGGCGACGAGCGACTGCACAAAATGATAAAAGAGATGAACACGATCGACACAGCTCTTCACAACGAAATGACTGTGAAGTATGTGAAGCAAATGGAGATGTTTTACAAGCAATACCCGGACGAGAACAAGATGCGGATGGAAAGGCTGCCGAATTGCGCCGAGGCAAGAAGGCACTACTACGAGAGCGCGAGACGCCGAGCTGTAGAAAGAAAGAACACATAGATTACATGCAGTAGGAGAGAAAGTGAAAATTACACCTATTATTAGAGAGCTATAGCGAAAGAATTGTTGAAAGAGTTGTTGTATTCTAAAGTACATCGTTGCGTTTATTTCAATCGATGAAGAAGACAAGAAGTGCTCAAAGTGCACTTCGCACTTACGCACTCGCACTCAGATTCCTCATTTACAAAAAAACACACGAACGCGCTCCATTCACTCCTATGGGCAACTGCTTCTCTTCCTGTTTCCCGAGCGAAGATCCAGAAACGATCGCGCTTCGAGAAGAGAACGAACGCAGAGAATTGCAGCAAGCGCGCGCGAACGCGGCAGCCGCGGCGGAAGCGAGAGAAAAGAAGTTTGCCAGTTCGAGTCTCGGTAAAGCGCTGAAGAAATCGGAGTTGAAAGCGAAACGAGAGCGAGAAAACGCGGAGATTGGGAACAAAAGAGCGGAACAGAACGCGAAAGATTGGTTGAGTTAATTTAGTGAGCGCTTGGATACGTTCTCGAGAAGCGCGTTTTGTTTCAGAGAGAGAGAGAGAGAGAGAAGTTGTCAATTGAAGTCGTTGAGATACGTTTCTGTTCGGAAGCTTAGGGAGAGAGGTCAAACGAGAGCGAGTACACATCGTAATCATCATCATCACCATCATCAGTGTCCATAGATAGTAACAATTGCAATGGGTGGACACGGAGGCTTAAACATTCTTCCGCAAAAGTCCTGGAACGTGTACGGTCGGAAACAACGCGAACGTGTTCGAAGAGACGAAGAGCAACTGGAAAGAGAGGAAAGAGAAGAGGCGGCGCGAAAAGAGGAGGAGGAGAAAGCGAAGCAGTTGCGTGCGTTGCGAGGACACAAGGACGAGGAGGAAGAAAAGGAGAAAGAGAGCGTGAATAAACACGTGAACTTTTTTGAGGAACACGAAAAAGCGCTGGCGTCTTTGGAGAGGAAACAGAAAGCGAAGAAGAGCGAGGAGGATGAGGCGAATCGATTAGGCGGGAGCGGATCTCACTTGAGGCAACCATGGTACGCGAAATCGTACGCTTCGTTTTGCGACGACGGAGAAGATGATGCCGACGATGGTAGTAGACAGTACCACCCGTTGCCGAAAAGAATCCGCATGCAACGAGAAGAAACCGAGCGTTTGCGATTGGCAGAAAAGGAACAACGACCGTTTGAAAATCGTCCGACGCTGACAAAAGTCATGCTCACGGATGGGTACGTGCCACCCTCGGAAAGGAAGAGAAGAGAGAAGAAAGAAAAGAAAAGGAAAAAGAAAAGGCGGCGTTCTCACTCGTCCTCCGATGATGATACTAAAGAGGACGAACAAACTCGCGCGTTGAGAATACAAAAAATGAGAGAGGAAAGGGAACGACGCGAAATGAAAGAACGCGAACGCGCGAAGAGCGTGTTTACGAACCCGACGAAGAAGAATCCATTCGCGTAATGGCACGTGGAGAAGAACAATAGAAATACAAATTTGCATACTGGTATAAACTAATTGTATATTATACATTCAGAAGAAAAGCTCTTCCTTTTCTAAAACGTTTGATCGCATGACTTGTGAACCGTACTCGAAATATTCCTCTCTCGTGTGACAGCTCTTGTAAAAATCCGGCATAGAAGCCACTACGGAGCCGCCAAACCACACCGCGTATCGTTGCATGTCGTGCGTAAACACCTCCACGTCCACCGATTTCGCTTTCAAACGATTCCCGCTCTTAGCTTCACTTTCGGAAATCCGTTTATCGACGACTCGTTTCACGTCTCTTTTCACTCGTTTCCCAAATCCTTTGAACATAGTCGATCCACCGCTAAGAACGATGTTACCGTATAATCTCCGTCGGCTATCAATCGGACACTCTTGAATGGCGTTATCGACTAGTTCTGGCAACGAAAACTGCCCAAACCCGTTCTCTTTCTCGGCAATCATATCTGGTCGGAAAAAGACTTCCGGAGCTAAAAATCTCTCGTATCCCACGTCCGCTTGCCACGGCAAGTTTGTTTTTGCTCGCACGCCTTCCATTCGTATCACGTACTCCTTCGGGTTCCTCTCGTGCAGCTCAAACTCTTTAGCGATGTCTTTACTCACGTAGCAATACTTTTCTTTCACTTTCTGAGCTACCCTGCTAAACTCTTCCGCCGGAACGTTTTCGCCTCTCTCGCGCATCAACGTCTGCACGAATCTCGTCAAATCTCTCCCGGCTAATGGAACCGATTTGATCGCACTGCTCACGACGTACCCATCGCAAACCGGTATGACGTGCGTAACCCCGTCGCCAATATCAATAACCGTTCCTGTTAATCCGTCTCCTACGTTTTTACTATTACTATTACCGCCGCCGCTACTGTTATTATTAGCCTCGTCGTTTGCGCTCGACGGAGTGGTATTCCTATTCTTCGCCGAAGCGGTGCCGCCGTTCAACGCCACGCTCGCATTCAAAGCTAACACCGCTTGCACGCCTATGTGCACCCCGGGCACATTAAACGTCTCAAACATAATCTCTCCCACCCGTTCTCGATTTTCCGCTGGATTTAACGGCGGTTCCGTGAGTAAGAAAAAATGTTCCTCCGGTTCCACTCGCAAAAGAGACAAGAGCGTCTTTTGCCAAAACTTTTCCATCGACGTCCAATCGTTGACGATGCCGTTCGATATCGGCCACTTGATCGTTTGGGAATTGATCTGCGCCAAAGCGTCTTCGCCTACGGCGTAGTTCAAGTCCGATAAAACGCGGTTGTTGTGATGATGGGAGCGCGAATATTGATGATGCTCAAAGTTTTTATTGTTGTTGTTCTCTTTGGTGTTGTTGGTTACGCCGTTGTTGTTGTTGTTATTCGTACCACCACTAATTCCGAAGTCGAATTCGGAAACGCAGGTTGGGAGGACGAACGACGGCGCGCTGTTCGAAGCGAAGCCGAGTTTGGTGTACCCGGTGCCGTTGTCGACCACGATCGCCGGGCGGTGGTGGTGGTGGTGATTCGCGCCGCTCATTTTATTCTCGAGAGAGAGAGAGAGAGAGAGAGACCGGATTCGCGCGAAGTTTTGTGCGTGCGAATTTTTGGAAAACAAATCGAACCAAAAAAGATCGGGTTAGAAGATTTTGCTGTGTACGCGTACTCGTAGTTTTTTAGCTTCTCACATCGACAGTTTTCTCTAAAAAATGAAAAATACGCGTACAAAAGTCAACTTCTTTCTCTCCTCCCTCGTTAAAACGAATACAAGAACACACACACACACACACAAGCACACACACACAAGAGAAGAGAGCGCGCGCGCACCACTCACCGGATATACAACGACGAGAGGTTCTCTCGCGCACGCACGCGCTCGGCAGAAAAGGTCTGTTGTCGCTGCGAATTCAACATGGACTTCGTCGATGAAGACGAAGAGAAAAGGGAGGTCAAAGCGACGAAGCCAGTCACTGCAACGAAGAAAAACGAAGAAAAAAGAAGAAACGAAGGAGGAGAAGAAGAAGGGCAAAAAGCGACAGAGGAGGAGGAGAAGAAGAAGAAGAGAGAGGGGGAGGTGAAGGGAGAAGAGGAAGCCGGTGTGTCAATCATGAAGAATGTATTCAACTATGCACAGTCAAATACAAGTCAGTTTCCTTTCTTGATCAAGCAGACAAACTTGGAGAAAAACGGTCCGAAGTGGAACGAGGAGGCGAGGAGAAAGGCCGAAAAGGAAAGTTTAAAGAATCTCCTTTTGACGATGTGTGACAAAATTAAAGAGTTCGTCGTCAACCACGCAGTTAAGCACGCCTTCACCTTTGATCACAACAAGAATGAGATAACCTGTGAATTGTCTCTTCTAGATTTCGTGGATGGGTTTCTAGAGAAGGTGGAGGCGTACGAAGGAGGACGGATGTCACCTCTTCTGGTCGAGCAATGCGAAAGCTTTTTGAACTTTTTGATCGAATCTCGTTCGCATGTTGATGTTGACTGCGTGATAAACGTAATTGACGACACTTTCGGGAGTGCCGAAATGATGAAGCTCTTCTTGACTATGATGCAAGAGCTCGTAGATTGGCAAGATCGTAAAGTGTTGAATGTCAAATTTTCGGAGGAAAATACGAGAAATCTCAAGGAAGCGTTGGAGTTCATGAAGTTGTTCGAAGATACAGGCGATGAGAAAGTGCGCAAATATTGTTGCATCCTCATGTTTTTCATACTCACGACGGATGTTTATGTTGAAAACATGAGAAGGGCGAGCTGGTTGCAAGCGTTGCAGAAGAAGAGTATTTACCTCGAGAATAAAAGAAAAGGATCGATGCGCAAATCTGAAAAAAAGTTGTTGCGTAGAGAGTTGGATCTATTGGAAGCCATCTTGCATGATATTCGCTTGTGCGGTAATAACGTTTTGTTCGACGAAATCGCCAACGTCATTGGTTTCGTATTCAACACGGGGAAGGTGTTCCACCTGATGTCTAAAGCGTTCGACGAAGTGTACAAGAACGAGTACAGCGAGGATGAAAAATTAAAGTTTTTCACGAATCTCCTTAAGAAAGTTTCCTTCAAGTGCATGGACAAAGCCAACGAGAAAGCGTTGGCGGGTAACATCGATAAAACTTCTACTTCGTGCAAAATCAAACGAAACGCAAACGTGGTGGTAATCACGCCTTTGCACAAGTTCAAAACTTTTATTAGCGACGAAGAGGACAAAGAGATGCAATATTTTTGGAGGTTTGTTCTTTGTACAGTCGAACCGCGCGAAACGTTTTTATCGGACCAGTTGTTGTTCGACATGGCGTTCTCTTGCAGAGATCTTCGCGTCAAACAAAAAGAAACCAACGCCGGCAACAACGCCAAGGAACGCAGAGAGATGAAAAAACGTGAACGGAAGACTGAGCGAGCAGAAGACATGTGGCTCAAGAATGCAAAAAATTTTTACAACTTAGGTCACGTGAACGCTTCAACTCCACCGGCGTCTGGAAGCAATCGTCCGGGTCGTCCTGTTGCTTTCCATTTGAATTATTTTGTACCGTACGTGTTCTCAGGTACGGAGATGGGCGTGAAAAAGGAAGCCAAAAATACCGAAGAAAAGGAAACAGAAGGTAGAGCTGAGGTGGTAAATAAAGAAGAAGAAGAAGAAGATAAAGAAGAAGAAGAAGAAGATAAAGATGACGATGTGGAATTCCTTTATGAAGTCATCATCATCGGGGATGATGAAGAAGAAGAAGTTAAAGAAGAAGTTGAAGAAGAAGGTAAAGAAGGAGATCGCGAAAAAAAAGAAGAACGGAACGAAGAGTGCGAAGAAGTTGCGAGAACTCAACGACACTATTACTTGACCATGTTCTTCTCGCCGCAGTTGAAAGAAAATAGCGACAGTATTTGCGTAGCACATGCCATGCACGGTATGAGATTAATCGGCATACTGCGCTGCGCCAATGGTGGAACGCTCGAATGGGGGAAAGGAACGAGGAAGGGTGAGCAGAACGAGGAGGTTCTCGTGCAGTTTATGAAGAGCATGTTGGGTCAGATGAGTGACTACTACGCGAGAATACAAAACAAATTCGAAGAAGCCAAACTCCAAGTCTAACTCGAAGATATGAAAAAGTGAACGAGAGGGTGAGAAAAAGAGCGGCGAAGTCCTGAGGAGCATTTAGACCAGCGTGTGTATTTTCTCGTTCTAAAAGTATATATACATAAATCACATATCATCTTCTGTTAAATCGTACAATCTTCCCATCTTCTTGATTATCGCGTCGCATACCAACTCGTCAAACGCCTTCGGCCAAAGAGCGAGTCTTTCGCGACTCAACTTACTCGAATCCGTGTGCCTGAGGTAATGCGGGCACGGTGAAGCGGCTGTACAACAATCCGAGCACAGCGTTCCGTTCGAGAAGGTATCCGTGTGCTTTTGCACCTTCTCGCCGATTTTGCATTGCGAGTAGGTTTTGCACATTTTGCGCATCGAAGCCATCATCCGTTGATTCCTCAACCTTCGCTTGTGTTCTGAGCCGCAAGATTCGAGAACGTAGAAGAGAGGCGCGCATGCGATCGAGAAAGACAAGCACTGGTACACGCCATTCAACGCGAACGCAAAGTTTGCTTTCGCGTCTCCTCCTTTTCGCTTCTTCGTATTCGATTTAGAAAACCCAGCGCAATCGGGAGATAGAAGCACCGCCAAGACTTTCCCGCTCAGACAATGGGGATATTCTTCTGTGCAAGCAATTTTGTAATTTTGCGCGCGGCCGATATCATCTAGTGAACGAAAACACTTGACCGTCCACTCCTCGCAAAAGAACAACTATATATTACTTTACGTTGCATTGC
>Ga0255763_1000378_pt1 | contig 49538 bp, 69 predicted proteins | sample 041ome_2_FD_179963 | JGI IMG/M metagenome (GOLD analysis project Ga0255763, IMG submission 179963) | Coastal salt marsh microbial communities from the Groves Creek Marsh, Skidaway Island, Georgia - 041406US metaG (version 2) | ecosystem: Environmental > Aquatic > Marine > Intertidal zone > Salt...
GCAGTACTAGTGTTAGAAGTTTTTTCATGTTGTGCCTTGGTTATTGATTGGTGCTGACTCCCGGATTCGAACTGGGGACATCCTGATTACAAATCAGGTGCTCTACCAACTGAGCTAAGCCAGCATTCTTTTATTTAATACCTATTATACAGTCTGTTATTTTTTGTGTCAATTAGGTTTGTATTAATTTGAATAATTTTTTCTTATAGTCTTGTATAAACTGGTTTCTTGCATGTCGTATCAGAGATACGTCTACGTCCTGTATTAATGTCTTACGCATTATGTCAAAGTTTAAGGACGGTGCCGGGAATGTATGGGTCCCTATTGCTAATAATCCATCATAATGATATCTACCACATTTTAAACTTTTTACTTCTTGTTCATTTGACCACTTCCAACAATCTTCAAAGTTCCAGTCCTCTCTTTGCCAATTTACAAGAGCATTATTAGTAACTTGGTTAACAGTTTTTTGGTCAGCCCATAGATAGCCTTTGTTTCTATATCCATACTTCTCGTATTCTAAATTAAAGTTACTATCAGCCTGATACATACCAGGCTTTTGAATAACGAATGCCATCCAGTTCCAACTATCTAGTGATATTTTGCCAGATTGCAAGTCTTCTGAAGTCCTTTCCAGTGATGATATAGGTTCGTAGGGCAAGCCTGCAATAAATCCACTATGCATTGACAAGTCTGAGAACTCTGTACGCAACATCTGTAGTGTGTCTATTACCTTTTGTCTACTTCCGCCCTTACCGATCACTGATGCGGCTTTAGGGTGCATTGTTTCTATACCAAATATAGTAGCCCTTACACCTATGTCCTTCAGTATTGGAATACTTTGTGGATTGCGACCTAATAAATCTAGCCTCATATAACACCAAAGTCTTAACTGTTCTGGTAGTGTGTCTGTTACTTTACATATTTGTTCTAGTTTGTCTACGTCGTCATTAAACGTATCGTCTACTACTGCATAATGCTTTATACCATAGTCCCAGTATGCTTGATGTAATTCTTGTTTTAGTGCATCAAACTTCTTAACATATTCTAATTTCTTTTTTCCTAAATTTCTATGAAAACAAAACTTACATTTAAATATGCAACCTCTGGCCATTTCAATTGGCAATGTTGTATAATTAACTACATCCTCAGGTAGCCAATGCATTACATCAGACATAAAGTTATATGTTTCATTATGTTGACTATCAACTATAGTAATACCATATATGTTTACAAAACTATCCTTTAGTGGTTGTCCATGATCTAGATGATTCATTATGTTAATAGTACTGGTCTCACCAAGGCCTACCACTGCGAAATCGACATTTTTGTTTGCAAACTCTCTATGTGTTTTTGCTCCGCCTATGACAATCTTAACATCTTTGTTATATTTTCTTATTTCGTTTAGAATCATTTCCTCTCTGCTTTTCTCTCCTGAGATAAGTCCGTCCTCACTTACCCAAAGGAAAGTCGTACTGAATCCAACAAATTTTGTGTTAGGTCCTATAGCATAAAAAAATAATTGTTTGAAGTCTTCTTCAGTGAAATTAACTGTGTTTGTGACTACAAGACATTTGTAGCCTAGTTTGCGTAGTACATGAGCACATTTGTATGGGCCTAATGTTATGATGCTAGTAGCTGTTATATCATCATGGTCAGTTAAAAAGACTGCATCATACATAGAAATATTTACCTGGCGGAAGAGGAGGGATTCGAACCCTCGATACAGGTTATCCCCGTATGCATTCTTAGCAGGAATGTGATTTCAGCCACTCATCCACTCTTCCGGTTTGGAGCGGATAGTGAGAATCGAACTCACATTGTAGCGTTGGCAACGCCACGTAATGACCATTATACGATATCCGCTTTTATACTTCTTCTGCTTCTACATGTAAAACTACAGGAACCCATAATTGATTAACCAACCACTTGTATTGGTTTGCACGATCTTCTTCAGTGAATCTAGTAACAGTATACAAAGGTCTGCCTAATTCATCTAATATAAATTCACCTGGGTTACTATACTCTTCAGTATCTTCCCCAAGTATCAACTTACCATCTTCCCATTCTTTGTACAAGTGTTTTTGTATAATATCTACGTCACCTGCCGGCATTTCTGCGCCGTATCCTGTATCTGGCAGTCTATCCTCTTCTACACACTGTGTATAAAGTGAGTTAATAGGATATCTATGATCGTAATCTTTTGCGTAACTCTCAATAACCTTATAAATTGTTGCCATTGCCCTCTCCGTTATTTTTCAACAAATGCTCTCTCAAAAACGTACTCTCCTGGTGTTCTTAAGGTACCCTCTTGCATCCCTAAACTTTCACACCATGACATAATGTCTTCATTGAATTGCATGTTGCCACAGATCATAACTCTATCTGTACTTGTATTTATTTGTAGAGTACCTGATGATAGTTGTTCTGTAATACGCTTATCGCCTTCACCAGTCACAATAGGCACATATTCTAATGCACTATGTAATATCTCAAACAGCTCAGTGCCTACAAAACTTCGTGTAAGCTCGTGATTATAGGCAAGTTCTTCCCTATTACGAACACTGTGTACTAGTATAATTTTAGGCCAGCGTTCTAATGTATCGATGTCACGTATAAGACTCATAAACGGAGCGAGTCCTGTACCTGTCGCCAGCATCCAAAGTACTTCACCATCTGTCAGTGCATCGTTACGCAGTGTACCCACACACTTAGGTTGCATTATGACTTCATCGCCTACTTTTAAGTTCTGTAGTCTACTGGTAAGTTCACCATCCTGTACCTTAACGCTGAGCCATTCAAGTTCTTCTTCCCAGGGCGCACTAACAACACTATACGCTCTAAGTATATTTTTATCAGGTGTCTCCAGCCCAATCATAGCAAACTCTCCAGCATTAAATCTAAACGACTGATTACGAGTCGTTCTGAAACTGAAAGTTTTGTCGCCCCAATGATGGACCCACGTTACTTTTTCTTTATACAACTTTATTCCTTTGTTAATTTACAATTGATTATACACTAAAAAACTAATAATCGCAACGTTTACGTATATGTTGTATCCACGCATATATCCAATCCATGTCATGCCCTTTAGACTGTGCGTACTTGTGCTGTAATTGATATGCTTGTATTTCGTTATCTGTCCATTCTTTGCAATTTTTGGCTACACCTCTTGTGTGCCATTGTGCTACATGTACTAGTTCGTGATATAAAATAGAATCTCCTTCTGGAGTATCTAAGTCCACATACTTAGACAATAGTATTAGGTTCCATTTAGCGGCTGCCACAGCACCACATTGCATCGTGTCAGGACATACTAACTTATATACTTCCTCATACGGAACATATACTATTGTGGGATAATTTGGAGTACCTTGTTTAGGTATATCCAGTCCAGAACTAAGATGTATGTGCTTAAAAAGTAACTGTACATAATCGTAATTTATTACACCATTGCCTTGTGCGCTGGAGGATAACACAAACATTAAAATTATTGACAGTAATCTTTTCACTATGGTAGTCTCTTGATGCAGGCTTCGTACATGATGTCTCCTGTTTTAATAGGATCTTTATTCATCTGAAAGCCTTCGCAAGTGTACTCTTTAATAAATGCTATTTCGTATTCTGTTTCGTTACCGTGCCAAAATATCTTTATGTTGCCACAGTCTGTTGCGTGTTTTTGAATCCGTAACCAGGCACCCGCCGCTCCTAGTTTAGCTTGATATACACATTGTTCTATCGGAAGTAACTGATCAATATAAACTCTAGGCATTGCGAAAGAAATCGCCGAGTACAACATGGCGCATAACAAGGTAAAAGTGCGAACCATGTAATTCCTTTTAGTGTAATATATTTATTAAATAAATTTAATGTCAAAGCACCATCCTGTACAATCAAATACATTGGTACAACACGCTAATATGCTTAACGATAGAGCTCGTAACGAGTGGTTTCAGCACCGTATTGAGCAAGTTTCTGCTAATAAAGTAGTGTTGGATGTAGGCGGTGGAGCAGGACTACTAACATACTATGCTTTACAAGCAGGCGCCAAACATGTGTACGTTGTGGAGTCTGATCCAGATATCCTACGCATTTTACGTGGTGTTTTGTCAAAATGTTTTGATGCTGAACGTTATACAATTATAGATAAAAACTTCTGGACTATTGACGTAGAGCAGTATATACCCAAAAACAGTATAGATGTTTTTGTAAGTGAAACACTAGGCGGAGCAGGCATAGATGAAGGACTACTGACAACCTGGTGGTGTGCCAAACTATTTGCAAAAGAAGATTGTGTATATATTCCTAACGACACAACTATAGAAGTTTGTTATATGGATACATTAGGATTCTTAGGCGATGTTCCTGATAACGCACAAAATTTAATCGAATCTAACTTACCCAGCCAATTTTTAGATGCTGTGATAAAGACAGACGCAGAATATATTGATCTGTTTGACTGGCGTGATGTAAAGACGTACACAAGAGGCAGGACACCACTAACAACCGTGCATAGTTTGCAATGGGATATACATAATTTACCAGAGTATAGGTTTGATTTAGCGTTCCCTAATCACGTATTTCCTATAATAGACTTTACTTTAGATTTGGACAGAGGACTATTAACTTTCATACCTAAAATGGAGGATAGTTACTTGTATACGTTTGAACATACACACTGGTTAAAGGCTCCTTTTTACTATATACCAGTCAAGGGTACATATAGGATAACCTATAAAAATTTAGGCACTAGTAATTTAGAAACGCAGTGGGTTATTCAGCGTGTTCTTTAACTAGTGTTAGTCTGCCGTTTTCGTTTACTCGTGCTTTGAACGTTGCACCATCTTCGATAAGCTCTTTCACATCTAACTCTCGGTCAAACATAATTGAGTTTCCCCTCTCATCGATATGGAACGTATAGTCAATATAAAACATATTGTTGCTCCCCTCACTAGTATTTAGTATTGGAAGCCACAAAAAAGCCAGCCCTAAGTGAGCTGGCTAATTCGTTCGACTGATGTTTAAGAAATGCTCTTTAAAACATTCTCTGGTGAACTTACACCGTATGGATCTGGATCAGCATCGGTTGCATCTGGTTCTACAAATGCTTTCTCAACAACACCGTCGTTAATAACGACAGCAAAACGCTTTGAACGCTTACCAAAGGTAATGACACTAAAGTCTGCTAACATGCCTAGTGCATCTGCTAGTTCTCCGTTACCATCTGGAATTAATTTAACATTCTTAATGCCAAGATGTTGTGCCCATGCATTCATTACAAAACTGTCATTAACACTGGATACATAAATTTCATCAATGCCTTTTGCTTTAAAATCTTCATATCCTTGCTCAAAGCCTGGTAACTGGTATGTTGAGCAAGTAGGTGTAAATGCTCCTGGTAGTGAGAATACAATTACCTTCTTACCACCAAAAAGTTGGTCTGTTGTAGTGGGTACGAAATCTCCACCAATTGCGCATCCACCGTCTTCTGGCTCTTCGTCGCCTACTCTGCACATAAATGTAATGCTAGGGATTTTTGTTTGTTCCATTGTGTGTGTCTCCTTATCTTATTATTTTAATGTCACTTTCTGTCTCGATTACAACTCTAGCACCACAACTCAGTATTTGTTTACCACCAATACCGTAAACAACCTTGCTGGGTCCTAGTATTTCTACTTCGTGACAGTACGTGTTCTTCTTTCCCTCTTTGATAGTTATGGTAGGTGCCACATCTATAAATTCAGGATCAGTACGTTGCTTTTTTAAGTTACTTTTAATTACGTTTTGATTAACATGAATGTATTTTTTCATATCTGTATTATAACATCACTTTACGTCTTGTGCAACACCTCTGACGTTCAATTGTTTAGCACGAGCCGCCTTTATTTTATCTTTTGCTTCTTCTGTGTGCTTCCATCCTTCACGACTTTTACGCCAATTTTCAATTTGCTCCGGAGATTTCTTTCTACCCTTCATTGCTTCACTACGTTTCTTGTTAGCAAGTTCTAGTGTCCCATCGGCACGTTGTCTTTCTACACGTTTCTTTGCGGCCTCTGAAATACGTTTACGTTGTTCAGGAGTACGTTTACGTCCTTTGTTTGCCATACCTTGTTTCATACGTAATATTTCTTCTTTGCCTATACGTCCACTAAGTCCTTCGTATGCAACTTTATCCTGCCAATGTCCGTGTTCTTCGTATAGTTTACGATGTGCTTCTGCATGTTCTTCTACAGTAAGTTCTACTAGGTTGTCAGGGTCATCTGTTCCGCCTAGATATTTTGGTATAATGTGATGTATGTGTTTCATACATTTATTTATCCCAATCGTAAGTTCGAAACCAAATAGCAACCAATAAAAATGCCCACCGAAGTGAGCACTTTTGTATCTTCAAAAATTACTGTATATTAGCGGTTAGCGATATACATTGTGATTTCGAAGCCATAACGCATTTCTGTGTATTCTGGTTTTGTCCACATGGTGATATTTCCTTTCGATAATTAATTAAAGATTGTTGAAATTGTGTTTCAACGCTAGTATTTAATATAAGTATATAGAGAGTTTACCCTAAAGTACATACAGAAATTCATTAAAATAATCTACGTAAAACTGCATGAGATTAACTATACAGCCTGGTGTTAAATTTGTGTTTCCAAGCGATACCGCTGACGCAAACCGATTAGAACAAGAGTTCAATTATTTTACCACTGCCATGAAGACATTCCATAACATAGAATTGGAATTCCACCCAGAAAGTTCTATTGGTTGGCTGCCTCCATATTATGTGGCTGGAGATCCAGACTGGCTTTCTAATCAATATTACAGAGACCAGTTGCGTGTGCATTACAGACATAGCAGGCGTATTATCTTATGGGATATAGGGTACCCAGAAGTAGACTACAGTCAAGTTAATAACGTGTTTTACGATAAAGAACTTTGTATTGTTACTGACAAATTAATAGTTCCAGAAATTAAAACCATACATTACGACTGGTGCTGGAATCATTTTAAGTACTACGCTACGCAAGATGTACGGGATACCAGATCATTTTGGAACTATAAAGATTATCATATGCCTATGTTATTGTCCGAAAAAAATATACATGACATAATTAGGTATGATGGTGAACATGAACAACTTAGAGAAGTATTATTCACAGACCACAACGGTCAAATAACTGATGAAGATGACTTTATACATACTGCTGTCAGTGTTGTGCATGAGCCACAGTTAGGTGTTAAGACATACTTTGCACTTAGTAGGGGACATCTTGTAACTTTATATAGTGCACCAAACCAAATACAGAGACTGGGAGAAAAAGGTTTCTGGCTAAGCGATCTCTTCGACTACAGTTATGATAAGGAACCTGACGATTTTAAAAGACTAGAAATGTTTGTTGATAGTCTACGTAAATTTAGAGCTGGTATACACAAAGGATCGTTACATAACTTCTATTTAGACAACTTATCTAAGTTACGTGATAATCAGAAACTATTCTTTGATGCCGACTATGATAAAAGTATCGAAGTGTTATTTAAAACCTAAGCCCTAGTCCTATGCTAAGGTTGTTTACTGACGCCGCACCATTAACTACAAATCTAGCAGTTAGATACCAGGCTCTATGTTCCTCATTAGTAAGATAGTCTGTAATATAATAATGAGAGATGTAGTTTACTAGAAAAAATAAATCTACAGTATCCTTGTCTGGACGATCTCCTAGTAAAGGATTGTGTTCTTTAAATCCTTCATCATAGCGACTAGCCATGTCCCGTGTGGTTAAATGATCTACAGCGATTAATGCCGTAGTAGTCCAGAACATTTCCTTATCCCACTTATCCCAGTCTTTATACTCTGCCTGAGCCAGTAAAGGAAAGCATAATAGTGCTAGTAAAAGTTTTTTCATTGTATTACTTATTTGTAATATTACTGTAACACAGATAACATTAAATAAAAGTGGTTAGAGGAGATCAATTACAATGGATGCACTAACGCTGTGGACTCTAGTAGGCTTTTTATTAGCCGCTTATTCTGTAATAGCAAACGACTCAGTTCAAACACTGGGTACCTGGATTGCTAGTAATAACGAAAGATTCAATTGGAAAACCATGTGGGCCGCCGCTAGTGCGGTTTTATTATGGGCATTGTGGTATGGTTGGTATACTAACGGTGGTGACATCAGTTATGGCAGACTAAACAAAATACCCTGGCAAGAAATACAATGGTATCATGCTATGGCACCAGGTGTGCTGTTGTTGATGACACGTATTGGTGTGCCAGTATCAACCAGTTTCCTAGTATTAAGTGCGTTTGCAAGTACATTTGTGTTGGAAAAGATGCTGATGAAAAGCATCATGGGATATGCTGTAGCCGCAGTAGCCGCTTATGCAATATGGATTGTTGTTACTAAGTTGCTAGACGAAACCAAACCAGTACCAGACAATCAAAAAGCATGTTGGCGTGTAGCACAATGGATAGCAACTGGCTTTTTATGGTGGACATGGTTAAGTCATGACATGGCAAACATTGCTGTGTTCCTGCCAAGACAAGTTCCAGTAGACTTGATGATATTAATTAGTGTTGTGTTTATTGTGGGACTAGGTTGGATGTTTAAGGAACGTGGTGGTCGGATACAAACCATTGTGTTAGAAAAACATAATACTAGATATGTAAGGTCGGCTACACTAATCGACCTTTTTTATTGGCTAGTACTTTGGTTCTTTAAGGAACTAAATGACATACCAATGTCAACTACTTGGGTGTTTGTTGGTTTGCTATGCGGACGTGAACTTGCAAGAGCAACGGTGATAGGCAATGGTACGTTTAAGGGAGTGTTCCCATTGGTTGCAAAAGACTTTGTAAAGATGATGGTAGGCTTAGGTGCTAGTGTTGGTATTGTACTAGCAATACACCAAATAATAATTCCTAACGGACTTTAGTCTTCTTTAGGTTCTTCAGGAGTGCTACGGTCTGTTTGCTCGTAGTACTCCTTGTACTTTGCAATGATAAGTCTTTGCTCTCTAATCATCGCTAATAGTTGTTGCATGGTAACTGCAAGTGTCTTATAGCCAGTGTCATCTAGAGCATAGAACGCAATAAAATCGTCAGGATTTTTCTTACGCTCGTTAATTAACTCGTCTATGTTTGCTTCTGTAACAATAATCCAGTCTGCATTCTTTAAACGTAGCGGAGCAGGTTGCTCTAAGTTAAGAGGTGTACGCTCTACCAGTTTTGTCTTAATAACGATCTCTGGCTCACGCTTACTAAACATCGAACATCCTGTAAGGACCACTAAGGATAAAATTACTAGATATCTCATGGCTTCTCCTTAGGTACGTAGTTAGGGTTTGCTAAGTCTGGACATTCATTATTTGCTTCGCTTTTCTTAGTAGCCGCTATCTCATCTGGTGTAAGTGGACTGCCACTTGCGATCTCTAAACAGCGCATTACATTCTTACTGGCGTTGTTAATAATCTTGGTGACCATTTTAGTTTTACGAACTGCGGCTTTGTTTATGTCACGTTGCTTGCCAGTTGCTTCGTTTACTTTGTTAAGACGGTCGTTTAAATCAGCAATACTTTTATCGCTGGCTTTTTTACTTGCCTCAAGCTCTTTGCTAATTTCTTTTTGCAGAGCGATATCCTTCTCTTTTACTGCTAACAGTTGTTTTTGCTCTTCTACTGTTTGCTCGAGAAGTTTCTGATTTATTCTGGAGGTTTCTAAGTCTGAACGTAAGTTCTTAACATATAACGCTCCGCCGCCAACTGCGGCAACGATTGCTATGATTATTCCTACTTTAATTGATGTAAACATAAAAGTATTTAGTTTTAGTTGGGATATGGGCTTCCTAGTAAATCTGCATATCTCTGCGCTTCATCTGATAGTTTGTTTAATTCGTACTTACCACAGAACTTAAGGAATTTTGCGCCTACCATACTTACAGACTTCACTTCGCTTGCTTCAGCAATAGTTTCTGCTATCTTTTGTTTAATGTCATCTGGTTGCGCAGTCAAGTCAATAAGTGTTACATTACGGTTGTAGTCGTCCAACACCCTGTGTTCTTCACCGTTGTGGTCTGTCCAACGTTGTAACATCATGTTATTCCAGTTGAAGCCTTTCTTGTCTTTGTCCTCAAATGCTTCTAACAAACCAATCTTATTCTTACTGCCTTTTTTACGCACACCAGGATATGCTGAAAACACGTTATCACTTGTGTCACCACGCATACACTTCTCGAACAACATCCACTTAGGGTTAACTTCTTTAGGCTCTTTAGTTTTCTTATCTATAACTAAATCACCTTTCTTATCGTATACACCTTCAGTAGTCCAAAGCTGATCTGTAATACCGTTGTACTGATTTACGTTTTCTGATAGTAGTTGTTGAAAGTCTGTGTCACTGGAAACAATAGTATGATGGTCACCGGGGTGTGCTTGTACCCATCCAGCAATTAAGTCATCTGCTTCTAGTTCCGGATGTCGCATAACAGTACAGTTAGACTTTTCTGTGAGGAATGTTTTGATATCATCAAATGTATCCCAGAACAGTTGATCTTCTTCTGCCTCTGCTTCTGTTAAAGCATCACGTGCCGCTTGTCTATTCTTTTTGTATGGCTCGTAAAAGTCTTTACGCCAACTTCTACCTTCTAGACAAATTACTACATGTCCAGCGGCTTGGTCTCTCCAGGCTTTGGCAATACTAGCTAATGTTAGGTGTACTGCAAAGCCTAGTTTGGTCCATTGATCTGACCCACGATGTGCAATATGGCGGGCTCTAAAGAAAGTATTTGCTAAGTCGACTATTAAGTATCTCATAGCCTATATTATAGGCTCACTCAGTACTTTTGTCAAGTGTGGTAATAAATGATGTGCCCATGCTTGATGCCCATCTGCCATGTAATGTCCGCCGCCTGCTTCAGAGGCTGGACTTGGCCTTACCTTAAATCCTTTTGTGTTCAATAGGTTAAAATATGTTCGAGATTCTGTGTAAGGATCTACGTAGTTATTGCCCCAGTCTTTACGGTCATTAATTAAACTAAATGATATATGACTATTAAAAAACAAGTGTTTAATATTTTGTTCATTTAGTTCACAATGTAAGTCCCAGACTTTTTGGTGCCATTTTTGCTGATGTGCATACCAGTTAGTGGCTGTATCTATAATCCATTGTTTATATTTTAACTGCAATGGTTCAGGGAGTCTGTCTAAACCACTGCTATTAACTTGGTAATATTCGCCTTCGTGTAGCCATTCTTCACGTTCCCAGGTAGTCCAACCTATTAACACAAATACATCTTCATTGACTTGCTTCTTATAGTGTCCTTTGAGGAACTCCTGAGTTGTCCTTAGTATACGATCATTACTGGCGGCACTTTCTGCATCACAGTATAGTCTTGCTTGTAATAACTTGGCTAGTACAGCACTAAAACTAACTGCTAAATTTTCTGGATGTGGTTTACGTTTTAGGTAAAAGTATCTTGAATCATCTTCAGCAAAACAGGCAGTATTTAAAGCCTCACCTGCCGCCACATGGCTACAACCGTTTGTGTATAATATCATTTTTTAATTATTGTAAAAATGTTTGCGTATTCGTAACCGTCTTTGTTACCAGCGAAACGTGGTGTGTACCTTACATATCTACGATAACACTTCTTCCAAAAAATACGTGCACCATCTATTGTTCGCACTGGGTACCATGCAAACCATGTGTCCCATTTACCTGTTTCTGTCACATAGTATTTAGGTACCATGCCCATGTTAATTGTATTCTGTCCTTCCGCCACCTAAGTCTTTTTTGTTTACTCGGTCGCCAGTGTTGTTTGCATCATACTGTTGATAAGTTTCTAGTACAACATGTCTACACACATCTTGGAACCAGTTGTCAACAATATCCTCGTCTGTTTTACCTTGATATCCCGACTTAACAAGTTTTGCAACAAAGTAGTCATTCCAGTCCAGTTCAAAACTGCCGTTACCCGGATTTTCAGGATCAAGTTCTACTTGTAATACGTTTACCCAAGGTTCTTTCTTATCCGTTGCTATGTCTTTTTCAGACTTCTTAGACTTGCGTTGCTTAGGTTTAGGTTCTTCTTTCTTTTTAAATACGTTTTTAATTTTATCAAACATCAAGTACTCCAACTGTTACCCCAGATGTCTACATGCAATCTAGGACTGTATCTGTAACCCTTACTTAGTGCATATTCGGCTACTCGTTTGTTATTTTGGTTGTATGCTTCTGCTACCCCACCAACAGGCATGATATAGACGTTGCCATTTACTCCTGCTTTACGGTATGCATTAACTGCTTCGTCTACTTCAGCCATATGTTGATCGTTCTCTACTACAAACTTTAGGTATGTATTGCCGATCCAGGAATACTCTGCAACAACATCTGGCAGTATAGCGTCCTCCCACGCTTCACCACTAGCACTTAGTTTAGGGCTAACACTAAATGTTATGTTATGATAGTTGTGATTGTTTTCTTTCCATTTGTGGAAGAAGATTTTAAAGTCATCGTGTAATCTCTGTGTACCATTTGTTTCGAACGTAATGTTCTTCAAGTTACGCATTTGATCATGTTCTAGTAATTCGGAATATATACGTTGCCATCCTAACAGTGGTTCGCCACCAGTAACTACTAAGTGTATGTCGCTACCGTTGTCTTGTTGCCATGTATTATTAGGGATTAAATCTGTTAACTTGCCAACAAGTGTGTCTATGTCGTATGTTGGCGAATACTTTTTAAACTTTGGATGCCAACTTGCATAACTGTCGCAACCTGTTGTAACTAGTGGCAAGTCTTCTAACTTCTTATACTTGTCTGGATCTTGCTCTACTAACTTAATTATTTTGTTAACTTCGTCTGTCTTTTCACCTTTGGGAAGCCCAAAGCCTGGACATTCAAAGTTGCAACCAAACAGTCTTAGGAATACACTGGGTACTCCAGTAAATCTACCTTCACCTTGTAGACTGTAAAATATCTCACTTACTTTAAATTTCATTGTATCCTCTAATTGTATTTAGACTACCTGTAATGCGGTAAATAGTTTTGTGACAGAACTTGAAACATTTATTTCCAGTAACTCTGAGTGTACATTTGACACCAGTCAACTTCCTGCTGATGCCGATTACGAATGGATTGTTACTGAAAGTAACCTTCCTTATGTTCCTCTTTACATACCTGCACAGTGGCCAATGCTTGCTACTGAAGCCGAACGTGCTACTTATCACGAACATAGGGATAATAACAGTAGCGGTTGGTCCAGTGTTTGTATTCATGGTATTAGTCAGAGCCATACGGATCATTATGAAGTATATACGGAATATAGGAACTTGTCAAGTAGAAATGTGCCATATGACTGGACAGACATAGATGCTCCTTATACAAAGTTTTGGCTACAAGAGTATTTTCCATATGATGTTTATCATCGTGTTCGTTTTATGAAAGTTAAACCCGGTGGATACATTTTACCACACACTGATGGTAACCAATATAGTTTAAATGCTGTAAACATAGGTATTTGGAATCCTAACGGATGTAAACTTGTAGTTAAAGATCGAGGCACCGTGCCGTTTAATCACACTGGCAGTGTATTTCTTTTTGCTAATAACTTTGAGCATGCTGTTTTTAATGATTCCGAACAAGATAGATATCATATGATTATACATGGTTACCCTGACGATTATAGAGTAAGTGAACGCTTTCGTAAACTAGTCGTTGAAGGTTACAGGTCCTTGTTGCCAGGGATCCATCAAGTCTAATACAAACCGTTTACCCGTTGCTTTAAGCCCATCTATTAAACGTTGTCTATATTCATAGACTTTCTTTTTACCAATAGTAACTAAAGCATATTCCATATAGAAGGCGTTGCTTAGCCAAAGATATGTTGTATCATTTTGCTTAACTAAATCTATTATGTAGTCTTGTCCTTGTTCAGTATACAAGTCAAGTATTTTATAATTCTGTTTTTTATCAAGTTGTCTCCAAACTTCAGTAAACACGTTGGCGTCTAGTTGCATACTTGTTAGTTGGTTTATTAGTTCTTTGTCGTATGGTCCTGGTGGATCACAACTTTCAAACATAGGATTATCTTTGAGGAAGTTCTGTACAAATGTACTAAATGTTCCAACTTCGCCCGACCAAGTGTCTAAATTACGCTGAAATGCTACCGCACCGTCTGAAAAATCGCAAAAATTAATTGTTACAGGGTCTGTTTCGTTAGCATAGTACATAGGTAGTAACCAAGGCTTTAAACCACTTGCTACACATATGAAGTTATTAATTGGAAAATCTATCTTGTCATTACCAACAGGCTCTGTGTTTAATGGGTAGAACTGTCGCTTTACATTTTTTGCTAAGTGTTTAATAAGATCACTGTACCAAACTTGACTACTCTGTGTTCCTGTATATTCGCCTGTTTTGAGGAAGTTAAAGAATTTGTCAGACTCTATGTCTGGATACAAATGAAACTTGTTGTCACGTAACTTCTGTGTGACATTAATAATTTTAAGTCCTTTTTCTAAGAAATGTTTTATAATCCAAGCACCTGTTTGCATCTCACGAACTTTGAATGTTTTGCGCTTAAGTCCTGGTCTAATGTATATAGGAGTATAATCATCGTGGTATGTTTCTTTGCTAGGAATACAGTCTACACCCATAAACTCCTGCTCTTTACCATCATAGTTAAACGTGGGTTGTCCTGCCTTGACCCAACTTGGATAATGTATAACAAAGAACTGCGGATGAAAGTGTATGTATTGATCTTCAAAGTTTAACAAGTGACACATAAGTTTTACATCAAATACTTCACATACTTTGATTGCCTTATCGTACATGTCTCTGTCTTGTGTGCAATGACCAAGGCTAACAACCACTACCCACTCTGCTGAACTATCTAAACTTGCGAAAGCATCGTCTAAGTCAGATGTTTCAACTACTGTAAAGTCTGTGTCAAAAGGCAGTTGCTGATGAAACTGTGCTATGTCCCTAATACGTTCTTCGTATTCTGGATCGCTGTTTGCTATTGGATTATAACGTATAAAGTATTTCATTCTACTCTTAGTTGTTGAACAAAGTCCCACTCAGGACCTGGTAATTCTTCTGCTGTGGCAAGTATAACCCTACCGTAACACATACGTGGATCATGTGGCCAACTTATACCGTATTTACGAAGGAAGTATGACTTGTTTTCGTAAAACCATTCTACAAATCCTTTCCTGTCCTCATAGATATGACTGTTGTCTTTGTACCACCACATACAACCACTAGTTACATCTTCCTGTATACGACAACTAGTTGATAAACTTGTATCGTCTTTGTAGTACCAAGTATTGTGTGGGGTACGACCAACATGGCTAAAGTCTGCTTCTAGATAATTCTCACAAGGCTGTGTGGTATAACATTTATAATCTTCTGGCTCCATAGGAATACGTATGCCAGGTGGTACCCACTGTAGTTTTTTAAATACTACTTCTCGAGCACCTTCCCACAAACTTTCCAGGTAGTGTATGTCGTTGTGTAGCGTTAATAACTTGTCTGCTTGTTCATGATTATCTTCAATGTATCTGTGTATTGTGTTAACTGCATCTTGGTCAATAACTGTAAACTCTAGTTCAGGTATTAGATCCAGTTGTGCCTGAATACGTGCTTGATATATTTCTGGATCTTCTTCTAAGCGTCTTGGGAACCCAAAGTCATTAGGAGCACCTTGAACACTCTTAATGCACTCTGCCCACTTCTGTGCGTAACTGTGGTCATTAAGTTTAAACTCTACATCAACGGTGTCTGTAGCACGTTCAATATGGCTTAGTGTTATGATCGCTCGCTTATACATTTACTTGTGCCATTAAACTTAATACGGAACGTAACTGTCCACAAGACCTTATAGGACCCTTGCCTATGTGTGGTATGTTACTGGGAAATATAATCATTCTGTTAGGTTTAAACTCCACAGTGGTTATCGGGTCTGTATGTATAACAGTCTCTCCGCCCCAGTGTGGCTTAAAGTTTGGTGTGATGTGTAATACACCTGTATAATTACCGGGCTCTTGTCGGTCCCTGTGTACGTCACCGTCTTGCCCATAGGTATTACCACATAACATAATACGTTCTATGTTTACATACTCACCAAAGTAATCATTAACTGTTCTACAAAACTTATCTGCTATTGATCTATAGAAAAAATTACTTATGGTGTCGCCTGCATAGTATATCTTTTGATACCACATAGGGAACTGGGTCTCTGGAACGCTCCGTTGACCGAATTCCCATTTAGGCGATTCTACTTCTTTTTGTAAAAACTCTAGTGTATTAGAGTCGTAAAAGTCGTCAATGACAACAGGATTATCCATGTCCCTTCATGCTCATAACGATGTCATAAAATTCTTTCTTAAGAGGAGCATGCTCGTCAAATGCACCACGCATAATTGCTGTGGTCATATCTGATTCATGTTCCTTAACACCTCTATGAGTCATACAGTGATGTTCTGCTTTAACTATAACAGCAATGTTGGGAGTCTTTGCATACTTGATTAACTCTTCTGCAATCTGTGTAGTCATTTCCTCTTGTATCTGAGGACGCTCTGCAATGTGATGTACAATACGATTAAACTTGCTTAGTCCAATAACTTCATCTTCTGGGAGTACACCAATCCAACACTTACCTACAATGTTCTGAAAGTGGTGTGCGCAAGTTGATCTAATACTGATTGGTCCGCTTGTGTACAAACTCTTGTATCCCATGTTAGGGAAACTTGTTACTCTTGGCCGAGGCACATACCTACCACCAAATGTTTCGTGTACAAACATTTTAGCAACACGTTTAGCAGTTTCCTGTGTGTTGTGGTCATTGTCTGTATCGATTACAAGTGCATCTAATACGCCTTGCATTGCTTCTTGTACTTCAGATTGCAAGTTGTCTAGTTCACCTTCTTGGATGTATTCACTAATGTTATCATTAGAATGGAACCTTACACCTGCGTCTTTGAGTCGTTGCCTAATTTGTTCTGCTGTTGATAGTTTCATTTTATCTCCGAGTTAAAAAGAGGGGGAGTCTCTTAATGTTTAATTATAAGGTATTTAGACAAGTACGTCAAGCTCTAATATTAAGTTGACGGCAGTCTGGATAATTGTAATGATGATCTTCCTGAACTGTAAAGATTTCGTTGTCCAAAAAGAAGCCTGCTGTTTGGCATTGTTCTGGTGTCATGTAGTAATGGAAGCCTGGCTCCCATTCGGTTTGATCTGACCATTTTTCATATCTAAACAAGTCTCTGCCATCGTATCGCATACGACTTGCACGTTCGTACAGTTCTTTATTGTCTGTAAGTATTGCCCCACCAAAGCCCATTGTTAATGGTTTAGTTCTACCAAAACTAAGACATTGTATTTGTCCAGGCTCGTACATATCACGCTCTAACAGTCTAGCACAGTCCCATATATTAGTGTTATGAAACTGGTATTTGCCACGCCACTGTTCGTCGGTTAGATTGTACTTTATCCCAAGTTTGTGCATGACCATTACAACACTTACGTATGTAAATGCTGTAAACTCTACAAGTTTTGGTTTGGGTTGTAGGCGAAATGCAATCTCTATGGCATGGGTACATCTATCAGTTGTTACTGCGTAGGGAGCGCCTGTGTATTCTGCTAGTTCTTTTTCAAAAGTGCGTATAGGTTCCCAGGGACTAACATCTTCGTCATACGTTTCCATACCGACCTACATTCTCCCAAGGGTAAACTAACCAAACATCTTCTTCTGCTTTATTGACTTCATCACAGTAGTAACTAACATTGTGAAAGTTACTGGATAAATTCTCTGTAAGAACTGCAAACTTTGCGTTATTTTTCCAAACAACATTCCAGCCTGGCTCTTCTGGATAACAACATTGTTGCCACTGATGTCTAAGGTAATTAAATGTTGCACCACTGTCATTGATGTCGTCTACTATAAGAATCTTCCAACGTAATGCAATATCCCAACGGCTTTTATATGTGTCACGTTGTTCTTCAGGCACATAACCAAATGCTCGACGTGCTAGTTCACAGTTTATTTCATTCTCTTCACCAGGTTTGTTATCACGTAATTTAATTTTAATAGACTCACATCGCACATCTAACATGTTACTAATGATAGTGGCAGGAATATTCCCACCACGTGTAAGTCCTACTACAATATCCGGACGCCAGTGTGAGTTGTACATCTGTGTAACTATATCTGTACACATTATTTCAACGTCTTCCCATGAATAATATTTTTTACGCATGTTTGCTCCTGTCTCTGATAGTTGAAATTAAATTCCCGCACCCAAAGAAATCATCTTTAAGTTTGGATACTTGTTGAGAAATTGCTGGTATGTAGTTGTCATAGTTTTCCATATAGTCAACTATGGCATCTATAACTTCTTGCTTGTGTTCTATATAACTGTCAAACGACTCAGTCCATGCACTCGGATACTTAAATTCGTCTACAGCCATTTCACTGTAACTTAGTCTATCTGGCACCATAGGTATACTACCTACCAGTGCGCCTTCGTACCAACTGATGCCAAGTGTTTCCTGCAAGTTAGCACTAAACACCATCTTAGACGATCCTAGTAAAGTATGATATTCGTCTTTGGACAGTTGTTGTTCTTGACACATTACAAACTTGTACTGTGGCAAGGACTCTTGCAAGTCTTTAAATATGTCAGGTTGTTTCTCAGGAGCGATACGATGCGGGAAAAGTATTATGTCTCGTTTTTCCAGACCACTGTATGGTGCAAGAGTATCTGCCATATATTCCATAGGCCAACCAGTGCGAGTTATCTTCCCATCACTATACATTCCATCACGCCATACAACCTGCCAAGGATGTTTGAGTACGCTATAGAACATCTTAATATGAAATACACTAGCAAAGAAGTTATGATCAAACACTTCGTACATGCTTTTTTCAGCATGTCTTACCCAGGGCTTATCACCAATAAGTCTGCCTAAAAAGTCTTGTGGATCATAACTTCCGGCATGCCAAAGACCGCCTATCTTTATGTTGACGCCCAACAACTCTGCCATATACTTTAACTGTATAACAGTAGGGTTCCAAGCATCAGTATAAAGGAAGTAGTCACCATCTTTGACTTTACCAGCACAAAATAGTTCACCTATTTGTTCTAGTTGTTTAGACTTGTAGACATTAGTGCCACCAAAGTTTAAGAACGCACCAGGCGTTGTTGCTTGTGGTGTTTCTCCGCCACTAATAACAGTGACAGGCTCGTCCAGTTCTCTCTGTAAGAGCTCTGGAACATGAGTCTTCCACTGTTTAGTGTAACGTGTGTCTACTGCTTCTAAGTCTACTAAGTATATCAACGACGCCTCTGCCAGTATCGGTTGTTGTCGTGTTTGTTGTTACGTTGCAATTTACGTTGCATACGTTCCCAGTTTGTGCCTCTACGATACAAATCACGCTCATCAAATTTGCAATTATGCATTCTGCAATAATCGTGATACTCTTCGAGATCTTCAAAAATACGTTTTACTTCAGGTTTCATGCCTAAATGTTTTGGCTTGACAGCCATTTTAGTTCTCCTTGTCGTACTTAATAAAACTTCCGTTCTCACCATCTTCGCTTACGTCAATCCAGATGTTACGTCCTGGATAACGTTGCGCAATCTGCAAGAACAGATCATTAGATATCATTTCACAAGATTTGTGATCTAATTCTAAAACGCTGTTATCATATAAACGCTGTAACCAACGTTTAAACTGAATAAATTCTATATCTCTATCGTCATGGAATATTTCTATCCAGACTTTAAAGTGGAATATGTGTCTGTGTGGTACACCTAAAAAACTAACATCGTCCCAGTCGCCTGTTGCTAGTTTAGGATCTGTGTCTGCACCTGGATACATATGAATACCTTCCTTACGGAAAGTAACCCATATCATCTTACTTGCGTTATTTGCTTGCTTGACTAACTTTTCTGCCAGTGCCATTGCTCTTTGTTCTTCTATCATTGACTTTCCTGTAATGGTTCAAAGTACTGATAAAGTTGATCGAACAACCAAAAACTTTGTCCGTATCCTAATACACATGCGACTTCCATGTTCATCTCAAATACTATCCACCCATTAGTGTCGGGCTCTATCATTATTACTATTGTATTATCTGGGAAGTCATCTTTTAAGTTTGCACCTTGCCAAAAAACTTCTAAACCGTTTTCTTCTGCTAAGTCGACTACACTCTGTGCTTCGTAACACTGTACTGGTTTGTGTAATGTATCATCTGTGTCATCTAATAATTCTTGCGCTCTGGAAATATTACAAAAAGCAATTATGATGCCAAGTAAAAAAACTTTTACCATTCTATGTATCCTCTGCTGTATCCTTTGGGACGATTTAAACCATCTTCAAATGCTTTTTGCCACTCTGTATGTCTATTATAACTTCTTGTCCAAAATGAGTCAACTTCAAGTACTCCATTGCTTATCCAGGCTTCTGCTATCTGCATACACCTGTAAAAGTTAGGGTTGCGTGGGCTTGGGAAGTTTACTGTTACTGCTTTCCACAGTAAGTTATTTAGGTCCATATTGACCTGCATGTTAGAACCCGCAATAATTAATGCGTTATCTTTGTATATTACATCAGTAAATGTGTTTGGGTCGCCCTTAAGATCAATAATAACATCATACAAACCTTTAAGAGCATCTTGTAACTTGTTACCCCATAGATGTGTGTTACTTGATCCGACAACATCTATGTCTGCTTGTATGCCATGCTGTATCAAAGTAGTATATGCACAGTATGCTAGGAAGCCACTGCCTTTAATTAGTATTCTTAAGTTGTCATTTTGGCGTAGTAGTATTTGTTGCATGTTTTGTTCAACAACATTGATACCACACGCAACAGGTTCTAGTATATATTCTGGCAGTGCGTCTGGTATAACCACATACTCATTCTGTTTTACATTATAGTAATCAGCATACGCAGGTTCGCCTCGTGTAGCCACAAAGTCTCCTACGTTTGTATCAATTATGTTCTCACCTACTTTAGTTACTTGTCCTACACCTTCATGTCCACTCATGTGTACGGGCAGTGGACCAAACTTACCAGTCATCATATCGATGTCACTACGACATACGCCAGTAATAACAGCTCGCACTTCGATTTCGTTATCGGTTATTTCAGGCTTAGTCCAGTTAGTTTCGGTAAACTTGCCTTTACCATCTGTAACTAGTAGTTTGACATCCATTATAAGTTTTCAATTTGTTTGTGGATCCACAAGTCTTTTTCTAATTGATCTTGCCAGAAGTCTTTGTTGTCTATATTTTGAATACAGTCTTTAACCATATTCTCGTATGCTTGTTCTGGACATAAACCTAATTCAAACTTGTAGTCTGGGTTAGAGAAAATTATGTTACGTTTATCTGATTGTGTGTCTCGCCAGTCAGCGGTGAGTTTATATTTGTTGAAAGAAAGTTTACAAAGGTCATCGACATCGTAAACGCCATTAGTATTTACTTCTCCATAATCAGTGCTGGATAATTCTTGTAAGTTGTAACGTCTGTGTGCTAGAGCTTGTGTTGGCTCTTCTGTACGCCAATTGTCATCAAACGCCATATATAAACTTAACAAGTGTGGCATAAGGTCTCTACTAACGCCACCAAACGCAAGTTCTTTAGTAGTAAACCAAGAACCAGGACTAGGAACTCTGTCTTTGTTTATCCAGTTTAGTTCTACAGACTCTGCCTGTTTGGCATGTTTACATAGTTCACCAATGTTGTCACGCCACATATTATTCTTAACTAGAACAAACTTTGTGTCAGGATTTTGATCAACTAAACGTTGCCAGTCGTTAGTAGTTCTCACACCTGGTTTTTCTACAAATACTATTTTACAATAAGGTGCTATGTCGTGTGCTACACCATAGTGTGTAAAGTTTGGGGTGCAAACATGTCCAGTTATTAATCGTCCAGAGACAGACAACTCATGTTGTAACAGAGCATTGCCAAGGTTGGTGCTATCTGGCTTTTTGTTACTGTCCTTGTCAACAGTCAACACATCTATGTTAAGGTTCTCTAGTACAGACTTGTACAGATTGCCTATACCTAATCCAACTACTATGCTTTTCATAAGGGCGGGGATTTAATTCTTTCTAGTTCGTCTTTGATAATGAGTTTTTGTTTTTTGATTTCTTTTACTCTTTGTTCTTGTACGTGAGGATGTTTGTTTAAAAAATTTAGTTCTTGTTCTAATAACTGATGTGCTTCTTTTAGTGATTCGATTCTATTAGATACCATTGTTTCCTCTCCTTATGTTTTGATTTCTCCTGGACTCATGCATCTATCAAAAAAGTCGTCTCTTATTTTTTTAGGATCTAACTCTTGCTTTAGTATTTCTTGTATAGAGTTTACTAACCTGTCTCCTAAGTTCTGTGCATTGGGGTCTAACGGATCTCTGGGATCAGCAAAGTTAATGTTATCTGGATTAATGCCTTCTATTAACATTGTTGCAATGTCTTCAGCCAGTCTTGCATGCATTCTGCATGATTGTTCGTCAGCAATGCTAGGAGTTGCAGTTAAAAGTATAAATGTTAGAATAAGTGTTTTCATAATAGTATTTAAAAGTTTCTTGTATAATTAAACTGCGTTTTATTAAAGCCGTAGCCATTAGAGTAAGCATCAATACTAAAACTGCTGTTAAAGTCTAACTGTTTCTTATAGCCTAAGCTCACGTATTCTGCGAATGTGTTTCTAATTTTGTAGTCAAATTCAGTATACTTGACAGTGCCAGTAAAGTCAATACTTGTTGGCACTCTTAGTGTTATCCCACCATCTACTAGATAAGGCATAGTTCCTATAGCGGCTCTAAACCCATTTTTCTTCCAACTTACTTCTGACCACATGCTTGTTAACGAATTAACGTCAGTAACCAGTCCAGGAGTAAACGATGTGTTTGTGTACATAGTACCAAGGTTAACGGTAAAATCCTTGTGCAAGTGTGTAACTACTGTTTCAAAAGTGTCTGAACTGTTAATAGTACCCCACATACCGTCCATATGGAACCAAGGATTGCGACCATTTAATACAGTATATTGTCCTTGTAAGTACCAGTCTTTAGCAAGTTTAATATGTTGTAAGCCTAAGGTATAGTTACCTGACTCGTCTGTGGGACTGTAGTTAAGCATGCCGTCGTTGTACACATAATCAAAGTTATAGTCCATCCTTGTATAACTTTCGTCAGTAAAGTTTACATCATACCAAGTATCTTGTTGCACAGGATTATGCATGTTACCAATGCCTATCTCAAATCCTCTACCTAAACTGTCTACTGCTTGTACTCTGTCTAGTTCACCAAAGTTAACACCTGTTAGTGATCCTGTAATTGCAACTGTACCAGCTCTACCGTCTAGTGGCATACGTAATTCACCTACAGGCAACAATGCACGTTCCAAGTCAATAATACCAACACCATGTATGTCAGGATCAAACCCTTCAAAGTCTGTAAATGCAGTGCCAGCCAATATCTGTGCGGCTACTTCGTCTGTAACATAAGGCCATGTCTGTTGAATAAAATCAATACTAGCCTGTGCTGTGGTACCACCTGCATCACCTAGTTTACTGGTATAGAGTGCTACCTTACCGTCGTTGAGAGTAACAGTAGTCACTAGATACTTGTCACCGTTTGGTCCTGTTAAGAAACGTATGGTGTTTAATACATTGTTCTTATTTGTTTCTAGTGCTTGTGCCGCTGTTGAGAAATCCTCAAATACATCTGTAAAGCTCTGTACAAACTTACCTTCTTTAGTTTGTAGCAATACTCTTGTTGACTCGCTACCATTAAAATCCTGCGCACTAAACAGTAAGTCTGTTAATCCGTCATCGTTAACATCTAATACTTGTGGGTTGTAATCACCGTTTGTAAAGACGTCCCAGTCAACACGCACATCATCTGTAACGTCAGTAAAACTAGCACCACCGTTGTTTTGTAAAAACTGTATTTCTGTTCTGTTTTTGTTGTCTAAAGGAGATGTACTATTGCTGATAACAACAACGTCTAGTAATCCATCGTTGTTAAAGTCAAATGGTACCGCTCTAATGTCGTGACCACGTTCTGTTTGTGCGGGATCAAACAAGTCATCATATATTGCTAGTTCGAAACGACTGCTGGGCAAACGTGCAAGGCGTGTGAACTCGCCTGTGTTAGCACCTGTTTGACTGAAGCTCATTAGTGTCGTGTCGTCATCTTCATCACCGTCGCCAGTTGAATCAACAAACACAAAAGTTGTAGTGCCGTTACCTAAAAAGTCTCCAATAGCCAAACCACTGTTGCCGCTGTGTGTGGTGTCTAGTTGTGTAAAGCCAGCACCACCGCCCAACATAACAACCATGTTACTGTAGCCGCCTACAACAACATCGTCTATGCCATCTTGGTTAACATCACCTACACCAATATCGTGCATCCACTTGTCGCCAATGTCATGGTCTTCACGATTGAAACTACTAGCGCCTGTATTTTTAAATATAGTGAGAGGACCAAAGTGTTCCATGTCAGTTGAATGCCCTACTGCCATGTCTTTGTTACCATCACCATCAAAATCACCAAACTTAAGGCTAGGCTCAGTTCCTATAATGACATTGTCTGCGCCTGTAAACCAAGAACTGGTTCTGTTTACTAATTGGTCATCGTTATTAAATTCGTATAAAGTAATATTACTGTTTTCCCAAGCGGCATTTTTAGCATCCTGGTCAGCGGCTTCTCGTAGTTGGGTCGCACTCTGACTCATACGTCCAGCGATAATAACTTCTTCTTTGCTGTCGTTGTTTAAGTCTTCTACAAATATATCTGATACCGGAAGTGTATCACTGCCACTAGCGAAGAATTCAAACTCGCCTGCTAGTCTAGGCGTAGCAAAGTTAACATCAGGCAATGCTGGGTTAGGTGCTGATATGGGGTTTTGTCGTACATTAGGTCCGCCTGGACCACCACCACCTCCACATGCTGATAGCAGTGACACACATACTAATGTAGCAAATAGCCTCATAATCTACTCCTTGAGTATTTTAATATTGTGTTATTATAAGGCTACTCGACTAGGCAGTCAAGCCATTTCGAATAGGTTATTAAACTGTGTGTTTGCGTTAAGAGCTTTCTTACCTGAGAATCCTCTGTTTCCAACTACTTGCATCCAGAGTGTACTATGTTTGTCAATGATTTCAAGGCTCTTTTCTTTTGTAGGCTGTGCAAATACTTCATTAATAATGTCTCTGACAGCAGTACCTGCACCCAGATCATTAACTAACATTCTGGGCATTTTACCTTGGTCATATAGTACATTTGAGTCCTGCACCGCTTTAATATGCATCCAAACGTTGTGTGCCATTAATATAGCGTAACTAAAACTATCCCAGGATGTCTTTCCTTCTTTACCAATCTTATTAAGATCACCTTTACCATATATACAGATATCGTTCATCTTTATGCCTTGTGTGACTATGCTATCAGTAAATTTGTCAAACAACTTGTCTTGCATCACTGCTGACGCAAATGGGCGGGTGTCTGTGCTGTACTTCTTGTCATCGACACACGAACTCATTCTATATACCCATTTGCCTCTGTCTGGGTGTTCGTTTACAGAGTAAACTTGTCCGTTTGCTGTTGCTAAGAAAGGTGATGCGCAATCAAAACTGATAGTAAAGTTTGGATTATAGTTTGCCCTAACTGCACGTTGTACATCTGTTAATACACATGCCCATTCTAGTCTACTTGTGCCTAAAATGTGCATCCAGTCATGTATGCCTGTCTGCAATAAATCATCATAGTATAGTGTTACAAGACGTTTTAGGATAAGATGTAGGTCACACATATTCTGACCTCCCATACCCCAACCATTAAAGTGATCGTTAGGATATTGCTTTGGATCACAGTACTTCTTCATTAAACTGTACCAGTGGTCTGCATCACTGTGGTTACTGCCTTGTAATACGTTTAAGAATTTACAGTCACCTGTTCTGTTCTTCATAAAGTATTCATTGTTAAACTGTGTGATGTCCACTGCTTGTTGATAAGTTTTAATATTCGTCTTGGCACTTGCCTTTTTATCGTATACAGTCCAAGTGGGAATGTCAAGCGTCATACCATAGTCACATACAGAGTCCATCCAGGTAAGAACTTGTTTACGTTTTTTACCGCAATCTTTGTCTGTAGTATCAGGCCAGTTACCTTCCCAAGTGCCTTTAGCAATCTGAAAGCCACCTGAGTCACCTACAATAAGATTCTTCTTCTTGTCACGACGTGTCACCATCCAGTCTTTAGGATGATCTTTTGTGACATCTAACACTGCATGCCCTGCACTATATAATGCTTGATTGTAGGTAAACATTCCTTCTTTTTCATTAAGGAAGTTTATACTTTCTACACCATTTTGAAAACTACTGGGCACTCTAGCAGGATCAACGTAGTTGCCTGTTTCCTGTTGTTTGCCAACAAATGTGGCATAGAAACTACTGAGTGCAGGCAAATATACTGCGTAGTCTTTTTGTTTAGCAGATAAGTTGTCTTGTTCAATCGCCATAAAAGTGTACCATGTTATCTATAAATTCGTAATCTTGTTCCATCGCTTTTAATACATTCATATATTCTACATTATTTTCTCTTAATAGTCTATCTAAATGTTGTTTTACTTTGCCGTTCCAGGACCCGCCTGTTGATACATGTACAGGCTTCTCACTTGCTATATTGTTAGGTATATTTAGAATAGTCTTGAAGTATTCTGAAATTTTATAGTTAAGTCCTTGTTCCTGTCTAAAGAACACACATTTTTCTAACGGTACGTGTTGCAAGAAGAACAATTGGCTTTCAGTGTGATCATCAAACCATATACGTTGTGATAGTAAATTTAGTGTTAACGGGTTACTCAAGTAGTCAAATATACCGTCAGGGTCGTTAAAATGCTCTCCAAAATATTCTGCTATGCCACTTAACCATCGGTCATAAGGGTCTCTCATAACTACAATAATTTTTTCGATATCATCAGGTTTAATCATGTCAGTAGGTTCCACTGCAACCCAGTCACCTAACTGTAAAAATCTTGGTTGCCAACCTAAATCCAACACCTGCGTTTTCATAAAACTACTTGCACATTTAGGAGTATTAATATATACAACAGGTTGATCTGGACATTTGTAGCATTGGCCCACAGTGTGACCTAACCTACTGTAGTATGTAAGCCCTATGTTGGGAACATATCCTTCCAGTGTATCCTCTCCATCAGGCTTTACATTTACTTTAATTTTATCTATGTAGTATGTCATTCTTTAGAACCTTATCTATCTTAATGATAGAAGTAAGGACGTCTTCTAAATCTTCTAACCTTACAGCATTAGGCCCATCACTAGCGGCATTATCAGGATCGTCATGTACTTCTAAAAATACACCAGCAACGCCTACTGCTGTTGCGGCTCTTGCTAAGTGTGGTACCATACTGCGATCACCACCGCTTTTACCATCTAATCCACTTGGTTGTTGTACACTATGTGTGGCATCAAATACGACAGGATATCCCATCATTGCCATGGTAACTAGTCCACGCATGTCATTGACCAGTGTCTTATAACCAAAACATGTGCCACGTTCTGTTAACCATATATTATGATTGCCAGTTGACTCTACTTTTTGTACAGCATGCCTCATGTCATCTGGTGCCATGAACTGTGCTTTTTTGATGTTTACTGTTTTGCCTGTTTCGCCTGCGGCTACTAACAAGTCTGTTTGGCGTGATAGGAACGCAGGTATCTGTATAACGTCTACAGTATCGGCTAGTACTGCACATTGTTCTGGTAAATGTACATCTGTTAGGACAGGGACGCCATAACCTTTTTTAACAGCGTATAGCGTATCCCTTCCCCGGTGTATACCAACGCCTCTTTTTCCATTTATACTGGTTCTATTCGCCTTATCAAAACTGGCTTTGAATATCCATTCAACTCCAAGCCGTTTGCATATGGTGTTTATAGATTCTGCCATAAAGTAAGAATGTTCCTCACTTTCTATCTGGCATGGTCCCAGTATAAATTTTACTGGAGAGTCGTTAGATAATTTAATCACTTAGTAAGTGCTGGAATAATGTAGTTGTATTCTGCAATACCGCTGTCTACAGTAATCATAGCCGCACCTTCATCGCTAAACTTAATAGTTTTATCACCTGTCAAGTTAAGGATAGCAGTAATTGGTGCTACGGGCCAAGACCAAGGCTTAGCAAGTTTGCCTTCTACGTCAGCCGCAAATACAAAGTTACCTGCGTGACTTGTTGCTTCACCAAAAAAGAACTTTAAGTCTGAGCCTTCTGTCTTAGCAATAAAACTTGGATGTTCTGCGTTTGCTTGTGTCTGATACTTAAAACGCTGGATGCTTGCATCGTTAGGGCTAAAGTCTACGTTCCAGTTAACACCTCTAAACTTAACTGTTTTAAGTTGCTCTTCCACAATCTCTTTGCTCATAAATCTGTAGTCGTTTTTAAAGTCGCCGTTAGCGTTCTCAAAACTAATACCTGTCTTAACAGTCTCACCGTTCTTTTCTTGTGTACTGATTGAAATCTTAGGATTGTCTTTGTATTCTGGAATACCTAAAATAACATTTAGTTTGCTTAAGTTAGGCATACCAAATGTGCCTTCGAATTCTGCGATAGGTTGTTTAAATGCACCTTGAATAATAACAGTTCTATCTTCAGCAATGGCGTCAACTTTTGTTTCTGTTTTGCCGCCCTGCACTTTGATAGTGTTGACATTACCCAGTGTAAATGTGTGCGATACTAGATCTAGTAAATTATCTTTCATTGAATATTCTCCTTGTAGGATTATTATAGTTGATATTTAGGTGGATTGCAATAGTTATGGTTATATTATTTGATGTTTTCGTCTTGTATAATTCGTTGTAATGCTGTCTCAAGAGTAAGGTTGTATTTCTTTCTATACTCTTTGGCTTTTTCCAACAGATCAGGCCTAGATCTTTGTAGAGCAAAACGTTGTTGCGCATTCAGAGTGGACCTTAGTTCTTCCTGAGATCTTGCTTCGATACTCTTAGTATCTTCATCATCATCTAGTATTTGTATTACTGCTCCCAGAGACTGATGTGCTTTACAGGTTTTTAATTCTCCGTCTACTTGTAACTCAACCCAACTTACTGTAGGATCGAAGTCATGAGTGTCAATAACTTTAAAACCAAGACTTTCAACTAATGGTATAAGCATGTGTTTGGGAGTGTGACACATAAATGCGTTCTCAACCATTTCTGCACCTTGCCAGCGATCACTGTTGTTATAACTAAACATCAGATATCCGCCAGGACGCATAGTTTTTTTAATTTCTATCAAGTAAGATTTTATTGCTTCAAGTGGGAAATAGTTGAATACGTTCCATGCCAACACAAATGCCATTTGTCCTTGAGGCAACATACTCAAATCATAGTCATTGTTAATAAGGTAAGAACGTAGCCTACGTGTTGCGTAAAATTCATTAAAACGATTTTTTGTTGTATCCAAGAACTCTTGATGTACGTCCACGATGTACAAGGGATCTCCAGCAATCATTTGTTCGGTGTACTCACCGTCTCCTGGGCCTATTTCTAGACTAGGATATTGCCAGTTCACATAGCGATAAATCCTACTTTTAATAATTTCCTGTACATTACCATATGTGTATAGCCTCCTAATATCTCTATTTGTTGCTACATCAGCTTTTTTATGTTGAGACTCGTACATCTCATAACTGTCAATAAAGTATTGTTTGCCCCAATCAGATATTGCTTTTTCCAATTCATTTATTTTTTCTAACTTGAAACTGTCTACATTGTTTAATGTTTCATATATTGAACGATAACGTGACTGTAGTTCTTGAAAAAACCCAGCATCAGTAAATCTCTCAGAGTTCAAGGATAGTTGGTGAAGATGTGAGATATTATCTTCTATTTTGGATATAATACCATCACTATTGTGATTTTGAAGATCCAGTTTATACTTTAATAATTGACTGAGACGCATACATAACTATTTATCATACGTCTTTATCCAAAGTCAAACAAGCTATCAAAAGTTGTGGTTATTCCTGTGTGGTCCGGAATGTTCCACCCTAGTACACCTAACAAGTTCTCTACTTTCTGATCAACAATTGTAGACTCCATTAAATCATCATCAAACGGCAAGTCTTTAAACCATTGTGGGATATGCAACTCATCTGTAGGATAACCAACGCTAGTAAACCCTAATGGATTCTGCTTAAGTTTACACACAATAGTTTTCATACCGTCAACAACTTGTGTGCTATAGTTGTCACCATGCATACGTCTAAGGTTGTTCCAGTTCATTGCGGCTCTAACATGACCAGGCATGTTTGCTTTGCCCTGTCGCTTTTCTGCTTCAGTATACTTGGTTAGATTGTTTACACGCTTGGGAGTACCTTTTTCCCATGCTGGACGCTCTCTAAATGCTAATTTAAACTCACGTACTCTGTCATATATCTCTTCTTTTTCAGCACCAGTTAGTGTTGCCAGCAAGATTTCACTAAGGAAGTTTTGTACAACAGGTGGGGTATCACTTCGTTTTAAGTCAAGTCCCATGGCTTTGACCTTACCAGGCTTACCGCCTTGATCGAGTCTAAAACCCTCCATGTCATAAATCAATGCCGCATAACGCTTTTTCTTAATGAATAAACCTTTGGTTGCAGTAATTTCTCTACCACCTTGTATAAGGTCTCCCATGTGCTTTGGGCAATGGAAAGCCTTGGCCATAAACTTAGGAAAACTTTCATTTAATTGCTCTGCTATCTGATCGTAGAGTTCTACTACAATGTCTTTGTTCCATTCCATTTTGCCTGCTTCGACATCGTCTTTAACTGCGGGCCACATAGTAAAGTAAACAGAGTCTGTATCACCATATATAATAGATTCACCTGTGTGATCGTACACACCCATGATACATTCATTTGTGTATGCATCCATGTGTTTTGCAATACTTCTACCAGTTAGTGTAGTCGATTGTCCAATACGTTTGTCAAAGAACCTACAACCTGGATTAAGAATAGCACCATACAAACTGTTCAAGTTAATCTTCTTAACCAACTGACGTTTGTCCCAGAATGCAATGTCTTCTTTGTCAGTTGCATCTTTCTTTTTTGCTTGTAGTTCTTTACGTTCTGCATACCAACGCTCTAGTAAGCCTGGGATAATACCTTTCTTCTCGTAGGTAAAGATAGTGCCGTTTGCACTAAGTATCCAACTGGTATTACTGTCAAACAGCATCTTCCAGAGCTCTGCACCTGTGTGTACAGTACTTTCACCGTTCTCCCAGTCTACAGTTATCTCTGTGCCTGCCTGCATTTCCATAACAGCAGTATACTCTAGTGTTGCGAATAAACCGTCCCAGCTGTCTGTGAAGCTCTTACCTGATTTGCGTTTTTCTGACAAATAACTGTCAGTCATAATAGGACGTAGTTGTCCTACAATAGTTTCTGGTCCCATGTTTAGGGCACGAATAGCACTAGGATACAGACTGTTAATATCAATAGCACCTACCCAGTCGTGCATGCCTTTCTTAGGATGCGCAACATAAGCGCCAGCAGCCTGTGTGGTACCTTGATCGTCTCTGTTTCTATCAGGAACAATCATGTCAAGTTGATGTGCTTCGTTAATAATTGCTTGTTCTGTAACAGCCACAGCACCCATTGTTGTTGGTAGTAGTACTGTGTTATCATGTGCAAGTTCGTTTGCTAGATCCAAGAACCTTAGTTTTTGATCTAGTTTGTGCAGTAGTGCAGTATCCTGTCTGTTATACTCAATAAATGTTTTAAAGTCCTGATTGTATAACTGGTCCAGCGTACCTTCGTATGCTGTTTTACGTTCACCTAGTTCATGTTCGCCAATAGCATCTAGCGAATAACTGTGACGTTCCTCGTAGGTATATTTGCGATAGAGTTGCATGTAATCCATGTGTACTCTACCAATAAGATCAAATGTTACATTCTCTGCACCAAAACGTTCAAATGTACGCTTCTTAGGATACTGACCCCACAAACAAAAACGTCTTGTGTCGTCTTTACTGAGTACTCTGTTAATACGTAGTACTGTGTAGGGAATATCATATCCTTCACTGTTCCAGCCACTTAGGATGTCTGCATCATCAATTAAATTTAAGAACTGATCCAACATGTCTGCTTCTTTCTCAAACATGAATGTGTCTTCAAACTGGTCTGCAACTGCTTGTGCTTCTTCCCAGCTCATACCTTTAGGAGGTACAGCAAGTGTAATTAACTTGCCTAACCAGTCCAGGTATACTGTAATTGCTGTAATAGGATTAAAAGGATCATCAGGCGGACTAAATCCTCTTTTAGGATCAAAGTCAACCTCAATATCGAAAAAGCATGTATGTAGTTTGGGAGCATCTGCACCCAAGTAGTGATCTTCTAGACATCTGTATACAACGTTGATGTCTGATTCCCATAGTCTTTTGCCACCACCTTGTATCTTTTTTTCCTTGTGGAACTCTTTGCCATTACGTGTAGCAAACCTACTTACTGGTGTACCATAGATAGTTCTGTGTTTGCCTTTGGGATCGTCGTAATAGAATACATAGTTGGCAGGAAACTCGTTGTAGAGTCTATCACCGTTAACACGTTCTACAACATGTATCCTGTCTGTGTCTCTGTCATGTAATGCGTCTATGTAACTCATATGTTTATTATACTATAATCAGTGAAGGGAAGTCTATCGAATAAGTTTTCATTTCTTTTTTTGTCCAACATTAGTACGTGCAGAATTGTGTCTTTAAACAAATTACAATTATAATTATCTGTTGTGTATTGTATCAAATGATCTAATAGGTGATGGTCATGGTGGTAATTTTTTAATTCATCCAAACAGTCAATTGCTTGTTGCTTGTATCTTTCATCTATAGCATTTAGTGACAGATGCGGTGGGTAATAAAGATTGTTTAATTTTATGTTAAAATCTTGAAGTTCTTGCATTAGATTTTTTAACGTCCAAATGTTGAGTAAACTTACTGTCACTGCAATGGTTGTTTCTATAGGCCAATGTTTCATAATTTCCAAGTTTTGCTTAACCTTATCCCATTTGCCGCCGTGTCGGAGTATATTGAATTCTTCTCCGACCGCATCAATACTAAGCATTAGTTTTACATGTTTAAACTGTTTCCATATATCAATGATGTTTTTATCTTTAAATTTTGTTACTGTTCCATTGGAATTATAGGATATAACAATGTTTTTGCTGTAGCCTTTTTCTATTAATAGTTCTAACAGTAACCAGTGATCAGGGTTGAGCAACGGTTCTCCGCCGGTGTAGTATATGTACTCTAGTTTATTGTTGACAATTTTTTCTAAATACTGCTCAATGTCTTGCTTAATTATAAAGTCTTTGTTGCCTAATTCTTTATTGAAAAGACTACTGTATTCTGGACCGCACATTCTACATTTCATGTTACAGAGATTTGTATTACGCACATCAAGATATCTGTATGACCTGTCGTCGTACGGTTTAAAATTTTCCCTCATACTTTCTAAGTTGTTTTTCTCAGCATCAATGCAGGACTTGCAAACAGGTTCGGGCTTGCCCGTTCTTATGTCTGCAAAAGGATCGTTAAACAATTCAGATACAGGTTTCCTGTAATCCTTGTCTATCATGCAACACGGCGCAATAGTTCCGTCTGGATGAAATACTACACCGTTTTCTATTAAGCCGCAACGCCAAGACATATTACCACCATCCCGATGCCACACCATATCCAAATACGTTAACAAATCCAAAGTATATTGTCAACATTGTTGGAAATAAAATTCTTCTTCTAATATACCCCAATGCACCTGTTACACTGCCCACAAAAAAAGCAGGATATATTGCTCGCATGTCTGGAGCATCAGCAGTAAACGCTAACATGAAACTAGCACTGACTGTAGATACAAATGCAACTAATTCTAGGTAAAATGCAATGGGGTCACTTTTATAACTGTCTACGGCAAATTGCCGGATAGATTTCAAAGTGTCTTACCAACAGTCTCTAGGATGTGTACGGTTTCTTCGTGATCTTGATTAACTTCGCCAAGTTTTGATTTATGTGCAATTCTAATTGCTTTTTTTAGGACACTGGGTTTAATGTCCATTGACTCTGCTACTGCTTTAACAGTGTCACTGAGACCTGCATTAAGGTCTTCGACTTCCTGCATAACTGCAATACCTTCGTTGATAACTTGGTTAAGTTTTGCTTTTTGCTCGCTGTTGTAAGTCTTCATTAATTTTCCTTTATTAAATGTGTTGGCACTTGACCATAAGGATCACACCTCATAGACAAACAAATTCTGGGTGTTGCTTTAGGATTTATAAATCTATGTGGCACGTCGTTCCTCATCAAAACTGGTTTAGTTAGCTCATACTGTGATATTATAGTAAAACCATCTATTCCTTGTTCTGTAATACATTCATTATACACGTGCCCAACACCTATGTCTACACTTTTTGTTGTCATATTGTCAGGCTGATTATAAAAGAAAGTGGTAGAGCCCTCACAATTGGCCACAGGAAAATTAATACTTAACCCTGCTTCGTCTATGTCTGTATGTATATAATGAGGATCGTCGAATGGGTCGCTAACAAAAAAACACATAAACATTACAGTAATTTTTTGTTCATTTAACCATGCATCTAATAACGGAATGTTGTCAATCACATACTTGTGATCTAGTTTCACAAAGGTTTTGTAGTGACCTTTGAGTGCCTTTTTAACAATCCATTGTAAATTTGTGTCTGTTTGGTAGGTATCTTGAACTTGTTTGACGATTGCATGGTCTACATCTAAAAAATTCCATACCCAATTACTAGGCAAGTTCTTTGCCATACCACTTCTCTCTCCAGTCGTCGTCCCAGTGTATTGTATCTCGAGCAGTATCCCAACCCTTCATAATTTTATATGGTACTGTCTCTGGAGTACACCTAACAGTCATTGATATACGTATACCTTCACCATAATTCGTAAATTTATGTGGTATAGTATTGATACAGATCGTTGGTTTAGTTAATCTATAACTAGTAAGTTTTACCCAGTTTTCACTGTAGCACACCAGTCTTGTTTTTTCATTATACCTGTCTAATATGTGCTGTCTAACGTCGTCATTAGGCTCGTAAAATATAGTTTCAGTATCCTCACCGCAGCCTGACACAGGAAAGTTTATTCCTATACCTGTATTATCTGTATCTATGTGACAGTGATCTATCGTATAATATGGTCCGCTTATCAGGTATCCTAAGTAGTCAATGTCAATGCAGTTTTCTTCTACCCAGGAAGCAAAGCCAGGACACTTACTAAAGATATCTTCAGTTCTCAATCCAAGATATCCGTTGTCCTGTTCATATACTATTTTTTGTACTCGTTTTTGTAAATGGTAATCGTTTTTATAAAAGTTTTTGATTTCGTCTAAGATGTAATCATCTACGTCGATATGGTTCCAGATATACATGTAATTCCTTTATTGATAAAGTATTTACTGGGGTGCAATTGTGCCAGTAGGTTTTATTGTAGAAGAACTACTACCAGGACGTTGCTGTTGTGCGGCTTGCTGGGCGGCTTGTTGTTGCTGTTGTTTACGCACGGCCATATCACCAATACGTCTATATTCGTCTTGAAATTCAGGATGCTGTCCCATACTTGTTACTAACTGTAAGTAAGGTGCATCTCTGTATGTTTTAGAGTCTGCTGACTGCTCTTTTTTAGATATTTTGCTTGCAAGTGCTTTAATAGCGGCTCTTGTACCGGGATCTTGTGTAATAGCCATTATTACTTCTGCATCTGGACCTAGTTGACCTAGGTCCGCATCTGTGGGTTTGTCTGGTAGCGGTCTATTTAAAGGTGCTACCGGTGTCTGATCTTCAAACAGTTCTCTTATAAGCATAATGGTATTTATCTACCTTGTCCTCTATATCTTTTGAAACTTCTGCGTTTAGACTTGTTCATACTTCTAAGCGATACTTTACGCCCATTCCCCTGACTAGTTTTTTTGTATTTTGCTCTAGTTGACCACAAGTCTGTAGCCAGTTGTTTAATTCTTGCCATTTTTAGTCTCCTCGATTAATAAAAATATTTGATATCTGACCACCAATGTTTGCCTTTGCTCATAGCTCGCATCCACCTATCGTAGTCTGCTTTACTTACACCATCAATAATGTATTCTCCGCCACCTTTGGTTCTCATACGGACGCCGGGCTTTCCATTATCAAAAACAAAATAGTCCAAGTCAGTAATCCAACTACTGGCTACTGGCTCTTCACGTATTATCTCGCTTGCTCTCATTTTCTTCTCTGCACTTATCGCAAAAACATTCTGAACAGTAGTCGCAGTCTTCATCCATACAACTATGTCCACAATGTGCAGGATGCCAGCATCCACGGCAAATTGTAATCTCTTCTACTTTTAATGTCATTTGGTTTTAACGTTCTTGGCTGGGCCACGTCTATTTTTGTTTGGATCTTCTCTACGTTTGCGACTAGCCGCCGTTTTGCGACCTTTTTTGCCTAGTGCGTGTGCTTTTGCTTGTGGTAAGCATTTAGGTTTGCCTTCTTTAGAACTGCCTCTTGCACAATCGCCACGTATCTTGCCATCTGGTCCGAAACGTACCCACTTCTCTTTGAACCATTTACGTAAGTCCTCGGTAACTATTTCAGCGACTTTCATTATTTTTTGCTCTTGTTGCCCCAGTTCTTAGCACCTACTTTACGGCACTTTACTAATGCACCACTTGCGTATGCACTGGGCCATACTTTGTAACGACTTTTAACTTTGTGATAACATGCGTCTTTTTTACCAGCCGCTTCATCAAACTGTTCTTCAGTCATCATTTGTGAATTATCAAATTTTTCAAATGCTTCTGCTACTTCGTCTTCTTTAACTTCACCTACAAGTTTACCTTGAAAAGGATGCTTGGTATAAGGACCATCATACTTAGGCTTGCCTTTACTAGGCTTGTCAGTACCTTTAACCTGATCTTTGTGACCAGAGCTAATTTTGTCCATGCCTTCTAGGATTTTGTAGATATCGTTGCTCATTATCGCTTGATAACCTTTTTCTTAGCGCCTAATGGTTGAACAACTGCGGCTACTGCGCCTGCTGTAGTAGTCTCGCCTAAGTCCATTTCTGTTTCAACTTCAGGCTCAACTGCTTCCACTGGCATCTCACCATTAGACAACATTTCATATTCTAAGTAATGCTTTACAGCACTTAAGTAATCACTTGCTTTAGTAATCTTTGCTTGTACCCATGCTTCTAATCCTTGCTCTTCACTAACGCCTTTAAGCATATTGTGTAGTTCAATAGAGTACTTTGCACACTTGTATAACTGTCCACGAGCCATTTGAATCTCATGATCCATTTCGCTCTTGGCAGCCATGTCGCTTAGGATGCCTTCTTCAATAATGTCTTTTGCTTTCATTTTAATAACCTTTTTTGTATTTATGCTACTGTAAACTTCAACGTATCTGTTTCTTTACCGTCAACCCATATGTTACGTAACTCAAATGTTCCTAGTTCTGGGTGTAGGTTTTCTACTACAAACTCATGCTCTCCCAATTCTACTTCAACTTTGGACAACTCACGCACAAATGCTTTACGGTTATCAAAAGTGTATGTACGTTCTGTTAGTAAATCACCATCACAATATAATCTATATGTTGGCGGTGCTTTTGACCACTTGCAGTACAAATCAAACTGTATGTCTACTACTTTCATTTGCGCATTATAGCTCTAAAGATAGCACTCTCTCCTACTTTAGGTTTAAAAGTACTTGTGTTCATATTTTTTTGTACACCTACGCCGGTAGCCATAGGAGCCGCTGTGTTACGTGCCGCTTGACGGCGTTGTTCTTCAGCTTTACGTTTTGCTTCTGCCTCTTGACGCTGACGCTCCTGCTCTTGTTTTTGTTTTTGAGCTTGTGCTTCCTGTTCTGCCTTTTGTTTAGCGGCAGCCGCTTCTTGCTCTGCTTTCCTAGCATCTGCTTCTGCTTTTTGTTTTTGTAGGTTTTGTGCTTGTTGACTTGCGTTATTTTTACCTAAGTTCGTACCAGATTGTACTGCTTTTCCAATTGCACTTTGAGCATCACTTACGTTAGCAGGTGGAACATTAGCCTTAACAGGTTCGTCTCTATTAATAGACTTGTCAACAATAGGTGTCATACCTTTTTGTAGTTCGGCCATGCTAGGTGCTTTAAATCTAATAGCATCTAAAGCGGCATCACGTTTCTTTTTATCTTCTGGTGTTCTAGCAGACATACCAAGTATCTTACTAACTTCTCTCGCCTTAGCAGGATCTACAAGTTGTGTGCCACCTTCAATACCACTTAACTGTTGCTGATGCTTAATGTCTAGTAGAGATCTTGGCTTTAATGATTCTGGGTCCCTTGCAGGAGGCCCACTACGCACATTAGCGTTTTTATTCATGTTTGCTTGATTTCGCTTACGCTTTTCATGATCACCAATAACTTTTGCTTTCTGACTGTCACTTAGTTTGTTAAAGATTCTAAGTTCTTCACCTGTGTACCCTGGATTAGGATAAGGATCAACTTTAGGTGTTGCGCTTACTGTTGCATCAACTTCTGCCCCTTGCCCATAACCACCACCTTTGCTAGTTGCTCCACCTGTTGACGCTACTGCACCACTATATGAAGTTTTAGCGGCTGTAGTAGACTTAGGCTCTTCTGGTTTTACTTCTGGTTCTACTTGTGGTCTCTTGTCTAGAGGAGTAGGATCTACTTTTTTCTTCTCATCGTCTAATGTGCTTGTTCTGTCCCAAGCACCTTCACCTTTTTCTGCATCTTGTCTGTCAGCTTCGGCTTGGTTTTGCTGGAATTGTTCACGTTCTTCGCCCTCAGGCTTCTGGAACATGTTTATACCAGTAGTGTTTCCTGCTTTTACATCATCAATAGTACGCTGAGCTTGGTCAGGATTCCCTGCACCAGACATCCAGGTTACGCCAAGGTCTACCATGTCCTGTCTAACCTTCATGTTAGCGTCAGCCTCCTTTCTAGCGGCTGCCGCAACTTCTGGTTTGCCTTCTTTTTCTGCTTGTGCGGCATATCTATAAGCTCTAGCCGCATCTAGTTCTAGCTCACCTACTGACTTGTTACCTACAAGTGCAGGATCTGGTTTTCTGCCTTCTTCTTTGGCTTTTTTAATTTCTAAGTCTTCTTTTTCTTTTGCTTTTAAAAATTCCAACTGCTCTGGTGTCATACTACCACCACCGTCTGACGTCATGCCAGGATCTTTAATAAATGCTATTGCACGTTTCTTAACATCTATCTCACGTTCTAGCTCTTTCTTCTGTGCGGCGACTTCTTCTTCGCTTTGGCGTTCGCCACCAAATGCATCTTCAGTTCCTGCGTATTCTAGTTCTGTTTGTAAACGCTTTAGTTCTGCTTCTTCTTTTTCTAGTCTATCATTGTTTAATGATTCCTTACCTCTCTCAGCGTAAGTTTTGCTTAGTTCTTCTGCCTGCTTGTCTTGTAATGCGGCATCTTCTTCGCTACCAAATGCATCTTTTACATCATCGTACTCACTGGCGGGTGTAGGAGTTGCTCCTGCGGCATCTGCACCGCCTACTTCAGAATTAATAGCATCGTCTTTTGCTTTTTCTTTTTCGATCTGAGCAGCCATAGCCTTATCAGCAGGTGTTTCGCCGTCTTTATCCAATCTACTTTGTGTTGCGTCAACAGCGGCCCTGTTCTGTCTCTCAGGACTTATGTCTCCAGCCTTGTATTCGTTCTTGGCTACAGACTGCATTGCCTTATCGCCACCTAGTGCTTTAACATTTTGCAGAATGTCATTCATTGCTTTACCATCACCATCTTTCATGGCTTTCTGGAATGCTGTTTGTAGTGTTGCTATTGCGTCTACATTTTGCTTAGGCTCTTCTTCTGCTTTAGGTGTTGCGGAAACTGTTGGTTGCTCTGCTTTAAGTTTTTCTTGTTCTTCAGGCGGAACAACTTTTGCAATTTGTTTTTTGGTAATTTTTTCTTGCTTTAAAATTTTATCTGCATACTCAGGGTCAGTTGCATAACCTGCTTTCTGTAGAGCAGCCATGTACTCTTCGCTATTCTTTGCATCGAATACACCTGCTTCTGTATACCTTGGGTTGTTCTTAATAAAATCTACATAATCATCTACAGCATCATCTAAACTGTCATACGATCTAAACTTATCTTTAATGTTTACTTTCTTACCATCTTCGTATTCGTGAGTGGCAACTTCTTTACTATCACCTTTGTATCCTTTGTTGGCTTTAAGGCCAAAAAAGTTGTTATTACCTGAAACTTTAGACCCCCACCCACTTTCGAATCCCCACTGGGTTACTAATAATTCAGGTGGAATCTGTAAGCCTAGTTTGCTAACAGCCTTAAGAGCCATGGGATACATCTCTTTATAGTATTCGTCTCTGTTTTCAAATGAACCATCTGCTCTAGGCGACTCAGTAAGACCTAATGCTTTACGATTCTTTTTAGGAGTATCAGGTCTTACGTCTTTGGTAAGACTGTGACTATATCTTGGGTCTTTTGCTTGTTTTTTGCTGGCTACTACGCCAACACCGTAGGATTCTTTAAAGAGTTCAAAAATGTTCATGTATGCACACCATATCTAATATATAGTGTATTTATTACATGTTTTCCAAAAGCCAAATATAAAAAGGTGAGGTAAATTTGAGGATATATGTGCCGTTCCAGCCCAAATCGACACATTCTTGTAGTGTTTCATGCTGTCTTGTGTCTGTTGGAACAAATGTGCTACATGTGTGTTTAATATGCTTTAGTTCTATGTTATCTATGCTGATAGAACTAACATGTAACTGCATGTCTTTTAGTATTGCTGTCTTATCTTCGTTTTGTACGCAATCACTGTTTTCCTTGTTAAGTAATTTTATACCTAATGTGTGCTCTCCTTCTGAGAGTTCCTTATAAAAACTTTGATTATCTTGTTGGTCACAAACTAATTCAGATACAACAACTTCATCATCTATTAGAATACTATACATTGGTTTTTTGTCCCAATGTGTAGACTTTAATGTTATATCGAATCTTAAATTTTCGCTACTCATAATATAACATGTCGTCCTTTTTTAATTTAATGAATTCTTCGCTTAGTGCCACGGGATAGGTAAAGAACAGGTCTAATTTTTCACCTTTTACTATTTTTTTGTTTTTGCAAATAGTAGTAAGTTGGTTTCCTTCCCAGTCTTTAACCGCTAAATCAGATAATAATTCCATGAAGTCAACATGTAATTCATCTACCGCCTCTAGTGTTATTTTATTACGCCCCCAGATTACTCGTAGTTCAACATCTAACTCATCGCCCGATACCGCATGACACTCTTTGGTTTCTTTGCCGAACAATACGTTAAAATAACCAGTAGAAGATAGTCCCATTTTAACAATAAAGTTTCCTCTAACTATGTGTTCTATATTCATATATTCCTACGTGTCCTAAATCAATGCCTTTGTGTATCCAGACTTTACCACCTATTGCTCTCCAGCGTAGGCAAAATGTCCAATCTTCACTCAAATAATAACCTTCTTGACTGATGTCCGTGTCGAACAGAGCATACAAATAAGGCTCATACTGCGCACCTAGTCCAACGTGTTCTTTATACTTAGTTTTAGGGTACGCTTCAATCATTTTATCAAACACTTGTCGTTTAATAAGCATAAACCCTGTGCCTGCTGTACTTACTTCTACTAGATCACCTTCTGACTCACCGTCGGTCAGTTCGTTAATAACAAGTTTAGGAGGCATTTGTTTTACAGGATAAGCACCGCAACATACATCTTTGTCTGCCATTATGAGTTTAAATATATCACCAGGTGTAAATCTTATATCTGAATCTATAAACATCATGTGTGTGGCATTGGTGTTATGTAAAAATTTACCAGCAAGATTGTTTCTAGCTCTGGGTATAAGGCTTTCGTTGCCCATAGTGTCTAATGTCCAATTAAGACCTGACTTACTTGCTTCAATTAAAAATTGCAATAAACTTATAAAGCATGACTCGTGCATCATGCCATTAAATGCTGGAATAGCAATATGAAGGTAAACCTTACTTAGGTCTTTCATGCTACCATCTTTTCTACTAGTCTGTTCAACTTGTCTTTTTTACTGCTTAAAAACAGTTCTTGGTTGTGCTGTAATACAGGTTGCATTTGTTTCATAAGTCCTATATGTTGTTCGTCTGATAACTGTGTTAGTTGCCATACTAACTTAAACACATAATACATTCTTTTCTCGTCATTTACAACCCTGTCATAGTCTTCATTTATCCAGTTACCAAACGTTTTATAACCCATCTCTTTAAGTAGTAACAAACTACCAGGTGGGCCTAGTATTATAAAAGGCTGTAAGTTGAGTATTGGCTTAAATGTTTTTTCTGTTAAAAATGCGGTCCATGACGCAAAGTGTGTTTCAGCAACTACGTGCCAGTAGGCATCTTTATAAAACTTTTCTTCTATGTGCTTATGATCGTTGTGTTTGTCATCTGTCAGGTAGTCAGCATATATTGGCAAGTGCATACCAAAATTGTCTAATACTCTTGTAGGATTCGTAAACCACTTTTTCCAGGAAAATATAGGATCTTGCTCTTCTACCACACTTAGTGTATTGTAATTCTGATTAGTGTAACTAAAATATGCATCGTTAGTAAGACCATGATAGTGTAAACTGCCTGCAAACAAACGTCTAAAAGGTTTGTCCATTCTGTTAAGTAACGTAAACTTTTTACTACGTTTATCTAAACTTACGTCCTTAACATAGTTGGATCCATTTAAATGCAAGTATCTATAATACAACTCATCATCTGGGGCATAATAATATCCAGGCATGTCTGTTACTAGTGCGTTTGCACACACCATTTTAATTCTTTTACGTGGAATGCTATATTGATCACTTAGGATAGTGAGGTGTCCTGATATATCTATCATAACATCGTCACCTTCGCTATAGTAAAACACAATAGTTAGTGCATGTTCTCGAACTTTTTGTAAAGTCTCTGGCCTAATTAATGCAAAAAAGTCTATGCTTTTATCGTATATGTTTAGGTTGATAGGATAAATGCCATCTGCACCCTGGTAGTCATCTATTAAGACTTCCTGGTAAGGTATATTTTCAACATCTAAGTAACGTAGGAATCTAAACTCAAAACTATATGGTGGTTGAATACACAGATCCCACCATGCTTTTGACTTAGGTTCGATGTCAGTGCGCTGGACAAGGTTAGGCACGAAGCCTGCATCGCCCTTGCGATCATATACTACAGTTAGCATTAACTATTAATTTAAATATTGAACTTTGGTTATTGTACCGGCTTCGAAATTAGTTACGTTGGCACGTATCCACACAAAGTTACCTGTAAAGGTAAACGTTGTTGCTGTGTTTTGCACTGCACTATCATCACCTAATACTGCTCCACTAACATCAAACCAATCTGCTTCTACAGGACTTGTTGCTAGTGTTGCTTGTATCTGTATGGTTGCTTCTAAGTTTGTTGGAAAGATAGCCACGGTGTGTGAACCGTCTGCATACCCGTAATATCCATCGCCCTTGTGTTTGTCACTACTAAAACTTAGGCTACTGCCATCGTAGTTTCCCACTGCAGAACCAAACGTTGTACTAGGAATAAGTGTAACTGTTTTCTTTGCCATTAATTTTTCGCTATCTCAACAATGACACCATCACCGACGAGTTCTTGAACCACTGCTTCAAGCGAAGCGGCAACTTCCTCAGGTAATAGTACCTCATCAGGATCACTATCCTTTTTGAGCTTGCTAAGTGCAATTACGACATGTTGTTCTTGAATTTTTGCCATAGTGTACCTCTATAATACAGTTATTTATGCTTTTTAGGCACTAACTTGTAAACTTGTTTAGCACTACACGCATTGGGGCATATTAAATTAATAAAATCTAGTATTCCTACATCATTACAGTAGAAGTATGCAACTGTGTGCCAAGCATGCCCTCTAACAGCAAGCTCATGTTTAAACGAATCTGTATAATATACGTTTTCTTTGCCTAGTGTTTGTAAATATTGTAAAATTTGTGGACCATGTAATCTTATATGTGGGCTTAGAGTAACAAATACTTTATACTTGTATTCTATTTTACTGTTTAGTATGACATTTGGTTTAAGTTCTTTAGCATGATTACTGTCAAAAATACCACTTACTTCTAGTAGGCACTCTCGTAAACAACTTTTTGGTAGTTTTTTTATGACTTCCTGTAATACAGCCTCGTCTTCATGATACAGGCTAACATATGGTTCTTCTACTCTAAACTGTATATCAGATTCTAATTTTGCTTTTTTAAGTATTTCTAATACTGTAGGACGAGCTTTGTGAATAGATATTCTTTCCTGTCTAGACAGTATACGATTTTTTATGTGTGGGTTTATAAAATACTCACCGCTTTTTTCTTCTGCATGTATTCTTCTGTTAATGTATTGTACTGCGTCAATATCTCTATAACGGTGGCCTAGCCAACTTGAAAGATAGTTTCCGCCAGGTGCATATAATTTAACCTTGAAGGCATACTTGTTCCAAAATAACTTATTGGTAGGTTTAAGTTTAACCTTTGGGTTTAAATTGATCCAGTACAATGAGTCCATCTTTTTTCACTGAAGGTAACATCATTTTTCCGTTAACTTCGAATAACAGTGCTCCTTCTTCATTTACATCTACTTTAATTGTAGTACCTGCACTTATGTTGTCAAACAGTATTTTTTTAGAAAGAGGCACTTTAATCTCTTCATCAATCTTACGAGCCAGCGGTCGAGCTCCCATTTTGCTATCAAAGCCATGTTTTATTAACCAGTCCACACATGCTTCGGTAACATTTATCTTAATGTGCTTGTCGCTGATAAGTTCGTTAAGATCATTAATAAATTTAGCAACAATTTTACGCATAGCAATGTCTGTTAGTTTACTAAATTTAACTGTTGCATCTAATCTATTCCTAAACTCAGGTTTAAAGAACTTCTTCAAGGCTTTGTCATCTTCCGTAGTCTTTTCCAGGTCTCTGCCAAAGCCAATGTTGTTAAGTTCGTTATCTGCGGCTCCTAAGTTAGATGTCATCAATACAATAGTGTTTCGACAGTCTGCACGTTTGCCGTTGGATCCTGTAACAAAACCTTCGTCCATCAAACTTAGTAGTACGCTGTTGATATCTGGGTGTGCCTTCTCTATCTCGTCAAACAAGATAACAGCATTAGGAGACTTTTCTATTTCTCTTATTAATAAGCCACCGCCTAAGTTGCTATCTTCGTAGCCTACATATCCTGGAGGCGCACCAATAAGTTTTGCCACACTATGTTTCTCTTGATATTCACTCATATCAAAACGTATTAACTTCATACCCATGTGTTCTGCTAGTAGTTTAGCAAACTCTGTCTTACCAGTACCTGTTGGTCCTAGGAACAAGAAGTTTCCAATAGGTTTGTTAATAGTTTTAAGTCCTGCTCTTGCTACATAAATCTTTTCAAGTACTGTATCTACCGCTGTGTCTTGCCCATACAACCTGGATTTAATGTTGTCTTCTAGGTTCTGTAGTCCTGTATTTGTTTCCTCTGATCCAATTTGGTCAATAGGAATCTTTGTAAACTTACTAATCAAGTCTACTATATGACTTTTACGTAGCATATAGTTAGGAGTTTTAATTTTTAGTTTAGCACAGGCAGTATCAATCAAGTCTAATGCTTTGTCAGGCAGTTTCTTATCGCTTTGATATCTTACACTAAGGTCAACTGCTGACTCAATAGCCTCATCACTAATCTTGCCTTTGTGAAACTTTTCAAATCCTTCTTTTAGTCCGAATAAAATATCTTTAGCAACTTCAGGGCTTGGCTCCTCTACTGTTAGTCTATGGAACCTACGCATTAGAGCTCTGTCTTTTTCAAAACTTTGTGTAAATTCTTCCCAAGTAGTTGATGCAATAACTTTTATATCACCTTTTGCTAGTGCTGGTTTAAACATCTCTGCAAATGATACTCCACTGCTACTACCTGCACCCGCACCATGCATCTGATGTGCTTCATCAATAAACAATATTACATTGCCTTTTTCTTTTATGCTTTCTAGTACCTCTCTAACCTTCTCTTCGAACTCTCCTCTATACTTAGATCCTGCAAGTAGAGTACCTACCTCCAAATTAAGTACTGAGAAAGGTAGCAAATAATCAGGACAATTATGAGATTTTATCTTAAGTGCTATTCCTTCAGCAATTGCAGTCTTACCTACACCTGGATCACCTACCATTAAAATGTTAGACTTATTCTTTTTAGCAAGTACATTAAATATTTCATCTGTTTCTGCATCTCTGCCTATTACAGGGTCTATCTTATCTTGTTGTGCAAGGGCTGTAAGATCAGTGCAGTACTCTTCTAATATTTTGTCTGCGTGTTGATGTTTTGCTTTATTGCCCTTGCTGTCTGTATAGTTCTCATTGAAGAACTTAACTAGTTTTGTTCCGTCGATACCATACTTTAATAAGAAATATGCCGCATGACTGTTTGTTTCCTGTAGTATACTAATGAACAAATCTATGGTCTGCATATGAGCTCGACCACTAAACATTACTTGTGTAAATGCACGATTAAACACACGTTCTAGTGCGTAAGTTTTTTTAGGGCTTAGGTCTCCACCTTCCTGTATAAGTTCCTGTCTATCTTCAAGATAGAGTTTAACTTCCGCTACTAAACTCTCGTAGTCGCACCCATATTCAAGTAACATTGTCTTAAAATTATCGTAAGTTACTAATGCTAGTAATAGATGCTCTATGGTCACATACTCGTGACCCATGTCTTTAGAGTAGTCGGTTGCCTTTGCAATAATTGTTTCTATTTCAGGATTGTGTGCTAACATCTAACGCCTTTTTTAAGTTCTCAATTTGTGTTTTATCGTTTATGTTCGGTATTTTTATATTTAATTCTATAATTAAGTTACCTCTATAATTACAATCTGTATCTCGCCATAAGCCTTTGTTTGGAATGTTAAACTTTGCCTTACTTTGTGTTCCAGCAGGTATAGTTATATTATAGTAGGTTCCATCTAGTCCTGCAACCTGTACTTTGCCACCTTTTATAGCAGTGGCAAGGTCACAACTTGCTTTAGCCATAACATCTATTTCCGTTACTTTTACAAACTGATGTGTATTAGCATGTCGTATGTAAACGTACAAGTCTCCTCTGGGCATAGAGTCAAAAAAGTTGTCTCCTAGCCCTGGATACTTAACTCTAACATTACTTTGTACACCGGCAGGTATCTGTATTTCTACTTCAGTATCAGAGCCTTTGCTGGTCTGTAATCTTACAGTTTTTGTTTGTGATTCTATAAGTTCTGTTAAAGGCACTTCAACAGTGATCTTCATGTCTCTGTTGCGTTGCTGTCTGGGACGTTGCTGTCTACGATTTCCAAAGAAGTCAAAGATATCTCCCATGCCACCTTGATCAAAGATATCATTAAATGCTTGATTAAAATTAGCATTATTGAAATTTTGATTTTGACCGCCAGCATCATACATTGCCCGCTTGTTTGGATTACTTAGGGTGTCGTATGCTTCTTGAAGTTTGGTGAACTGATCCTTATCACCGCCCCTGTCAGGGTGGTGCCGCATTGCTTGTTTACGGTAGGCTTTTTTAATATCGTCTGCAGAAGCAGTACGATCTATGCCCAGAATCTTGTAGTAGTCCATGGGCTTATTATACTACGGATAAAGCAGGTTTGTCAATTATCCTGCTTTACCGTCTCTCTTTTCCATTGTACGACCAAATGCTGAGATACCAAGTACCGCACCCATTGCAATATGGAAGAAACCTGCACCTTGTAGTGTTAAGGGCATCCATTGTTGTGCTACTGCTCCGCCTTCGTCTGCTTGTGCTAGTGTCCATAGTACAGGTCCAACAATAAAATCAAATATACATACCGACATGTACATCCAACCCATTGCTGGTCGCCACTTGGTTTTCATCCAATCGTCTTTTTTTGCTTCTGCCATTAGTTATGTCCTGGTGCTTTTACTTCTACAAACATCTCGTGCTTGCGTTTAACAGGGTTAAACTTACGAAACTTTACCTTTTGACCTTTTAAGTTTTTGGTCTTTTGTAAAGTATAGTGATACGTATGACTGTCTCGAGTCTCACCTTCTGGTATTAGATATACAATGTCTTTACGTTTTGTTGCCACTTATTTTTCTCCTTTGAATGCCGCACTTTGTTTGCTAGTACCTGCGTATAGACCAAACCATGCCGCACCCGCACCTACTACAACTGAGATAAGTGCTGACTGTTCCATGTTGGGAGCATCAAGTCCCATAAACCAGTTTACTGTTCTGTATAGTAGTACAATATAAACTGTTAAGAATAGTCTTGGAAATATACGCCAACTATCTACTGCTCTTGCTAAGTCAATCCACTTTTGATATGGATTAACTTTTTGCTCTTTGTTTACAATAGGATCAATCTCTACTTCGATATTAATCTTTTTTGTTTCTGTTCCCTCTTCAGCCATGTCTGCTCCTATAAAATAAAACTTGCGCCTGTTTTAGCCCAATCGAAAATTTGTGCTAATGCGGCTTTGCCTTCAAGGTCTTTACACTCTGCGTTGATAAATTGCTCACGCTCTACGTCTGCTAAAAGTTCTTTATACTCGTCTTCTGAGATATCTTTTGCTTCTAACATTTGTGCAAGTTCCTCTAATTTTCCAGCAACTTCTTTAAGTGCGGCATCATCGCCTGCCTTAATATCCTTTACAACTCCATACATTTCAGTTAATGTCATAGTTCTTTATCTCCAATTGCTTCCTGTATCTGTGCGGCACTTGCGCTTAGTGACTTCATTTTCATTTTGCAGTATGCGGCACTAGGTGCTTTACCACCTTTGCTGTACTCCATGTACTTGTTACCCAAACCATCTGCAATGTCATAAAGTACTCCGGTTAGTTCAATAACGTCTTTGTTTTCGTTCCTGTTAAAACTATAGAGTTTAAGTTCTCTAGATGCGATCCAAATCATATTAGCAAAACTACCTGCTTGTTCTGGGTCATCGCAATAGTTACGTGCTATTTCTGCTGTTGCACTTACTTTGCCTGCCAGTAAGTATTCGTTGTTATCGAATTTAGCCATTGTAGCGGCATCGTAACCTGATTTGAATAGTGCGCAACCACTCAGTAAAGTTACTACAAGTAAACTTGTTATTAATCTCATGCAATTAACCCTTGTTTATAAACTGTCTTACCGTTCTCTTTCATAGCAGTAAGAATACTTCTACGTTGTTCGCCATCTGAATTGTAACTTACATGCACCCAACCTGAGTCAGGAATGCCTGGTGTGTAAAACTCTAATATAACTTGATCAAAGTCTGTGTTGTCCACAATCCATTGTGCAACATCTGCGTTAGGAACACCTGGACATTCAATGTCAGCGGCTTCACCTTTACAATGCTGAGATGTTTTAGATCCACCGACTGCTTCGTTTAGTTTAGGTCCACGGTACCCACTGTT
>Ga0255763_1000384_pt1 | contig 49088 bp, 37 predicted proteins | sample 041ome_2_FD_179963 | JGI IMG/M metagenome (GOLD analysis project Ga0255763, IMG submission 179963) | Coastal salt marsh microbial communities from the Groves Creek Marsh, Skidaway Island, Georgia - 041406US metaG (version 2) | ecosystem: Environmental > Aquatic > Marine > Intertidal zone > Salt...
CCGTAGTTTAAATCTACCTTAACGGTTTCTCCATCGTAATTTTTGTCTTTGCCGTCCAATCGGTTTTTACCTTGTACATTATAGAGTGTTTCTCCGGATTCTTCTGCCCATCCTTCACCCACATTGCTACTGTAGCCACCATAGGTGAGCCCGCCAGTAAAACCGTCGGTATTGTCTTTTAATACGATATTGATAACTCCTGCAATAGCATCCGAGCCGTATTGAGCGGAAGCACCGTCTCGAAGCACTTCTATTCTTTTGATCGCAGAGGAAGGAATGGCATTTAAATCCGTTCCTGAATTTCCTCTACCGCGTGTGCCAAAAATATTGACCAAGGAAGATTGATGTCTTCTTTTTCCATTAATCAATACCAAGGTTTGATCCGGACCTAAACCTCTCAAAGAAGCGGGAACAATATGATCGGCACCGTCCGAACCAGATTGTTTAGTGGCATTAAAAGAAGGGGCTGCGTATTGTAAAATATCATTGACTTCTACTTTTCCGGTCACCAATGAAACGCCCTGAACATCAATTACATCCACAGGTACGGCCGTATCTGTGCTCGACCGTTTTGCATTTCTAGAGCCGACTAAAAATACTTCCGATAATGCGAGACCACTGCTTAGTGTTATTCGCAATGGAGAGGAACCTGCAACACGTTCTTGGGTTTCAAAACCCACATAGCTAAAAACTAAAGTTGACTCGGGAGCAGCTGTGATGGTAAATTTTCCATCAAAATCTGTGACTACTCCGTTTTGAGTCCCCTTTTCTACTACGTTTACTCCAGGAATTGGATCTCCTGAATCGCTTACTACCACACCCTCTATATCTTGGGCAATGGCAAAAAATGTGCATAATGTGAATGCAATAATGGGAACATAAGCTTTCATAAATTAATCAATATTAGGTTAAATTCGAGTCCAAATATAGTTGTATTTGAAACATAAAAGTGTTAAAATGTTATTTTTATAACTTTTTTTAAAACTTTAACATTTATAATGCAACAACGAATTAAAATCAAGCAGTGTCCTAATAATAGAATTTATATAATTAATTTTGGGCTTTCATTATCCGCCACGTGAACGCAGTCATCTATTATCTTGCTTTTCCCCTCCTCTATGTAATATCAAGACTCCCCTTTCCCATATTCTATGGACTATCCGATTTGGTTTGTTTTTTCTTATATCGTGTTTTTGGGTATCGAAAAAAAGTGGTACGATCCAATTTAAAACGTGTTTTTCCTGACCTTTCCGAAAAGGAATTACTCAAAATTGAGCGTGACTTTTACAGTCATCTTTGTGATTTGTTTTTGGAAATCATAAAATCAATGGGGATGTCAAAAAAGGAAATGATGAAACGATTTCAAGTGGTCAATATCGAGGCTTTAACCCAATTTGAAAAGGAAAACCGCTCTGCCTTTATTATGTGTGGGCATTATGCTAGTTGGGAGTGGATGATGTCCTTGGGCTATCATATGAAACACAATGGCTATGGCATTTATACCCCGATCCGGAATCCCTATTTTGACAATTTGATTAAAAAAATACGCAGTCGTCACAATGCTTTTATGATTGCACAGCGGACTGCTGCTGCTGAAATCAAGCGGATGGAAGAAGACAACGAACGGGGCGTTTTCGGTTTTGCCAGTGATCAATCCCCCCGACCCAAACCACTCACCTATTGGAGGTCATTTCTTGGCATACATGTTCCTGTATATACGGGTGCAGAACGTTTGGCACGCGAATTGAACATCCCCATTGTTTTCGCAAAAATCAAACGTGTCAAAAGAGGGTACTACCAAGCGGAATTCAAACTGATGACCGACCAACCCAAAGCAAGCCCTCCAAATTATATTACGGACACCTTTACGGACTGGTTGGAAGCACAAATCTACGAAGACCCTTCCCAATATTTTTGGACGCACAATCGATTCAGACACGCCAAAAAAAAATGACACCCTTCCGCTTTACAACTTAGGGCCGTGTTGGGCAATGTCCAATTGATCTCCAGCTTTAAACTTTTTAAAATTGTCTTGAAATAATCGGGCTAATTTTTTGGCTTGTTCCCAATAGTGTTTTTCATCCTTCCAAAAAGCAGAAGGATTGAGCACCTCATCGGGAACAGCTTTCACTTTTTTCGGAATTTTTAAATCAAAAACAGGAAGTGTATCGAAGTCCGTGGTCAATAGGCTACCGTCGTGAATCGCATCAATTATGGCACGGGTATGTTTCAAAGAAATTCGTTTTCCTTCCTCTGTTCCACCTCCAATCCATCCTGTGTTGACCAACCATACATGGGTCTGGTGTTGTTCAATTTTTTCGGCTAGAAGAGCGGCGTATTTAGAAGGATGCCACACCATAAAGGCGGCTCCAAAACAAGCCGAAAAAGTAGCTTGCGGTTCGGTTACCCCCATTTCAGTTCCTGCAACTTTGGCCGTATATCCACTTATAAAATGATACATGGCTTGTTTGGAACTCAACTTGGATACTGGAGGTAACACTCCAAAAGCATCACAAGTGAGGAAGATGATATTGGAAGGATGTCCTCCAACACAGGGGAGTTTTATTTTTTCAATAAATTCAATCGGATAGGACGCTCTTGTATTTTGCGTAATCGAAGTGTTTGTATAATCCACTTTGTGCGTTTTGGGATGATAAACCACATTTTCTAAAACGGTACCGAATTTTATGGCGTGAAAAATTTCAGGCTCACTTTTTTCGGTCAGATTAATTACTTTGGCATAGCATCCCCCTTCAATATTAAAAATCCCTCGATCCGACCAACAATGTTCATCATCTCCTATTAAATATCGATCGCTGTCGGCAGATAGGGTCGTTTTTCCAGTACCACTTAAACCAAAAAAGAGGGAAACATCACCTTTTGCTCCTTCGTTGGCAGAACAGTGCATGGACATGATGTTTTTTTTGGGCATAATATAATTCATGATTGAAAAAATTCCTTTTTTCATCTCACCGGCATACTCGGTTCCCAAAATAACAAATTCTTTTTCTTCAAAACACAAATCAATACTGGTTTTGGTGTTCATAAAGCTGGTGTATTGATTGGCCGTAAATTCTCCGGCATTGTAGATGACATAATCCGGTTCGCCAAAGTTTTTAAGTTCTTGGGGTGTGGGACGTATCATCATATTGTGCATAAACAAGGCATGATAGGGACGTGAACAAATGACTCTCACCTTGATACGATAATTGGGATCCCATCCAGCAAAACCATCCACCACATAGATTCGAGTACGGGTGTTGAAATAATCGATGGCGCGTTGCCGGTTGATGCGAAACGTATGTGCATCCATGCGAATATTGATTTCTCCCCACCAAATATCATCTTGAGAAGCTGCCGCTTCCACGATACGTTTGTCACTGGGGCTTCTCCCTGTTTTTTCTCCAGAAAGCAGGATCAAAGCGCCCATGTCGGAAATAACAGCCCCGGAATCAAAGCGAAGTGCCTTGGAATATAATTGCGAAGGTGAAAGATTACGGTGTAACTCTTTGGGGAAAATTCCAGCGGCATCTAAGTTAAATTTTTGTTTCATGAGAAAAGATTTGTGGGTTGTGGGGTTACTGATTTTGGGACTTGGAACTAAAAACGCCTTAACATTTGAGGTTTTATAAGACTATAAAAAAATCATTTTTGGGGTATTCTTAAATACAATTATTGAACAAATATAATGTTTCTACATGCACACTTTTATAATTATTTATTAAAAACATGAGGTTAAAACAAGCTTTTGATTTCTTCCACAAACCGCTGCGCCAAAGTGTCGGCTGCATTTTGAGAAGGGGCTTCTGTATAAATTCGAATAATCGGTTCTGTATTGGATTTTCGCAAATGCACCCATTCGTTTTCAAAATCAATTTTAACTCCATCAATCGTAGAAAGTCGCTCCTCTTTGTATTGCTTAGCCAAGCTGTCCAAAATGGCATCAACATCCATATGCTCCGCCAAAGTGATTTTATTTTTACTCATAAAATAGCTGGGATAGGATGCTCGAAGTTGCGCCACCGAAAGCTTACGTTCTACGAGTAGCGATAAGAAAAGTACTACGCCCACCAAGGCGTCTCTTCCATAGTGTAAAGGAGGATAAATCACCCCTCCGTTTCCTTCTCCACCAATAACTGCTTGAACCGCTTTCATTTCAGTGACCACGTTCACTTCGCCAACAGCACTGGCCGTATAGGAACCGCCATGCGTACGGGTGACATCAGCCAAAGCACGTGTGGAAGAAAGATTGGAGACAGTTGCTCCTGGAGTTTTGCTTAGAATATAATCGGCACAGGCCACCAAGGTGTATTCCTCACCAAAAAGTTCCCCCTTTTCATCCACAAACACCAAGCGATCCACATCGGGGTCTACTGCGATTCCAAAATCCGCTTGTTCTTTCACGACCGTTTCGCAAAGGTCACCCAAGTGTTCCTTCAAAGGTTCTGGATTATGCGGGAAATGCCCATTGGGCGTACAGTGAATTTCAACAACTTCTACGTTCAATGCCGCTAACAACTGAGGAATCGCAATACCTCCGGAAGAATTTACAGCATCAACAACGACTTTAAATTTTTCTTTTTTAATTCCAGCAACATCCACGGTATCCATTGCTAATGTGGCTGTAATGTGTTTTTGAATGGCATCGGTTCGAGGGTGCCATTTTCCCAAAGCATCTACTTCGGCATACTGAAAAGCTTCTTGTTCCGCATAATGCAAAACTTGGGCACCCGCTTCAGCATTGATAAATTCACCTTTTTCGTTTAAAAGTTTTAAGGCGTTCCATTGTTTAGGATTATGGCTGGCAGTCAGAATAATCCCTCCCTGAGCTTTTTCCCAAGGTACTGCCACTGCAACAGTAGGCGTGGTGGACAGTCCCAAATCAATAACATCTATTCCCATTCCGATCAAGGTCTGATTGACCAATTGATGTGCCATCTGCCCCGAAATCCGGGCGTCGCGACCTGTTACAACGCTTAAACCTCCGCTGTTGTGGGTCATAAGCCATTGGGCATAGGCAGAAGTAAAACGAACAATGTCCAAGGGCGTGAGATTGTCTGAAGCCGAACCACCGATTGTTCCTCGAATTCCTGATATAGATTTTATTAGTGTCATGGGCGTATAAATAAGTTGCAAATTTATTTAATTTTTGACCAACCCAACTTTTATCAAATGAAAACTGACAAAAATATAATACATAGGACTCCAATAGATTAATTCTTAACCTACCCATTCCACTAGTAGAAAAAAACTAGCTTTGAGCATGAATTTTTTGGCACATGTTTATCTTTCCGGAAATGACCCTCACTTGGCGTTGGGGAATCTAATTGCCGATAGGATTAAAGGAAAAGATTATATTAACTATCCAATACCCATTCAAAAAGGAATTTTATTACATCGCGAAATCGACCGTTTTACCGACCAACACCCTTGCTTTAAAGCTTGCGTCAGTCAACTATTTCCCAAATATCGACATTACAGCAGAGTAATCGTTGACATGTATTTCGATCATTTTTTAGCAAAAAATTGGAATCAATTCCACCCGACTCCGCTTCCCGATTTTACAAACGATTTTTATGCTTTTTGCAAACGCAATAGCATTGACTTCCCCCCTCCCCTACAAGGATTTATCTCGGCATTGACCCAATACGACTGGTTCAATCTTTACGGTTCACGCTCTGGTTTAGAACGTATTTTAAAGCAAATGGAAAAGCGCACGGCGTTTCCTTCAAATTTGAGTGCTTCTGTTTTGGATTTAAAAGAAAATTATGAGTATTTTTCAATTCATTTTTTTGAATTTATTAAAGACATCCAAATTTTTACCCAAAACAAAATCAATGCTTTATGAATTGTATTCAAAAACCGATATGTCCTCGAGCTGCCTTATTATTGCTGCTCTTCTTTATTTTTTCCTGTACTCCCAAAAAATCAATCCGTGGAGCGGTGGTCTCTGCGCGTGAAGAAGCTTCAAGAATTGGGGTTCAAATCATGCAACAAGGTGGATCCGCTTTTGATGCGATGATCGCTACGGATTTTGCGCTATCGGTATGCTATCCCAATGCAGGGAATATTTCCGGAGGAGGATTTATGGTCTATCGCACCCACACCGGAGCGGTGGGGAGTTTGGACTATCGCGAAAAAGCCCCTTTGGCGGCAGACAAAGACATGTATTTAGACGAAAACGGTGAGGTCATACCCAACAAAAGTTTGTTAGGGGGGCTGGCCGTGGGGGTTCCCGGTACGGTGGCTGGTTTGTATGCGATCCATCAAAAATTCGGAAAACTCCCTTGGAGAGATTTAGTGCAACCCGCGATTGAATTGGCGCAAAAGGGGTATCAAGTAACCGAAAAACAAGCCCGAAGTTTTGCGGATAAAAAAGAAGATTTTATTGTGCAAAATGGAATACAAACCCTCTATGCGCAAGATTTTAAAGCAGGTGACGGGGTTTTAAATCCTGCCTTGGCAGCCACTTTGGAGCAAATTGCTCAAAAGGGTAAGGATGGTTTTTACAAAGGGGTGGTGGCTGATGCTTTGGTGAAAAGGGTACAAGAAACCGGAGGGATCATTACCCATGAAGACCTGATTGCTTATCAACCTGTATGGCGAGCACCCATCCGTTTTCAATACAAAGATCTCACCTTGCATTCCATGGCACCGCCCTCCAGTGGAGGCATTTGTTTGGCGCAAATTCTTAAAATGGTTGAACCCTACAATGTGGGACAATATGGGCATAATACATTAAAATCCATACAAGTGATTGTAGAGGCAGAACGACGCTCCTATGCAGATCGTAGTTTGTATTTGGGCGATCCCGATTTTGTTTCCATTCCCATCGACAGCTTGCTGGATGATAACTATCTAAAGAACCGCATGCGCTCGTTTTCTTTTGAAAAGGCTTCTTTGTCTTCCGATATTGCTCCGGGAACTATTGTCTGGGAGGAAAGTGAAGAAACAACGCATTATTCTATAGTGGATCCTCAAGGCAATGCCGTGGCGGTTACTACCACCCTTAACGGAAGTTATGGATCTAAAGTATTTGTCGAAGAGGGCGGTTATTTTTTGAATAACGAAATGGACGATTTCAGCAGTAAACCCGGTGTACCCAACATGTTTGGGTTGGTGGGTGGCGAGGCCAATGCCATCGCCCCTCAAAAACGTATGCTTAGTGCCATGACCCCCACCATCGTAGAAAAAAACGGCGCACTTTATCTCGTTGTGGGAACCCCTGGCGGCTCTACCATTATCACCTCAGTGCTTCAAACCCTGTTGAATGTGTATGAATATGGCATGGACATACAGTCCGCGGTCAGTGCACCCCGTTTTCATCATCAATGGTTGCCCGATGATGTTATTTTTGAACCTCACCAATTTGAATCAAAATTGATTCAGGACTTAAACGCCAAAGGCTACTCAAGTAAGGAGGAGTATGCTCGTATCATTGGTCGTGTAGATGCCATTTTGGTGAACGAAGACAAAACCCTAAGCACAGGAGCTGACCCCAGGGGGGACGACACGGCAGTTCCTATTTATTAAAAAATAAAGCTTTGCATGGATTTGAGTTTGAATCCATTATAAATCTTATTTTTGTGCGCTGAAACTATGAAAAAGACAGACAACTGCATTGTAATAGAGGGCGCACGCGTGCACAATTTAAAAGACATTCATCTTCGTATTCCTCGAGATGAATTGGTGGTCATCACCGGACTTTCCGGTAGTGGCAAATCTTCCTTAGCCTTCGATACCATCTATGCAGAGGGGCAACGTCGCTATATGGAGACCTTTTCTGCCTATGTCCGACAATTCATCGGCACCATGGAACGCCCCGATGTGGACAAGATTGATGGGCTTTCACCCGTGATCGCCATTGAACAAAAAACCACTTCCAAAAGTCCGCGTTCAACAGTGGGTACCGTTACCGAATTATACGATTATATCCGATTGCTTTTTGCACGGATCGGAACGGCCTACAGTTATGTTTCCAAAGAACGGATGATCAGTTATACCGATGAGCAAATTATGGCGCTCATTGTTTCTGAATTTAAAGATCAAAAAATCATGCTTTTGGCACCCATCGTCAAAGCGCGAAAAGGGCATTATCGAGAATTGTTCGACTCCCTTTCTCGTCAAGGATTTATGCGCGTTCGCGTGGATGGACACATCGTGGATTTAACCCGAGGCATGAAAGTGGATCGGTACAAAAACCACGATATTGAATTGGTCATCGATCGATTTACGGTCAAACAAGGTGATGAAGAATTTTTGAAGCGCTTACAAGCCTCCATCGAGACGGCCATGCATTATGGTCAAGACGCTATTATGGTGTTGGATTATGCCACTGAAAAGACCCGCTATTTCAGTCGAAATTTCGTATGTCCCACCTCCGGTATTTCCTATCCCAAACCCGAACCAAATAGTTTTTCGTTCAATTCTCCCAAAGGAATGTGTCCCAGCTGTAAAGGTTTGGGCGTTCAACACAAGGTTAATTTAGACAAAGTTTTTCCCGACCGCAACCTCAGTATTGCACAGGGAGGGATAGCCCCCTTGGGAACGAAGAAAAACAACTGGACATATAAGCAAATTGAAACGATTGCCAAACGCTTTGAGTTTACTTTAAACGATCCCATTGCAACGCTCCCCGATGCAGCCATCAGCGTTATCCTGCATGGAAGTACTGAGAAATTTGAAGTGAATTCAAAAACGTTGGGGGTGACACGCACCTACAAAATAGATTTTGAAGGTTTTATCAGTTATATCGAACAATCCTATGAAGATGGGGGGTCTGCCAGTATCAAACGCTGGGCAAGCAGCTATATGGATGAAAATCCTTGTGAAGATTGCGGGGGTGCGCGTTTGCGAAAAGAAGCTTTACATTTTAAAGTATCCAATAAAAATATTGTGGATTTGGTGGAAATGGATTTGAGCGACTTGATCCAATGGATTTCCAAACTTCCCAAAGATTTAAGTGCCAATGAAAATATAATCGCCGAAGAAATCATTAAAGAAATTCGAACGCGATTACAGTTTTTGGTTGATGTAGGCTTGCAATATTTGCAACTCAATCGTTCTTCCAAATCGCTTTCTGGCGGAGAAGCCCAGCGCATTCGTTTGGCGACCCAAATCGGTTCTCAGTTGGTTGGGGTGTTATATATTTTAGACGAACCCAGCATCGGCTTGCATCAACGTGACAATCATCGGCTCATCAATTCTTTAATTGCTTTGCGCGATTTGGGAAATTCTATTTTGGTGGTGGAACACGATAAAGACATGATGCTCAAAGCCGATCATCTGATTGATATTGGTCCTTTTGCAGGAAAAAATGGGGGAGAAATCATTTCCCAAGGAACTCCCCAAAACGTGTTGATGGATGATACCTTAACGGCAAAATATCTTCGTGGAGAATTAGAAATTGCAATCCCCCATGAAAGAAGAAAAGGGAATGGAAAGAAAATTCGTTTGGAAGGATGTAGCGGAAATAATTTAAAAAACGTCGATGTGGATTTTCCTTTGGGAGTAATGATCGGTGTTACTGGGGTTTCGGGCAGTGGAAAATCCACCTTGATTAACGAAACCCTCTACCCCATTCTCAACGCTCATGTCTATCGTGCGCTTGGGGTTCCGCTGCCCTATAAAAAAGTTAGTGGTCTGAAACATATAGATAAAGTGGTGGATGTGAATCAAAGCCCAATTGGTAGAACACCACGGAGCAATCCTGCCACTTATTGTGGGGTGTTTAGCGAAATCCGGAGTTTGTTTACCAAAACGCCTGAAGCTCAAATTCGAGGCTATAAACCGGGGCGATTTAGTTTCAATGTGGTTGGCGGACGTTGCGAAACCTGTCAAGGGGGTGGAATGCGAGTGATTGAAATGAATTTCCTTCCAGATGTATATGTGGAATGCGAAAGTTGTCAAGGCAAACGCTTCAATAGAGAAACGCTAGAAGTCCGCTATAAAGGAAAATCCATTTCCGATGTTTTGTCCATGTCGGTAAATGAAGCCTGTCAATTTTTTGAGGCGATTCCTAAAATCTATAATAAATTGTTGGCCATCAAAGAGGTGGGGCTTGGGTACATCACCTTGGGGCAATCCTCTACTACACTATCGGGCGGGGAAGCCCAGCGGATTAAACTCGCTTCCGAACTCTCCAAAAGAGATACAGGGGAAACCTTTTATATTTTGGACGAACCCACTACAGGATTGCATTTTGAAGACATCCGCGTTTTGATGGAAGTGTTGAATCGCTTGGTCGAAAAAGGAAATACAGTATTGATTATCGAACACAATTTGGACGTCATCAAACAAGCCGATTATGTGATTGATATTGGTCCGGAGGGAGGCCGCAATGGCGGAAAGCTCATTGCCTGTGGCACCCCCGAAGAAATTGTAAAAAATGAAAAAAGTTATACGGCTCCATTTTTAGCCGAAATATTAAATACCCTTAAAACCCCCGTTTAGTCATGGAGAAAAAGCAATTGAAATATAAAAATTGGAACGAGATCAAATCCAATGATTCTTGGGCATTGTTCAAAATCATGAGTGAATTCGTCAACGGTTATGAAAAGATGAGTACCATTGGTCCTTCGATTTCCATTTTTGGTTCCGCCCGCACTCCCGAAGACCATCCCACCTATCAACTCACCGTTAACATTGCAAAGGCCATTTCAAAAATGGGCTTTGGGATCATCACCGGTGGAGGCCCCGGAATTATGGAAGCGGCCAACCGAGGAGCCAAAGAAGCCGGAGGAACGTCTATTGGTTTAAACATTTCACTTCCCTTTGAACAGCAAAGCAATCCCTATATCGATCAAGACAAATTGATCGAATTTCAATATTTCTTTGTCCGCAAAGTAGTCTTTGTTAAATATGCACAAGGATTTGTGGTCATGCCCGGCGGTTTGGGTACTTTAGACGAACTTTTCGAAGCCATGACCTTATTGCAAACTTCTAAAATCAGTAAATTTCCCATCATTCTCGTGGGTGTGGATTATTGGAAAGGACTGATCGATTGGATTAAAAACACCCTTTTGGAGGAAAAAAACATCAATCCCGAAGATCTCTTTTTGTTTGAATTGGTAGATACAGAAGCAGAAGTGATTGATTGTATCCAACGTTTTTATAAAAACGAAAACTTTAAACCCAATTTCTAATGCATCATAATTTTGTTGTTTTGATCCAAAAAGTAGGGGTTTTACTCCTGGCACTCTGCAGTGCTGCACTTTGGTCGCAAAACACAAAATATTCGATTGATGCAACCCTTGATATTGAGCATCAAAGTATCTCGGTCAATCAAGAAATGACCTTTGTCAATCCCAGCCATAAAGCCACTCAAGAGCTTTATCTTCAAGATTGGGTCAATGCCTATAAAGACACCCAAACACCTTTGGCAAAACGCTTTGCAGAAGAATTTAAACGCAGTTTTTATGCTGCGGCTAAAAATAAATTGGGGTTTACGGAAATTGACCACCTCACCGGCAAGAGCCATACGCTCGTTTGGGAACGACTCCCGGAGCAACCGGACATCCTACGTGTTTTTTTAGATACTGCATTAGCGTCCGGAGAAAGTATTACCTTAACCCTTTCTTATACTATTAAAATCCCAGACAGTCGGTTTACGGGCATGGGAATCAACGACAATGGAAGGGTCTACCTCAATCATTGGATCATCTCCTTGGCGCCATTTATCAACGGGGAATGGCTGCTGCATAGTAATTTAGATTTAGACGACTACAGCGGTCTGCCAGCCAATTACGATCTTACTTGGCATTATCCCAAAGGCTATTATGTGGCTAGTAATTTGGTGGAACTAACCACCGAACAAAAGGATTCCATCAGCACTACTCATTTCAAAGACCAAAACCGCATTCAAGCCGATTTTGTTTTTGATACCACCAATCGATTTGTCAGCATTCCATTAAGCAATGGAAAAACGGTGCTTACTGATTTTTTACCTCCAAATTCCGAAACGGTAGATATCCAACAAACTTTGGAACGCGTAATTCGGTTTTCAGATTCTCTTTATACGCCCTTCCCCTCCACGAAGATGCTGTTGTTGAAATCCAATTACAACAAAAATCCCTTTTACAGCTTTTCGGAAGTACAAACTGAAATTCGCATCTCTAAAAATAAAATTTGGAATCTTAGTTTTTTTCCCACCTCCTTTGTATATGAACTGAAATATCTTAAAGCGTATTTGGATCATTATGCACAACAAAATTTGCAAATTGACAAACGCAAGGATCACTGGCTCTTGGGAGGAATCGTATCGTATGGACTTATCAAATATGTGGATCATTATTATCCAGACGAAAAACTTACCGGTAGTTTAAATAAATGGAAACCCCTCAACCTTTTTCAACTTTTCAAACCCTACACTGCCACAAAACTTCCTTTCAATGAGCTTTATGAATTCATCTATGAATTTGGCCAACGTTCCAACGTACATCAACCCGATTTACTTTCCAAAGAGCAGTTGACCAAATTCAATGAGAAAATTGCCATTCCGGGTCATGTAGGGACTGGGCTTCATTATTTGGAACATCAAAATGAAGCGATTGGTATCGCCAATACACTAAAATCTTATCTTCAATCCCACGGAAGTTTGGATTTTGAAACCTTCTTCCAAAAGGAACAACCCCATTCGGATTGGTTCTTTAATTATTACTTAAAGGATCGCAAGCCATTTGATATAAGAATCAAAGACTTACAAAAATCCGCTGACAGTATTCAATTCAGCGTAAGCAGTCGCGATCAACGGGCGATACCCGTTAAAATTGGACTTATCAAAAACAATCAACTCATCCGATCCTCCTGGATTCCATTGAGTGAACAAGACACCCTGATCACTTGGAAGCGAGAAAAGGCAGACTTTGTTGCTGTAAATCCCTTTTTACAACTGCCCGAATCCAACAAATCAAATAATTGGAAACCGCTGCATACCTTATTTGGAATCAAACCTTTACAATTTACTTTTATAAAGGATGCTCAAAATCCTCAAACCGAGCAAATCTTTTTTCAACCGGCTGTTCAATTCAACAAATACGATGGGATCACGACCGGTATCCGATTTTATAACACCCGTATCAAAAGCCGCCCTTTTGAATTTGATTTCAAGCCACAATACACCTACCTCGAAAAAGATATCGTAGGATTTTTTAAGGTGGACTACAAACATTTTAAACCCTATAGCAGAAATTACTTGACCCGATATCGGTTTTCTGCCAACAGCTATCATTACAATTCCAACTATCGCTATAGTGTGCTTATTCCCTCGATTACTTGGGACTTTCGTCCGGAAAACATTCGTGACAATCAAGGGCAGAGGCTCTTTCTGGGATGGTATAATGTCTTTAGAGACAAGTCTCCCGATATTCCAACCAATCCGGATTACAGTATTCTGAATGTGCGCCATATATACAACCGGAATAATACCATTAATTACCTCAGCTCAGATACAAGCTTGGAATTTTCAAAAAGTTTTGGAAAAATTCAATACAGTGCGGAAGCTCGAAAACTTTTTCCCAGCGGCAGACAAATCAGTGCTCGTTTGTTTATGGGGAAATTCTTTTGGCACAATGCCCTTGACACCCAATTTTTTGATTTTAATCTCAACCGACCCTCCGATTATTTATTTCGCTATGGATATCTGGGGCGTTCTGAAACAACAGGAATCTACAGCCAACAATTCATTCCTTCAGAGGGAGGGTTTAAATCTATATTTGAGGAATCTACCGCCAATGACTATATGCTATCCCTCAATACTTCAGCGGGCGTGTGGAAATGGATTGAACTCTATGGCGATGTGGGCGTTTTAAAAAATTACGGCAATAAGGCGAAAGCTTATTTCGATTCGGGAATTAAACTGAATCTAAGCCCTGATTATTTGGAAATCTACCTTCCGCTGTTGTCTTCCAATGGTTTTGAACTCACCCAAGCGCGCTTTGCTACAAAAATCCGTTTTATTCTTTATCCGAGTTTTAGAACCCTCACGAGCCTCTTCACTAGACGTTGGTTTTAATAGGGGTTGCCCTTGAATATCAGACCCTTAAATATCCATCTTTTTTTGTAAATTTGCAACACTTTACAATGGATTTAAGTAAAAAGGAAACTATCGAAAAACTTTCTTTTGACGACTTTAAAAAACAAGTGGTCGAGGATTATACTGCCATCGTTTTAAGTAGGGAATTAAGTTACTTAGGACGGCGCGAAGTTTTCAGTGGAAAAGGGAAATTTGGAATTTTTGGCGATGGAAAAGAGTTGCCTCAAATTGTGATGCATCGCTTTTTTAAGAACGGGGATTTCCGATCGGGTTACTACCGCGATCAAACTTTGCTGCTTGCGCAAGGCATCCTTACCCCTGAAAAATTATTTGCAGCCCTTTATGCCGATTTGGATCTGGAACGCGAACCCATGTCCGGAGGGCGCCAAATGGGCGGTCATTATGTTACGCCCAGCATGGACAAGCAAGGCCAATGGAAATCCTTAGTTGATCAAGTCAATCACAGTTCTGACATATCTCCCACAGCGGCACAAATGCCCCGCTTGGTAGGTTTGGCACAAGCTTCTAAAATATATCGCAGCCTAAACATCAAAGGCAGTGAAAAATTTTCCAACAACGGGGATGAAATTGCTTGGGGAACCATTGGAAACGCCAGTACCAGCGAAGGGGTCTTTTTTGAGGCCATCAATGCTGCGGGGGTCCTTCAAATCCCCATGGTGATCAGTATTTGGGATGATGACTACGGCATTTCGGTACACAACAAAGATCAAACCACCAAAGAGAGTATTTCCGAAGCTTTGAAAGGGTTCCAGCGCACTGATACCCAAGCCGGTTTTGAAATCATCAAAGTCAAAGGATGGGATTATTTGGGCCTTATTGATGCCTACGACTACGCTTCTCAACTCGCGCGCAAGGAACATGTTCCGGTCTTGGTGCATGTGGTGGAATTGACCCAACCGCTGGGGCATTCTTCCTCCGGCTCTCACGAACGCTATAAGTCCGAAAAAAGACTGCAATGGGAAAAAGAACACGACTGCAACACCCTCATGCGACAGTGGATTTTATCTCATGGGATTGCCGATGAAGAAACACTGATCGGCATCGAAAAAGCGGCTAAAACAGAAGTGCGTGTGGCGCGAAGAAAAGCTTGGGAAGCCTACCAAAAACCCATCGAAAAGGAAAAAAATAATTTCCGACTATGGGTTGAAAAACTTTTACCCTTAACGGCTAACGATACAGGCATACAAGTGGTCAGAAAAGAATTTGACACTGTTTTGGAAGTTGGATTCAAAGATATCGTGGGCGCAGGACGGAAGATCAAAGTTCGTTTAACACAGTATCCGGAAATCAATACTTCAGAATTTGACCAGTGGTTGCAAAGTTTGCGGGATCTTATGAAATTCAAAATTTCATCTCATATTTATACTGCCTCCAAAGCCGCATTACTCGCCTTTGAGCCTACCCCTCCCACCTATGCTGAAAATCCCAAACGTGTGGATGGACGTATCATCATTCGCGATAATTTTGAAGCTTTATTAAGTAAAAACGATAAACTACTCATCTTTGGCGAGGATGTCGGAAAAATTGGCGATGTCAACCAAGGTTTGGAGGGATTACAAGCCAAATTTGGAGAAACCCGTATTGCCGATACTGGAATTCGCGAAGCCACCATCGTAGGACAAGGCATCGGGATGGCACTGCGCGGGTTGCGCCCCATTGCAGAAATTCAATACTTGGATTACATCCTCTATTGCATCCAGATTTTAAGTGATGATCTGGCCTGTTTAAATTTCCGCACTTTTGGACAACAAATCGCACCGCTGATCATTCGTACGCGAGGGCATCGTTTGGAAGGGATTTGGCATTCTGGCTCGCCCATGGGAGGCATGGTGAGTTTACTCCGTGGCATGCATATCTTAGTGCCGAGAAACATGACCCAAGCTGCCGGTTTTTACAACACCTTAATGCAAATAGATCAACCTGCAATAGTGGTAGAATCGCTTAATGGGTATCGACTGAAAGAGCATATGCCCGAAAATTTAGGCACATTTACAGTTCCCTTGGGTACGATAGAAGTATTACGCAAAGGAAGTGACCTAACCGTGCTTTCGTACGGCTCTACCTTACGCATCGTACAGGAAGCCGCCCATCGATTGGCGGAATATGATATCGATATAGAAATTATTGATGTTCAGTCGCTTATACCATTTGACTTAAAGCAACAAACTAAAGAAAGCTTACAGGCTACCAACCGCCTTCTTATCGTCGATGAAGATGTTCCTGGAGGGGCTTCCTCCTATATTTTACAACAATTGTTGGAGAAGCAAAACATTTATCAATATCTGGATAGCGCACCCAAATTGTTGAGTGCAAAATCGCACCGTCCAGCCTATGGAACCGACGGTGATTATTTCTCCAAACCCAATGTGGATGATATTTTCGAAACGGTGTATCAGATGATGCACGAAGCACAACCCAACAATTATCCCGCCATCTATTAAACGCTAAAACTTTTTAGTAATAGGGTTTCTAAAATTTCTTGCGGACTAGCCGTGGGACCTTCTATCCCCTTACTTTGTAAATCAGCTTTTAAAATCAAGTGAAGTATGCTGCTGATTTGGCGCATACTAAAGTGTCGGGCAGCACGATCGTATTCCGATATAAAGTAGGGACTGACTCCCAATACTTTGGGTGCATCTCCGGGATTTTTCAATCCTTTATATAACAATAACTTTTGAAAATAAGAATGCAATGAGGAAAGCACTAAAACCAAAGGATGGTTTTTAGGATTATGACTCATGTGTTGAATGATTCGAAAAGCTCTCGAAAATTGCTTCATTCCCATGGCTTTTTGCAATTCAAAGGCATTGAAATCCTTGCTTATGCCGATGTGTTTTTCAATATCCTCTGGTGTTACGGTGGCGGGTGCGGCAATCGCCAATTTCAATTTTTCCAACTCTTTTTCGATGGCACTGAGATTCGCTCCTAAAAATTCGGCCAACAAAACGGTTGATTCGGGAGCTATTGAAAGTCCCATTTCTTTGGCACAACTGGTGATCCAAGCGGGGAGTTTGTTTTCGTATATCGGACTACTCTCAAAAATTACTCCTGTTTTTTGAACGTTTTTATAGAGCTTTTTTCGCTTGTCAAAATCTTTATATTTGTGGCAAATCACCAATACAGTTTTGGGGGTCGGGTGTTCGGCATAACTGGCCAAAGCCTCCCAACAAGGAGCATCCATACTTTGGGCTTCCCTGATAATTACCAACTGATAGGGTGCCAGCATGGGATACCTTTTTACGGTCTCAATCAGAACATCCACTTGGGTTTCTTTGCCGTAAAAAATGGTTTGATCAAAATCGCGACTGGCGTCATCGATCAAGGCTTCACAAAGCTGATGATCTATACGATCAATAAAATAGGGTTCTTTCCCGGCGAGCAAGTAAATGGGTGCAATTTCTGCACCTTTGATCGAAGAAAGCAAGCGGTTGAATTCCTGCATTTAAAAATTTATTGCACATTTACAAAATGGTGAAATTGAATTTTCCAACATTTGATATTAAGCTCAAAAATAGGGAAAATACCCCCTACATTTTTGATGTTATTCGTAAAAAATGGGTGAAATGCACGCCCGAGGAGTGGGTGCGTGTTCATTGTATTCATTTTCTGATCCACGAAAAAAACTATCCAGCCTCCTGGATACAAGTAGAACGGGAGTTAAGTTTGTTTGGAACAAAAAAGCGATTTGATATATTGGTGCATACCCCCGATCAACAACACCTCCTTTTGGTGGAATGCAAAGCCCCCACAGTAGCATTAAACCAAAAGAGTTTTGATCAAATTTTACGCTATCAACTCCAACTGAAATGTCCTTATTTGATGCTCACTAATGGCTTGAATCATTATTTTTGTGAAATGAAAACCTCCGAGGACTTCCGTTTTATCGAATCCCTACCTTCCTACACACCCAGCCTATGAAGTCCATCGCAGTGGTTTTATTGAATTACAACGGTTTGGAATTGCTAAAACAATTCCTCCCCGAAGTCATTGCTCACAGTCCCGAAGCCGATGTTATCCTTGTTGATAATGGCTCGACAGACGCCTCTGTGGCTCATGTTACTGCCCAATATCCCGAGCTGGAATGTATCTGTTTACCCGAGAATTTAGGCTATGCCGGGGGCTATAATGCTGGTTTAAAGAAGATTAAGCATCCCTATTATTGTTTGCTCAATACGGATATTTCCGTTCCCAAAGGCTGGCTGTCTCCGCTGCTCCTTCACTTTGAAACCCATCCTAATACTGCTGCCCTACAACCTCACATCAAAGATTTTAAGCAAAAAGACACGTTTGAATATGCGGGGGCTGCGGGCGGTTATATTGACAAATTGGGCATTCCATTTTGTAGAGGAAGACTTTTTACTACCCTCGAAAAAGATGAAGGGCAATACGCGGGAGCGCAAAAAGTGTTTTGGGCAAGTGGTGCTTGTTTTTTTATCCGAAGTAGTGTTTTCCATACCCTAGGTGGATTTGACGAACGTTTTTTTGCCCATCAAGAGGAAATTGATTTGTGCTGGCGCATTCACCGATCCGGAGGTGACGTCTATGCCTTGAGTGTTGTTTCGGTCTACCACCTTGGCGGGGCTACATTGGCTCCCTCCCCCAGAAAAGTCTTCCTAAATCACCGTAATTCCTTGATGATGCTGCAAAAAAATCTTCCAGAAAAACAACGGTCGACCCTTATTTTTCAACGCTTATGTTGGGATGGTTTGATTGGGATCCACCATCTATTGCTCGGAAGAATAGGTTCCTTTTGGGCGGTTATACGGGCACATTTTGCTTTTTATCGGCTTCGAAAAACGCCAATCATTGCCGATAAGCTCCCAGCCCACATGGATTATTTCCCCCTATCCAACAGTATTATTGCCTATTTTCTGTGGAATCAGAAAAAATTCACTCTTTTGAAGATGAATAAAAAAAATAAATTCAGTTAATTTGCATTTATAATATTTAAAATGAAAAAAATGAAAAAGATAAGTCTTCTTATTACTGCGGGGGTTTTGTTAGCCTCTTGTGTTTCACAGAAAAAATTCTCTGAACTTGAAGCATTACAACAAAATACCAAAAGTCTTTTAGACACGGCAACTGTTAAATTAAATTCTTGTAACGATGAAAAAGAAGCCGCTTTAGCTTCTTTGGCTTCCATCCAACAGCAGAATGATTTTCTTAGAGCCAACAACCAAGACTTAATCAACAATATTGGAAACCTTACTACACTTTCTCAAAAAGGGGCTGAAAACCTTGAAATGTCTTTAGAAAGCATGAAAGAGAAAGACATCCGCATCCAACGTATGCAAGATGCAGTAACCAAAAAGGATTCTGTAACACTTGCTTTAGTGACCAGCTTAAAAGGTGTGTTGGGTAACATGAGTGATGAAGACATCGAAATCAATGTAGAAAAAGGAGTGGTCTATGTTTCTATTTCTGACAAATTGTTATTCCGTAGTGGAAGTTACACTGTTACTGCTCGTGCCAAAGAAGTACTTGGAAAAGTAGCCACCGTGGTGAACAACAAACCAGAATTGGAATTCATGGTAGAAGGACATACAGACAACGTGCCAATCAAAGTGGACGGTATTGTAGACAACTGGGATCTTTCTGTAAAAAGAGCCACTGCTGTAGTACGTATTCTTGAAAAAGACTTTGGCGTTGCCCCTGCACGTATGACTGCTGCCGGTAGAAGTTTTTACATCCCTGTTGCGGATAATGACACTGCTGCGAATCGCGCCAAAAACAGAAGAACACGCATCGTTGTACTTCCTAAATTGGATCAGTTTTACGACTTGATTGAACAAGGAATGAGTGCAGCCAAATAAGCTTCGCTTCTTTACTTTTCTAAAGGCTACCCTCGGGTGGCCTTTTTTTTTGAGTTATTTTAATATCATCCGAAGCTAAAGAAAAACATCCATAATATTTTTTATCCGTACGTTAACGTTATGCCAAAAGATTGACCAATAAAAATTAGAAAGGGGGCTCTCCTGCGCCTACTCTAATAACTTCGAAAGGTTGTACACTTAAATCAATCACCGTGGAAGGAACATTACCACCATAGCCGTCGGCTAACATGGCGTCAATGCGATTTTCCCAACGTTGAAAAAGGGTTTCAGGATCGGTGGTGTAATCTAAAATCTCGTCGGGATCGTGCAGAGAAGAAGTAATCAAAGGGGCGTCCAATAAGGGCAATAATTGTTTCAAAATCAGATGATTGGAGATCCGAACCCCAATGGTTTTTCGCTTTGCAAAGGGTTTGGGTAATTTTTGCGCCGCAGTCATAATAAGGGCATAAGGTCCCGGCAAAAGTTTTTTGACCAACTTAAAGGTTGGCGCGTCCATGGGTGCCACATATTGCGACAATTCGCGGATATCTTGAAACAAAAAACTCAAGGGAGCCTGCTCCAACTTTACTTCTTTGATTTTTGCAAATCGGTCTAAGGCCTTTATGTTGTTGGAAAGACAGCCCAAGGCATAAACGGTATCCGTGGGGTAGATAATCAGTCCCCCGCGATTGAGCACCTCAACAATATGTGCCAATACCCTTGGGTTGGGTGAGTTGGAATAAAGAGTGATATATTCAGCCATTTAGCGCAGCGTTAGTTTAGCAAATCGCAATAAAAGTTTTTTCACTCCCACGCCAGAAAATTCAATAGCGGCTTTCTTGTCACTCCCTTTCCCTTCTATGGATTGTACAACCCCGTAACCAAAACGATCATGAGACACCTTTGTCCCTACTTCCAAAGGAAGATCAGGGGTATCGGAAACTTGCTGTTGAACAGGCGTTAGTTTTCGCAGTTTTTGAAGTTGCTGTTGGGAGGGTTGGGTGATCAACTTTTCTTTGATAGGTTTTTGTATCGGTTTTTTGAAGGTTGCAGGAGCATCACCAAAGATATCAGTGTTCATCAAGGGTTTAAAACTGTAATTGTCTTTGGGGATGTGCATTTCCAAATATTTGGAATCGATCTCCTCAATAAATCTACTGGGTTCTGCATCAATCAACTTTCCCCAACGATAGCGCGATAAGGTATACGACAAAAAGGCACGTTTTTCGGCACGTGTTAAGGCCACATAAAACAAGCGTCGCTCTTCTTCCAATTCACTCCGGGTATTTAAGCTCATTGCAGAGGGAAATAAATCTTCTTCCAAACCGACAATAAAAACATAAGGAAACTCCAGCCCCTTGGCCAAATGTATGGTCATCAAAGCGACGTGATCGCTGTTGGGGTCGTCGTCCTTGTCCAAATCCGTAGCCAAAGAAACATCTTCTAAAAACTCGTTTAAACTGCCTGTAGCATCAACAATTTCGGTTTGCCCCTCTGTAAAGTCGCGCATCCCATTGAGTAATTCTTCAATATTCTCGATCCGGGCAATGCCTTCGGGGGTAGCGTCCTTTTTTAATTCTTGCACCAAACCCACTTTTTTGGTGACCAAATCGGTGATTTCAAACGCATTCAATTGTTCATTTTCGATCTGAAAACGTTGGATGAGCGTTACAAAATCTTGTAATTTAGTCAAGGTTCCGGCATTCACAGGCAGTTGGATACTTGTGGCCTGTTGTATGGCTTCCATCAAAGTCAAATTATTTTGATTGGCGGCCACCACCAACTTATCCACGGTAGTTTGACCAATCCCTCGCGGGGGATAATTAATAATGCGTTTTAAACTTTCCTCATCCTTTGGATTTACGATAAGTCGCAAATAGGCCAAAACATCTTTTACTTCCTTTCGTTGATAAAAAGATAAGCCACCGTAAATTCTGTAAGGAATATCGCGTTTTCGCAACGCGTCTTCCATGGCTCTTGACTGCGCATTGGTGCGATATAAAATAGCAAAATCACTGTTCTTTTTTTGAAATTGCATTTTATATTCAAAAATGGTAGACGCCACATGCCTTCCTTCTTCGGCATCTGTTGCCAAACGATGCACTTTGATGGGTTCTCCTTCATCGTTACTTGTCCAAACGACTTTGTCGATTTTATTTTGGTTGTGATTAATGATGGAATTGGCCGCATTGACAATGGTTTTTGTGGAGCGGTAATTTTGTTCCAATCGATACAATGCTACCTCCCCATAATCCTTTTGAAAATTGAGAATGTTGTTGATATTGGCGCCTCGAAAAGCATAAATACTTTGGGCGTCATCGCCCACCACACAAATGTTTTGAAAACGATCGGACAAAGCCCGAACAATAAGATATTGTGAGTGGTTCGTATCTTGATACTCGTCAACCAATAAATAGCGAAAACGATCTTGATATTTTGCCAAAACTTCTGGAAAACGATTTAATAATTCATTGGTGCGAAGGAGTAAATCATCAAAATCCATGGCACCTGCCTTAAAACAACGTTCCACATAGGTCCTGTAAATTTCCCCCATTTTGGGACGTCGTGCCTGCGCATCGGCTTCCATCAGATCGCCGTCATTGTAATAGGCTTTTACGGTAATTAGACTGTTTTTAAACGCAGAAATACGACTGCGGACTTGTTTGTATTTGTAGATGTCTTTGTCCAAACCCATCTCTTTGATGATGGCAGCAATCAAGCGGTCAGAATCTTGCGTGTCGTAAATGGTGAAATTACTGGGAAAACCTAGTTTATCAGCCTCTGCCCTGAGCAGGCGTGCAAAAACGGAGTGAAAAGTTCCCATCCATAAATTTTTCGCTTCGCTCTCCCCCACCAACTCTGCAATTCGGCTTTTCATTTCGCGCGCCGCTTTATTCGTAAACGTCAAGGCCAAAATAGAAAAAGCATCCACGCCCTGTTGCATCAAATAGGCAATGCGATAGGTAAGTACACGTGTTTTTCCAGAACCTGCCCCAGCGATGACTATCAATGGACCGTCCGTATGTACCACGGGAGCTCGTTGGGCTTCGTTCAGCTCGTCCAGATAGGTTTTTTCAGAGTGTTTCATGGTTTATAAAATTAGGTATTTAGTTTTTCGCTACGGAAAGAAAAAATTTTAATTATAAACAGTTATATTTAACAAAAAACTTAACCGATGAAATACAAAATCCCACAGTCTGGTATTTCGCTACTGCTCATTTTTTCTTTTTACACAGTGCAGGGGCAAATAAAAAACAATGATTTTACGGCCATAGAAAACAAATTGATCGAATGGCGTCACCATTTGCATCAAAATCCGGAGCTTTCGAACCGAGAGTTTAAAACGTCTGCCTATGTGGCCGAGCATTTAAAAAATTTGGGAATCTCCGTTCAAACGGGTGTTGAGCATACAGGTGTCGTAGGGCTCCTCAAGGGAAAAAGACCCGGGAGAGTTGTAGCACTTCGTGCTGACATGGATGGGCTACCGGTTCGCGAACGGGTTGATCTTCCCTATAAATCTGAAGCCACGGCACTTTTTAACGGACAGGAAACCGGTGTGATGCACGCTTGTGGTCATGACACCCATGTCGCCATCTTGATGGGTGTGGCAGAAGTTCTTGCCAAAAACAACGATTTTGCAGGAACCGTTAAATTCATCTTCCAACCCGCTGAAGAAGGAGCACCCTCGGGAGAAAAAGGAGGCGCAAGTTTGATGGTGGAAGAAGGGGTGCTGGAACGTCCCAAAGTCGATGCTATTTTTGGTTTGCACATCAGTTCAGGAACACACGTAGGAAAAATAACTTACAAGCCCCGAGGAATGATGGCCGCTTCACAGCGTTTTGTAATTAAAATTAATGGAAAACAAGCACATGGCTCCACCCCATGGCAAAGTGTAGATCCTATCGTCATCGCCTCGCAAATCATCAACGGACTTCAAACCTTGGTGAGTCGTGAATCGGAATTGACCAAAGAAGCGGTCGTAATTTCTGTAGGTTCCATACATTCCGGTATTCGATTTAACATCATACCCGAAAGCCTAGAAATGGTCGGAACCATTCGTACTTTGGATCGCGATATGAAAGAACACATCCGTAACCGTATGAATGAGTTGGTCTCCGGTATTGCCAAGGCCTATCGTGCAACGGTAGAAGTCATCATAGAAGATGGTACCGACATTACTTATAACGACCCCGAATTGACCCAAATGATGTTGCCGACCTTGCAAAAGGTGTCAGGAATGGACAAGGTAACAGAAATTTCAGCCATTACTGGTGCGGAAGATTTTTCTTACTTCCAAAAGGAAGTCCCAGGCTTATTCTTCTTCTTGGGAGGAACTCCCACTAGCCTGGTGGAAGCCGACGCACCCTCCCACCATACTCCTGATTTTTTTGTGGATGATAGTAGTATGTTGTTGGGCGTAAAAACCCTCAGTCAATTGGCGTTGGATTATTTGGCGAAGGAGTAGAAAATTGCTTTTTGGCATAATCAAAACCCTCTTGCCACCAGCGTATCATTTTGTCTTGGTCAAACACCAAGGAATTGGTCGTCAATACACGAGGGGTATAGAATAAATTGACTTTTGCATTAAAATCTTCGGCGACTAATTTTCCGATTTTAACATTTTGCTCTTCAATTTTATCCGAAATAAAACTAAAAATGATTCCCAAAGAATCAAAAGGATTACGGGAATGTACACGGTTAAATTGTTGTATTTCAGTATTTAACATGATGGCGTCTACTTCTGTAGCCCCACGACGAACCGCTTCTTCTATGGGAATGATACAACCCAATCCTCCATCGGCATATTCGCAATTGTCTTTGGTTTCAAGGCTCATAAAGGGCACATAATTGCAGGAAAACCAAATCCAATCGAGATAATCTTCATAGCTGCATTCGTTGATACTTTTGTATTCAACATTATTAGTTGAAAGATTAGAAACACAAATGACAACATCCAGCGATTGTGCACGAATTGCATTAAAATCAGCTTCGGAAAATTCTCTGGCGATCATTTTTCGCAGGTTCTTGCTTTCTCCAAAAGTTTTTCTCCCCCGAATAAAGTTTTTAATCACATTGAAGTGATTGATGGAAATCATACTCACCTGCCCTTTGCGTTTGATAAGAAAAGGACAATTATTAAAGATGTCGCTCTGGGTGACATTGGTATATGCCTTTTTAATATGCTCGATTTTTCCAAGGGCGAGATGTGAAATCAAAAGACTTCCGGTGGAGGTTCCAATAAAAAGATCGTATTTGTTCTTTTGTTCTTCCAATAAATATTGTGCTAATCCCCCGGCAAAAGCACCTTTACTGCCTCCTCCGGAAATGACTAATGCGCGCATTTTTTTCTTTTTAAATTGAAACTTAAATTTACAACGTTTAAAGTCATATTTCAATACATTTAACAACAATCTATTTTTAAGCTATGGATCCCTTACAAACTTCGATCGAGTATCTCAAAGGAGTGGGACCCAACAGAGCGCAACTCTTTCGTGAAGAGCTGCAAATCAACACGTTTCAAGATCTTTTGCATTTTTTTCCCAATCGTTATATCGATCGATCTACTTTTTACAGCGTCGCCAAACTTCCCCAAACGCCCACAGAAATTCAATTGAAAGGGAAAATCATCAGCCTCACTACGGTTGCCCAAAAACGAGGAAAACGGTTGGTGGCAAAATTTCAAGATGAAAGCGGGGTACTAGAATTGGTTTGGTTTAGAGGCATACAGTGGATCAAAAGCAGTTTACAATTGCATCAAAACTATGTGATTTTTGGGCGAATCAATTGGTACAAAGGACATCCCACCATGCCGCATCCCGAATTGGAATTGGAAGAAGACTTTCAACAAGGAGTAAAAGGATTGTTTTATCCCGTATACCCTTCAACCGAAAAGCTTATCAATAAAGGCATCTCTCAACGTTTGGTGCAAAAACTAGTGGCTTCTTTGTTAGAAAAAACCCTCGGTCAACTGGGAGAAACATTGCCCCAATATACCTTACAACATTTACAACTGATTTCCAAAGCGGAGGCCTTAAAACAAATCCATTTTCCCGCTTCGCAATCCCTGTTGTCTAGGGCACAATTGCGTTTAAAATTTGAAGAATTTTTTTATATCCAATTGCAATTAATTCTTAAAAACCTGCAGCGCAAACAAAAAATAAAAGGGCATGTTTTTGCCGAAGTGGGTACTAATTTCCTCACTTTTTACAACGATCAACTCCCTTTTAGGCTGACCGATGCTCAAAAACGAGTCATTAAAGAAATTCGCTTTGATTTGGGTTCCGGACGGCAAATGAACCGATTGCTTCAGGGAGATGTGGGCTCGGGCAAAACCATAGTAGCCTTGCTTTGTATGTTGATTGCCATGGACAATGGATATCAGTCAACCTTAGTGGCTCCAACAGAAATCCTGGCGCAACAACACTTCCAGTCATTACAAACACTTTTGGAAAACAGTTCGGTACAGTGTGCGCTCTTGACGGGCAGCACGCCTAATAAGGTACGTAACGAACTCCACGAAAAACTCCAATCCGGAGCATTGCATATTTTGGTGGGAACGCATGCGGTTTTTGAAGAAAAAGTAAAATTTCATCAACTGGGCTTGGCCGTGATTGACGAACAACATCGATTTGGCGTTGCGCAACGTGCCAAACTATGGCGAAAAAACGATATTCCCCCACATGTTTTAGTAATGACCGCCACGCCCATTCCAAGAACATTGGCAATGAGTATTTATGGCGACTTGGACAGTTCCGTGATCGATCAACTGCCACCGGGGAGAAAAGCCATCAAAACATTGCATCGTTATGACAGTAATCGTTTAAAAGTTTTTGCTTTTTTAAAATCCCAAATCGAATCCGGTCGTCAAGTATATGTGGTCTATCCGTTGATCAACGAATCAGAACACATGGATTATAAAGATTTGATGGACGGTTATGAAAGTGTCTCCCGAAGCTTTCCCAAGCCTCAATTCCAAATCAGTATCGTCCACGGGCAAATGAAGTCGGAGGACAAAGCCTACGAAATGGATCGTTTTGTACGAGGGGAAACCCAACTGATGGTCGCCACCACAGTGATTGAAGTGGGGGTAAACATTCCCAATGCCAGTGTGATGGTGATTGAAAGTGCCGAGCGTTTTGGCTTGTCGCAACTCCACCAACTTCGGGGTCGAGTGGGTCGTGGTTCCGACCAAAGTTATTGCATCCTTATGAGTAGCCACAAACTGAGTGAAGACGCCAAAATCCGTTTAAAAACCATGGTGGATACCAACGATGGATTTGAAATTGCCGAGGTTGATCTTCGCTTGCGAGGTCCTGGAAATTTGATGGGAACGCAACAAAGTGGGGTTTTACAATTGAAAATCGCAGACCTAGTTAAGGACAATAAACTTTTAAAATACGCGCGCGACAACGCTTTGGAATTGCTTAAAAAAGACCCCCATTTGGAGGCTCCAGAACATCAAGTGTTGAAACGGACGTTGGTTCGGTCCAAATTCCATAAAAATATTTGGAATTTTATAAGTTAAAATAGGTGGATTTAGATTAGTATATTTGCGGTAAATTTTGAAATTCTTAACTCTTGAAAATATCCTATAATTGGTTGCGTCAGTTTTTAAAAATTGAATTGCCCATCGACCAAATTTCCGAAATGCTTACTGACTTGGGACTTGAAGTAGAAGGAACCCACACTTATGAATCCCTACCCGGAGGTCTTGCCGGCGTTGTGGTGGGGGAAGTGATGGCCTGTGAGCCGCATCCCAATGCCGATCGATTAAAGGTGACTCAAGTAAAACTGAACGATCAAACCACTGTGCAAATTGTGTGTGGTGCGCCCAACGTTGCTGTGGGGCAAAAAGTTCCGGTAGCAACCGAAGGTACTACGCTTTATCCTAAAGAGGGAGAAGCTTTTGAAATCAAAAAAAGTAAGATTCGAGGGGAAGAAAGCAGGGGTATGATTTGTGCCGAAGACGAGTTGGGACTGGGCACTGATCACGATGGTATCATGGTTTTAGAAAAAACATTAACTATTGGAACCCCATGTTCCGAAGTTTTTAACATCGAAACCGATACCGTTTTTGAAATAGGTTTAACGCCCAACCGTGCCGATGCCATGAGTCATTTGGGGGTCGCTCGGGATTTAAAAGCGGCGTGTATTCTTAAAAAAATTCCTTTTGAGTGGAATACACCCACAGTTTCCGGTTTTAGTGTTAATCATGCCTCCAAGATCATCCCCGTAAATGTAAAAGATACCGAAAGAGCTCCGCAATATTACGGACTTACATTGAGTGGTTTAAAAATAAAACCTTCTCCGCAATGGCTGCAAAATAGATTAAAAGCCATCGGCATTGGTCCAAAAAACAATGTTGTAGATGCCACCAACTATGTGTTGCACGAACTCGGACAACCCTTGCATGCCTTTGATGCAGATAAAATTAAAGGCGGCATAGTGGTACAAACTTGCAAAGCCGGAACGCCCTTTACCACCCTAGACGGTGTGGAGCGTAAACTTGATGCTGAAGATTTGATGATTTGTGATCATGAAAAACCGCATTGTTTGGCGGGCGTGTTTGGAGGAAATGAATCTGGGGTGAGTGAAAATACTACAAGCATTTTCTTGGAAAGTGCCTATTTTAATCCGGTAAGTATTCGCAAATCGGCAAAACGCCATGGATTGAACACCGATGCCTCTTTTCGCTTTGAACGGGGTATTGATCCGGAAATTGGGGAATATGCTCTAAAACGAGCAGCATTGTTGATCCTTCAGTTGGCCGGTGGAAGTATCACCAGTGAAATTGAAGCAGCCACCAAACCTCTGGTCGATCCTGCACAAATCGTGCTATCTTTCGAGCAATTAAACAATATAGTGGGACAAAGTTTGGAGGTTGATGTTTTACAGACCATCCTCACCGCTTTAGAATTCAATATCATTCATGCCTCCGAAGAAGCCTTTGCTATGGAAGTACCTCGCTTTCGTGTAGATGTGACACGCCCTGCGGATGTCATCGAAGAAATTTTACGCGTTTATGGCTACAACAATTTATTGAGTAAACCCCTGCGATATGTCGCTGATCCTGAATACAATTGGAAGAGCAAGCATCGTATCAATGTCAAAATCGCAAATCAACTCAGTGGTTTGGGATTTTTAGAAACTTTAACAAATTCATTAACCTCACCCGACTATATCGCTGATTTTAAATCACCTGTACAATTAATAAACCCTTTAGGGAAAGAAGTTTCTCAGCTGCGTCAGTCTTTATTATTCAATGCTTTGGAAACCATTGCCTTCAATTGCAATCGACAACAAAAAGCGTTGAAACTTTTTGAATTTGGAAAAATTTACGGTCGCGAAGCTGATGTTTTTTCAGAAGAAGAACGTTTGGGATTGAGTATAGTAGGAGCTGTTTTTCCAGAAAATTGGGATCGTCCCCATGCTCAAAGTCCCTTTTTCTATGGAAAAGGTTTGGTGACCAATGCCATAGAATCCTTAGGTTTCAACAATTTACATTGGGAAGCCGATTCCCATCCGCATTATGAAGACGGTCTTGCCTTGTATGCACGTAAAACCAAACTGGGAGTTTTTGGAAGTGTTTCCGCCGATCTACTCCAGTCCTTTGGCATCGACCAAGCGGTTTATTATGCAGATTTGGATTGGGATACAATTGTCCGTCAGGCCTATAGCCGTCCTTTGGTTTACGAAGAAATTGCCAAGTTTCCCTCAGCGCGAAGAGATTTTGCCTTATTGCTCGATCGAGAAGTGAGCTTTGAACAAATCAACACCATTGCACATAAAACAGAAAACAAAATTTTACAAAATATAGATTTGTTTGATGTTTACGAGGGTAAAAATCTACCGGAAGGAAAAAAATCCTATGGGGTGAGTTTTATTTTTCAAGATGCACATAAAACTCTGACCGACACCCAAGTTGACAAGGTTATGCAACGTCTGCAAAAGAATTTTGAAGCGCAATTGGGAGCACAATTACGCTAGTCTTTTTTTCATTAGGGTAAGATTTCGTAAAACCGAAAATTTATTTCTATTTTTGTAGGAATGAAAATGGATATGATGTTGAACGTAATGACTCCCACCGATTTAGAAAAAGTTTTAGAACGCACGCACACTGCTGATACGCAGGAGCAGCTTTTCAACAACCTCAAGCAAAATCTTGAGGATATAGAAATCCAAAGTGTCAATCAGTTTGACTTTGATGCCTTGGAAACCCATCGCATTTATCATATCGATCAGATAAAAAAAGTGAGCATTCAATACCGCTTGCGTTTTTTGGATAGCAAATTTTTTAAAGGAACCATTCCTGATGAAGCTCAAGCTGCCGTTGCTCGTCTTGAAACAACGCATCGCACCACCCTAGCCGATTTTAAAATCATGGCACCCTCCATCATGTTTCGCTTGGCCAAAACCGATGATCCCCTGCTGTTTGCACCCATGGGAAATGATTACTTTTATTTGATTCACAAATGGGGTAATGATTTGCATCCCCTACGTCGCTTGCGCATGTGGCCATTTATGAATATTTGGAATCTCTTATTGATGCTTTTAGTAGTCAGTGGTGTCCTCACCAGCTTGACGCCTTTATCTATTTTCACAAAAAATCCAGATAGCACCAGTTTTTGGATGCTCTATTTCTTTATGTTTAAGGCCGTGGTCTCCATTGTCTTATTTTACGGTTTTGCCTTAGGTAAAAATTTTAATCCCGCCATTTGGAATAGTAAATACAACAAATCTTAAATCCTATCATGTCCCAAGACTACATCAAAGTTTTTTCCGGTTCTTCTATTGAAATCCTTCCCCTACGGGAAGCCCTAGAGGCAGAAAACATCATCCCTGTGATCAAAGATCGGGCTGAGTCCGCACGTTTGGCAGGCTTTGGTGCGCTTCCCAATTTCCAAGAGATTTTTGTTCATAAAGACGAACTCGAACGCGCACAAAAATTGATTGCGGACCATACCGACGAGGGTATTGCTTAGGTTAAAATTCTTTTGTTTTAAAATCTTTTTTTAATTCAAGGGTATTTATCTAGTTGCTGTTTAATTGTTTTTCTTACTTTTAAATAAACAATTTATCATCCCATGCAGTTTATTATTTTTATCGCATTCACCCTACTTGTAGGTATCATTTCCTATTATGCTAGTAGAAAAACTAATGAGAACACCCAAGACGGATATTTTCTTGGAGGCAGAAGTCTTACTGGTCCGGTCATCGCAGGATCGCTTTTATTAACCAATCTTTCCACAGAACAATTGGTAGGATTGAATGGATCTGCCTACAGTGAAGGGGTCGTGGTGATGGCATGGGAAACCGTGGCGGCAATTGCGATGATAGTAACCGCCGTTTTATTATTACCCCGCTATTTGAAAGGGGGACTGACCACCATCCCGCAATTTTTGGAACGACGCTATGACACCATGACCAAGTCCATCACTTCGGGTTTGTTTTTAAGTGGTTATGTGGTGGTCCTTTTGCCCATCGTTCTCTACAGCGGAGCTCTTGCCTTGATTGGAATGTTTGACCTGACCACGCTGATGGGAGTGGATCAAAGCACTGCTTTGGTCATCGTTGTTTGGTCGATAGGAATCATCGGCTCCATCTATGCCATTTTTGGAGGGCTCAAAGCGGTTGCTGTTTCCGACACCGTCAATGCCGTGGGCTTGTTGATCGGTGGAATTATGATCCCTGTTTTTGGGCTGCTATACATTGGAGATGGAAACCTCATGAACGGGATTGAGGGGCTGTATGCCAACAATCCAGAAAAATTCAACGCCATTGGAAGTCCCTCTTCTGCAATCCCCTTCGGCACCTTATTTACGGGAATGGTTTTGGTACAGCTGTTTTATTGGGGAACCAATCAGGCCATTATACAACGTGCCTTGGCAGCAAAAAATTTAGCAGAAGGTCAGAAAGGCTTGGTAATGGCTGCCTTTATTAAAATTTTAGGACCCCTCATCGTTGTTTTACCGGGGATAATCGCCTATTACATCTTTGGCGACAACTTGGTTAGTGGGGATGAATCCTACGGTCTCTTGGTCAATAAGGTGCTTCCTCCCGTCTTATTGGGCTTTTTTGCAGCAGTCTTATTTGGTGCCATATTAAGTTCTTTTAATTCCGCTTTAAACAGTTCGGTGACACTTTTTGGTTTAGACATTTACAAACAATATATGAATAAAGCTGCGGATGAAAAACAAGTTGTCAAAGCTGGAAAAATTTTCGGAATCGGATTGGCCCTTTTATCCATGTTGATCGCCCCTTCCATTGCCAATGCTCCTGCCGGTTTGTTTGGATACTTGCAAGAAATTAACGGTTGCTACACCATTCCCATCTTGACTATAATTTTAGTGGGTTATATGACTAAATACGTACCTGCCATCGCCGCAAAGATAGCCATGGGTATTGGGGTGGTGATGTATTCGCTGAGTCAATTTGTTTTGAAAGATTATGTGATCGATAGTGGAGGAACATATCCCCACTATTTACACATCATGGCCATCATCTTTTTGTTGAATATCCTCCTGATGCTTTTGATCGGAAAATTAAAACCCCGAAAGGAAGCCTATGTGCAACAATACACCAAGCAAGTGGATATTACTCCTTGGAAACCCGTCAAAATTTATGGAATCATCGTAACGGTTATCGTTATCAGCACCTATTTTATTTTTACTTAGTCGATTTTTGAAATTTATCAATCTTCAATAGCCAGTGAAACACTAGTAAAGTTTTCAATTACTCGAAGAATATCTTCTCGTCTAAAGGGGCAAAACTAAAAATAGTTGCTACTTGATTTACTTGTGTTGTATTTAAATCCAACAGCAAGCTTCAACTAAGCATACATTTTTTCCCGTAATTCTTTAATTTTAGGATCGGTCATATAATCGTCAAAATTCATGTGACGGTCAATCATGCCACTGGGTGTTAATTCGACGATACGCGTCCCTAAACTTTGGGAAAAGGCATGGTCGCTCGTGCTGCAAAGCAGTGTTCCTTTAAAGTTTTTAAGGGAATTGTTAAAGGCGGTGATGGACTCCAAATCGAGGTGGTTGGTGGGTTCGTCCAAAAGTAGCACATTGGCGCGTTGCATCATCATCCGGGAAAGCATACAACGTACTTTCTCACCTCCGGATAGGACTCCTGCTTTTTTTAGGGCTTCTTCGCCACTGAAGAGCATTTTCCCCAAAAAACCCCGTAAAAAAACTTCTTCGCGTTCTTCCTCGGTTTTGGCATACTGACGCAACCAATCCACCAAAGAAATATTTTCTTTAAAATAGTCGTCATTATCCACGGGCAAATACGCTTGGGAGGTGGTAATTCCCCATTCTACGGCACCGGATTCCGCTTCGATTTCACCCGCCAAGATGCGATAAAACGCAGTGATGGCGCGGGTATCTTTGGAATGAACGATGACTTTATCGCCCTTGGCCAAATTCAGATTCACCTCCTTAAAAAGGGTCACTCCTTCTTGAGCAAAGGACAAACGTTCGATATTGAGAATTTGATCGCCGGCTTCGCGTTCCTGATCAAAAATGATGGCGGGATAGCGTCTGCTGGAGGGTTTGATTTCCTCTACATTCAACTTTTCAATCATTTTTTTTCTCGAAGTAGCTTGTTTTGATTTGGCTACATTGGCAGAGAAACGCGCAATAAACTCTTGCAGTTCTTTTTTCTTTTCCTCTGCTTTTTTGTTTTGTTGTGCGCGCTGACGCACTGCCAATTGACTGGATTCATACCAAAAGGTGTAGTTGCCCGAATAATGGGTGATTTTTCCAAAGTCAATATCTGAAATATGCGTACAAACAGCATCTAAAAAATGGCGGTCGTGGGAAACAACAATAACGGTGTTGTTGTAGTTGGATAAAAACTGTTCCAACCACATGATGGTTTCATAATCCAAATCATTGGTGGGTTCGTCCATCACCAAAACATCGGGATTTCCAAACAAGGCTTGCGCCAAAAGTACACGCACTTTTTGCTTGCCGTCCAATTCACTCATCAGCGAATAATGCAAGGCTTCGGGGATTTCAAGATGCGAAAGCAGCGTAGCGGCTTCGCTGTCGGCATTCCAGCCGTCCATTTCTTCAAATTGAATTTGCAATGCCCCTACCCGTTCGCCATCGGCATCGGAAAAATCCTCCTTGGCATAAAGTGCGTCCATTTCTGCTTTGACCCGGAACAAAGGAATGTTTCCTCGGAGTACGGTTTCGAGCACAGTGAAGGCATCACAAGCATTGTGGTTTTGTTCCAAAACCGAGAGTCGCTTGCCGGGTTCCAAATGCACATGCCCCGAATTGGGATCTTGTTTGCCTGAAAGAATTTTTAAAAAAGTGGATTTTCCAGCACCATTGGCACCGATAATTCCATAGCAATTGCCGGAAGAAAAGGTGGTGTTCACCTCATCAAAGAGGATGCGTTTTCCAAATTGGACAGAAAGGTTTGAAACCGATAACATGGACTATTTTTTTGAGCTGCAAACTTACATAATTCCACGGAGTCTCCATAGGAATTTAGTCCTGCTTGTACGAATCTAAAATATTGGGATGCGATTTCTTTATCCTTTAACTTCTATCTAAGAAAAAGTAGTGCTTTAAAATAGTATTTTTACTCCCATGAAACAGAAATTTCTTGGTGTACTATTGCTAGCAATAGTGGTGTGGGGTTGTTCTAAAAAAGTAGCCGAAACCCGTGTTTTTTTTGGGGGTCAAATTATTAAACCTACTTCGGAGAATGTCACCTTATATCAAGGCAATAATGTTTTAGACACCTTTCGTTTGGACAACAATATGCGTTTTCAAAAACGATATGAAGACCTAGAAAGTGGTATTTTCAAACTGGAACACCTCCCTGAATTTCAATCGGTATTGTTGGAAAAAGGAGACAGTATTTGGGTGCGCTTCAATGCTGCTGCCTTTGATGAATCCATTGTGTATTCGGGTCCCGGAGCTTCTAAAAATAATTTTATGATGGAGTTGCTGTTGGATTTTGAACGCGAAAATGATTTTTTGTCTTCCAAATTTTCCCTCAACAAAGAGGCTTACAGTGCGGTGATCGATTCCCTTTTAAATCAAAAAAAAATAAAATGGATCTTGATGGACTCGCTCAATCGCTTGTCACCTATAGCGCAAAAAGTGACTCAGGCCTCCTATATTTATCCCTACGCCAATAAAAAAGAACGCTATGCCCTCCTCCGAGGTGCGCAATGGACAGCAGCAGAAGACAGTCTCTATTTTGACTACCGCAAATACCTGAATTTCAGCGATAATGATTTGGCCTTTTTCGATCCCTATATCAATTATATATTAAACTATATCAGTCAAAAAGCACTGAAAAAAGGGGAAGCTTATTTTCTACAAAAACAATCGACCGATTTTAATTTCCGCCGTTTGGAGGTTTTGAATGATGAAATTTCAGGGAATTTACTTCGGAGCAATTTGGCACGAGCCATCGCTTTTGAGGAGATTTTAAATTTTGAAAACCACGCCAATCACGATCGTTTTTTACAATATTTTGCTACCATCAACAGCTCACCACAATATTTGGCCGAAGTTTTGGACCTGCATTCCGACATCAGTGGTATGGAGCGGAATAAACCCTTGCCCGAGATCGAATTGGAAAATTCCAAAAGGGAAAAAATTTCTTCCAATACCCTCTTAGGACAAGGACCTACGGTAATCTATTTTTGGTCGCAAACACAAATGAGCCACTACAAAGGCACCCTGGATCGGATGAAAATCTTGCAAGCTCAACACCCCAAACTCCGCTTTGTTGGGATTTGCATTCAGCCGTTTACTGAAGTGGTTGCCCAAGTTCAAAAAATGATGAACGTGGACGCCGACAACCAATTTGCCATTGTGGATTTTGAAAAGGCCAGTAAACTTTGGGTACTGACCTTACTCAACAAATGTATCGTTTTGGACCGCAACGGTAAAATCATCGAAGGGTTTGGAAACTTTTCTGACAAAAATCTAGATCTGTTGTTGAATCAGTTTTAATTTTACCTAGTTGTTTTAAACTTTAGATATAAGGCTGATTCTAGGCATATGCCACTTATTATATTTGAGAATGGATAGCTCAAGTTATAATGATGCAGAACTTATAGTTCTTGAAAGTTGGGCTTGTGGGGTACAATGGATGTTAACTAGTTCCGTATATATGGGATATGAACCTCCGTATTTTGGAAACTATACAGGTGTTGTTTAAGATATGATTGATGGTTTTAATGGATATGATCAAGTAAGCCACTATACAATTAAAGAAATTGAAGATGCCCTAATTGGAACTAAAACATGGTTAGGTTGGAGAACAAAAATGAGTTTACTGTATAATGATTCAAAAGAAAATTTAAATGCGCTTTTTAACTACTGGAATTAGTCTTAGCTTTATATTCATTATTTTTTCAAACAGTTGTAGTCGAACTATTATAGATTATAACTATTATAGAGAATATGTATTTAAAAATGAATTGGATCATTCAATAAGAATTGATGCTATATACATAGTGTCGATTGAGGACACATCTAAGAACCAAATCTTTACTTATGAAATAGGACCCAAAAAACGTCTTTTACAAGAAATAGAACTCACTTTTGGAGATAAAAAAGATGCAATAGCTTCCGCTGATTTAATTTCAATTGTATTCGGGAATCAAAAAAAAGTGTCATTTAAATTTAATGCTGATTCTAAGTATAATATACTTAATCTAAAAAACTATACCGTTGATTCTTTATCCTTTAATAGAGAAAAGTACACCTACACCTTCACAGAAGAAGACTACCGCAACGCCACTCCCCTAGTTTTTGGGGAGGGTTTTGTGGGTTCTGTCTGGCGGTGTACGGAGGGAGCGGGACTGCAAGAAGGTTTGGCGTATAATGAACTGCGTTTTGTTTCGGAAAGTCAGGTAGAAGGTTGGGTGCAGTTGGAGGGAGCGCTAGAGCCGGAGTTGTTTTTTACGGCTACTTATAGCATAGAAGGAGAAACCGTTACCATTTCAGAAGAGGGAGAGCGTTTTACCGCTACCCAAAACGAAACCTTCACCAGTTTGGTTACCAACTTAGACAGCAAAGGAGAATGTGTGTTTATTAAACAATAAAAGGAGGTTGGCTAAAAGCACATTCTCTTGATCATCTATAGGTGTTTAGATTCTGAAACAAATTCAGAATTACAGCTTTTGAACTTATAAGTCGATACAAAAAACAGAGATTATTGATTCCCCTTCGAATAATCCTCTAAAAACTTAGCCAATCCGATGTCGGTTAAAGGGTGATTTAATAAGCCTTTAATAGAAGATAAAGGACCCGTCATTACATCAGCACCAATTTTGGCACAGTTGACGACATGCATGGTGTGACGGATAGAAGCCGCCAGAATTTCGGTTTCATAGGCATAATTGTCATAGATCAACCGAATTTCCTCTATAAGTGCAAGCCCATCGGTAGAAACATCGTCCAAACGTCCCAAAAATGGAGAAACATAGGTTGCTCCCGCTTTGGCAGCCAACAGGGCCTGCCCCGCCGAAAAGACCAACGTACAATTGGTTCGGATGCCATGATCGGAAAAATACTTTAACGCCTTTACGCCTTCTTCAATCATCGGGATCTTGACAACGATCTGAGGGTGGAGTGCTGCCAGGGCTTCCCCTTCTTTCACCATGCCTTCAAAATCCACCGCAATCACTTCGGCAGAAACATCTCCATCCACGATGTTGCAGATGTCGATATAGTGCTGAATGATGTTTTTTTCTCCGGTGATTCCTTCTTTGGCCATCAGGGAGGGGTTGGTGGTTACGCCATCCAAAACGCCAAGGGCTTGGGCTTCTCTAATTTGATCTAAATTGGCAGTGTCAATAAAAAATTTCATAGTGGTGTTGTTATAATTTATAATGATTCATCAATAGTTTTTCAAACCAACGGCTGGGCAAGAGCACTTTTAATACACCCGATATTTTTTGCAAGGGTGCTCCCACTTTATAGCGCACCGCAGGATTTTTTTGTTCCATGATCGCTTCTATTTTGGCAACGATGGCTTTGGGGTCAATGCCCTGTTCAACATGCGCATTCATCATCTCCAAACTGGTTTTATAGGATTCGTAATAAGGTGAATCTTCCAGCAAGGGGGCATGATGCCGTCCTTGTGCAATATTGGAAACAAAATCTCCGGGGGCTAAATTACAAATTTCTATCCCAAAAGCTTTTACTTCCATGCGCAAGGCTTCGCTCATTCGCTCCAAAGCACTTTTTGCAGCTGCATAGGGCCCCCGAAAAGGCAATCCCATATCTGCGGCTATGGAAGTAATATTTATTATCAAACCCGTTTTTTGTTGGCGCATGTGGGGCAAAACGGCTTGTATCAATTCCAATGGACCGTAACAATTGGTTTTAAAATGTTGGTGGATGGCTTCCATCGTGATCTCTTCCTGTGGCCCCGTAATTCCCACTCCGGCATTGTTGATCAACACATCAATGCGTTGGGCTTTTTCCCTAACACACTGAACGAGTGACTGTATAGAAGTCGTATCGGTAATTTCCAAGGGAAGCATTTCAAATCCGGCAGTAGCTTGATGCTGGGAAGGGTTTCTGCAGGTACCAAAGACGCGATGTCCTTGTTCGCTCAAGTGTTGGGCGGTTGCCCTACCCAAACCGGAGGAAGCACCCGTGATGACCACAACTTTTGACATACCCATTGGAATTAAAAAAAGGGCAAGCGACCTACATCACACCGCTACGACCACCTACCCTTGCTGCGTTCCCGCCCTGGGGGATTTAGCAGGAGCTGGTTGTGCAGGACTTGCCCGGCGCAAAGATAAGCCCTTCATCTGATTTCGACAATCATTTTAAATGCTTAATTTCGTATAAATTTTAGCCCATGAAAGCTTTGCTTATTTCCCTGACGAGCCTAATGATTTTGGAATGTAGCCAACCCCAAACCATTAAATTTCAACTCGAAATCAACGGAAACAAAAATAATTTCCAACCCTCAGACAGTCTGCAATTGAGTGTCAAATCCAAAGATTCCTTGCATTCGATTTCCTATTATTTGGACGAGGAAAAAATCACTGTCCCCTACCCTTTAGAGCAGTTGCCTTTGGGTACCCATACCGTAAAAGCAGTGGTGACGGAGGGAGCAAAACAAGCCGAAAAGATAAAAACCATCCAACTACTGGCGGAAACTCCCCCCAAACTCTACACTTACGAACTTCTTCAAAGCTATCCCCACGATCGCAATGCCTACACCCAAGGTTTGGAATTTGACGATGAGCTTTTATATGAAAGTACCGGACTAAACGGAAAATCATCCTTGCGTACATTAAACTTTCTGACCGGAGAAATCATCAAAAATATCCCGTTGGATAACACCTATTTTGGCGAAGGTTTAAGCCTCCTCAACGACAAGGTTTTTCAATTGACTTGGAAGGCCGGTAAAGGGTTTATCTATGATAAAACGAGCCTTTCCATGGAAAAATCTTTCCCTTTTGGCGAAAGCAAGGAAGGTTGGGGCTTATGTAATGATGGCGAATTTCTCTATAAATCCGATGGAAGCAACCGCATTTGGAAACTAGACCCCAATACCTTGGAAGAACTCTCCTTTATACAGGTGATGACCCATAAAAACGCCGTTAAAAACCTTAACGAACTGGAATGGGTAGAGGGAAAAATCTATGCCAACACCTATCAATTTGAAAAGGAGGTTGCTGTGATCATTGACCCCAACAGTGGCGCCGTGGAAGGGGTGATTGATTTTTCAGGTTTAAAGGAGCAAGTGGAACAACATCCTGAATTGAATGTGCTCAACGGTATTGCCTACCACAAAGTGCGTAAAACGTTCTTCGTAACCGGTAAAAACTGGAGCAAAATTTTCGAAGTCCATATCCTTCCTAAAGAATGAGGGACTATTTTCAGTACGACCTAAAGGTCCAGAGCGAACATTTGGATGCGCTGGCACATGTAAACAATGTGCAGTATTTGCAATGGGTTCAAGAAATTGCCGAGGCGCATTGGTCTTCGCTGACAGCGGAAAAGAATGAAACCTATGGGATTTGGGTTGTTCGCAGTCATAAAATTGAATACAAACGCCCAGCTCAGTTTGGGGATGTATTAACCCTTAAAACTTTTGTTGCCCACACCGAAGGCTTTTTGTCGGAAAGGGTCGTAAAGATTTATTTTAAAGACACGAATACACTCTTGGCGCAATGCAGTACGCAATGGTGTTATCTTCACCCACAAACACGGAAACCGGAATCCATACCTCAAAAAGTAATCGAATTATTTCACTAAAAAGTGAATCTAAAGAAGTTTTACGTTTGCTTTATTCCGTTTCCTCCAAAGCTTTTTTGGAACGGCTTTCACAATAATTGCATAAATCTGTAATGTTTTTGAGGGTACGGGCATCGGCAACAGTTCCTTCAAAAATTTCAGTAGTGCGATCGGAGTTGATATAAAAACAATCTTCAAAAAGGTGATAACTCGAACCCGATTTTGTCCAATAGACAAAATCTTTCCCACCATTGAGGGCTTTTACTTCCTCGGTTTGTTCCAAATATTCTTCTTGAGAGGGCGGGTTGTAATCCACCCCCAAGGCCGTTGCAGAAAGCAGCGCCACCACGGCAATACCCCCTACCAACTTTTTGGTCTTTGCATCTAGATTTTTACTTTTTAATATAAAAATCACCAAAGGCAAAAATGCAATCACGTTCATGATGGCACCCAATTGGGTTTGAATAAAAAATTTGAACTTGTCTTTTTTGGAGGGAGGATCCCATCGATTGGCTTTTTTCCACAACAAGCCCGCAGAAACGGCACATATAAAATCCGCTGCGATATACACAAACAACAAAGTGGTATTGACAGGAGCTTTGTTTAATAATAGAATGGCAAACACTTCAAAGCCGATGGCCACAAGCCATAAGGCAAAGGCAAGGATACGAAAGTTGCGCGCTTTTTTACGATGTGTTTCGTCAACTTGAAAAACGTTTTCGGAAGCTGGGGATGCACTGGCTACACGAGTTATTTTTTTGGATGATTTGCGGGTACTCATAGGTTCAGATTTGGGTAATTAGACAAACGAATATATAAAAATTAAGAATTTGTTAAAACATAATCTTGACTTTTATATTAATGCCTGCACCAAAAAGCCTTTTGACTTCGCTGCGCAAGTTTTAAAGTTTTACTTTATTGAAGAACGAAACCTTTAAAGCCTTACATTAAAAATAAATAGCTTGTTACGGTTCCTCGCTAATCATTAAACAATTCCCGTCCCGCCATCAACTGGTGTACTTCCTGTGCCACTGCTGCTAATACGGATGCGTCTTCGTGATTACTGATAACACGATCGATAAAATCGACGATGGTTTCCATGTCTGCTTCTTTTAAACCGCGGGTGGTAATAGCCGCCGTTCCGACACGAATTCCGGAGGTTACAAAGGGAGATTTATCATCAAAAGGCACCATGTTTTTGTTGGCGGTAATTTCTGCTTTTACCAAAGCATTTTCTGCAGCTTTACCCGTAATCTCTTTATTGCGCAAATCAATCAACATCATATGATTGTCAGTGCCCTCAGAAATTAAATGGTAACCTCTGGCTACAAAAGCTGCTGCCATGGCTTTTGCATTCTTTTGCACTTGTTCCATATAGGTCTTAAAACTGGGCTGCAAGGCTTCCCCAAAGGCAAGGGCTTTGGCTGCAATAATGTGCATCAAAGGGCCCCCTTGGTTTCCGGGAAAAACAGCCATGTTTAGGAGGTGCGACATTTTTTGTGCACTTCCGTTTTTAAGGGTCAATCCAAAAGGATTATCAAAATCTTCGCCCATTAATATCAATCCTCCTCTAGGACCTCGAAGGGTTTTGTGGGTTGTAGTGGTGACCACATGGCAATGCGGTATAGGGTCACTGAGTAAGCCCGTTGCAATCATACCCGAGGGGTGTGAAATGTCTGCCAGTAGAAAGGCACCAACAGCATCGGCGATTTCACGGAATTTTGCAAAATCGATATCCCGAGAATAGGCAGAAGCCCCGGCGATGATCATTTGTGGTTGTACTTCTTTGGCAATGGATAAAATATTGTCGTAATCCAAACGGCCTGTATCTTTTTGTACGCCATAAAAATGAGCTTGGTACAAGCGTCCTGAAAAATTCACGGGTGATCCGTGAGTAAGGTGTCCTCCGTGTGACAAATCAAAACCCAAGATTTTATCTCCCGGTTTCAAAAAAGCGTGAAAAACTGCTGTATTGGCCTGTGAACCCGAATGGGGTTGGACATTGGCATAGGCGGCTCCAAATAATTCTTTCGCGCGATCAATGGCCAATTGTTCCACTTCATCCACCACTTCACAACCTCCATAATACCGCTTTCCAGGGTACCCCTCGGCGTACTTATTGGTTAAAACAGAACCGGCAGCTTCCATCACCGCTGGGCTGGTGAAGTTTTCGGAGGCAATGAGTTCGATGCCGTTGCGTTGGCGGTGTTCTTCTTTTACAATCAGATCAAATATAGCGGAGTCACATTTCATAAATAATATTTAATCCTGCAAAATTAAACATTTGAACAGCCGGCTCACCAAATAAATCCAAAAATCCAGAGAATTTATTCAATAGTAATTAACAGTAAATGGTTAATTTAACTAAAAATTCTCCACATTGAAACTGCTTAATGCCCAACAAATTCGAGAAGCCGATCAATATACCATTGAAAATGAGCCCATTGCTTCTATCGCCTTGATGGAACGTGCCGCAAACAAGTGCTTGGAGTGGATCATTGAGCATTACAGCAAGAATACTCCTTTTCTTGTTTTTTGCGGAACGGGGAACAATGGCGGAGATGGGCTCGCACTGCATCGCTTATTGTTACAAGCGGGCTATACGGTACAATCCTTTATCCTTCCGTTTTCCAAATCCTGTACACCCGATTTTTTGGCCAACCTAAAACGGGTGGAAAAATATGTTACCCTCGAAAAGGAAGAACAATGGCTGGATATCGAATTCGTTGACCAAACGGTCATCGTCGATGCCTTGCTGGGCACGGCCACCCAACGCCCTACAGCGGGTTTGCTTAAAAAATTAATCCAATTCCTCAACCAAAGTGGAAGGACCATCCTTAGCATAGATCTGCCAAGCGGTTTATTTCCTGAATACAACAGCAACAATCCCCGAGACGGGATCATACAAGCACGGCATACGCTCAGCTTTCAGCAACCCAAACTTGCTTTTTTACTTCCCGATTATGGGTCGTACGCTGGCATTTTTCACAGCTTAGACATTGGTTTGGACACAGGTTTTATTGAAAATTGCCCCACTGCTATTTATTATACCACCCTTGAAGATGCCCGAGCATTATTGCTACCCTTGGATAAATTTTCCCATAAAGGCACTTATGGTCATCTGTTTTTGATGGCGGGGAAAGAAGGTAGCATGGGGGCAGCTCTTTTGGCGGGGCAAGCCGCTCTTCATTCCGGTTTGGGAAAATTAACACTGGTAAGTCCAAAATGCGGACTTGATTTGCTGCAATCCCATTTGATGGAAGCCATGGTACTTCCACAGGGAACAACAGCGTTGTCGGGAAGCCTGGACACCCCCTTCCCTACTTTGGCCATCGGTCCGGGGATCGGCACCCATCCCGCCACTGCTGACTTCCTGAAATCGGTACTTCAAAAAGCGGATCAAGCGCTTGTACTAGATGCAGATGCATTAAATCTCTTGAGTCGTGATCAAGATTTGATAAAAGAAGTCCCCCAACACAGCATCCTCAGTCCGCATCCTAAAGAGTTTGAGCGTTTGGTCGGTCCATGGAAAAATGAAAATGAAAAAATTGAAAAGCTTTGCAACTTTGCCCAACAACATCAAATTTATTGCATTCTCAAAGGTGCCCATAGTATAATTGCTACTCCTGAAGGCGAAATTCACTTCAACAGTAGTGGAAATCCGGGGATGGCAACGGCCGGCAGTGGCGATGTACTCACCGGAATTCTGGGCAGTTTTTTAGCGCAAGGTTATTCGCCCAAAGCAAGTGCGATTTTAGGTGTTTTTCTCCACGGTTTGGCTGGGGATCAAGCCGTCGAGACTTTTCATCCAAAAGCAGTGAGTGCCGGAATTATTGCTGCTTCCCTTTCGGCGACCTTGGAAATAGTGTCAGAAAACAAGACAGATTGACGTGTGTTTTTCTTTAAGAAATGACAAATAGTCACTTGATTATCAATGGAATAGCTTTTGTTAAGTAGGATAAAAAAATTGCTATGAATCTGAATAATCTGACCTTAAAAGCACAAGAAGCCGTTCAGGCTGCCCAGCAAATTGCGATGGAAAAAGGCCACCAACAGTTGGAAAACGAACATCTTTTTCAAGGACTGTTGGATGTGGATGAAAATGTACTCCCCTATATCTTTAAAAAATTACAAGTCAACTTTGGTTTGATTCAACAACTCAACGAAAGTGCGTTAAAAAGTTATGCAAAAGTGGAATGCGGACAACAAATGTTATCCCCAAAAGCTTCACAAACCTTGATGAACGCCATGCAATTGGCAAAAAAGCAAAAGGACGAATTTGTGGCCACCGAACATTTATTGATGGCCTTGTTTGAGTCTGACAGCACAGTTGGAAAAATGCTTAAAGATCAGGGGATCACCAAGAAAAATCTAGAAGCGGTGGTGCAAGAGCTTCGTAAAGGAGAAAAAATTACTTCGGCCTCGGCAGAAGGCAACTATAATGCTTTGGGAAAATATGCCAAAAATTTAAATCAATTGGCCGAAGAAGGAAAACTTGATCCTGTGATTGGTCGGGATGAAGAGATTCGACGTTTGCTGCAAATTTTGAGCCGGCGTACCAAAAACAACCCCATCCTTGTGGGTGAACCCGGAACTGGAAAAACAGCCATCGCAGAAGGCTTGGCACATCGGATTATAGACGGTGACGTGCCCGATACTATTAAAAACAAACAAATTTTTGCGCTCGACATGGGCGCATTGATTGCCGGAGCCAAATACAAAGGGGAATTTGAAGAACGCTTAAAAAGTGTGGTTAAAGAAGTCACCCAAAGTGATGGCGATTTGATTTTATTCATAGACGAAATCCACACTTTGGTGGGTGCCGGAGGAGGCGAAGGCGCCATGGATGCTGCCAACATTCTAAAACCCGCCTTAGCTCGGGGGGAACTTCGAGCCATTGGAGCAACCACACTTGACGAATATCAAAAATATTTTGAGAAAGACAAGGCCTTGGAACGTCGCTTTCAAAAGGTGCTGGTGGACGAACCCGATGTGGAAAGTGCCATTTCTATTTTACGTGGAATTAAAGAAAAATACGAAGCCCATCATAAAGTGCAAATTAAGGATGATGCCATCATTGGAGCCGTAACCCTTTCCCATCGCTATATCACCAATCGTTTTTTGCCCGACAAAGCCATTGATTTGATGGACGAAGCCGCTTCCAAATTGCGGATGGAAATCAACTCTAAGCCCGAGGAATTGGACAGCTTGGATCGGAAAATTCGACAAATAGAAATTGAGTTAGTGGCCATAAAAAGAGAAAATGAAGTGGATAAAATCAAACAACTCAACAAGGAATTGAGTGAATTAAAAGAAAAACGCAATACGATTTATGCACAATGGAGCCAAGAAAAAGAAATGATAGATGCGGTGCAACAAACCAAATTGGAAATTGAAAACTTGAAAACGCAAGCCGATCGTGCCGAACGTGAGGGGGACTATGGTACCGTAGCAGAAATTCGCTATGGAAAACTTCAACAAGCGGAGGCAAAAATTGAGAAATTACAGCAAAACCTTGCCCATACTCAAAGTGGTGATTCTCTGATTAAGGAAGAAGTTACCTATGACGATATTGCTGAGGTGGTGGCCAAATGGACGGGCATACCTGTGAGTAAAATGTTGCAATCCGACAGGGATAAATTACTGCATCTGGAAACTCAATTGCATCAGCGTTTGGTGGGACAAGAAAAAGCGGTTGTCGCGGTGAGTGATGCCATCCGCCGATCGCGTTCGGGCTTGCAAGACCAGCACCGACCCATTGGCAGTTTCCTTTTTTTAGGCACCACCGGAGTGGGTAAAACCGAACTCGCAAAAGCATTGGCGGAAGTCCTTTTTGACGATGAGAACAACATTACGCGTATTGATATGAGCGAATATCAAGAACGACACGCTGTCAGCCGATTGGTGGGGGCACCTCCCGGATATGTGGGCTATGAAGAAGGCGGACAGTTGACAGAGGCCGTGCGCCGCAAACCCTATTCGGTTGTCTTGTTGGATGAAATTGAAAAAGCCCATCCCGATACGTTTAATGTGCTGCTCCAAGTTTTGGACGAAGGGCGGTTGACCGACAACAAAGGACGCTTGGCGGATTTTAAAAACAGCATCATCATCATGACCAGCAACATCGGTAGTCATGAAATCCAAGCGGCCTTTGAACGTCATACAGATTTTGAAACTGCTGAACAGCTGGCGAAAGAAAAAGTGCTGCAGGTCTTGCGGCAAAGTGTTCGGCCGGAATTTCTTAACCGTATAGACGATATTGTGCTTTTTTCTCCTTTAACCAAAAAGGAAATTCAACAAATTGTGCGTTTGCAGTTTGCTCAAATTGCCGGTCGCTTAAAACACCAAAATATTAACCTGGAAGCTACAGCGGAAGCCATCAATCAATGGGCAATCTTGGGGTTTGATCCCCTCTATGGAGGGCGTCCCGTAAAACGGGTATTGCAGCAACAATTGCTGAATCCATTGAGCAAAGCCTTGCTTTCGGGAACGGTTGCCAAGGAAGGCACCATAGTCGTGGATTTTTTTGAAGATACTTTTGTTTTCCGCAATCCTAATGCCCCGCAATAAAGGATTAGTACTACCTTTGCGGCGTGCAACAGAACATCAACATAAAGAACAAGCGTGCGCGGTTTGAATTTGACCTCTTGGAGGAATTTACCGCTGGGATTGTATTGACCGGAACGGAAATCAAATCCATCCGAAACAGCAAGGCTTCTATTGCTGAAAGTTTTTGTGAATTCAATGAACGGGGCGAACTGTTTACGGTGAATATGCACATAGAGGAATATGCCTTTGGCACGCGTTTTAACCATCGCCCCAAAGCAGAAAGAAAACTTTTACTCAACAAAAAGGAACTCAAAAAACTTCATAAAGAAGTTAAAAACTCCGGTTTGACCATCGTGCCCCTGCGTTTGTTTATCAACGACCAAGGTTTTGCAAAACTGCGTATTGCGCTGGCTCGTGGAAAAAAACTATACGACAAAAGAGAGACCCTGAAAGATCGTGACAACAAACGCGATTTGGATCGTATCAAAAAGAGTTTTAAAAAGTAGGCTCCACTTCATATAGCCACCTGACTTTGTGAAACTTTTCCACTCCCCCATTTAAACCCGCCTTTAAGTGGGTTTCTTTATGTCTTTTTTTTTATTACATTTGAAAATACAGTTCTCAAATCTGTTCTACACCCATGAAAAACCTACGGCTTATACCCGACATCCTTCGACATGAACCCATTGTAAAAGCAATTTTTACTTACGATCGGGAATTGATCGCTCTTGTAAAATCGCAAAAGGGTGCACGTTGGAGTCAAACGCTCCAATCCTGGTATTTTTCTAAAAAAGATTTTCAGTTGAATTCATTTTATCAGTCTTTACAAGGAAAAGTGTATTTGGATTATTCCAAACTTAATGAAAATACATCTTCACATACCCCAAAAAACATAATCTCCAAAGCTCCGAAAAACACTGTCGTACTTCCCAAAGCTTATAAAGAGCAACTGATTTTAAAGCGTTATAGTCAAAATACCATCAAAACGTATTGCAGTTGCTTTTTGAGATTTATGGCTTTTTTTAAAAACCAATCCATTGATTCCCTTACAAAGGAAGATATTAAAACGTTTTTACTGCATTTAATTCAACACCAAAAAGTAAGCCCTTCAACACAAAATCAATACATCAATGCCATTAAGTTTTATTATGAGAAAGTGCTTAAACAAACTAAAATGGTAATTATGATCGATCGACCTCATAAACATACGATTTTACCCAATGTACTTTCAAAACAAGAAGTCTTTAAACTTCTTTCAAAAATCAATAACATTAAGCACCGTTCTATACTTTCACTGATATATTCTGCTGGATTAAGAAGAAGTGAACTCATTAACCTAAAGCTTACTGACATTGATTCCAGTAGGAATTTGGTATTTATAAAAGGGGGTAAAGGAGCCAAAGACAGACAAAGCATTATTTCAGAAAGTCTGTTGCATGACTTAAGAAGCTACTATATACAATACAAACCCAAAAAATGGGTTTTTGAGGGGCGAAATGGAAAGCCATATAGTGCAACGAGCATTGCTAAGATTTTAAAACAGGCTACGAAAAAGGCTAATATTAGCAAAAAGATAAGCCCCCATACCCTACGACATAGTTTTGCAACGCATTTATTGGAACAGGGTGTGAGCCTAAGACATATACAAACCCTGTTGGGACATAGTAGCTCAAAAACAACAGAGCGTTAAACACAAGTATCAACGCAAGAAATAGGACGTATAGTTAACCCTTTAGAGGCTTACTACAGCAGCATGAGTGGCACAATACATTCCAAAAATGGAAGTATCAAACCACTAAAAGAAAGTGATAACGAAAATAAACACCATAAAGGTGTACATATACAATAGTTGTAAGTAATTTAAAATTAATATGAAACAAAAGATAACATATAACGAATGGGATAAAATCCAATTTGAACAAATACTCAAACCTTATTTGGAAAGCATTGAAAATGATTTTTTAGCACTTCATAAAGTCGTAAAAAGTTATAACTGGGATCATGGCAATGAAAGTCTTTTCCATATCATAAGAAATCCCAAAACAGACAAGGCAACAGCTTTAAGCATATATTGGTTAGGGCAACCAAATGATTACACAGAATATAAGAATAGGGATGAAGTTGATTCATACTACCAAGAAGGATATGACCTTTTAAAAGAAATAGAAAAGAATATTGAACAGAACTTCTATAAATCTCAGCAAATCAATTACGACCCCAAGGACGATATGGGAACAGATTGGACACAAGACTATAATGCTTCAGATGCAAAGACAAAAATTCCAGAAACTATGTTTGAAACAACACAAGGAAATATGAGTCATAACGAAATTGATGAGGGTGAACTTGAAGAAGGATTCCCAGCAACAGTATGGGAAAAATGCGAAGAATTAGAAAACAAATATGAAATAATAGGTTAACTAC